>Ga0058701_10002380_pt1 | contig 14192 bp, 6 predicted proteins | sample AgamicOrMae_FD_97039 | JGI IMG/M metagenome (GOLD analysis project Ga0058701, IMG submission 97039) | Agave microbial communities from Guanajuato, Mexico - Or.Ma.e | ecosystem: Host-associated > Plants > Phyllosphere > Phylloplane/Leaf | place: Guanajuato, Mexico | collected 2012-06-04 | reverse complement strand
GAACCAACCGACAGCAATGCCGACAGCAACTCTGTCCATCTCGCGAAACCCCCTAAGCCGTCGGAGATGAACGACACTGCTACCAGAACCGTCAAGAATGCCACACCCCAAAACACCAACAAGATCGTTTTGTACAACCAGACGATACTTATCCGTCCAAAGAACACAGACGAGAACGCCGACAGCGGCCAGAAGTCGTATCCTATCGATCCTGAGATCATCCGCTTTCCCCGAGTTCCTGATACCATGGTCAACAACTATCTTCCGGATGACGATCCTCGTCACTTCCATAAACGGGCCACAATCGATCCCAAGAAGACAACCTGTATGTTGTACCTGCAAGCAGACCACCTCTTCTTCCAGAAATACGGCACTGAAGAAGCGTGTATCGAGGTGATGACTCGTCACGTCCAACGGGTCAACGCCATCTACAAATCCACGGACTTCAACCAAGATGGCAAACCCGACAATATTAGCTTCATGATCAAGAGGATCAAAGTGTACACTATGGAGGCGCTGAAGGACGAGTCGTACCGGTTCCCCGACAACTACGGAGTCGAGAAGTTCCTCGAGATCTTCTCGGAAGAAGACTACGATGCCTTCTGCCTCGCTTACATGTTCACTTACCGCGACTTCGAGATGGGAACGCTCGGTCTCGCTTGGACGGGAGATCTCAAGAACGCGGGCGGAGTCTGCGAGAAGAATGGCCACTACCGGGGGAGTCTGAAGAGCTTGAATACAGGGATCGTTACTCTATTGAACTACGGGAAACACGTGCCCCCGGCTGTGTCCCATGTCACTCTGGCCCACGAGATCGGTCATAACTTTGGCTCGCCTCATGACCCCGAGGCGTGCACCCCGGGAGGGGAGGACGGGAACTTCATCATGTTTGCTCGGGCGACTTCGGGCGACAAGAAGAACAACAACCACTTTTCGCCGTGCAGTTTGAAGAGCATCAACCCCGTGCTGAACGCCAAGGCGCGCTCGTCCAAGGGATGCTTTACTGAGCCGCAAACAGCGCTGTGCGGCAACGGCGTTGTGGAGCCTGGGGAAGAATGTGACTGCGGCTGGGAGGAGGACTGCAGGGATAAATGTTGTTATCCCCAGCGACGTTATCCCCTCTCAGGCGAAACGCCGTGCAAACTCACGCCTAACAGCACGTGCAGTCCCTCTCAGGTAACGATTCAATCAGATTTACGCATACCTAAATACGTTCTTTCACACGTTGTGCTTTACTTAACTGTGCGTGCCCCTCACGTGTGTTTATCTTCCATCTGAGTTTGCGATGCATTGTTTCAAGGGCTGATATCGAAATTCGAGACATGCAAAAGTCATTGCCGCTGCTAATCTGTTACGAACATTGAGAGCTCTTCAAAGAATGGTTTTAGATCGCCATTTACTTAAATTCTTTAATCTTTGCTCGGGAAAAACGTTGATACATTATCCTCAAACTCATTATGTAACAATAACTTTTAACGATTTCAAGTTTTAATAGATTTATTTCATAAAAAAGGATGTCCTCGTGATATACTGTCTATAAAAACAAATTAATGCGTGTTTTTTTCTTACGCCAACTTATGGGAAGTTACTTTTTTTTTCATAAGGATTCCCATTTTTTTTAAAATGCTTTTGTAATGAGTGTAGTATCTTTGTTTCATATTTTCATTGCATTTTCCTCCTTATGTTCATAAGTATTAAAAAATTTTGTTTCCCGAACATTAGCTAACAAATGATTCCTTTAAGGACGTTCCAGCGCAAGTATGGAAGTCAAATTGACGCATAAATGAAAACTCGTTATTAAAAATATAAAAACGCCAAATCAGTATCAAACTTTTGCTAACTAACCGTCTTCAATAATTTCCGACCGTCCATAACAATGATCAAATTTTTTGGAAATTGTTAAGTTCCTGATTTTACTTATTTTCACTCCTAAATTCGTATTTTTAAATTGTGTTTTACCATTCTTTTTCTTCTTTTACTGCGAAGTGTTCATTTTTTGATGCTGGATTGTTTTCTGTAGTATTTCGAATCATTCAGAAAAATTTGTAATCCTGTTTCCTATGTAAAAATGGCTTCAATATTAGAAAATGAGCTTTTTTTTGTGCTGCTTCCATATAGCACCATGTATTCTTGGTCATTTTCGGAAGGCTGGAACTGAAAAACTACGCGGTCAAAGTTCTTCCAATGAGGCAATATGATGAGAATACATTTTGTAAACCTAACCGAAGGATTTCAGGTCGCTGCCTTATTTTGACGATTCCGCAGGAACATCCTTATAGCGTCTAATTTGATATTATCAGGTAGGCAACCGGTCTGTGGATGATGAACTCATGATTTTTTTTTTTTCAGGGTCCGTGTTGCACATCTGAATGCAAGCTGAAATTCGGAGACAAATGCAGAGATGACAATGGCTGCAGGGATTCCAGCTTTTGCGATGGCCATGGGCCGTACTGCCCGCCATCAGTCAACAAACCAAATAAAACCATCTGCAACGAAGAATTCGTCTGTTTCATGGGGGTAAGTAGAAATCGTGATATGCCGGAAACGTTTCCAAATGTTGAACTGTTATTGATATCGTTTTATTCGCAGGAGTGCACCGGTTCAATCTGTCTTGCCTATGGACTGGAGTCTTGTCAGTGTATTCCTAGAGCAGACGACTTACCAACGAAGGCTTGTGAATTATGTTGTAAAAAGCCCGGGGATAACGAACCGTGCCTGTAAGTAGCGATGTCTAAGTTCGTGAGAAACTTGGAATGAGAAACTTGGAATGAGAAACTTGGAATAAGCACAGTCCATATCATAGGGATCGAGATATTAATGTTGGGAGTAGCATTAAAATTGGCCGAGGTATGACCGACATAATTTTCCGAGAAAAAACAAAAGTCACCGAATTCGAATGTGACACGACTAATGATGTAAACTTACAATAGTCCTTTACGTGTAACCTGTTTATGGTCAGTTATGTTCATAGGACCTGACTTATGTTATTTTTATCTGCGTGTGAAACTCTTTTCTTGACAAAACCATGCCTTTTTGAAAATTTCTTGACCTGATTCAACCCGGTGGGCTTGACCCTTGGCGAATACTTTCTCAACTGCAAGAGTATTTGCGTTCTTTAACGATTTTAAGTAAATATACCTCTAATTTCCTTGGAATTAAAGGAATTAAATTCAATGCGTATCACAGGAAAGCTTTACAGTTGTAGAGTGGGAAGAGGTATAGCCGAGTTGAAACAGGGTCAAGTGCCAGAAAGATCTAGCAACGGCTAAGCTAGCAAAAGAGGGAAAGTCTGAATTAAGCTGTGGGTTTTTGGTAGCGAATTTCCAAAGATTGGAGCAGTGACGTTCAGTGCATAAAGTCAGTTTAGGAGGCAATTGTAAAAAAAAAAATCCTTAAGGGCTTAGATGATGTTTTTATTGCCGGTTTAGCTATTTCTGACGGGCGTAAAGTGTAAACGAGTTCTCTCATCCCGCGCGTTTTTCCTCATGAGCCCGCGAAATTGGAAGGGAACCATTTGTTTCCTCTGCAAAGCTGTGGAGATTTCCTGTTTCTAGTGTCAAACACTAAATACGTATAATCTATAAAACTAATCTAAACTAAATAATCTGTAAAACGTGGTCGTGTTTTTCGTTATTTATGGAATGGGAGGAATTCGTCAAATGGTTTTGTGAGTTTATTTTACTAGCTACGACTTTGGTTGAGGATGGCATTGCTATGTAAATGTAGAGGTGATAAGTGATTTTGTTGTTGTTTTTTTTCAGATCGTCTTTCACCTGGAATAAAGCGCCTTACGATATTCCAGATATGTTCTCAAAACCGGGAACACCGTGCAACGATTATAACGGCTACTGTGACGTCTTTCAAAAGTGCAGAGAGGTACGTTCTTTACGAAAATCATCTGATAGCGATTATAGGAAAGTTCAGTATCGACATTAGCGAAGCTGTGATCAGGGACGTACGCAGGAAAATGGAACGGTTGAAATTTCAATCTACCCTCCCTTTCGATTCCGAAACCTACTTGCGAATTTGAAAATACTAGTGGGAACTACGCAGCGCAGCAACAATAATTGTAAAAAGTCAGCTACAAAGCTATCACATCTTTTGAAGGTTGCAAATGAAGCTTCTTACTGTAATTAAAGGTTACGAGAGTATAAAACAATAGGAGGGGGTCTGTACTTCTTTTTTTTTTAATGGCCTGTCAAAAATAATTGTTGCGCATCCACTACCCAACCAAGTCGCCGAGAGATAGACAACACCTGCCCCAGGTAATTTGTCAGCTCTTTTAGGCACGTTCCGAGTACAGCTTAGCTTTTAACGAGGGAGCGAAATTCAAGTGAGCTTATTTCGGGAAGAGAGTTTAATTCGTTATGAAAATCAGCCAATCTTGCAGACAGACAAAGATATTCGAAATGAGAAGATTAGTCGAAGAGGACATGTGATAATATTCTTACCAAGCGGATGTCTAGGAGCTAGTCGTCTTGGTCTAGAAACGATTTAATAGGAACGTGGTTATATTTTTTTCCCATTCAAAATTAGCGTATTTGTTGGAAGTATAATAATTTTCTGTAAATAAAAAGACCGATTTAAAAAGAGATGCGTCGTATTTTAAAAATTACAGCTGAAGTTGAGAAGAATAACTGGGTGTATCCTTCTGTGAAATAACAGTAATAACCGAAAAGAATGAGCTTTGTTATCGTCAGAGCGAATATCAAGGGATATTGATAACCATCAGAATATCATGAAACTGTCGGAAGGCTTTCCAGAGAGACTGACTTTCGGAATTTTTTACAAACTTGAGAATAATGAGTCTCTGTTTTTCTTCTTTTATAGGTGGATCCTTCAGGACCACTAGCAACTTTGAGAAAGCTCCTTCTATCAGAGGAGAGCATCGCGAGCTTTAAACGATGGGTCATCGAAAATTGGTATTTTGTAGGGCTGATAATTTCGGCAGTCGTGGTATTGCTGGTAAGTAGAAATTACGTTATCGTTTCGAATGATATGCATGATTATGGTATTGTGATTCATCAAAAACAGACATAACTTAAAAGCATGTTGACAGAATCCTTTTTGTAACACCATTTTTTTTAAACATAAACCAAGGTTTTCAAAAAATTCCTTTCAGTGCCCGTTTTTTTTGTTTTGATAATCTGAATCAAAGACATTATTTGTCTTTAGACCTGTCTTGGTTTAGTTTTGTAATGTTTTCTAAGTTTATTGTTTTTATATTTTCTGTTTAACCTAGTTCAATTGCTGCTGCCGCAGGCATGGTGAGAATTTTTTTTTTGAGAGTTGGTAGACTTTGGTTTTAGTTTTTTCAGAGCACAGTTAAAGCAGCACTTTAATTTAGTGGACCACACAAGTTGTAGGAAAAGTATCTGCGTGGAAGTTGACCAATTCTGCAGTCTATCGTAAGGTACCTGCGAATGGGCTAACTGGTGTAACATTTGTTTTTTTTGGCGGTATTCATTTCGTATATCGATTCCGTGTGTATCACATCGTGCTTTTTATTGAAACCACACACCCAATGAGGCTCCCATTGTGTCTGCACCGAAGCTCAAAAGCTCCGTAGCCCGTTTACCAACAAAGTAACCTCTCCTTGCTAACTTTTGTTACTTTAATCGTTCACGATTGGCGTCATCGCACAGCGTGTCATCTCCCCAACTCATTAGTTATTTCGATTGAGCTGTGTTTCAAATGAGGTATCTTATCCCCTTTTTAATTACATTATTTTACGCCATGTTACTTGTGTCTATGTCAAGTTATCACGCCGTAACCCATTCCATTTTTTGCGCATTGAATATCCTGTGTAAATGTCTTGTTTGTTGTTGTTTTCATTTCCGATCGCTGTGCCAACAACCCCGAATAATCATTTATGTATTGTGTGGGAAACCATAGAATTATTTATATGTGTTGCTTTCTTTCAAAATAATGTAGTCCCGGAACTTTGAGTTTTCATCCTAATGTTAGTGGTCTCCTCGTGGTGTCATCCCAAATTTCTGATCTAGGGATCAGAGAGAGATAAAATTCATTGACAGGATCTTGCTTTGGTCGATTTGTTTTCCGCAAACAGCGCTGTGAAACTTGGCTATTTCCAAGAGAGGACCTTGTGTTCTCGTAGCGGTGTTCCCCAATCTTGATCTTAACCCTCTACCGCCCAGCGATGCCATTCGGAAACAGAAAATTTTATTTTAGAGGATCTTTTCTGTTAAGTATTTTCTCAACTTTAAAAATTCACCCCTCTGGAAACCTGAAATTTAATAATTTAGGATTTTCTAAATCTTAAAAATGCGTATTTTGTTGGGAAAAATCCTTCCAATTTCTCTTAATCTAAATTTCATTCCCAATTCTTTGGGCTGTTATAGGTTAATGTTGTCTTGCTGAAAGAACGTACGAATTTAACCGGCGTCGAGATCCTAAGTTCGGTTTACTGTATACGATAATGGTTGAAATGCTTTTCGATTTGAGAACTCGAATTTTAGGTGTGGTAGAGATTTTTTGCTGGAAAGGAGGTCAGAGAGGAGTGTTTCTAATGACGTGTTGGTGTGTTTCCAGTTCTTGAGCGCAAAGTTTCTGGCGAAGAGACCCGACCCGAAGCTGACGCAAGTTACCATCATCCACAGCTCGACAACGGAGACCGTGCGCCTCCCGGCGGGTGGCGTGGACCCGGCGGCGCCGGGCCCCCCGACCATCGTGCACCCGGCGGGCCGGGGCAAGCTCCCGCTCAAGCGCCGAGTGCGCCTGGACCGACGGCGTCGAAAAGACGGCCGCAAGACGGCGCCGGCGCCATCTGCGCCCCCGCAGACGGCCGTTGCGGCGGCGGCGGCTGCGGCGCCGGCTGCCGCGACCGCCGTGCCGGCTGCGCTTGCAGCTGCAACCGCGCCGCAAAGTAGCGCCCCTGCCGCGGACCTGGCCTCAATGGTCGCCGCCCTGGACGCCATGGCAGCGAGCAATAAGAAGGCACTGAAGAAGGTAAGTCTCGTGGCTTTCTTTATTCCATGACATCCCGAAGTATTTGGAGTGAAATTTAGCCTAAGAGAAATGGGAAGGATTTTCTCCGTTAATATACGCAATTTCAAGCTTTGAAAAATGCCTAAATTATTAAAGTTCGTGTGTCCAGAGGTGTGATATTTTTTAAACTGTGACAATACTGATTCTGAAAGATGCTCTAAAATGAAGTTTTCTGTTTCCGAACGGTATCGCTGGTCGGTAATACTAATAGGAGGTCTTCGCGCCCAGTCTTGTCAGTTCAATGGTATTGCCAACGTAAAAGCCTGGAAACAAAAGTCCCTAGATTTTAGTACATGACTTTGGATCTCCTCCGTATGTACTATCAGTCCACAAGGTATCGTCCGGTTGTGGTCGTGCAACAAGGCGGTGGTCAATGTATTTTTCCATAAGGCGGAGCCTTCCCGCGCTTCTAGAACTGGACAATACCTTTTGGAACGATGGTACAACAAGATAAGTTGTTGATTGCGTTGTTTTTTTGCAGGTAAGCCCAGAGGTTTCCATGGCGGATCCGGGCGCCGGCAAAATGGCGCCCACCACCGCAGAGGTGCCGTCCAAAGAGCGCGGCTCAGCCGAGCTCGTACCTCACTCCCCGAACAAGGCCAACTCCAAAATACCGCCCAACAAGAAGCTCAAACCTACAAAAGGCAAAACAAAAAAGAAAGAAGTGATAGACTACAGCGCCAAGCAGTGCGACAAAGACAAATGCCCCTCTGGGGGATCTAGCCCTTTAGTCCTAACGGCCAGTGCCGACCCTATGGGCAAAGTCCAGAACTGGCTTCTCAACTCCCAGCAGCAGCAGAAACAGTCAGTGACGCCGAGTTCTCCGGAGCCGACGTCGGAAGTCCAAGCTGTGCAAATTCCTCTACCCAAGTCGAAGTCGAGCCCAGCTGGACTCACCAGTCCCCATCGCAGTCCGCACAAGTCTCGTCCAGTGGACGCCAAGGACAAGCACCGTCGCTTGACGCAGTCGACGCGGCCAGACGTTGACAAAGTGCGTTTGCAAGTTCTCTACAAAGGACCTTTTAAATTCAGGTTTAAGTTTAACGGCGGAGCGACGACGAAGCTGAGCGCCGATCGCGTGCGGAAAGTCAGTGCGAAGGAGGAAGTTTGTGATGTTAGGAAGAAAATAGGAGGTGTCGCTGGCCCTAGAACTGCTGTGTTAGTGAGGACTAGAGAGACGGGTGAACACAAGAAGCGAACCAAGAGAGATGAAGGGAAGGTGGCGCCGCTAGCGGCACCGCCGTCAGCTGCACACCCGCCCCCTCTTCCCGCCAACGAGTCTTTCCCGCCCCCGACGGAAGTCCGGGACGTGGACATTGGTAGTAATATGCACACGGTACCGTCCGATTTAGAAGGACTGCTGTCGGAGACTGAAGAGCCAGGATTGGCCGCGTGACGTTCGAGGCGTGATCGCGGGATGCGGTCGCTCCGATTGGTCTCACGTTCGTTCAGCGCTGAGCCATTGCTGACTGTTGATTGGTCGCGCTATGTTGCCTTAAGCTGATTCGTCCCTGTCCAGGTGGCACATTTCAAAACGATTCTCTGAAAATCTAGACTATTTTAAATCCGATCAAAGCACTGCAGGGCTTCCGACCATCTTTCTTTGTAAGGATTCCGACGAATATTTTCGTTTTCCAGAGTAATCTTCAACGCTAAAACTACTGAATATCTGGGAAAGGAAAATACGGTTAATATAAGGAAAGAATATTTTCACAGATAGAAAATACGTTTTTAGTGGGCCAAGGAAATTATTGTTTAGGGACCGAAAATAAGCCATATCTCCTCGTACTCACGCCGCACAGTTTTCTGCGAGTTTGGTGCTTTAAAACCTCGGTGCAGTATTATCGGGCAACCGCGTCTCTGATGTGTCAATGAATATTTACTTTAGCTGCGAAATCAGCAAGCTCGAATCACGGAGAAGGGCTTATGGATTAGAAACCGGTTACGGCGTAGGAATAACTCTCGAAACAGGGCCTTTTGTGGGTATCATGCGGATAACGCACAAAGTAGCAGCTTCAATTCAAGTAAGATACCAAATTCATCATGTGAACAAGTCCCACAAAGGGAAATACTCGTTGCCATTTATACAAAAAAAAAGGTTGCAGAGATTATGGTAAACGACAGGTTTCTTTTAAAACCTGTCGAGTGGTTACGAAGTGTCACTAGATACGCTTGTTCCATCCTTGTCTGGTATTGACGAAGGAATTGGTGATATTGCCTTCGTAAAGTCTTTGTGGAAAAGTGCATCGGCCTCTTTAAAAATCAATGCAAATCGACCATTTTTGTTCTTCTCTGAATCAATCGATGTAGTGAAAGATGGGAATAGTCCTAGAGAGTTAGCCATAACAGTGGTCTTGAAGACACTCAAGGGCATAAATTCATTTTATTTTTCCAATTAGTGTTTGTACATCTAATGTATTTAGATAGGGACGTACTCCCGCGTTTCAATCAGTTTGTGTTGCCCACCTAAATTCAAAAGAACAAAACAAATCACTTATCAGCCATTTACGCTTTTGACTGCACATATGTCCCCGATGGTTATTTCTCCATAAGCCCCTCTCCATGCTCGAGTGACAGTGGGAGCAAAGAACTAAACTAGGATTTTTCTAAAGTCGCTTATTGAATTTTGTGATCTCTTGTGACAACTCCGTTTACCGAAACATTTATTCAACGACAGGTGTAAGTTGAGTTAGCTTTGGGAGTTTCATGATTTGTCTTGAGAGACTCATGGTTGTTTTCAAGAAATGCTCGGAGGGGCCTCACAATATTAGTCCGGTGGTTCATGCCGCAGCCCTCAATTTTGAAATCGACCTCAGAACGGAATCTTATATTTTGGTCATCTTGTAGTACTTATCCATATCGCCAGCCTTATTTACAGGTCAGCAAAGTTCTCAAGACTGCTTTTTTGCTTTGAAAAATAACGTGAGGAAGTTGGTAACAGACCAGAATTAATTTATGAGCAATAGATAAACAGAAAACATCGAGTTTCTTGGAAAGGGACGGCGAATTTCAAGCATGAAGACGAGGATATGCTTAGCTACTCAGCAAGTGGTAAAATTCAATTTTTATTTGCTTCCAGAGTCTCTGTTGATGATGATTTTGGTGATGATTAGCTTTGGTTTATGCTCTACTTGTCTTTTCACAAGTATTGCAAGAAAACCTTGTGTACTTTTTCGGGTGTAATACTCGTTTTGAGCTATTATACCTCTTCAGTTGGAGTGTTGCAAAGAAGACCTCGTAGGTATTTTGAGCAGACGTTGACATACAGACACACTTCTGCGTGTACTTATTTTAACAGTTTCAAAGTAATTGTTACCATATCTGATTAGTCTGTGAGAGTGCTTGGGTGTGCTTGTGTGTTGAGCTGCTTAACGCTATTATTTATTTTTGAGTATTTTATTTGATAAGTCCTTTTTTAAATCTGATTTTTTCTTGTTTTTGGAGTAAAGGATGCGGACCCGTTCGCGTACTTTCTCAACAAACGAGAAGATAACTGAATAATACGTATTACGTTCGTTCTTGTTTTAAAAATATTTTCTTCGTGTACTTCATCACGATTGAGGCCTACTTTAAAGTAACACTAACCTGCCTTACATTAAGATTGTAAAATATGCGGGATCTAAGGAATGCTCGCGCCAACAGAAACATGATTCTGCCTGATTTTCTGTGATGTCAATCTACAAGATGTGTTTATCGTTCTTTCGTGAAGTCATTGTATGCATTCAGGGTACATCAGACGCAATTTTCGACCACGCGTGATTGCACGAGAGCTGGGTCCTGTAGTCATTTTGCTTTACATCTTTGTTTTTAAAATGCTGATCCTATACACAAGGGCAGCTTAACATTGAAATTGTTGTTTCCGTCACTCAGTTTTTAATTATCTTTACATTTCCTGTGATTGAACTCATTCCTTTTGTAAAGTTTTTATTTAATTATTTTTTATTTTATTTTTTGAGGGGGGTTAAGTAATTTTATTAAGTTGTCTGTTTGTGTGGTTGTAGGCGTACATTTTTTTTACCATAAAAATTTCCTCTTGCGGTGTCAAAAAATGTGAGTTTTGAATGTGATCAAGAAATAAATTTGTAGATATTTTTCTGTATTAATGAATCCGCGCTTTTTGTGTGGTGTCTAAATGATAATTTTTTTAATTGATTGAAAGAGGTCGCATGGAATCTCGATACATTCCATGAAACTGTGAATGCTAAATGAATTTTCCCGGTCGCGTGAAGTGTTGTGTTTGTACCTCGGTTTTTTATCAATATTTGTTTCGTCACAGTCGTGAGTATTTGACGCTGTCACGACTGTTTCATTGGCCGTGAAAACGGAGGATCCCTTCCCTTAGTTATCGGCCCCTTTCACATCCCGTCCATGAAATGCGTTTTGTCCGCGCGAATAAGTGCTCACTGGAAACTGGCTGCAATACCGCATTAACTCAACCCCATGTCTGTGTGTTCCTGATTGACATTTTATGCAATTAGAACAAATTTTGTGGGAAGAAGATTTTAAGTTCAAATAACGGCACAAGACCATCCTTAATTGTACTGTTTATTGTGTGCCAAATCAGACCGAGATATTTTAAATCTCCAAAATGATATCACCGTGAAAGCGCTCCCGGAAAACTGCTCGCTTTTTTTTTCTAGGCGCTGTGGTGTAATGTTGATTCGAATGGGAAGCGAATTTATTGAAGAGTTTTGTCTCTGCTCTCTAGTGAATTTTTCGAGCGATAACCCGTTTTAGTTTTCGTATTTTGCTCAAACCGTGCATTGCTCATAATGCATACACGACAAACATCTTCTATTTTTAGTTCTATTTTCGTCTTTTTTATTTTCTTTTTGCCGTCATATTAATTTGTCTTCCGAGTAAAAAAAAAAAAAGCAAAACAAAATTAACTGCCAAATTTTCTAACGTTCTTGAAGTTGTAAATAATTGCGTTCGAAGTGTATTAACAAAAGCGTTGTTCAGATTTTTTAAAATGTTGTTAAACGTATGATAAATAGATAAGGCATCATAATGTATGTACTTAACATAAAAGTTTTTACGTTTCTGTAGTGGAGGGAACCGTACTTTAAAAAGGATGTACCGTTATCGAAGCTTTAGAAGCTTGACGGCCTAGCAATCGTAGCCAAGTCAGAATCTCGTTTATAATACTCTATAAAACTTGAAGAAGTGAATTTTATCGTATTCTACCGATTTGACGGTCCCTGTGAGGAGGTGCACTCGCTGTGATATGAAATGCGACTAAGGATGTGCTAATCGGAGTGCGATGTACCCAAGATTTTGCTTCATACTGTTCCTCGTCCCGTGTGAAAAGGCGTCGATATGCCTAATTCATCTTGATTAAAAATTTCATCAGCTTTCAACATCCTGATACAAACCGATCAGTTTTTGAGATCAGTTTGTATCAGGATATTGAATTAATATGTGATGATGCTGAATCAGGCTTATCAACGTATTTTCACGCATGGTGGAATTAAGATTTTATTTCACATGAAACGTTTTTCTATGTGGTTTGATATCGGATCTTGGTGTGCTTATCCGACTCTTTGCGCTGTCTTTGTTTTGATGAAGAGTTCGAGAGCAGGTGGTTTCCGCCCGCATTTCAGTTTGCCCACCACTTTGAGTTTCTTGCCACGCGGGAAAATGGCTTTTACAGGAGTAACTCTCAAAAGAAGACATTCGGTATTTGTTAAAAGAACTATGCGCACGCTGAAATATAAGAGCTATTGAAAGATTTATTCTTCACACACCGGTGTTCGCAAATTTTGAAAATTGAAGACAGCCATCCTTTGTTGTGACATTATGAAGTATAAAAACTGTCCTCTTTTTTTTTTTTTTACTTATTTTTCCCGAAACACATATAAGATTATACTTATGAGTCCAATAAGATTTCGAATCCAAGTCATGATTCGCGGAAAGTCTTTATCGGGAACAGGATTTGGATTTGATCTTATTGATTTCAACTGAAAAATACCAGCTAACTTGTGACTCTTATGGGATTTGCATCCTAACATATATTTTCTTTTTGTAATGAATTGGAACGCAATGGTATAGGGAAATCCCCAAACATGACAATACTAACAAATTTATGAGTCCATCGTCTTTGAAAGTCTCTTCCGTGTGATGAAGAGCAGTTAATGTGGGCAAATCGTGGGTGTTTTAGAGGAAAGGCAAGGCTGGAAATGGGAGCGAGAGCGAGAACGCCCAAAAAGCGTAATATTGGATGAGTGATAAAATTGTTCCTTGACCTAACTTTTACCTTCAGGGTGCTTGCACCCTCTTTAATGGATTGTGATCACTCCGTTTGATTCCACAATTTTTCGAGAAGCACCTTTATTTTGTGTAGAAAACGATGGAGTGAATTTCCAGTGTCCGTATGCCTCCCTCTTTGCTTCTCTGAGTGTTAAGAAATCTAGTTTACGCGACCAAACTTTTTTTGCTGACACCCAAATGAATCTTAGAATTGTCTGCTAAATGTTCATATTAGCTCTCGTGTGTTCCAATCCGTGTTCTTTTGTGTACTTAATGAAACGCATTTTTTGATGTAGCAGGTATCCCGAAGATATCGTTGACCTCAAATACTAGGGATTAAGCGTGAATTGGGTGGGTGCCGCTAATTTATTCCACCTGTCCCGTCTTTGTCTCACTTTACTAGTTGTTATACCCACTGCCCACCCGTTCCTTGTAGAGTTAGTGGGTTCGTCTGATTTTTATTTTGTATTTTTATATCTCATTATTTGAAGAGAATCGATCAATTTTTTTATTAGATTTTACCTATGCTGTGATTTATTTTTTAAGCTGTCTCATGCGAGAGGTAAGCATACAGTTTTTGTCAATCCTTGACTTAATCCGTAAAGTCTAACCTCAGATCTCGCCAAGTAACGTGTAAATAAGGTGACTGGTGTATTTACCTCATTTCACTTGATATTATTGTATTAACGTTTCTTGAAAATGGACATACCATACTTGTACATAATGAAAGTAATAAATGAAAATAAACGACATGGTTGTACAAGCACAATTTTCTTATTATTTAATTAGCATTAATTTCTAAAAGCACAAGTATACAAGCACAATATTCGTATTGTTAAATTAGCTTTAATTTCTTTACATCTGTGAGGATGGCCTACTTTGTGGCGAACGATTACTTGCGTTTTAGCCCAGGTAGCACAAGGGCGCATTAAATG
>Ga0058701_10002379_pt1 | contig 14193 bp, 12 predicted proteins | sample AgamicOrMae_FD_97039 | JGI IMG/M metagenome (GOLD analysis project Ga0058701, IMG submission 97039) | Agave microbial communities from Guanajuato, Mexico - Or.Ma.e | ecosystem: Host-associated > Plants > Phyllosphere > Phylloplane/Leaf | place: Guanajuato, Mexico | collected 2012-06-04 | reverse complement strand
TGAAACACCAGTGAACACTTTACTCGATGTGAGTAACAAATTTGTGGTTAATCTCAAAGTACTCATTATTGAGGAGGGAAAACTGAGAAATAGCCGGTATTTTTTTTTAGCCCGGGAAAAGCGAGGAAATATTCGTGAAATGTGCGAAGGAAACGGGAATGCTTAGACATTTCAAGGTTGAAATCATAAACACTGTCATGAAGCCTCAACAGGTAACGAAATTGATCAGAATCAAAATGTTTAGGTTGCCTCGCTCGCGATTTTCCGTGCTCTTTTCCGACATAGGTCCTTGAAGGCAAACACAAAGGCAGGTACCTATTGAAATGCCTGCTGTACTATAAAAATTGGTCGTTTTAAATTAATTTTTTTAAACCCGGAAAAGTATGAAATTTTGAGGATAAAAACAAGCAGTAGCCGGGACTTTGGATTTGAAAAATTCGCGGGCATCCTGTTATTCTTTATGCCGAGTAACAACATGTGTTTATGACCAACAGGCAAGTGCATCCTCTGGGGCTGAGGAGGTCATTCTTCAAGTGCCTGATTTAAGTCAACAAAGAAGCGCTTCTCACGTGAGTAAAATTTGCAGCAGTGCCTGTTTCCGGTCCGGCACCTCCATCGAAGACTAGTCTTATTCCAAAAGCTCATTTCCACAGTAGTTTAACTCCATTTCAGCGAAGTAAACGGATATTCTGCGCCGGTGTGCATCCCCCTTTTTTGGTCAAATTTGAATGGCGTTCAAGAGAGGTTTTTTTTGTCCTAGTTTGGACTATGTTCTCAGCTAATCCGTACTCAAAATATTAAAAAAAGAAAAGGAAATAGCGGCGCCCAATAACCGTGGTTTGCGCTCCAACGAAACTACACTATTTACAAAATGATTTTTAGAACGAGACTAGTGTTCGTTGGAGGTGTCGAATATTTGGTGTGTTAATTTAGAATTATCGTAACGTACTTTTCCATTTTTTGGCAGGATTCCACTGGGATTAGGGACTCTCAAATTTTTCTCCGACCATACCTTGATTTAGCTGTTCCTCTCAAGGGAAGACCTATGGGAACCGTATCAGTACTATCGGGCGACGATCCGAATTTCCTCATTCGTAGACCGAAGAGGAAGCGTCTTCATGTAAGCTCCTTAGCACGACCAAACTGTATTTATAGCGCTGTTTTTATTGAAGAAATTCAAGGGATAATCTGGAAGATTATATACGGTCATGGAAAGATCAGGGGAATTTGTTTTGAATTACTTAATTTGAAGTTGCCACCTACATCGCTTCTCTTTAAGTGTTGTCAGAATTCGTGCTGGCGCTCGCCACCATTACCTATCGGGAAAAGTCAGGGAGAAATGTAAATGGGTTAGAAAAACGTCAGGGAAATTTGAAATTAGAGTCTTGTGACAATGCTTATTGACAAAAGATAATGTACAGTGAGGAAGAGTATTACTCAAGGAGTATTTCTCTAGTTCGATATTAAAAGCATTCAAAAGTCGGCCAAAATTTGCGCCACGCCTTTTTTCACACGGTTTTCTCTATGCGGAAGCGCTACATATCAATGAAACAGAAGATAAAAACGTGGGGCGGAGCAGAGGTGTTGTGAATTTTAAAGTCTGAGAGTCAGCATGCCACTTTGACGGTGTACTTGAAGTACCTGAATTATTACGAGGGTAACTAATCGATAGTCTTTGGTTAAAATTTCATTTTGTTGTTACATCTTAGTTTAAACATCAGTGACGAGATTTCAACGGAAAAACGCGTTAAGTACGTTGATAATAGCCTTAACAGTTCAGACGAAAAAGCACAAAAACACCGCAGAAAAATCTTCCAAGTTTCGAAAGGAATGGTAAAGAAATTCTGGCATTACACAGAAATCCCCTTGTTCTCCAGCGTTGGACTCTAGTTTGAGGATTTAAAAGTACTGTATTCCGTCAACTGAGAAACTGATTTTCCAAATTGAAAAATGATAGCACTAGGAAATGAGGAGAGGTAGCAGTGGTAGCTTCAGACAAAGAAATGCAAATTTCCGAGGTTATTGCAGTGATCTTTCATGTCAGATCTATCTTAATCTGACATCTTTTCAGACCTGCCATGCTCTTTGGTCCCCCCCCCGAAAAAAGGAAATACGCTAATGTACGTTAGGGTATTGACTTTTGGGAATTTCGATGAGTATTTTGTTGTAGTCAATAGACGGTTGGCCGTATTACGTGGATTGTTCAGTTTTTTTTCTTTCTGTCTCGCAGGGTGAGGGCACAAATGGTGACAACGATGGCGAAAAGACAAGGGATTCAAATCTGCAGACTGAATTACCGTTCCTGTCGTACGAAAAGTGCCGGCATTGGTCAGTTGATGACTTTAAACATTTAACAGGGATCAGCCAGGATTCATTCGAAATATTGTAATTGTTAGGTAGAGACAAAGTTATTGCGCACCTGAAATATAGGTACGAGCAGCCAACACCTAAACGGCTGAAGCATCCTGCTCATTCCCCTAAAGGTTACCTCTTCCTAACGCTTGTTCGACTCCGTCGTGGTTTCACTGTCACAAGTATGAGGATGTTTTTTCAGGTAGGCGAAGTCGTTGTGAGCCGTGTATTTACTGCTATGATGAAGGCCATGTCCATGAAATTCAAATCGATGGAAGAAGCGTTCTTTGTTTCAGTTTCTGCCCAAGCAGCTAATACTCCGGACTGTTATAAGCCATTCCCAAATTTAAGGTGTATTGTGGATGCTTTTGAAATTTTTATTCAGAAGCCACAAAATATGGAACAGCAAAGCTGTACATTTTCGACGTACAAGAAGAGGAACACTGTAAAGTTTCTTGTTGCTTCCTCTGTTTACGGTGGGGTGTCTATGATTAGTGACGGAATCGAAGGAAGTGCCTCAGATCGAAACCTGCTTATGAAATCCGGCATTCTCAGCCATCTCAACAGTGGGGAAGCAGTTGTGGCAGACAGGGGGTTCGATGTGGAACCTGAGCTTAATGAAATGGGTGTCGACCTCATTATTCCGCCTTTCCTTGGAGGCCGAGATGCCTTTACGCAAAGGGAGTTGATGCTTCAGAGGTCAGTAGCAGCAGCGAGAAGTCATGTCGAGACGGTGATAGGTCGGATAAAAAACAACAGGTTGATGGGCGAAACGTATCCGAACACAATGCTCGACATCCTGTCTGATGTTGTAAGGTGGCAGCCAATCTTGTCAATTTCAGTGACCCTTTTATCCATTGGGATCAAAAAGAAAAAAAGTGGGTGGATGTAGAAAAATCAGGGGCTTCAGTGGGAAAGTGATACCGGTCGAAGTACAAACAGCGTCAGGCTGTAGTGATTGAACCATTGTGGAATTCAATTCATTGGATCATTTTAGTAATCCCAACGCTATGTGATATTAAACTGGGCAGGGGAAGTACCTTATTTGTGAGGTTGTTCTGTACCTTTTGCAGGGTAATTTTATATGTACACTTTATTTTCCTGGAATTGCGCAAAAAATCGCAATTAAGAAAAGATAGGAAATACACGTCTTAAGACCCCGCGAATGAATTTTTGTTGTGTTTAAAAACCATACTCTTATCAAGAGTCAAGCTGAGTCGAAATATTCATAAGGGTGAACGGTTCAGATGTGCATCGCACTCTATTGCAGAAGTGTTTTATCGTATATGGTATTTATTAGGAAAGTTGCATATTTGAAAGATGCCTCGAAATATTAGCTACCGAAAATAATTACTTAATGAATTTTGACTTTTTGAAAGGTAATCAGGATTGAAACCATAAGCGAAAGGTAGGTCGAACATTAGGGATGTTTGATCGCTTCAGACTAGTCAAGTTCAGTTAAAACTTTAAAAACGCTGCGGGAAGTTTTGAAAAGCAATCAAAGCCATTCCCTTTGCATAAATAAACCGTCCCAATTTAAAGTTCGACCGAAAATCTAGATTCTTTCAATTTTATAGAGACGCAAAAGTTGCTGATTTGACTAATCTTTGCGGCAAAACGCGCTGTTTTTAGAACTTTTTGTGTAATATTTCTGTTTAATGATCGGTGAGGAATGGATTTTTTTGGCTTTGTGTTCGTTTCAACGTATTCAACAATAGAGAAAGTTTCTTTACAGCTACTTCAGGCCACTTTTCGAAAATCGCTAAAAACTGGTATTTATAGATTTGCGTCCATATGACACCGTGTACTAATAGCAAACTTTAGCTCCTCGAATCTCAAAATTAACACCGGTAACCGGGTCTACAATTTTAACCAACCATACAGGACCATGTCAGCTTGAAGTTTTGAGAGTTTGAACAACTGAAACCGATGATAGTTAAAGTGATCAAACATCCTTAAATAAAACAATAACAAATCCACAACATATCATAAATTCTAGTTGTGATTTTTGAGTCATTTGTAAGGGAAAATGAGGAAGCAATTGTTGAGCATGGATCGTCGAACGGAGAGGTCGATTTAGAGGGTCGATTTAATCGGACAGAAATCGATTTAGGGTGTGTCGAATCAATTAAACGATAAATGATTTTTCGAGTGCGTAATTATTAAGCGACTATTGTAAAATAGTCGATAGGAATGGAAGTCGTCTAAAAGGACACACCAACGGTTATGTAAGTTATTGTAAAGAGTATTTTTTGGGAAAACAAATGTTGTACCTGAGAAAAAATGTAAATAAATGAAATTTAAGAAACTTCCACTTTGTACAATCTCAGCAACACGCTTTTTTTTTTCTCGTAACCTTTCACCTCATCTGACATGAATCCTCTGGAAGGTGCGGGAATGGTACTATTTTTTATTTTTTTTAATTCAATTTCTTTCACCTTATGAGTTCTTCCTTTGTTCCTCGTGAAAGAGAAATCTGAGTTGAAATCTGGGCACTAGTCAAAATGAATTTTGTTGAGAACGTCGAGCTTAAGATTACAAGTTATTTCCTATAGACTCGAAAATAAATACAGGTACTCTTCAAAATCAAAAACATTTCGAATTTTTTGAAAGCGACATTTTGAGATTAAAAAAAAGAAATATGAATTAGTTTAACATAGGAGAACAGAAATACCTCAACAAACGTTACTTATTAGCATGTTCCTCGCACATTCCACCATATTTACATCCGAACGAGTAGTACTAGCGATGAAAAACGTGTACCAAGTCAAGTCGATTTAAGCCCTGTGGACGGTTGACGCTGCGTTTTTGATCCCATGTTTTTTGGCCGTTCCGTCTTAGGTTCATTTCAGCTTTCTCTGGTTTCCGGGAGTTCCATTAAATATGAAACACCATGTATAATTTATTTAGCTTTCGAACTATAGCATCAAATTAGTTAACATCATGACTATGTACAGGCGAAGGAAACATAGTAAGGAGAATCCCGAAAGGAATGTCACCTCATGAGATAAGAGGAACTTTAATTCCGTCAAAAATTGTACCTGGACAACTGACAAAAATAGACAGACTTAACAACTCAAAGAGTACCAAGAAGGGCATAAAGTTCTTACGCAATATAAAACATGTCAATTTTGGAACCAGTTTTAAAAATTGGAGTTAAGCCCCCCCTCCTCCTCAAATAACAGTCGTAAATCAATGAATCGGTTCAAGGCAAGTCGCCAGTCTCATTTGCTTAAAAGTAAAGAATAAATATTGGTAATCACAGCCAACGAATAAAACTATTAAACGAATCAACAAAGCAATATTACAAACAGCGTACAGTTCCTGCGCAACATGGACGATGTCCGTAATAAAAGAGGTAACAATTTTACTCGGAAAAATACATACAATGTATGAATCAATCAGCCTTTAGATGGCTTATCAACATTGATTGCAAATCACTGATGTCAATCCACGGCAAGCCGTCAGTCTCTTCCGTAGGGATGTTACTGTACATCCTAATCACAGTCGACGGATAAAAATTTAGGAAAAGGTACAAAGATCGGCGAACAATTCTTACGCAACAAGGACGTTGTCCACAATAAACCAGCTTACAAAGGGGCGTAAAGAAATACAACGTACAAATAAAACAAAACTTGTGTTAAAATGGGCAATCGTCAAAGATCATTTATCAATGACTTCGATCCACGTCAAACCGTCAGTCTCTGCAGGGTGGATATGAAATACACTACGTTTACAAACATTCGACGGATGGGAATTGAGTAAACGTTGTGACAATCGGTGAACAATTCTTACATAACAGGGACGTTGTCCACAATAAATCAGCTCACAACCCAACTTTAAAAAAAATATAAATGTAATAAAAAACGTTAAAATAGGTAGTAAATCAGTGATCATACGTCGTAATCCTGCGTTGTAGAAAAGAAAGGGTCCCTCTCATCTTCGTGAAAAGGCGGGTATGTGATGCGGATAGGAGGAAAATGCCTCTTCGTTCTTTGCAGAAGTAGTTCCGGCAAGATGACTTCGCGTTGATACTTGATCAGACGGAGACGTTTTTCGTTCCAAAACGAAGCGTCTCTTTGAACCGCTGCGACCACCTGCCCCCGCTCAGACCACACTACTAGGTGACACCAATCTAACTCTAAAATGTCCAGGGACATTTGGACTTGGTGATAGTACCTGTGTGTGGGTTTGAGCAAATAACGCTCTCGGTCTTCCGGATCTCTTCTAAGGTAAAAAGCAGTCAACTTTTTCCCCGACAAATCTGTGTCAAATATTCTCGGGTCCACTGCAGGATCGGTAATAACCTTCACTTCAATCAGGATGGTTCCGTTGATTGGATGATGGAGTAGACCGTCCGGGCTACAGGCCAACGTCGGGTATTTCGGGTTCACCCAAAGACCAGTTTCTATCATTTCATAAGTTGGGTCTGTAGCGTGCGTGTCCGCCATGTACGCGTTCCTAGCAACTGGCTCCATCTGCTGCCCGTATGCCATCGCTTCGGACTGAAATCGGTCGAGACCCCACACATGTTGCCGCAGGAAGTGTACTTGTGCTTTGTCGCCGGACAAGCCGAGAACTCTACCGGCAGACGAAGACGTACAACGTTTACACCGCTCCACGATCCAGGCAGCCGCTTCCGTCTGGCCTCTAGTGTTGGGAACCTCGAAGGGCATTGAGTGGTGCAGGCGAATGGAGTTAAATTCCCACATTAACCTGCTGCATTTCTGACTGATCCAAGTAAGTGTTGCTGAGAGGGGCTTACCGTCTCCACATGGTGGGGTGATATCTCCCAGTTGGTACAAAAGTAGAGAAGTTGGCCGACGGTCTAACACGCGCCGCTTTAACTCCTCCAACTCATCAGGAGAAATCGGACCTGTAATCTTGTGCGCAGATGGTGTCGGGTCGTAATCGACGCGTCTCCGAATGTCCTTTCTAGTGGCGTACTGTTTCTCTTGAATCATTCCTGGATTTTGCCCTGGTGCATTATTCCGCCAATAGCACTCACGGTCAGTGCACGTAATAGCTGTAAAAAAACGAAGCGAAAATGACAATATTTCGCTGAAATGACATACCGTAAGGGTCCCTTCCTTATTGCCGGATCGGAAATTTACGCGGGTACAAAACAATAGCCCTTTCCCGATATTCGATTTTGCGGCCTCCCACACCTGAGCTAAGAACGTTTAAGTTAATATGAGTACCCTATTAAATTACTTCTGTTTGTGAATATCCTTCGGAACGACTTAGGTTCAGGTTTGGCTACTCTTGCATAGCACATGACAAAATGATTTGACTGCATACTGAGGAAATGCTTTGAACAGTCATATTGAACGGTCAAACATAGGAGTAATGACTTTTGAGGGAAAAGGCATATTTTCCGCCTTGTTTGCATAATCTCAAGACGGAAGCAAAGCATCACCCTACATTCAGCCTTTCAACACCCGTTGAGCATGGATACACGAAACGAGGGACGGCGCACATCATGGAAAACTGTATTTTCTCCTATTTTTTTTTAAGGGGCTTACCTTCATAGCCTTCTGCGCAGACATGCTTCCACGGTGAGCAAAACGGACGCTATGTGGCCACATCTCTTCATAGCCCGAGCTTTACAGCAGCATATACTGCGTCACAAACTGCGCCCGTTTCAGAGGAGAGCGTAAGAATCACAACGTACAGCACGCTCTCCATGGAAGCCTGCACTTGGGCTTTAATAAAGTAGTGCCCTCCCCGGCGACAGTCCCACACGCACAGAACACGTTTGCTGGACAGAAACTGTTGTCCTTTGTCGATAGCTCGGAAAACAGCTTTGCGAACTAAATCATGAAAACTCATTTCAGGAACTGCTGTTAAACCCCAATCATCTGCGGACTCTACTTCCGCCTCGTCCTCTGATGATTCGACGTGCAAATCCGGCGCGGAATCCACGCCACCTGTGTAGGTGAATGACACCGCAGGGATTTCATGGAAGTACTCCACTATTCGTTGATACTGAAATGCCATGGGGATCCGCACACTTGGAAAGGGCTTCCATGCTTCTTTCCCAACTGGAACACTGGGCAATGGATTTTTTCCCGGCTCCGCGTTTGGCAACAGAAACGAACAAACACCGAATAATACGTTATCATATTAGTCTACGTGGCTCCCTACCCTATCATACTACGCGAAAGACATGGTTTGGCAGTTGAAGTGGTAGTACATAAAGTAAAAATATTTTATCAGTTCAACTGAGAACCGAAGCAATTTTTCGGTACAGAATAATGAAATCAGAAAAGGACCTCTATTTTCCTGTCATGTCATGTATCAGGACTCTTATCTACCTTAGAAAAACAAAACAAAAACCCCGAAGAGCACTTTATAGTCCTCACCAGCAGTTTCCGGCGTTTCAGTTCGTAGCACTCTCCACAGTCCACGCCAGGATTAATCTTTCCACCTTTACCCATGTAAACGTGTTTCAGTATCCTGCAACATAAATTAACAATTAAAATTTGGTCAATTCCGTCTGTTTTTTTTTGGGGGGGGTGGATAACTATGGGAAAAAAATATGATTAAACCGCAATCGTACCGTTCAACAAGTTCGTCCTTCCTGCCTCCGATAGGGAGATCCCTACTGAGAAGCCACCGCTTCAGCTCCTCCACTTTGTAATTTCTGGCACATAGGACAGCTATCTTCGCACCAGGGACATCGTCTTCCGTCAGAATAGGATCGTCAATGTGAAGTCCAATCTTCCCGTGGTTGCAGCTCTCCGAGTCTCGATGTCTCTCCTCGTCGCTTGATAACTCCAAAATGCCATGTAACAGTCTGTTCGAGAGATTTTCAGATATGAGAACAACACTTTGAATATATAGGGAAGGGTGGAATACATGCTTGATCCGATAAAAAATCGTTCATTTCTTTTATATTTTTATCATTCCTCTTTCAAACGCGGGGTGCCGGAGCGCTGAATTCGAAGAATTCGCTTGTACTTGTAATTTTAATCAAACAATTTTAAGGAAATCCCCTACCATTTTCCAGCGTTACGGGGAACGTATCTCCCTTGAATGCATGGTAGCTTAATAATTGATGGTACTGAATTTTTATTTCTTTGCAAACCTCTCACTGTAGAGCCTGAAGCCTGTAGTTCCCCCTCAATGACTACGTTATGCCCATGAATCACGGAGTAATACAAAGTCCTTGTAGAAGTCAATATTACCTCTCGATTAGTTCGTGTTTTCTTCCTATACTTGGTAAACCCATTTCCGAGAGGCACTCCCTCAAGGTGGCTTTCTTGTACTTTTTCAAGTAGCCAGGGATATCCTCACTGCCACCTTCGCTGGAAGTAAAGGCCTTGGGAGATACCGTGCGTGGCCGCTTCCTTGACGCTGCATCGCTTTCTTTTGGCGCAAAAGGGACGGAATCGTCCTGATAGAAATAAAAAATGTATGCCGAGTTAGATCAGCGATCATTAAACTTGGACAAGCTGTATACCGTTCTCTAAATGGAGATTAACGTACCGGTACCGCGTCCGGAGTGTCAGAACGATGTACCGCATTGGAATTGGCACAGCCAACTTCCGAGGCTTCTTCGATTTGAGGCGATGGAAGTGGTTTTTGGGTTTGGGCCGGTATCGTTGGTTGCTCGGGCGACAGCGGTCGTAACGGCACTGGATGTCGGGGAGTTGGAGAACTGTCATCCCTTGAGAGAAAGATCATGTACGCATGTCGTACCTGTGCCTCCACCACCGACACATGCACCGCACAGCCTATTGCATCATCGAAGAGATACCACCTACGAGATACGAGGAGCAAAAACATTTTTGGTACATTAGCCAATAGCGATCAAAACATACCAAAAACAAAAACAAAAAAAAACGCAAATGCAATGTAATACCAAACCTGGAATCAATCTCGACGTATGCTATGAAATGCCCGCTGTCGATGATTCCTCCTAGATGAACGACGAAAGCTTTTATTTGGTACGTCTGATTATAAATCTTTGCACCGTTGAGTGACATTGAAATGGGCCGTGAGTCCTCGTAACTACGTCCGTCTTTAAAACCGAATCTGTTGACACGTAAATGTCAACACAACAACATGCCTTCAACTTAATCATTAAAAAGTATGAGTTGTACTTAGCTTTTTAACACTACGACCTACAAACAAGTGAGTAAGGTAACAAACACACTTTAAAGAGCTTAAACGTGAAAATACAAACTGACAATATTTTATGAACAATAAGGAATATCGACTAAGGTTATCAGTCTTCAAATTATAAAAGCAGTTTGCAGAAAGCAGCGGGCACCCCCTCTCCTTTTTTTTTGGTGTTCACGTATTTTTGTGGCTTCTTAAAACGTAGAAAATTCCTTTCTGACTTCATCGGTTGAAAAAATTCTTACCAGCAGAAGTGAATAACAGCCAACCGCGGCACTTTTTCGAGCAAGATTCTTTCTTTCCCCCATCCACCTCCAGGTGACCACTTGCAGAGTTCGCAATGGTAGTTCACCAGATCTTCCGAATTGCAGTACTTCTGCAAGCAATCCTGAAAAAAGCAAAGGTTACATTCGACAAGAGTACCTCTTGGAATGTCGTGGTAACCGATAAACACCGTCGCCCCAGCATTGGTTTTCGGTAGCACGGTCTGTACTGGTTAAGTCCTCATATTTACCGAGAATCATACAGGGTGGGGGAATCGAAACAAGGACAGAAAATTTTGATTTCATGTACGGGCAGAACAACTGGAGTGATCCGCGGAGCACGGTGCGGATTGGGGTGAAATTACTTCCTTTCTGCCCAAGCGAGATTTTACTATTCCTATTGGAAACCCAATGATAATAATATTGCCTTACCTCAAAGGAAACAAGTGGCGTACTTGTCAAGGGTAGGGATAGGATTTTCGCTTCAGAATAATTCCCCGTGTAAACACTCCCACAAGAAGAGCACTCCTTCAAATATTTTTGGGAGAAACAAAACTCATTTCTTATTAAGTTTTCCATTTTATGAGCCTCCATCTGAAAAGTATTAAAGAATTATAATAATAATAATAATAAGCAAGAAATACTAATTCAGTACCAAAGTAAAATTTAAAAAACAGGGAAAGATGAGTGTGAAGTAAAACATCCACTTGGAGTTTCAACTGTCACTTCTTTCCTTGTATAATTTTACTTTCATATTGAATTTTTAATAATAATACATTAGGAATAGGATGGTTTAATGAAGATGAGGGGATTCCGAAGGCCCCCTCTCCCCCCTGGAAAAAAAGGAAAGGTACAGTAAAAAAGTCAGTAGTTAATTATCTACAATCAAAAAACGAAATGAAAAAAAAATATTGGTAATTCATGCACAATCACATACTTTCGAAGTAGAGAAAAGGGGAAAAAAAGCTTATTTTTTTCATGCAAATCAAATATAATCTTTTCCAAGAAAGCCGAAAACAATCACAATTGTTCTACTCATTCATTGTGTTGTTGCACTTTCCTCGGATGAATATTCCACGATATTTTTAATGTTTCCAGACGGAAAATTGCCATTGTTAGTATTCATCTCCAAAACAAAAAAATGAAAAAATAAGCCATTCACAGGACTTTTTCCAGTACGTGAACTTACGAACGAATTTTCCTCTTGCTTCAGTTAAGGTAGGTGCTTTAAATACCTGGCTGCTTTTATACAATGTTGCTTCATAATTACCGAAATTAAGATCACGATTGCGTACGGCGTTAAAACGCACTAGTTGTCGACGATATCTGAAACCGCATTTGTCGTTTAACGCCCCTGACGCCATCACGCCAGTAACCGGTTCAATAATAATAATGATAAAAAAATCGTGGATTTTTTGCCACTTTGCCGCACGCACGGCGCGGTGACTGGGATAACACGTTTATTCTTAGAGTCTTACCGCTCAACGCTTGGTGGAGTCAGGCGACTCGACTTAATGTGCAATTGTTACTAATCCCTCACTACAATCTCATGATTTCTCTTTGACTTTGACCTTTTGTTGACGAATTGTCAGGTATAAGACTTACATCAGTTATCCAGATTTTTCCGAAAGTATACATTTCCTAACATTTTTATGATTTCTGGATATTTTAGGAGTGCAACAACCCTAAAAATAAATTAATATTTATAATTCATTCCAACAAATAGTTGGATTGCTTTTGCCTACTTCTTCCTCAAGCTTGTCCATAAGAAAAAAAAAGGAACTCATGGGAGTCTTCTTGGGTGTTGCAGCCAAAGACACTCTTGTGAAACTTAAGGGTTGCCTGTGAAAACATTGCAGCACAGTGATTGAATCTATAATGACATATGATGCAGCCAAGGTATTGGATTAAGGAAAAAACAATGTATTTACAAAGCAAGAAAATTACATTCAAAAAAATGTTCTTGCAAGGACCTGATCTGCACATTCTATTCATAACTTACTCAAATTAAGATATGCTCAAGATGTAAAAAAGAGAGAGAAAAAAAAGGTATGCACACAGCAAGCAAAATACCAACAGAAAAAAATGAATAAGCAAGAACATCATCATTCTGAACATTTTACAGGAATCATAATGATTCCTTTAAAATAGATTCCAAACATAAAAAATAGGCAAAAAAAACATACTGCAATCAAAATGCATAAAAAAGATACTTTTTTTTTCAATGTAAAAAATAAAAATTGCATGAGCAAAAGCTTGATTTGTGTTTCTTGTATCTCTCTTCAAGTCAGCATTACTTAGAATTTGTAAAATATGTTTTGATGTAGGAATTACACATGCATAAATCTGTCATTGATTTACATCTCACAAGCATCAAGGGATGTATGCTTACATTCAGTGACCTCAAATTAAGAGGTCCTTTTGATGGTGGTGACATCAGAGATTTTGTTACAAGTTCCATGTGCTTGTTATATATTCCTTTTGGTTGAACGTTTTCATAAAATCTCTGGACTCCATCCAGACGGCAAAAACACTGGATGGTGGCATTCTGGTAACAAGTGTTCCCCAGATTTTCTATGCCCCCTACATGCATTGTGTTTTTACTGTAAAAGAAAAGGCAAAAAAGGAGCAGGTAAACACCACATGGCAAATGAAAAATAAGCATAAAAATTCACCATAAACATAAGGCCTCTACCAAATGCGTGGGATGCTAAGTTTAAGTCTCCCATAGCGAAAAGCCAATGAATAACCAGTTTTTCGAAACATATAATTGAAAGTGAGCCTAGCAAGCCCAGAAAATTCGCTCAGGGAAAAAAGTTGTTCAAAACAAACGCCGAAATAAAAATAGCACAGGACGGACACACGATGATGCGTCGAACGCTTGCATTGTCGCATTTCTCCACTTCAGGTTCTACTCTGAAGAGGTGCTCCCCAAACAGTGATGATTGACTATCTTCCCCAGAAATAGAAGGGGATGTTTCGCAGTCAATATCCGCAGCTAACACAGACTAAAGCACGAAAAATAAGCAAAAATACACCAAAGCCGGCGACGTCCCGGGTTGCACCGCTTCACTATTTGATCTTTACATTCAGATCGCGACGTCAAAGTAAAGCAACATTAAACCTCATCTCAAGTTAAAAATCTTCGCCACCGGTGTAAATCCAACCTAGGATGAATCATAAGCAGAAGAAAACACACACTGGAACGAAATAAAACCTCGACGTCGCGTTAACCTGCAAAAGTTCGAAACCGGTGTTACGTACACACAGCGTTATTTCGCACATGTTACAGTAAACTTCTACCTGTGTTGCTTACCATAAATCTATTTTAACTTAAAATCCTGTTCACTGGGCACAAGTTCTCAGAAAAACGCTTCAATTTGATATAAAGATCACTCTTCACCGATGCGGCGCTAGGAGCACCAGACGACAAGATGGCGGCGGTTTGTTG
>Ga0058701_10002378_pt1 | contig 14194 bp, 6 predicted proteins | sample AgamicOrMae_FD_97039 | JGI IMG/M metagenome (GOLD analysis project Ga0058701, IMG submission 97039) | Agave microbial communities from Guanajuato, Mexico - Or.Ma.e | ecosystem: Host-associated > Plants > Phyllosphere > Phylloplane/Leaf | place: Guanajuato, Mexico | collected 2012-06-04 | reverse complement strand
CTTCGCTATCGCTCCGCTCGGCTGTCGCCAAGCCTGATGCCGCTTACTTCTCGGCGGCCTTAAATCGGCCGCCGAGAAGTAAGCGGCATTATGCTTGGCGACCGTTTATTTAGGTAACCCTAGGTTATGTTAAGTTAGGTTACGTGGCTTGTGTCTCGCTCCGCTGTCGCTCCGCTCGGCTTAACGTCGTAGGGGTTGAGTCAAAAAATTGAAAATGCAACCTTAAAAATTTAGAGTGTACGAAGCGGTTCATAAGCACGGGTCACTTCGTCACTGAGGTGTACGACTTTTCTGCACGGTTTATCTAAGGCAGTGGTTTTAGCGGCTAGTGAATTGTGCCTTGTGAGAAAGTGAAAGATTGGTGGGGGAAGGCGGCACCAAGTCAGTTTGTCTATCGAATTCCGATGTGCTGGCGGCGCGACGCCCAATGTGAGCAGGAGGCGACTTCTCGGCAACCTGATTGGTCGCTCCACTTCGACAACTTTCGCTCTGTCAAAAATAACTCCTCCCGAAGCTAGATACCCGTTGGGTAGAGTCGGTGAATAACATACGGACCCACTGATGCATCATTCATCTCAATAGTAGTTAGAAGTGCGCTACTGCCAATACTCCCGCGTTCCCTGGGGCTCCATTACAGAAACAGGACGGGTACACAAATCAGTTAAATATTAACAGCACAAAGCAGCTAGCTACCTGTTAAATACCTCTCTCTGTCGTGTATTGGCTTCTCATAAATTTAAAGAAACTGCCTCAAGGGCTTTCTGGATTCTTGCGCATATTCCTCCTTTCAAAACAAAAGTTTAGGCTTAGAGACTTCTGTTCAAATTGCTCTCTGAGGTAAACACCAAACAATTGTACTTTTCTTTTGCTGGGTTCATTTTCTAAATACTCCGAGTATAAAGAAGGCTTGTAACCTAACAAAGATCAGCCTAACTTAGCAAAGGTCAACCTAATTTAACGGTCGCTAGCATGATGCCGCTTACTTCCGGACAGCATTTTTCCCCCGTCGTCTACGATGTCGATGGCTGAAAGATTGGTTATCCAAGTTAAGCAGTTGCACGTTTGCAGTACTAAGCCTATAGACGAGGGAGGCTCCAACGTGGTTGGTCAGCTTTGCAACTGGGAGGGGTTATGCAGAGCCAAACTGACGGGTGCTTTCATACGTGTTCCGGAACATTTCGACACCTTTGTGCGATAACTGCGGATCTTTTTGTGCAGTGGGAATAACGTTGGATCTTTTTGTGCGGTGGGAATAACGGCGGATCTTTTTGGCGTGATTTGTACAGCCTTTTTTTCTTTCCTTAACATTGACATGTTTTATCATTATTTTGCGTTCTTTATTGGTGAAAGATTTTCTTACAGAGGTCAAAAGTACAACCCGAAACCATCAAAGCGCTCACAAGTTCAAATATGGAACGTCCACAAGCCTTGAAGTTTAGGCATCGCAACTCGCTCAAAAAGATCCGCCGTTATTCCTACTGCACAAAAAGATCCGCCGTTATTCCCACTGCACAGAAAGATCCGCCGTTATCGCTCAAAGGTGCCGATTTGCTCACTATAGTTGGTTTATTTGCCCTAGTTGCCGTCATTGACGTAGTTGTAGATCACATTTTTCTTGCGGTAAAGGCAAGGTGCTCATAAAGATGAATGTGGTCGAAAGATGGAAGTTATGCGCTTCACGTTACTCGTCGTGGTGCAAACTCATAATTAGTAGTAAGGTGAGTGGGTTCAAACTCATAACTAGTAGATTAGGTAAGGGGGTTCACCCACACTATGTGTCATAAAACAACTTATTAATGGGAGGTCAAACCTGAAGAGCCGTGTGCATGCAATGAAACATTCCACCCCGGCGAAAATATCTGCTTGCTGGGTTGTGAGAGCCGCGCACAGGGAATGGCGCTCAGGGAGACTTGCAGGGCTCTCAACTTTCCAAACCTGAAACCACGACGCGGAAGCGGTGCAGGGCGTCGCCGCTTTGCCCACTACCGTCCCAGAGTCAATGTAACCAGACCACGCTACCAAACAAAATGAAGGCTCCACCTACCAAAGGGGCCGCTCGCTACTTCTCTCTTTTCAATTAGTCTCCCGGCGAAACAAGACTTTAATACCACCGAGGCGAGATTCTTACGGTAACTGCTGATTTTAATTGCCGTAGTTTTTCGTTAGGACCTTTTCGCACTTTCGTAGAGGAGCTTTTACGAATTGAACAGAAGAGCTGTTTCATATTCAGCGCACGTTTGCAGTTGTCTGTCTCCGGAAGGACTGTAATCTTGGTCTATGCTTTCAACAAACCTAGCTCCCGACCTCCGTTTAAAACCACGTAACTGTCTTATCACGTAAAAAAAGAGCTGTAAGTCGTCTGGGATGACTATTTCCGTGTTCCCGACCATTATGTCTCGCTAATTTTTGAATGCCGTACGTTTCCACTGGCAGTATTCATTTTAATAACCAGGTGAAATACGCTTTTACTAATGGCATGAAATCATGCTTATAAGGTGATTTCAGTCCCTTTATCTGGGCGAATAGTTAGTGATAAAATAACATGAGTCTGGATCTACATTTTCATAATGGTAAATTACTCCGTAAACGAAACCCCTGTTCGAGAGAGTTCCTCCCTGATTTGGGTGTGAAAATAATAAAACGGGAGTAGTACATATTTTTGTTATTTTTTAAGTTGGACCCATGTTCAGCCGTTCAATTTAAAAGATTTCGTCGAGAGCTTTCAACTGATGTGGCTGAACACAGTTCTACGCTCGTATACGTAAAATTACCAAAGTACGTACCACCGCCGGTCTAGTTTTACACCCAAAACAGGTATAGCATTCCCTAAAACCGGTGTTTGGTTTTCACTGTGAGTGCTTACCCATTTGAGTTGATCTCTAAGGTCACTTATGAAGCAAGGGGAGAGTGTGGCGGTATCTAATGCTCCTATCTTAAGCTGTACAAAGAGACCACTTTAAAGGGTGTGCCTTTTTGATTAGGGGCTAGAGGGGCATGCACTAAGTATCATGTAAAAGGATAACAGCTTGTGGCAAAGAAAGTGCACAAAAAGACACGCAGGGAAGCGCTCACATGGCGCGCAAAAAAAGTGCTCTTCAGCATCTGCGGCATTTGTCTCAAAACAGCCTTTTTTGGCCTTTTTTTTTTTTTTAACCAAAGGACTTCTTTTACACTATGTTCCTTGTTTATTTGTTCTTTTTAAAATGTCAACGTCCTGGATAGCTACCCTGCAATCTTTAAGGATTGCTTTCTCTTGCGTTTTATCTGACATTATTGTAGCCGAGTAGAACTATAGATGAGCGAGTCAACTGGTACTTTCTCGTAAGTTCAACTCAATTTGTCACTTAACTGATGAATGGGTAGTGAGGCAATCCAAAAAACACGTAACTTTAATTTTGGAAAACATCATGAGGCTTGTTAGCAAAATTTATAGATTAGGTAAATTTAGGTTATGTCGGATGTTTTGTGCCATCAGGAAAAAGAAGGATATAGTACAAGTGGTGAAAAAAGCATTTTCGAAAAATGACGCTGCACTCTGATTAAACAATTTATTTCACTATAACGTCCTCTAAGCACCTAGGTAAGCTTAAGTGTTCGTGAGGTAATATCATTGGAGGCTAGAGAAAGCGCTGCCTGTGTCTTACTCCACTGTTACTCCACTTACCATCATTTGACGATAAAAAGAAAGGACAACAGAGGTATAAAATGGAAGCTGAAAAATTGATAGTGTAGGGTAAGTTTCCTTTCGGCGAGGGTTCTCTAAGAGCGAGTGCCTCTCTCAGGGTTGACTCCACCCTTGAGCAAACAATCCTTGGCCTGCCTTCACCTCCCAGCTGTGCAACAGGTAGCGCCACTTTTAGGCTTGTAATAATTTAGCTGGGCACCTGTAGACCAAGTTAGCGCATCGTTCAACCAAAAATACGTGTCACCTATTTTGGTTCCCTTTCAGTCATCCCTTCCATAAAAGCCACCGGTCTTGAGAAGTTGTTGAGGCTTTGCTATCAAACCGAACCAATGTAGAGAAGAAGTATAGTCAAGTCATGGTTGAGAGTAATCGCTATTGATGGTATCAGCAAAGAGCGAGTCAAAAAGAGAGGCATGTCGGCCCTTTATTGGATGATTGGGATGTCCATGCCTGTCCTTACCAGGGAGATGCAGTTTTCACTTTTGTTCATAGTGAAATGAGTTCAACTAACCAAAAGCCTTTTTTGCCGTACTTGGGCGCTTTTATTTTCGCGTCACTGAACGGAGCAGGGAAGTGGCATGTAACTTAACCTTACGGCCAAGAAACCGGATTTACACAGGAAAAACGGAAAGATCTTTTATGGGAAGTTCTTGCCTGTTTTAGGTGTAAAAATAAACCAGGGATAGTATGTATTTTGGTATTTTTTCAAAGTTGACCTATGTTTAATTACATCAATGGAAAACTCTCACCGTAGCGAGGCCTTTAAGTTAATATGGCTAAACATTGATCTATCTTGAAATGAAATCAAAATACTTATTACTCCAGTTTTACGATCAATGCAATGAGGCAGGATGTAATGCAAGAGGTAATATGCCTCCTTTCAAGCTTACTGTGTACATACTATTTCCCATACAGCGGTCATATCAATGAGATGTTTTCACGAGCTCTTTCGTTTGACATGACTTTTTTTTCCTTTTTTTACATCCATTCTAAAAACAGACGTATGCCGCGAGTCATTCCATCTTCAACCCCAGACGCAACATAGGTGCTGGACTATCCAGACTGATTCTTATGTTGACATCTTTGATAAGTCAAATGAGAGTAAAATTTTTTCGGATGCAAGTGAGAGAAAAGAGACGTAACAGGAAAGTCCACCATCGGTGTTTCTACGAAAAATGAGGCTTTGGTATATTTAATTACCTGAGTGGAAGATTTCTGCTCTGAGCCTTCTAAAGAGATTCCGCCTAACTTTGGTAAAGGATAGTCGCCTTTCGGCAGTAGCGTTCGAGAACTCAACCTCTTGAGGAGAAGTTCAGCGGTGAACGATTAACGACAGGCAATTGAACCGTAGCCGATCACTTTCATGAAAGGATGCGTCTCTTTCGGAAAAACGATAGCTTCGCCGAAAGTTACCGAATACCACTTAAAGTTCTGTTTCACCTGTCCAAAACCGAAACGATAGGATCTCCAAACAACCTACGTCGTTTAAAATTAGGAAAATGGTTTTTGGAACTGTAGACCGAAATTTTTCATATGCCTCGTCGACTTTTTACCACGACGCAAATTGAAGATAATGCAGTGCATTCTAGTTTTGAGATGTTGAATCTTCAACCACCTTTGATTCACCTTTCGTAAAGCTCGGCAGACTGGCAATGAGGCAAATTGCAAGGCACGTAACCTAACTTACCTTAACCCAGATTGACGTATCGTAGTTGCCGAGCCTAATGCCGCTTCTTGAAGTGAGTGACATCAGTCGTGGATAGATGAGCTGCGTCAAGAAAGGGACGCAGGTTCTACTTTGGAAGAGAGCAACAGTGGACAAAACCGGACTATTTTTTAAAACAGTTTTTTTATTTCTTTATTTATTTTATTCAAGGTCAATAATTTGTCTTTAATTTGAACCTGAAAAAAAATATTTTGTAAGGCCCAGCCCGACAGCTTTTTTTTAAAAAATAATCAGGAAAATTACACCCAAAAAAATTACCAACCGTTCGTAGAATTAGTGTTTTAAGACTGGTTGTTTTCACAATAGCTGCATTAATAGCCCACCCATTTTAGGCCGTTGCTTTGAACGTTTTGTGAGAGATGAGAAAGACAGGAAAGTACACTGAAAGCGGGACAGATGTAATGATTGCTCTATGGTGAAGCACCATCCTTCTCTCCCCTCGCCTAGCGCGCACTCTAGGGCTAGAGGGAGTAGAGGGGGAGAGGAAAGGGTAAGAGGGATCGGAGGGAAGTAACGGGGTAGGAGAGAGGAAAGAAGAGGGATAGGGGAGGGGTTAGGCCATGTTGTCCTTTCCACAGAGTAAATAAGACCATGTTTATGTTCAGAAACGCCGCCGACAGCCCTCCTACCCTGTGCAAACAGCGAAAAACCTTTTTCAATTGTATTCACCGGTTTATAACACCTAGCAATCCGTCATACTCTCTCTCTCTCTTATTTATCGTCATGTTATGCGCAACAAACTGCATGCGCGCGCGAGTAACCGCTTTTGACACCCTTTTTCGTTTTGAGAGCGTCCTTCCGGGGACGCCGCGTCTTTGGGAAGGGGACATCTTCCGGTACTTTGGATGAAGGGCGTTCATCGCGGGAGTCCCCGATCTGTCGGGGAAAACGTTTTAAAGCCATTTCTGGGGTACGAATAGGCCCTTCCTGGCTGTGTGTCGTTGCTGTGTCATCTTTTTTTCATGGTTTTTCTATCTAGTCAACGGGTTTGAGCTGATATGGGTCAATATTGCGTTCTCTTTCTGCTGGAGCCCAAATCGTGCAATATTTATTTCTTCTTTTGGAAACAGTCGTCATTTATCCAATCAATTCTTAGACTAAATATCTTATCCACTTTCTTTTCTAAATAGGCATAAGGTTAGTACTGTATAGCTTACTGTTAGGCTAGTTTAGCTTTTGGGTGTAGTGTGCGTTGCTTCCCTGCCGCTCCTCTGTCGTCGAGCTTGCTGCCGCTTACCTTTCTGAAAGGCCTCTGCCGCGGAGAAGTAAACGGTCGCAAGCTTTGTTAGCAATCATAGGTTAGCTTGGGTCTTGTTTTATACCGTATGACTCACTCCGCTATCTCTTTACTCGTCTAAGTGACTAAAATTGGTAAACATGTGGTAAAAAGAAAGGCATCCTCTAATATTAGAATAACTTTGTGTCACTTCATGCACCCTGAAGTTGAGAGGCTTCGGGTCTTAGAGGAATATTGCTAGTTGGACAGATGTATCAAAGCCCTGCTGGGGGCATCTCGCCACAAGCTGTAGGGCCCCCCTTTGCATCAACAACCTTATCCAATTAATGAAGAACCCCAAAACATAAATGGGGTCTCCTCTCGGAGGACATCTTAGTGGTCAGGCAGTCCTGCCTGTCGGTTCTGCCTGCCAGCTATGCCTGGCTGCTGGGCTGGCCAGCTGCAAGTAGAAAAAAGTCAGTATTCATGAGAGGGGGGGGGGTTATATAGACACTTAGATGAGCGACGCAACTTAGGGATCCCGTTTTGACACTTAAAAGTCCATCGTTGCCTTTGAATTAAACATTGCTACGGATCCGCATTTATGCTTTCTAATTCTTTTTTGAGGTTGCGTTCCCATTAGTGAACAAGGCTTTGGTTCTGAGTTGAGCGACGCACAAGGCATCATAATTATCCTTATATTTATCTCGACCGAACCCAGCTTAATTTAATTTGTGCTATTTTTAACATGTCCTTACTTGACATAATCTAACTTTTCGCAATATACCCTGGCCAAGATTAAAACTTTACACTAATGAAAATATCTTCTTTTTTTTCTTATTTTGCACAACGAGAGTTTTCAGTTTTGTTTCAGTGTACAGCACATGTGTCCGGGTAAATCTCGTGTGAGAATTTTTGCGATCTGCATTTTATCCGAACGATAAATCAGGACTCATCATCGTTATTTAGAAGAGTAAAAAAGTGTCTAAAACACATTTCTGTCGCCTTACCTTAACTCTTCTAAAATTACTAAAATCAACTAAAACTAACAGAATCCTGTGCGTGCAACGTACATGTGAACATGAGAAGTTTGACGTAGGCGTAGTGACACGGGTGCAATTTTTGCTTAATTTTGCTGTTTAAAAGTTCTTGTATAGTTTTTTTTTAAATTATCTTGTCCTTTTCCATTTTTTTAATCTAATGCCTTCCTACAATAAGCATTAATTCTTAGTTTTTTTTGTTTTAACGTCCTGAGTGGTGATTCGCGATATCATTTTAAAAACGAGTCGAGCTATTCACTCCACTCTTCGGAATTATGTAACGTGAAAAGAAAGCAGTGCTTTCAGATTTCATGATTTTGTCAAATTTTACCGCAGGTAGCGCCAACCATTAGGCTGTAGTTGATGAAGCATGTGTACAGGATTGCTTTCGAACTTAACATTCAGGAGATATAAGATCAATCCTAAGCTATTTTTACCGGTGAAGAAGTTAACTACGTTTGAATTCGGCAGCTGTAGAAACTTGCAACACCATGAGAAGCCTCCAATGTTTAATGCTCTTCAATAGGAATTGTGTTAAGCTTTACGCTTGCAATGAATATCTAACAAAGTTTTCAACTGATTTTATGTGAAGACAGCTATTTTGAATTTTTCCTCCATGCAGGTGATTTTCATGCTGAACCGATGTTTGTATTCTTATATAGCAACTTGTCTTGATTTGTCGTGAGTGCATGTATTGACTATTGCAGAAGACTTGTATAGTTGCCTGCTAATTGAATGTCAGAACAAAAACGTGTGTAAGCTTCCAGTGTTAATTTCTACCTTTGATATATACCCGAGCTGTCACATTTTGTGAAATTGCAGACTTTAACTGTGGTTATCTCTTAAACCAATAGGAGTAACCTGGCATAAAATAACTATTCTAAGATGCGTGTCGTAAGCGCCTATCACAAGTGGTATTATTTGCCTAGAAGTTCCTGTCATCGAGAGATAACCATGGTTAAATTTGGCGATTTTCGCAAAATGCGGCATCATTGGTACACACGCTAATGAAAGATATCAGGGGTCTTTATGCTGTCAGGGGTGACGGCGGTCCGCACTTTTGTGGCGTTCACGTGACGTTTTCGCTTTAAATGCTGGCTGTAAATTCTAACCTCGCGTAATATAACACTGCTTTGGTGTCAGTTAATGCTCACCATGAGTCGGGAGTGGCTACAGCCACTTTATCAGTCCAACTTCTCTGAAAGGCCGCCATGAAGTGCACCCCTAAGGTAAAATGACTCTCATAGTAAAGCTGTACACTTAATCAATAAATTTGCAGCATTTGCTCGTACGAAAAGCATTGTCAAAGAAGGTGTTCGCTCTTTGCTAACTACAAGCTCTGAGTCTCTCTTAAGAAGTTGCCGAAATTCTGAGTAGGCCTATGCGCTGCCGAACCTTTTGGAAAGTCGTCCACACCCTTGGAAAACATGAAATGTATTTTGAGCTTATACACAAGTGTGTAATAGACTGGTAAGCCTAAAAGCATTGAAAATAACCACTAGGACAAACATTTCAAGATGAACTGCAAAAAAAAGTTCCCATAGTTAGAAACATCGAGTTTACGAATAATTGAATAAAGAACTATTTACTTGACACCCAGATGAACAATGCCAAATCAGTTGCAAAATCAAGTCTCTAGTCAGTCTAAATCGCAACGTTCTGAAAAATATAACAAGAAATTATTTAAAGTAGCGTTTTGATTCTCCTAAAAATCCTCTCTTCACAACAATATGAAACAACTTTAAACCCCTAGATTTTCTAAAATTAGATTCCAGAACTAATTAATTGCACATTTGATGAACTAAAACAGTATCATCTAAACGACGAGAGTAAAATGGCTTGTGATTAGAGTAATTTCGCTGTTGCTCAAGAATTGCATGGAAGTGGACAGATTCTTTCCAAACCTCGCATTTCCAAAACTTTTTTTTTCTGGCTGAAAGAGGTCATTTCAGATTCATTTTGTGTTCCATCGGTATAAGAGCGTCTCGATGCATGTGGCATTTCGGTGAACTGCGAACGCTTGTTTGGTAGTGCTGTAACTCACACACGTTCGAGTTTAAAGTCTCGGTTTTCAGTTTTCTTGTTCTTGATGTTGTGATGCGATGCATTCTTCGTTTTTATTCGGATGTGACCGAAAGCGAACGTTTGAACTCTGCCAAGCTTACTCGATGAATCCGTAAATTTTCTCAATTTTCACTGTAAATTGAAGACAGGGCGCTCCTGAAGGAGACGCCGCTCTTGTTATCTAAGTTTTCAAACGTAAACGTGAAATATGCCTTCCCCCGTTAAACTTTTTTTCTGGGATCCATCGATCTAAGGATTGGCAAGTTTGTTCTTCGCATCTCGCTCAAAAGCTCTCGTCGGTTGAGACTAACATGTTCTTTTTCTTGTTCTTCTCTTGCTCGCCCGTGCAGATCGGAAACTGTTCGTGGGAATGCTGAGCAAGCAACAAACTGAAGAAGATGTCCGACAGCTTTTCTCACCGTACGGAACGATAGAAGAGTGCACCATTTTGCGAGGCCCTGACGGCACAAGTAAAGGTGAGACCATCATTTTTTTCTTTCTAACCTTAAAATTTAGTCGGAAATCAGTTGGGGTGCAATGCAAAGTGATCAGTGGCGGAGGTTTTTCAACAAACCTGCTCCCTCATGTTTTGTCACAATGAGGCCATACAAACCAACCAAAGTAAACCTAGCCTGGCTTTAACCAGATAATGTAAACCTTGTTAACAAGCCTGACGGAATGACAATGGAGTGAAACATAGGACTCGTAACCTAACCTAGGTTAACCTAACCCAAAAGTTCGCCAAGTTCTGCAGCGTTCGCAAAGTAAGAGATATACAAAGTACCTCTCAACACAGCGAGAGACAAGGCACAACCCTATCTAACTTTAAACCAAACGAATTTATACGAATGTTTATCGTCACTCGTGACGTAGTGAAAGGTTAGACAAGAGTTGATCACAGTGGCAGGGAATCCATCTTTCAAAAGAAAATGATTTAAATTGATTTTTTGCTTTTAAAAAAAATCAAGAGCCAGATTTGATTCTACTCGTTGTTGGTTGTGGTTTCATGTATGAATACCTCCTCTTTTACCGTTTTATACTTAACGGTGTTATTTTTAAAATATCTAATCTAAATGAAAAAAATCCTAGTTAACAGTAAGATACATTTTTAAACGTAAGAAATTAGTATCATTCGTTTTGTCATTATTAGTGTATAGTGCAGCCATTGTCATTGAGGTAGCGACTGGTGTGGCGTCGGTAGCTATGATGTAGCTACGGTTGCTACTATAGTACTGGTGTGGCTGCATTTGGAATCCTTAAGGGGTCTCACGGCATCAAAGACCGAAACGTATAATGAGGAAAGAGCAGCAGTACTGTACATTGTCTTTTGGGGCTTCGATTCGACCACAGCTGCTGTTTACCCAGTCTTGAAACTGATTCCTGTATTGCGTAGACCAACAAGTACTCTACTAGCTTTGAAGGAGGCTGTTGTGGGATGTTGCTATTATTTCATTATAGAAGCTTTCCCTTTTAAGTCGCTCCTTTTAAAGGAACCTAAACAGTTTCCTGTCCTACGTGGACGTATTAAGGGGGTTTAATGTTAAGTTTTGGCAAGGTTAGATCTGTTTATGTTGTATTGAGGATGTTTTAAGGTATTCTGAAATAGGTGTACATGTGTTGTCGCGGTGCGCCCTCATGTTTTATCTTCAATACTATACAAAGTACTTGTTTTCTGCCAGGAAATACCTAAAATTTTAGGTAAGCTTTTCGTTATTTCATATTTTATCCCGTAAACTAATATGAAATATATTATAATTAAAGCTGTTGTGCTGATTCTAAACAGGAGATCCACTTTGAACTGTGCAGTATAATTTTAGTAGCTCAGACGTAGTATAATACTCGACGAGCGACTGACTTTGGCATTAATAGCAACCAATCGAAAGCTTCGAATGTTCGGCTGTTTCCGGAAATAATCCCTATCCCTGATTTGGGTACCTTGACGCTCAACTTGGTGGCTCATCGAACGCACCAGAAAAACCTTTGCACTTAACTAGCTACGAGTTTTAGAGATTGATGATAATATGTATTCATTATTGTCCACTGTAATATGTTTTTAACAACCAGATTATTATTGTTACTTTATTCTTATTTTTTTATTAATGAAAGTACAACGTATTTCTAGGAAGGTTTGAGCTGATTGAGGTAAAACAAATGTTTACCCCGTAAAAGAATGCCTCCAGCAAAAATTGAAATGAATATTTGTCATTTACCTCGCTTTGGCAGTCTGTATACTCATTAACGAAAGCAGTTACATTTCTGAGAGACGCGTGCTTTGAAGTCAAACAGTTAAAAGGGAAAGTGAGTGCAGTTTGTTTTTTTATGCCTACACGTTCGTCAATGCGTGTTTTTCGTCCTTCCCCCCCTCGGCTCTGTTTTTCCGCTTTCTACCAATCCAATCCCATCCCCCGGAATTGCCAGCCTCGTCTTTAAGAAAATGAGGCCGCGGATAAAAAGAGAAAGGGAAAGCTATTCGCTCTCTTCTCCCCCAGATTCACTAAAGGCCTAACACCGTGGCTGAAGATCAAGGTCCCCGGCTCACGCTAGCCGCTCGCGCTAGGCGTTTATCCACTACGAATGGACGTGAGCCGTGTAGCTCTAAAGTTCTGCCTTTACTAATGCATTGAAACAAGGGGTACAAAGCTGAGAGGATTCACAGCACAAAACATTCGCCTCCGAAGAATAATTGTCCGACTCCTCTGAGCTTTGCTAAGTGTAAAACTGACTCGTGAATAGGCCCTGTCCTCATCTCGTTCTAACCGACTCAATCTGTTATTCCGGCCTTTGGTAACGATATTGGGATTGCAGCTAAGAAGTTGGGGAACAAAAGGAAAAGTCACAACGCAATCACTGGCTGACTCACCCTTCCGCCACGATAATAACTTTGATTACTATGAGCACATTTCAGGATGTCTCCATTGCGAGATGTGATTAAACTTACAAGTGTAGAATATCATCAGATTGCCGCGTCGGTGCAAGCTCATTTTACTCGAATTACATTCAGGACATCATAGACGTATGCCTATGATGACTTAGCATAAGACCTTCTGCCTTGCGAATTGTTGAAATCCAAAATTATGATACTTAAAAAAGTGCAAAATCTTTTTGGCAATGTAGTTTTTGTATTTAAAAAAAGGTTTATACCATAACAATCTCAAAGTCTTTTGAAAAAAAAAGCTTTAGATTAAAGCTTTTCTCAAAGCTTTTCTTTGGAGAAAAGGCCATTTTCTATATAATCCATCGTTCTTCCCGATTTTGAAATCGAAAGCTTGTGACTTTGTACTTAGTTGGGCCAAATACACTGAACGGGAAATCCGCCCGTAATTTACATTTAGAAATCATTTCTATTATTATTATTTTAGTATTTTTAAGGCAATAAAATCAACAGTCTTGAACAAAAGATCTCTGTAGGAGCAACCTGCAGGCACTAACCATCCAGTTATCGAGAAGACGTTTTTTTTTATCCGTCCAGCTCGACACGAAGTTTTCTTAACCGTCCAGTTCGAGAAGACATTTCCTAAACCCACCAGTTCGAGGACCATTAAAAACTGCGTTTTCTGTGATCTGTAATAATACCTTTCACCGGTATGGCTGTATTTTTGTCTGCAGAGGTTGTAGATGAAGCAGTGCTAACAGTTTCTGCTGAACAAAATACACTCATACTGGTGAATGGAAGGATTATACTGATCAAGGAAAACACAGTTCTTAGTGGTCCTCCAACTAAACGCTATAGAAAACGTCCTCTTGAAATGGATGGTCAGGAAAATGTTTTTTCGGAGTGAACGGTTCATTCTCCTTGGCTAGATATGTTACTGTTTATTTATTCCTGTGGACGTTAAATAAAAATTAAAATGCCTCAACGCAAAACTTTTTTTTTTGCATTTTGACGATATCTAGACGTGTAAACAGCTCATACGTATATTTGACTAACACCGCGAACATGTTTTGCTCTTCATTGAACAAAGTTTTGGGGACAAATTGATCAAACAATTAGCGTAGTTGGGTGCTTGAGCTGCAAACCACTCGAAGGTAAACCGATTTCACTACGGTTGGATTAGCTTTTCAGAAAATAGCAAACGCAAATAATAAATTTGTTTGCAAGACGGCGGATCGAGCTGAGAGTTAGGTAAGGAGGGGAGGGGGCACTTAATTCTTCGGCCTCATTTTGCTTACGCATCACTTTTACTTTCCCCGACAATTTTCTCTGCGAATTCCAGCTGATTTTATCTTCCGATTGCGCCAGCGTTAGATCCCACCAACTGCATTTCTATTTCAGCTTCGTTTGCGCTTTCTCGCCAAAAATTTCGACCGAGTTCCCGTCAAACCACCGTTTTATTGCGGATTTTTAAAATGACCAAGATATGCAGATATTGAGCCTTCCCCCGTCCCAAGGTAAAAACGTCAGATGACGAGCCCAGTATAATTTATTAGAGGCTTTCAGTTCCAGCAATAAAACTTTTCCTGTT
>Ga0058701_10002377_pt1 | contig 14195 bp, 4 predicted proteins | sample AgamicOrMae_FD_97039 | JGI IMG/M metagenome (GOLD analysis project Ga0058701, IMG submission 97039) | Agave microbial communities from Guanajuato, Mexico - Or.Ma.e | ecosystem: Host-associated > Plants > Phyllosphere > Phylloplane/Leaf | place: Guanajuato, Mexico | collected 2012-06-04 | reverse complement strand
AGTAATACGATAAACGTGTAAAATAAATCTTTTACACTAATATACTATGTATTTTTTCTCTCAAACTCCCATTACGCATTTTCTCCAATCATTTTTTATCGCTTTGTTCACGGGTTATCATTAAAAGTCGCTATTGTTATAATTTCCCTTTCAATCATAACCAACACTCATTTCCCGCGTATAACGCTTTCCCGCCAATAACGCTCTCTGGGGCCGGTCCTTTCAAGAGCGCTGTATTCGGGATTAACTGTAAACCCAATTTAAACTGAGTAAACCTGATTTGTTACCAAGTTTCATGCCACTCACTGTTCAGCAACGGCAGTCTGCCGCCAAGTTCAGCTATAGGTTAGATGACAGCCCAGTGGAGTGGCAGCGAAGTGAGACACATGTCACCTAACCTATTGTGCTTTACGATACGTAGATTAAAAACCTAGGATATTGATCTATATTAATCGATCAAAAGTAAAATAAATAAAAAACACGTCGTATCAGGAGGTTATATGCCTGCTTTGGGTGTGAAAACTAAGAAAGTGGTATTACGTATTTTAGTTATTTTTCAAAATAGACCTATGCTGAGCCACATCAATAAAGCTCTCGCCGAGACCTATAAGATGATGGAGCTGGACACAGGTCTATCTTAAAAAAATAACCAAAATACGTACTAGCCCCGTTTTGGCGGCACAGGCAAAACAGGCATAGCATTCCCTAAAACAGATGTTCTGCTTTTACCGTGAACCTACATGAACCTAAACTGCGCAGGTGATCCTAAACCCTCGAAATAGAAAGGTACTTCGACTAAGCACTGTATAATTAATCTTTCAAAAGTGAGGGTGTGTTTCAGTCCAAACGTATCTTAACTCTGAACCTCCGATGTGGTCGGTCATAGTGCTGCCGCCTGAGTGGATTTTTCTCTGGCAATTCCGAAACCGCCTCGGGAATAATCCTGCGGGCGCAGCTTGACTCATAGGGCCTTAAAGGAGATGTACCCGTCCAGGGATAACAAATAGATTTCAAATTACCGATTTGATATAATACAGTATTTTAGTGTTAGCTAGCTCATTCCTTTACACGAAGTACAAGAGCGGTACATGTTTCGCCTGTCGAGGACTGTTATAATTTATTGCCGAGTTAAAAAATAAAAAGATATTCCTCGAGACTTTTGTTAAATATCGTTTGACTGTAAACCTAATCAAGTTTACAACTGTTTTCGGTGAGAAGCAATTATAATTGTGACAAATTATAAAGCTATAGAAAACGTGTTCTGAATGTAACGAGCTGTTGCAACAATAATGTGTACCGATTTACTGTACTTCTGCAAATTGATTATCAGTGCTAGGAGAGTTGATAAAAATTAAACACAATTGATATTTTTTGTTTCTGTTTTTCTTTTTTTTTACTTATTTTTAATAGCAATTTCACCGCGAGAGCTCGTTTGCTAAAAACTAGCGCAAGCGAAATGCTTATTCAAACAAGAAATGTTCCACGTCTAATGCTTTTTTTCTGGTATTAAGTGAGTGCATGATTTTGATAATTAACCCTGATCTGTCTTTAAAAAAATAAATCTAACAGCGAAAAATATTTTTTGGAAAGGATTGGATGAGTTGAACAGAAGTCATTTACGGTTGTGCGTATATAGACCATTCACCAAAGTGAACATTTGCGTTGAGGGAGTTTTGTTCGCGAGTGTACACAGTCTGCGGCGGAGTTTTCTTTGACATTCTTTCGCGGAGACGGTCAAACCACAACAGCCTCAAGTCCGACATTGGATTGAGTTAAGGTCCTCCCCGCTCTCCTCCCTCATGTTTAAACTGTGTTAGAGGAACCAAAGGGCTGCTTTACATCATTCTGAGTTGATGAATCTTGGCCTTGTTCCTCGAGGAAAAAGTTTTCTATTTTGCGAGAAAGACGCTAAACTCTCGTCTTTAATGCTTATCCACCTCCGTGGCATTGCAGCCTGGTAGAAACTTCCAAAACAATACGAGGAATAACTACATGAATCTGCGTAGCTTACGTCGACAGAGGTTCGGTAAACTTTGTTAGATTAGGTCATGTTTATCGCGCATCACTCCGCAGTTCATCCGTTCGAAGGTGTATTTTGCCTAGCTTGGCCACCACTTCGCTCAGCGGTTGCATATGATGTCAATTAAACCCCTGTGGGAGTTCAAGTGACATCACAGACAGTTTTAACAGGTTTCTGCCGCCAAGAAATAAGTGTCGATAGATTTTGCGATCACTACTTACAATTATATCATAACCTATATTAGAATAAGTAACCTGTGACTCTCTCCGCTTGGGTTTGTTCTGAAATTATGAATTAATGATGTGAAGAATTCAAACTTTCTAATGAACAGTGCATGCTCCCATAGACTAACAGCCTTATGTTTTCTATTTTAATAGTTTAAAAATTGATACGTTGTAAATCTGAGAAACTAGCAATATTTCAATCCGATAAAGTATCAGCAACAAAAAGCCATGCGACATATCTTTTGTAAAAAAAATAAAAAGAATACATAAAAAATTAAAAACTCTGTATTTTAAAGATTTAAAAAATGAGTTGACGCGTGGAATAATTATCAGATAAGTTAGGGTTGTTCTGCTGATTGTGAGTCATGTGTCGAATGCATTTGAAGTAAGCTCGCGTGTCGGTAAAACGGTAAGGAGTTTATCTCGACTGTCGCGAAAATAGTTTTATAGCCAATACTTCCACGAAAGCGCCGGTTCTCCTCGGCGCAGTCTTTCCCACACCTCCAAATTACGTCTCGGATCTTGTGCCTGACTGTTCGCTGTTGTTCGGCTTGACAACCATCCAACCTGATTCCGGTTTAATCCCGAAGGTGTTAATTATGAGTGGTGAATCTTTTCAGACTTGATGACAATTTGTTAAAAAGGTCAGGTGACTCCTCACTTTGCAGTCGCTCCCACTCAACTTGGCAATGGAAGATATCGCAGAAACGGTAAAAGAAATAGAAAAGATGACCTCAAAAATTCAGAGCAAACACCTGTCGAATTTTCTTTGAAGTACAGCTAACAATGCTCACCATTGCAGATAGCACCTTGCCGAAGAACCATCAGGGGGATCTCATATCAATAAATGAGCCTCCGGGCGTTCCCGTCGGACGTGTTACTATTTAAGTCCCCCAGAGAGCTTTTGGACAGAGGCAAAAACTGTTCACATCCGAACTTGACCCAACTCCTTTGAAAGCGCATTTAATATTGAGTCTTATTGATTTTCTATCCCGGTGTCCACAAGTCCATATATATAACTTATGTTGATATATGGCCGCGTAATTGCCATGGAGTCGAATCCCTCCATGACAAACAGTCCGATGCCGCATCTTATCCTGTTTATATTGACAGCGAGGCTACCCTTAAAGTTTTGGGCGGTTTACTGAGGCAAGAGGACTCGCAGAGAGCTCATACAAGCAGAACTGCTCACAGCAGATATTTGCAGTTGAGGCATGCCAAGTTGACGAATGCCGCCCTTGGGCATGCACCGCTTTGTACCGGGCCTGGTCCAACACCATCAACGTGTTCATCCTCACAGACATAGGCAATACAAAGCCATAAACACGCTGTTTTATACTAATTTGATAGCTCTTTTCGAGCGCTTCCGATTTCATAAAATTAACTTCAGGTAAGGTTAAACCTGCCTCCTAATAAGAGCGTCACGTAACGCGTGTACGATTCCTTCGGGAGAGTATTGTTTTTACTTCCATGTCCCACGGAAGTGTTAGCATCGTGCAAAAAATCGTATTTAAGATAAGAGCGAATTCGGGATTTACAACGAACAAAACGTCGAGAAAAGTGATTTGGGACAATGCGTCTGTGTGAGTGTGTATGTCTGTCTGTCTTGCTGTAGCTTTCTCCGCGAACTCTCACTGGCAAGGGTTAACCGATCGAGTTTAAACTTTAGGGATATGTTCGGTTAGTATAGGGCATGGCGTTGTATCCATTTTTGACGCGATCCGTCGACTCGTTTATAAGATGATCAATCTGTTAAACGTGTTTCGACCATAGCGTGCGAAAACTTGAGTAAAAATTATCTGATCGCAATAAAGTTTTTAGGGTACCTCCGCTTATATGAGGACACGAGCCTCTTTGAGCCCAATTGGTCAATGTGTTTAGCGGGACACGGGCCCAAAGTGGGACACTACACATTGAGTGTGTGAGTGGAATTACAGTTTTCAGGGGTGCTACCGCTACGTGTTGTTCAATAGCATGGTGCCTGCTGTTCCCAAATTGGGACAGAAATCCGTTATTCCCGGAATTATTGCATTCCCGGAATGCAAAATTGTGTTAGTTTTGCGTTTTTTTTTTCTGCCATCCTTGTACGCGCAAAAAAAATCTTGGTGTTACTTAGGGTTCCCAAAATGGGACAGATGTCCTAAAGTGGGATATTCCCGGAATGCTATATATTCTTAGTTACGCGGTTGTTTGTAATTCCTCTTTACCTGAAAAGTAGCGCCCAATCATTAAAAAATTGCCGGAAGCGAATGCTCCTTAGGTGGGACAAGGGCCTAAAATGGGACAAAACGAGTTTCATAGCGCTGTTGTTTCTGTGTTTTTCACATTTATTCCTTTCTTGCATTTTATAGCCCATACAGCCAGTGGGACATGAAAGTATCGGCCTGCTTCAGGCCCGTTTTTTTTACGAATAGGCCTACAAGGATGGCAAAATATCGCGTAACTAACACCATTTTGCAATCAGGGAGTGTCCCACTTTCGGATAACTGTCCCATTTTGGGAACAGCAAGCACCAAGTTATTGCAAAGCACGTACCTGTAACACCTCGTTAGATTCTGCCCTCCTTTACTCACACACACTCGCGCGAACTAGGTAATTCGTTGTATCCCACTTTCGGCCTGTATATCGCTATTGATCGACCGATCGGGTTCAAAATCAATAGCGCTCGTGTCAGTATACAAGAGAAGGAACCCTGCAAATTTCATAACGATCGCATAATATTTTCTCAAGTTTCCGCGCCATATCCAAAACCCATTTAACAGATTATCTTACAAACGGGTTGACGAATCGCCACCAAAATTGTTACGACGCAATGCCCCATATACCCAAACAAGCCCCTATAGTTGCTGGTCGATCGGTTAACCCTCACACCCGTGAGAGTTCGTGGGATAGGCTCCAGCAAAACCGACAGGCAGACAGACAGACACACACAAACACACACTCACAGACGGATTGTCCAAAACCACTTTTCTCGACGTTTCGAAGGTTGAACATCCAAAATCTAGTCGCATCTCAAACTTGATGTTTTGCACGATGACTACACGTTCATGTAACATGAAAGTAAAATAGCCCAATCATACAAAATCTGCTGGGGTCGAATGTCCATAGTGTTGGACACGGACCTATAATAGGACAAAACGAATTAGATTGCGCTTGTGTTTCTGTTGTTTCACATTTATACTCCTCTCGTGTTTTAGAGTCCAAACAGAAATCGAGAGGGACATGGAAGCAGTTATTGGCTACGGCCCGTTTTTTTTTTTTTCTTAAAGCATATCCCACCTGAACAGCTTCAGCGTAGTAGAAATGCAGTGCAGAATCAACTGAATTCACGGTTCCCCTTTTTTTAATAAGTTACTTTTTAGCATTTCTTAGCAAAATTAAGAGTGATTAAAGATGTTACTTTTTCTCTAATGGTTTTCGAGTCGACGGGGATAAAGATTTTCTTAATGGAGAAATCTGGCAACAATGGTTCGTTGTAGGGGAACTTCAGAGTGGTACAACTACCCGCGAGACTTAAATAAACTTAACAAGCGCAAGGGAAATAGGATTAAACGACCAATATTGTCGGAACGATGTACGCTACTGGCGTCGCACTAGTATACGGAGTGTAATTCCTTTGGAGAGGCTATGAATACTGGCCTTGCTCTATCGACAGGTGATATTGATCGATTTCTTGGGAATCAAGAACCTCGAGAATGGTCGAAGCAGAAATCACACCGCCAAGGATTTTTAATGTCACGGATGCGGAGCAGGGTGAAGCCGAGCCGGACCTGAGCTTTTCAATTAATCCTCCCGCCTTGTATTTACCACCTTAAGAGGCTCCGGACGAGGGAAATACGAGAGGAATGAGCTCCAGCTTTTTATATTCCATACAAAGAGTTTTTCGCCAACCCTGTAAGTCTTAATGATTGCACTTTCTACCTTTTATACTTTTTTTGTCAAATAGAACGAATAAAGGCACATCGCTCCTAATGTAATTGAACCTGAGTTACAGTGACGAAGTCTAGTATCGAGAAGAAACTCGGAGAGAACCAAAAGCCTGGCCCAAATTACACGGTTGCATGTCGTTGATTCTTATAAAAATAATAATAAAAATTTAACACAAAAGGTAGAAAAATGCAAGCTTACATTAGAGGCTCAGAGTGAAGTGTGGAGGCAGGCGGCATGGCTAAGGGTGACAGATGAGGAAGCGTTGCTACCACTGTATATGAAAGGATGGCAAAGGAAACGGTGAGAGAGTCGGCAGGAAATGCAAGACGTACAACAAGGTGTTTGTGCGTCCTGACCTTACAACAATAGAGCCCTGAATTTCATACTCTATAAACTGAGCTGCTGCGGAGTTTTGATACATGCCAACCATTCCTTTCGTTCAACAAAGGCGCTTCAATCTCAAGGATGCGGTTGTATTGTAATCCTTAAAAATAAAGCGGCGAAACCTGGGAAAAAGATTTTCATTTCAGACTAGAAAGTTAAAAAGGGAAATCGGGGTCACTATAGTATCGCCTGCGAAAAGGCAGGCAGCTGTTCGCACATGAGGCTCAGTGGCTAGCTGAAGGATCTCCCTTGACGACCATTCATTCATCCAGCCTGGGACAGGGGCAGCGCCACATCCTTGTTTTGCTCCACTCGTGGCATCGGAATCTTTCTAGCTCGTCACACCCACATCAAAGATGCCACTTTGCTTATGTGGGGCCGATATAGTCCGCCGACAAAAGATGTTAGAACCAAATCAAGGTCCCACAGGGTTTCGCTGCGTGCGACACAGTGAGATCTGCCCTCTATCCTCGAAAATGTCTGGTAGAAAAAGTAGTCACAGAAAAACGGAAATCCTGATAAACGCCAGATTGATAACACTGATCTCTGACCGCTGAGTCAAACTAAATCATTCGTGGATTCTAACTTCTTCAGGTGAGGCTCATTATGCGTGGATCAGGTTCGGAAGAAATCCAACACAGTCCTGGAAACTGTCATAAACTTCTCATCTGGTTGACAGAATCCTTCATTGTTCTGGTGGAACGAAACCTGTATTGACCGGGTTCCGGGTGAATACACCACAGTTGATCTCCTAGTCCGGTTCAGAAAGAAACCGTTTCGCCTCCGGTGAAATACACAACCTCTTGGTTGAGTTCTGAGTTTGTATATGATATTTTCTGGGGTACGGTATATTAACCTTCTGGACAGATTCTAAGTGAATATATCATAGTTCCTGTAAAATGTATGTATGCGTATATCCTCATGATTTGGTGTTAATTACATCCACTTTTCAAGAGTTTACGACCTCTGGATCAAATTCTAACGAAGTCTCTTGCACGTCTTGTGAAGTCCATCAATTGTAATTTTGATGCAGCGACTTTGGGAATTCGTCCAATTTCGGCGGCGATATTTTCCCAGCAGAGGTGTGAAACAAACTCAAGGTGACATAAAGTAATTTAAAAAATCAGCGATGCCTTTTAATGCACCACCCCAACGTAGTCTTGGCACCCTTCTTAAAAGAAGTAATGGAGGACATCTTTGTGCTGACAAACTTTCCGTGAGGTCGTCAAGAAACAATGATGTTTTGAGTAGGCTCAACGCGACGCAACTCGGCATCGCAGCCTGGGCGACATCATAGTGAAGAAACATTTTGGCGATTCTACGGCACCGTAACTCTCAGTAGTGGAGCGGACCTCCGGAGAGTCGAGCAGGGACAACGTTAATGAGCGGCCAACTTTTTATTTGTTTTCATTATGTATATTTACTTTCTCCCCAGCGTCATCATGCTGCTCTCTTTCCTCTGTTCGTCAAAGGAACCGCTGCCGCTGCATCCTAATATTGTTTACCCCAGGACATCGATTAACAGCACACTTTATTTAGAGCACAACGCTGACCTGCTCCTCTGAAAACGTTATATTCCTTTTAGACCCTCCTCTTTTATTCCAGTCACGAGCGACCTTTCATCCACAATTCCAGAGAAGAAAATGACTTGACTAAAATATTTTTGTTTCGAATCTGTCTCGGCAACTTCGACTTCGAGCTTGTCACACCGCCTGATTTATTTTAGCCCGAATACCTAAACATTCGTTTCCTAATTTATGTCAGCTATAATTTAGAATCATCGCTAGTGAAAAGTTCCCGATTATATTTCCGAGGTGCCTCTGTAAGAAAATTTTTGAACCACCCTGCTGTTATGCAGGTATCATAATAAAAACCTGTAATCTGTTAGATAGCTTTCTGTTCTATCTGAACTCGCATCATGGTTTAAAACAATGTTTTGTTGTTGTTTTGTCAAAAAAACAATTTTGCGAATTGTTGCGAGTACCAAGCTAGCGTGTTTTCAACATGGGTTACGTCATCTGCGGTAACAAGAATTCAAGAATCACGCCCCTTTTTTCTCAATAATTACATAAGCTTGAGGAGAGACAATGGTACTTCAGTAAATGCGAAGAGGAGTTTGAGGAGAGAACGAGTAGTTGTTTTGCTTTGTGGATTAGTACGAATTAATATTGTGAGTAGCTAAAGAGAAAGACGGCTAAAACACTTAAATTCATTCGGGTATAAATTGTGGAGCGGTTTTCCACTCTAGTATATGGAGAAAGCTTCGAACTGCCAGTGATGCCATATGTAGAATGAGCGGTCTGCGGCGGGGCCAGGCAAGGCGAGTGGGGTTACTTGATACCGGGATACTGAGCGAAAACAGCATTGGGGAGGGCGGGCTGACAATGAGTGATACCACACAGCTTGCACGATCAATATAGAGAGAAAGAATCTAGAAAATTCGCTTTTTATTGAAGTCTTATGCAAAACGTCTGTGAAAAACACTGGAAGTGGCAGACATTCTGGTGAGAGGTGGTCTTAAGATACGAAAGATTGCGTTTGAGCGGGAAAGCGGGCCTTGAATTTGCACGCTCAGTCATTAAGATAACACACCACTCTGTCGGCGGATACCTTGGGGTAGCAACCTTGCCAACGTCGTGGCACACATGCTGGGAACCTAAGTTTGTAGTTTGTGCGCGTAACTATGTTTCAGGCGTGCCTTAAATCTTTTGGTAACATAAAAAAAGGAGCCGAGGTGGCTTTGAGGCGAAGGTTTTGCTGGAATAAACTTGCCCCATAAGGTGGAGTTGTGGAGGGATTGTTCTTAGAGGCGCCCATGATGAGCGCGCCTTTCTCAGTAATTAGCCCCCTGTCCCTCTTTCAGCCCCCTGTCCCCCTTTCAGCCCCTTTGCCTCCGTTCTCCTCTAAACTTATATCATGAAGACTCCGAGGGGGGTCTGCTTATGAAGGAAGAGGAGAAAAGTAAATATAAAACAATTTCGGCCTGTTTTTACCACGTGAAAATTAAAGTATCAAGCTCAAGGTTTCGCATTGAGGTCCCCCGGCCCTGGATGGCGCCCCGGCCCGCCTTGCCTACCTGAAGATAAAAAGCCGCTGCGCTTGTTTTTATGAAAAACGAGACGGTTTAAACACGATCTCTTTTTTCAACAGATGTTTTCGCTTTACTGTCACGCCACATTTTTAGAGAGTCAATTTATTTTCCTTCTCGTCGGGAATTCATTTCATAACTGACAGTAAGCAAACGATCTATGTGAAGACAGTTTTGTTGTTTGACTCGAAGTTGATAGGGTACAAATTTCATCTTGGTCCGCAGAATATAAATGGGTTTAGTGCTTGGAAGTAAGACAGCTTGGAGAGCAACATTGTAAGGACTATCGACATGGTGATCTGAAAGAAAATAAGAGTTTTAGAGAACTGGCTATTTTTACCTGGGCCAGCTTCTATTGCTTGTTGTAATTTCACTGCGATAATAGACATTCCAGCACAGCAATAGGCCTATTCCTCCCTACTCCCACATCGCAGTTTTTTTTGAGACCCATTACTGAAGCACACATTATATCCTCAATCCTCAGAATCAGCCTACGGCCAAAATATAGAAACCGTGAATAACAGAATCACTGTGCGCTAACGAAAGACGGTTATGAAAGACCCCCAACAACTTAAAATTCCATGATTGGTGGTCCATGTTTATTGCGCCGATGTTTGCCAGTTTGCAATGTATTCGTTTTCAGGCAGTGCTATACTTTACGATATACTTTTTATAGACACACAAAGCTGCTTTGATTGCCTTCTATGGACCAAACACGTGCACCGGGCTCCTGCAAATTATTCATGAATATTTGAAGTAAAAGAACGGAATCGATACCCATTGACCCATCCCTCATTTTTCAGTTAGGCTATAAACCACAGCTTATCGTATCAGGGCCATCATTAAGACCTGGCATTGCCATCGATACCACACGGAAAAGGAAGATATCACGATAGAGCAAACAATGGATCGGAGAATAGCTCATCATGACCACGTGACCCAAATGCTTGCATTGCATCAGTTTTACATCGGCCAACTAAGACTCACTGGGACATATTCTGAAAATAGTATCTTCTCTCGCAGAACTTCAAGGAAAATACCAAAATAGCGCGGCTCGATTAATCATCGGGGTTCTCTTTATGATTGGAGCTTTTGACGCATTTGGCATGAGACTATGCCGAGGCAACTACGTTGTCGCACATTTGTTGGGATACTCTTAAAAGAAATTACACATTTAAAACCAAACACCTCTTTTGGGGAGTTTTTCCAGTTTAGGGTGTAAAAAAAAACTGAGATGGTACTAACAGCCTCAAAACTATTAATCGCTCCAACTTTTTCACACTTTTTACTGTTTTTTTTATTTATTTATTTTTTTGACCAGAAAGAGATTAACAATACAGCAGAATGATTTTGATATATCTCCTGAAGGTCTAGCGATTTTACTCCGTGCTTTTCTGGCGTTTCACATTTATGGAGGTTCCAAAAAAATTGGAGCGGTCGATGCCTTTGAAACTGTTAGTTCAAATTTGGGTAGTTTTTCAAAATCAACCTAGGCCTCCGTCAATATAACATTCTAAACAACATTCCAAATAACGTTCCGTCGTGAAATCCAAAATGTCTCGGCGAGTTTTCCATTGATGAAGCTTGACACAGGTCTACATTTGAAAATCATCAAAAGACGTAATACCCCCAAAATTATTTTTACACCAAGAGCTTGTAAAAATACCTAGAACGGGTGTTTCTTTTTTATTGCTAGGTGGTTCCTACAGAGAACTAATAAGGCCTTTCAAAGATATTACAAGAGTGTGGAGGAGCAATCATAGTGAATTGCCACACAACGTTCAATTCCAAATTTCCTAAATATGATTAACTGATGGGGGAGCAGGTGACGGTTGGGCGCGGCAGGAAGTGCGGGAAGACTGAAGGCGAGCGATTTATTAGATTCCTAGCCCACGCGAACGACCGCTTTGATTCGCCACCGGAAAAAATCCGTTCGAATATTCAACAAAGAGCAGAAAATAATTTATCTCCCTTACCTCTTCGGAATATTTCGAACTGGGTAACATGTTCTTGTTGAACGGCCTTTTTGTTGAGCCGTGAAAGTTTCCAGCTTACACATATCCTAGGCGTCGTTAGTTTGCAAGATTGGCTCAAGTACCTGTCCCTGGGCAAGTAAAACTAAAGTTTTGGCGAGGCACTTCCTCCAAAAGCGTCACGTTTTGTTTTCTTTCCTAAGTGCTGAGTACCGATTCTTTCTCATAAAAACTTTGACTACATTATCCCGGATGCAATACTTGAACCTTACCATTTCCTGTCGTTTGTACTGCAAGACCAAAATCTTTGGTATTTCAGGAAATTACGTAGATACTGCATTCATCAATAACATACCACACCACATCCCTATGTTGAACAAACAAACAAAAGATTGCCGTCAGAAAGTTCGAACAAATTTATACATAAACTGATCTGAGAAAGAAAAAAATGCTCCATTTTGTTTCAATACTCTCTTTTGTCCATGATCTTGTCTCTAACTTGTCTTACCACTTTTCTTGCGGCTTGAGTCCGCGTAAAATGTGTTTTCTCAAATATATCTTCCTTGTGGAAGCCATTGTAAAGCCAAGTGACCTCGTCTCAAAACGTCATATTATTTGGAAGCAGTGTAAGGACAAGTCATGGAGCGTTTTTCTTAATTCAATCTTTTTGTTGAGGTAAATAAGCGTAATTTTTAACAATTCCTTTTTACATAAATAAAATTCTCCAAAAATGGACAATAGTTAAACAGTATTTACAGAAAAAAGGACGTAATACGTGACACATTTTCGTTGAAAGAAAAAAAAATCATTTTTCTAATATCTTCTCTGAGGAGTTCCTTCGGCAGTGAATGAAGTTTACGCTGAACACGGGGCGAGCTGACTGTAATAGGAAAGACATGACTTCACTTAGTCTGGCGACAAAGACTGGATATGTTGTGCACTCACTTTCGACCCGATGCTGTGAGCACGACAAATGTCAAGTAAAAGACTTTTACTGAATAGCTCCCTTGGATAGGATATGGCAGCGTTATTAGCATGTGTACCGCTTTAAATAACAAATGTAGGTACGTATATGCTTTACGGATTCCATTGCCGTCTATTTTTCTTTTTTTTGTTTTCTTTTATTTTCACCTCTTGACCTAAATTTTTTACGCGGCCATCATTTTCAACCCAAAAACGAAATGCAGAATCCACGGCCCCATCTTCCTGGAAACAATTCACTTTCAACCTTCGTAATAGATAGGTGTCCGATTTCGGGGTTCCAAACAAAGAAAACACCCTCTCTCCCGCCTAAATGAGGTAATACCGTCAAGCAATACCCCATGAAATCCAACCCCCTTCGGGAACGTTAGCACGTGCGGTAGGAAGGTGACAATAACCAGGGGCCATGAGACGTTTAGTTTGGACTCTCGGGCTAGGGTTGCTTGCGCCCCAGGTCGGCAGCGCAGGCCGTAAGCTCCGGCTCCAAGGATGACCCTGGCCAGGCAGAGGGGCCGTTCCGGCAATGGACGTGTATTGGGATCCTCGGTGCTTTCGAGAGGGCCACCGCGCCGTTTCGCCATTGTGCTTACAACAGGCGGGGGGATGGGCAACTCCTGCGTTAAACAGAGCGTACAGCTGTTTTAAGTCCGAACGGGATAGAACATGGGAAGGTCTGCATTAAAATTATTCAAATCGCCAGAAAAGATTGAAAAATTACTGTGATAATTTTAGTAATTTCGTCGTTATCTATCATGTTATTTTTTAAAATCATTATTGACACATATTGCTAACAATAATTTCAGAATTATGAAGAAGATATTTGTACAACTTTTTTGGGAAGTATCTGTGAATGAACTTCAGCTTTAAGTCTTGAACAAACTGAAGTGTCGATTGCTCAAGGAGTCTTACCTACCAGAGCGGAAACTCCATAAACCTTTCCTCGGTTTTTGCCAGTAGGGAAACGCTACACACATCAGATTTTGGTGAAGGAGGCTTTTGTTGAATGAGGAATGACCAATGTAGGTACGAAGTGGCACCTTTCTTTACTGAATATTCGTCTCAGAGATATAAAAAATGAGCATTGAAGTTAACTGTTCTCCATGTCGTAACTGACCCGCTGTGCGCGAGTGCAATAGCTCTGTGTCGTCATCATAAAAAAGGCGCGGTGAGCATTCTGCCTTGCCAAGATGGCGACTTGAGAAGAAAAATATTATTATGACTGTGAAATTAAAGCATTTTTACACAAAACCTTTGCACTTTGTAGAGGAGGCATTTAAAAGACCATTGATGGGTGCAACATTATAAGCAAGTGCGCCTGTGGAACTCAGACTGTCATAAGTGTTGGCTATGTCGTTGGGTTATACATCCACAAGGCGCTGATGAGCCGACAACGGGTCAGTGTTGACACGGATATCAGGAAGATTCCACTCCGGTAAGTAAGACTCCTTGGATTGCTACACCCATGACCAAGAGGTGTAACTTAGAGTAGATTTCGTTCTAATTGGTCTATCTTATATCATGCACGAGGTATGAATGCGGATTACACAAAATAGAATCACCAATAGAAAAAAAAGTGGCTGATATAGATGTTTATT
>Ga0058701_10002376_pt1 | contig 14196 bp, 8 predicted proteins | sample AgamicOrMae_FD_97039 | JGI IMG/M metagenome (GOLD analysis project Ga0058701, IMG submission 97039) | Agave microbial communities from Guanajuato, Mexico - Or.Ma.e | ecosystem: Host-associated > Plants > Phyllosphere > Phylloplane/Leaf | place: Guanajuato, Mexico | collected 2012-06-04 | reverse complement strand
TTGTTCAATTTTTAACGCTGTTTTTAACCTAGTAAAATAAACTTCAGCAGCAAATTTTTACATGGGACACCTTACAGTAACGCCAACTTCAGCCCCCGGGAGTTTCAAGCAAATCGGAGTGTGACAGTCAAGGTACTCTCCTTGTAAGCTGTTTGGAGTGATATGTTCCAAGCATCCAAAAATTGTTGACATGGCTCCGATTCTTCGAAATGACCGTTTAAACTGCCTCTTTTTTTTCAATTCTTAAAAATGTTTGACTTTTATTTTTGAAACAAGATTTAACAATTAGTCACTCGCATGAAATTCAAAATTAGCTGAAAATGAGGGGAATTAATTAAATCTGTATGTTCCATTTACTTGCGTTACGTGAAGACGACCTCACGGACTTTGTAAAAAATCCGGCGATCACTCGTTATAAAATAACATTGCAATAAAAAGGTTGAGGATAAAAACCGCGCTGAGATGACCAACACAACACACACACACACCTGCCACAGCAACAATATTGCACGTCACCAGGTGAAAACCAGCCGTAAAATCTTTCTCCAGCCAAATCGGAGTAAAAAGACAAGTCAATTCCATAATCTAGCACGGAATGCACCTGGAATATTCCCGCACCGCCTCGAGCCGCTGACAAAAAACGGCGGGCGAATAACTCGCGATGTTTACTGGCAATGCCAACGACACAAAAGTGTCCTGCTGAATAACGATACAGCAAAAAAGTGCTAGCATGCAACTCGATACGCAGGAGGCAAGACTCACATCGTTTGTTCGACTGGAAGAAATTGCTCGTTTAGGAAATGTGGACAAGCCGTTTAAGTGGAATAGACCGGAGATTTGCTCCGGACGAGGATTTCTTAATAAGGGGACATGTGCGGAGACACACAACTTGTAAATTGGACGACTCGGGGAAAGCTGTACTTCAATGATTTCCTCCTACAACTCAATAAAGTTCGTGATAGGATATGGATTGCAGGGGGAGGTTGTTGGTTTCATCCATTCCATAATCCTCCTGACTTGGGAATGGACATGCATGAATATCCGTACGGATGAATGTCCCATGGAAAGCCAGACTGCCTGACATCCAGCAAGCCCATGACGTGAGCCATTTGGTACATTGTTTAAACTGGGGATCCGGCATGGACTTCTATTCTACATATGGATCATGAACATCCTCATCAAGCATTGATAGCCTTATGGACATATTCATGAATCCTCCGACATCCGTTTAAGGATCCATAAAGAAGGACATTTCCGAGGACTCCCACAATCTCTCATTAATTTCATTTCCAAATCACAAATGTGATTATGAAAACAAACCTATCCATAAGATCATGGTGGATATCTAGCATGGATAAGCAGTGAAGATTCTGCATAGACATCCCTAAACATAGCATGGATTCACCGGAATAAGGATCAATATCTGAAGGCATTGGCATGGATCTTCGATACGTGAACCCAGTTCTGGACCTTTAAATTATTCACCCTACATTCCGTTTGGACTCTGATGAGACTCAAAACACCCAAGAAAACATTTTTGTTGTAAATTGAAAACCTGAAGTATGTCAAAAGCAACCTCTATATTTCGGGTTAAAAACAATACCCACATCATGTATGATGATCATTTCAATCAAAGAAAAAAAATGGAAATTCCCTGAAAAAAGGGTATTCTTTTATTTTCTTTTTTCTTACCAATGGTTCCAACACCAATATTCAAAATAAAGGAAATGACTATTCGCCCGCAAACGGAAAGCGTGCTAGTCTGTGCAAACCTTCTTTCCTTTCCTGGATCTCCCCCAACTACACCGTCGATTTGGCTTCTTGTTAGATGCTAGCGTCCGACGCTTCAAATGGAATGGTTACAGGTTCAATTCTGGCGTGCGGCACACAAATCGTCCCTTCTTGAGCGGGCGAATAGCTACAACCCAAAATAAGATGCCTCAACTGGTGTCGATGGCTACTTATCAAGCGATCGATAACGTGGGACTCCTTAGACCATCCTATTTCTGGACGGCCCCTCAGCATCCCTTTCAGACCTGGTCCATCCAAAGAAAACACTCAACACGTGCCATGGTCTTCAACATGGATGTCCTTTTCAAGGCCTCGCGTCGCGCCTCGGATCGCGCTGTGAGTCCTCGGAAGGGATGAAGGCGTCGGCAGCTGCAAAAGCGGCTCAAAGCGGCTCGCCGAAAAAGCTTTGTCAGGGAATAAAGCGACATTTGTCGCAAACTAACTGTTATGTTTGGGCGTTGCTTATTTTTCAATTTTGCAACGTCATGAGGTGGCGCAAGGCCGCCGACGGAAGTTGACTCGTTGACTCAGAGGAAGTTTAACTGCTTCTTTGTTCTGAAGGGGGTTCGCAACGTTGCCAACTAAAAATTGGACAAAGGATCCATAACTCTCGATTCAATTTTAAGAATCCTTGCTTGTCTAACACTAAAGTAAAAATCTTCTCATTTTGACAGAATTTGACCTAAACCTTGACGTCCTTGACCTAAACCTTGACCTCCCAAAAATTATTTCCTCTGAAATTAAATGTAGACTTCTCAGTTTAAGAGGATGAATCTGCGAGACAAGTACTCTCAATTTTTAGAGGAAATGACCACGTGACAATGGTCGCTTAGCAACTAGTCCTCTTCCATCGCCAGGCCATTTATCCAGGTGGACTATCGGTGCGCGGCCAAGGGTAAACTATCCAATAAAAGTACCAATACCAGTTGGGAGATAAAAACTGAAGGTTTGAGGAAACACATACTTCTTTCCTCCATATTTCATCAATAGTCAGGCACGTCGTTTGCGTTAAATATCGTATTTCATTTTTTTTAATTGAGGAACTGAGGAAAAATGGGTTTAGCTAAAAAAATTATAAAAAATAAATAATCACGGACAAGAAGTTTTATACTAGCAACAATGTACTTTTACCCCCACTTATCTTAATAGAAAAAGAATGGATAGTATTAAGTTTTAGGCGATAGCGACTGTTCAGTAAGACGATAGCAATTATTTACATTTTTTCTTCATTAAAGATATAGAAGTGATAGATTGCAAATGCGGCAGGAAAATGCGTCTTGCGCTGATACGTTGTCAGTGAAATTTTGGAATTTTTTTGGTATCACATTACTTTCTACATCTCAGCTATTATCACCGTCGGATAATGTTTTTTTGTTATTTTTTTATACGTGGAAAATGACTTGCAAAATTAGAATTCGCTGTAGAACGCAATCTACAGCCTAATTGAACCTCACCTCCACGAAATAGAACATCGTGTCAAATTTTTTATCACCACACCAAAAGTGACAGCACCCAAATACGTGAAACTGAAGTTAAACATCATGAGGGCATAATTTTGAATTAGCACCAGGAAAAAAAAAAGGTTTAAGTTTAAAAGATGTATCAAGTCAGTTCCCCATATATAAACAGAGTTTGTATTACCGCAACTTCTCTTAACGTTGCTCTGTTTATTGAAGAAGGCTCATCTCTTCTATTTATACCTGAGGTCTCCAAAACAAGTGGCTAACGTTTCTATAATATGCTCTAAACGTGGACTATAAATTAATTTGACATCGCACAAATAACGCGATTTCATTTTCATATCGCACATAACTTAAATAAACTTTATTTGGACACATAAAAATCACCTACCTATATGTTACAAAGACACACGTAAATAAGACGCTACATTGGCTCAAATTATAAGAATTTCCGTTGATTTTCCCAAAGTTATTTTCTGCGAACGCCGTTTTAAACGACAAACATCTCCTGCTGAAATCAACTAATCCGCGCAACATCAACCGATCATAACAATAAAAACTCCATCGCTCGGTACTAATGGATAATAGGACACGAAACACACTACCCCTAACGTCCTCTTATAATTCATCGTCGCCAGAGAGTCTCTTTTGTGCGCTCAGCTCGTCACCAACAGCTTCACACACTGCATCCAGCCATCCTGCTTCCTCTCTTCCGATTTCCCCTCCCTCCCCTCCGCGCGTTAACGATCATCCCCCACCACGCCCGCCGTGGGCCAACCAGCGACGAGCGGGGAGACGCGTCGGCCAATTAGAAGAGGCGTTGGGGGCGGGGCCTCGCGGCGCGTCGCTATGCGCGTCATTAAGCGCGGAGCGGCGTGGCGCGCTCAAGTCCTGGGAAGTCTCGCGGACAAGACGACCAATTATTTAATAAAGCGTTGTTTACTGCGACGGTCGCGTGACTGAGGTGTAGGTGACTTACTGCGCTGTGATTGCACGCTTAATTAGGATTGTACACGCCACGGGTGTAAGTTGAAGCGTTTCTCAATTACTCTGAAAGCTGATACTCGGAAAAGGCGGGGATGGATGCTGGGGCGTTAGACGACTGTTTTGGTAATCCCGCTTGATTTCTTCTCGTTGAATCGATTATGGTTGTATTAGAAGATGGAGCTCCCCGGCGAAGGATAGAGTTCATTAATATTCAGGACGATAACGTTGTAGAGTTGCAAATATTGATTGCAATAGCCCGTAGAATCCTTGCAAGATTGTGGTATCGCCAAAGCATCTGGAGGAAGGTGTTAATAACTCAGGTTTACTGTCACCGCTGATCACAAGCCGAAGTCCTAAATATTTGCGATTAAACTGTCATAGGGACGCGCGCGCCCGAATGACATGCTTCGCGTTGGAGGTGGTTTGAACATCCTTGCGGTTTTTCAGAGAAACGGATGAAAAATACACAACAGAGACCATTTACACAAAAAATAGCAATCTCACAGCCTTTTACCTGACAACGGCATTGCTCCGGCTCTTCCCTGTTTAACAACTATTCCAGACCCACAACTATCATGTAAGCTCACGTCCTGAAATCAAATTCACTATATGAAGTTCATTTAGTGATGACGCTTCTTTGAACAATTTTCATCGTAAAAAAAAACAGTATGGTAATTGATCGATTCATGAAATCTTAAAGCATAATGGGATGTAATTCGACAACTCAAATTGAAGGTTCTAATTAGATAGAATTTTTATTAAGACATTATCAATCAGTAAATAACTCCTTGAGTAGTTACCGCATTCCTTTTCGTAGCTGTACGCCTACGATAGACCCATTTTTGTTTTCATTTTCCGCTTTTATTTTGTGAAAGGGGATTTAATAAATGACCTGGTCTTTTAGATATAAATCCTTGCGCTTAGAGATAATAACAACGCGTAGGTTTTACGTTCTGAATTCGTTAATTTGAGAAATGGGGGTGTCCTTTTAAATTCGGTTTAAAATAAACCTACCATAGTTTATTGACCGCTACGCTATTAAAGGAAAACGACTACTGAGGCAATTACACAGCTTTGTGACTCCTTCCATCAGCTTAGGGACAAACATTAATTACATACCCTGCCGTAAAGAAAGCTTCCTTTATGGCAATACTGAATAACACTGATCGAACAATTTCGAATTTGGTCGTTTTAAGACAGTTCATGTGAATAGTTAAAGCGTACCACAATACTATCGGCAAAAAGAGTTCTTTTCCGGACCTTGATTAAAAAAAGTAGAAACAATTAGTCAACAAAGCTGTGCTTTCCATACTCGACACAGTGGCACTAGACTGGATCACAGTCGAGTTTCACTGGAAACCAGCTATTCCGTTTCCAGTGAAAATATTCCAACGTTTTCCTTCGAATCACACTGTTTCAAGTTCAGAAAGTACTTCTGCTATAGCTTAAATATATTTCCCCCCCAAATGGAATGCTAAATATATAAAATCTCCCTATAATTTTCCTCACAGGATACAACTTCATTACTGCTCGCTTAAAATCGTTCGGCGCCAAACCAGAAGAGGTTTTACGATAAACGTTGGCATTAATACTTCATTACATGACAATACCTTCCATCCCAGGGATCATACTCCATTATATGAACATATATACACAAGAAAAGGTGGATACCAAGTCTCTGCAATTTCTAAGTGTTATAAATGAGTCTTTTCGAATAACTAGGATCCCTTCGAGTTTTCCTAAGCTGCATTCAAACACTTAATCTCCAGTCACATAGTTATTTAGTTTAATTTAAACACTGACGTAAACTATCAGTAATTGTAGTTTACACTGCTTCTCAAGCGTGCTGGGCGCGGATCTGAAGTGATCTTTGTGCAAGAGGGAGTCCGCCCCTAATTTGCCTAATTAGGCTCGTTTAGCGTTCGCTAATTGTCGCTTGTTGTCTCGGTCGGATGCACTTCGCAGGTGCAATTGTGCGACGCAAGGAAGTGTTTCCGGTAATTCGCGAGCGAACAGACAACTTTTGTTAGTCATTGATAAATTACAGACCTATGCCTTGAACATGATCCGGCGCGCCCGTTCCCATACAAAAAATAAGGTTAAAATTAAAGTGTTACAAAACAAACAAAAAAAAGACTAGAGACTGACTGAAACTTTAAGGACACGAATTAAACATTACGAGCAATATACAGTATATATATATATATATATATATATATCGTGTTTAGTTAGCTGTTACAAAACAACAACATGTTGGAATTCTGGACAATAACCCAATGCACACGAACGGGCTGATCTATGCAAACATCAGAAAGAAAACGCAAACCTCAATCGCATTTAAGAACTGGACTTTACGTATAGAGAGAACCTTGCCTTCAACAGATGCAAAACCTTTATACCTTCCGGAACGCTGTTTTCAAAAATCTTGAGCGAGTAATCAAGACATAACGAAATTACGGAATATTTTTATGCCGAATATTTTGATAAAAGAAGGACACACCAACACAAACGATGGAGTGACAACAATTCTGAATTCAGAATGTTTTCAAGAACGAACACTAGGGTTTAGCTTAAACGTCAGGAAAACAGCTATCGTAATACAAACTAATCTCAAAGAAACCGAAATCAATATCGCATTCAACTATTTTATAATGTCGGATGGAAAATTATATGAGGACAGCCTTATGAACAAAATCTAACGCCCCAGTACAAAAAGAGGCGTTCAACGCGAAATGAGGTAATGAAAAATATTGATGGGAATAATTTAAGTATTAATGCTGTGATACAAAATCGACGAAATTAACATACCAATCTGGCTTTGTTTAATATTTTGATACGAACATACATCTGCTACAATTATTTCCCTCAACAAATTTGAGCGGTCGAAGTCGCAGCAGAACACAACAGACAGCTAGGCGTCCTTTTCTCCGACCAACAATAAAAGTAAATTCCTCAGAAAGAGTAAATCAGATCCCCCTCGTCTTCCCTTCCCCTTGTCCCCATGACAACAGCCATGCTGGGCCCGAGTCGAGCGCCTGGTTAGACTACCTGTTAACTGCAATACCTACTTGATAAGGGTGAACCGAACCCGAACAGTGACAAGTTTTGGGAGCGAAAATAACTGGTGGTCATAATGACTGTGATCTGGTCGAGGCGCGGCAGCTTAAGAGCTCTACTTAATTGTTTGCCTATTCTTTTACGGTGAAAAGAAAATGATGCAACTGTCAGGAATAATTGTTGAGTCGGTGCTGGGCCAGGGGAAGGTGGCCGAGTTGTGTGATCGTAAGAAAATGACCGACGCTACCATTTAATACAGAGGCATCTTTAATTTATGTGGCTGTAGGGTCGGAGTTAAATATAAGGTTTGAACGAGTACTCGGACGGGTATGCTACACGTGGGAAGCTTTGGGTGGCTGATGCATGCATCAATAGGGTATTATTTGGGAGTTAGTCCCTTTTAATTGTCCGAAGAGGAAATGTTGGTCTCATAAATGTTTTGGGGAGGCTTTTATGAATGCTTGAGTGGGATGGTGTATGTCTCCAAATGAGTAATTCACGTCTAATTCTGGGGTTATTTTTGACTGATTCAAAACGGTTTTTCAGGATGATAGCGCACTTGAAGAAATACGTCGTAGATATCTGGTATAAGTCAAGCATCAGCTAAAAATTTACAGAGTTGTCGACAGAGACGTGTCAACTCATGATGAACTTGATGTTGTCGTGTCAGTTTCTTCCCTATTCTCTTCATACTCATTCTACCTATCTTCCTTCCGCTTCTGCTTTCGCAGACACTGTTCCTGTGATTCCTCCCACATTCACGTGTATTTTTTTTCAGGATCATAGTGCACTTGCAGAAATAGGTCGTAGATACTTGGGATAAGTCAAACATAAGCAGAAATTTTGCAGAGTTGTCGACAGAGAAGTGAAGCATCAAGTCATGATGAACTTGGGTTGTCGTGTCACTTTCTCCCTTACCTTCCTCATATTCCTTCTGCCTGTCTTCCTTCCGCTTCTCCTTCCTCAGGCACTGCTCCTGACATTCCCTCCTCTTCCTTCCTCATTCTCCATGTCTACCTTTTCCCTATTCTTCGCCTAAGCCTCCTCATTCCCTTCTTTCTTCCTTGCTCTACACGTTTTCATTCTTCGAGTCTTCTTTGAGATTCTCCAACGCATCCTTCTTACACTCTTCCGCCTTCTAGCCATCCTCATTCCTCATGTCCTCCTTCATCAGGGAAGGGAGGACCACGAGTCCTCCCTTCTTTCCTTCTCTTCCGTACAATCGTCCTCCTAACATCATCCTTCAGATTCCTCTCTTTCTGGTTTTCCGGCTTCTAGTCTAGTCCTAATCCTTTCCACCTTCCTTTTTCGCTATCTCCTCTAGGTTCTCTCTCTTCTTCACCCTCTTCTACTCTTCCTTTCTTCCCCTAGTATTTAAGGCCCCAGGAACACCGAGCTCGATTCCGGTTCACCTTTCCCGACAGCACTAATCAGTAGTTGCCACCCAATAACCGCATAGATTTGCGTTCCCTGTGAATAAATGGGAGCAAAACATTAAGCACCCACGTGGGACAAAGCGAAATATCCATTTAATCTTCGTTACGGTTTCATTTATTCATTATTTCAGCAGTTAAGAGTCCCTTACTCCGGCCGAGCACCGTCCCATCAGGACTCAAGAGATACCTTACGGGGCGGACCAACAATGAATTATGAGTCTAGAGAAGCCGTTGATATTTGCTTAATTGCAGCCTTCTTGCTCGGAGTAAACCCAACAATAGTGTCCGGAGGTTTATAGAAAAAAGCGCTGTAATTGCTCAGGTTACTGCAACATCCGTCTAATTACTCTTCGAAGAAAAAAAAAGTCAAGTCACGTTGCCTCCGGCGGGATTCGAACCACCGCACACGATGGCCAGTGTCATTTTTCATACATTATATGACGACGATTTGATTACTATTGCGAGCGACTTATCGAAAATTAATTGGTATGTTGCGGTACATTCAGTGTTCATTGACACGGCATAGATATGTATGGATTACTTTCTTGTCTTACACGATATTCATCGATACATGGCTATATTGATTTTGGTTGAGTTTAAGCTTCATCGATACATGGTGAGGTACGTAACCCATTCCTGCATGGTTTCATGGATAATCGCCGATGTGCTGTATCGCGGTATAAGCGCTGAAAAACTTGTAAATATTCTGCGTCTGCTTGCACTTATCGTCGCCAAGCCCAGCGCATTGAGGCACAAAACCTCACCAAACCTTACGGTCACTAAACGGATGCTTCGAACTCCTCGGTGGTAGCAGCCAACCGCCCACTAAAGATATCATACTTCGCAACAGCCGAGTGGCGTGGTAGCGGTGTGAGGCTTAAGACACATAACCTAACATCAATTAAATAAACCTCACCGAAGTCGACCTAACGTGGTTGAACACTTACATGTCGTTAACCCTCGTGTAACTTATAATTCTAAATTGAAGCGCGGAGTGGAAAACAAGAGGTATAGAACACTATTTGATGAAATTGAGTTTGTGTTCAGTATGGCTCTCCACATGATCCAAGTTTATGTTAACTAAAAAAGCATGGTTTTACAATGACTGATCTGTATGCTAATCCGTTACTTATTGCTGAATGGCACCTTGCGAAACCTCGGATGACAAAGTTGGCTTGTCTGTCAGTCGAGCGACGAATGCCAATTGCGACGCGACATAACAGGCGTGGTGTGCGGCCCAACGTCGAATCCCATCTCTTGTCATAAGTGAAAGCTGCAATATGATTGGTCCGTTCCGCGCGGCGACACACCATATGATAGCCTTTAACAACTTCTCGCTTGTTTAGCAATGCTCCTTCGGGAATTATCACACCTTTCTGCTCACCCAGGTGGATAGACAGGTCTGTATGAAAATATGTTGAATCTTGATTGACAAACATGTCGAGGTGAGCATTCACTCCCACGCAGAACGACAGAGTTCTCAGGGATATGAAAAACTTCACCCGCACCAATCCGCAAGGATGTGACGACTTCTTACATCATTCGGGTTGTCAATGACAATGCATAAAAGTATAATACTCCCAAGAACACCAGCAGAACAGGGGCCAGAGTGGACCTTGGCATGTTATCATCGTAGTTCTTCACGTTCTGAAGTCTCCTAGTTCCTAAGGAGCAACTTATTCGGTTCATAGTTGAAGAACAAACTTTTCATGACGGCTGCATGTCGGTATTTTTCTTTGCGGCGATGCGAACTTGAGACATGTACGATCCTAAGATATCAGTGCTAAAATTTTGTTGCGAAAAGTATCAGTGTTACAATAAAGAAGTTATACAACGGGTGCGAGCTGTGCATTCAAAAAGTACTATACTTAAGATGAAATAACCCTACCAACTAGTTTTTGATATTGTTCTGCGTACAATGAGCAAGGGAAAGATTCAAAACCTATCCGAGTGGCGATACAATACTACTCGGGCGTTAACTCCTACAATGACAATCGTAATAACTTAGACCGAAGGTTTCTGAATGCTGAAATTAGACCCAGGTCAATAGGGTTGCGGTACTACCGCACATGTGCTACCAAGGTTTCCCGTGATAGTTTGCAATCTGTTTCCCTTCAATAATTGATAATTACACTGCTGTCTTTAATTGGAAAAGGAAAGATCTGTCTTGGAAGCATCTTTAATTGGAGTCATTTTGTGTATTTGACAGGTGGTCAATGCACGAGCCACCGATGCGTTATTGTTCCCGACAGCGCCGTTCATCTTATAAATGATTAGAAGTGCAACTCAGTCAGGTGTGCAATTTAAAAAGGTGAGGGAGACTTACCGAACTGCACGTGCCGCCTACCTGAAACACGAAAAATCATTCAATTACTAAAATATTATTCCAATTGCCAAAGTGTTAAGATTTGAGAGTTCAAGTGACAGAGTTTGGCATGAAATTAAAGTCATACACGATTTACATTCAAATTATCATTTCAGTTATAAAAAAATAAACAAGTAAAATTTCATTGATAATTTGAATTAACACAGACTAAATTACACGCAGCAAATCAACATTACATGTGTAATTTTTTCTTACAAATATATTCAATAAATGTTCAAAAGGGCTGAAAGACGACAATATTCCTGAAGAAATGCACAAGTGATGTAATTGCGAAAAAAGCTAATATTACTTGCAACCCGATTTCATTCTCAAATATAGTCCTTACATTGACAGAAGTAAAATTGTGACATAGAACAAAAGGAAAATAAGTTGAGTTGTATATATATTTATATCAATGATTCCATAGCAAGCTAGATTATGTTAGCTCATAGTCGAATTCCACTTTGAAGTTGTTTCGCAAGAATTTCTCAATTTTAACAACACGGAAATTATTCCGATATATTGATCTAGCAAATTGAGGCCGACAGTCCCTTGTTTCATTATACCTTTAACAGCTAAATAGCAATCTTCTAAATTAGTCAAAACGTTCAAAATCGATTAGGATCGGCTACAACACAGTTGATTTAGTTCCGTTGTTGTAGGACGATGTTTATGAATCAAGTTGATCAATTTGACGTAAGTATACTTCGATCGGCATAAATATTGGAAGTAATTACGAACCATCAATTTGGCTAGCCACTTGAGGAAAGTATTAAAAATTTGACAACCGGTATTACATGACATTACACGCCAGAAAATGATGACGTTATTATTGCCTCCAGAACTAATACTGTCTGCAAGATCAAATTTAATTATGGAAAACATTATTCCAGTATCGTTCAAACCCACGCAGTCTCTTCGATATAATCCCATGCAGGGTTTTCAATTTTCAGTCGATTGGGAAAACACACATTTCATGCAGATTGCTGATCAAACTAAGGTAAAGCCAAGGCAATCGTTGAGTTACTTTTGATTCCGTAAAAGCTTATCTGAACTTGTCTCGATGCTAGTTTATTTTATTAAGTACATCTCACGGGCAGATATGAGATAGTTGCTTGTTGGCCAGAAAAAAAGTGCGTGTAACTGTTCTAGCGACAATTATTTGTAATAAACGAAGCACGGTCAATTAAATACGCAAGTTTATAGATATGGATAAGATCCACGTTCGACACACAAGGTCTACTTGATAACTTTATTTTTTTACTTATTTTTTAATCAGCGGGTTTGTAATATTTTACGGATTCTAAAAGGTCAATGTCTTGCATTTGTCCCCAGTTTTAACCCACTACTGGCCAGCGATGCTGTTCGGAAACAGAAAATTTTATTTTAGAGGATCTTTTCAGTTCAGTATTGTCAGTATTTGTTCACTATTGTAAAAGATCACCCTCTGGAAACCTGAAAATAAATAGTTCCGGCATTTTCCAGAGTTTAAAATTTCGTATTTTAATGGAAAAAATCCTTTCAATTTCACTTAAGCTGAATTTCACTCTAAATACTATGGACTGTTATGGGTAATACGAGTAGAGATATGTATGGTTGTTTTCTTGTCCCAAGGTTTATTACATTCAAGACTTAAAAGTTGACGAAAATATTCGCTTTCTTATTCGGTATCCTTTCAGGTGATACAACCTTAACTCTGCTTAGGGCAATTGTTTCATCATACCCAAAGCACGAAATAAAAAAAATGCTTAAGTATTAAATGAAAATTATGTGTTCAGTGCGCACAAATAGGCTGGTAAACATCGAAGTAATTATTATGTCAAAGTTACTAAATAAAAGCAAAGCCACCTGTAGCCTGGAATAGTCATCTAGTTGAGGTGTAAACACCTTGGCGGAATCTCAATCAAGCGGCGCAAGACAGAGGCGCGACGCTCCTCCCAGGCGAAACATTAAGAAGACTTCCTCGAAAAATGAGCGCCTTTGTCGTCAAACCAGCGTTGATTTCATTTTATAAGCACGGAAGCCTGTAATTTCGGAATCGGATGACCGTTTTATCACTCGGTAATTGGTATGCAAATTTCAGGGAAAAACAAGCTATTAGGCTAATCGATTGAAAAAAAAAATGACGATCAAGAGTGTCCTGTTACGTAATTTTAGTGATGAAGCCGCGTGTGTCGATTAAAAACGGAAGAGCGGCAAGGCGCACAACTCAATTTGAAAGAAAGACTTTTGGAGAAAAATGTTGTGATAAAACGCGTTTAGAAAGTATCTCGGAAATTTCATTTTTTTCCGAGGCACCGAAGACGAACATTGATTCTAAAGAAGAGTTTTTGATGCAAAGAGCTGTAGGCAAGAATTCAGTGGCTTCCCTCAACCAGCGGCACTACAAAACAAATATTATTCAAAGGAAAGGATTTGGTAAAAGTAGCTGGGTAGGAAAGTAGTTAATCACTTCTCTTAGTGACGCTCCACCACCTTAACCTTTCAAAATTGCATTATCTACCTGGGATCCTGCTTGGTTCAATCTTTCCTCACATTTAGGGGGTATGGTATTTTGATATCGCCCAATGAGCTGAGATTTCTCTAGATCGATACTGAACTTTTTCGAAATTAGGTGCTGGGCGACCGACCCCGGGACAACTGTAGTGCCCCTACATCTTGTTTATTGTACAATACGCGTTTCTCGTATAATATGATCTGAGACCGCAGGTCACATTTCCACTTCAAAAACATGCATTATTGAAAATAAGGGTTTTAAAAATTTCCTCAGGGTTATATTTGCGCAGGGCTGAAAATAGCCCATAGGGACGTGCAATGAGTTAATTACCTCCTTCTGCCGTCGTAAGTTTACCTCGGGGCTGGTAAGCATTGCTGTACGCAAAGTGATGACCTCATCAGACACCGAAAGGTACAACAAGAAATGCATAAACGTACACTAATCAGGGATAGAAAGTCTTGTTCATCCACACGAAAGACCCGTGTATCCCTTGCCACGCCCATTCTAATATACATTATGACCTGGCAACAGTATATCCTTGCCTCGATTACCGTTAACCCTCAAGTACCAATATATGCACATCATCACTATGAAACGGGCGCG
>Ga0058701_10002375_pt1 | contig 14199 bp, 7 predicted proteins | sample AgamicOrMae_FD_97039 | JGI IMG/M metagenome (GOLD analysis project Ga0058701, IMG submission 97039) | Agave microbial communities from Guanajuato, Mexico - Or.Ma.e | ecosystem: Host-associated > Plants > Phyllosphere > Phylloplane/Leaf | place: Guanajuato, Mexico | collected 2012-06-04 | reverse complement strand
TGTGAGTAGCCACGACCTTTTTGTAAAAGTAGCCTACGCCCAAATTTACAGACATTGTATAATCAGCTGCTTAAAATCAAATATTTTCACGAAATAAAAGTTTGATTTCGAGATATATTATTTTGTAAAAAAGAGAAAGCTACGACTCATTTTTTCTCTAAATTATTTACCTTACAATCAGATAAACTTACAATTATTGTTAGCAGACTAGTTTAAGTTGAGGCTCCTAAAACATGTTGCACAAAAACACAAAAAAAGTTCATTGTTCGGCTAAAGGCTCTCAATCGATTTATGACATCTGATATTGTCCACGACAAATGGGGTTTGACATAACCTTAATCCAGCCTAACGCAATACCTATGCTAGTTTATGCAAGATTTCGAGGATAAAATTTGGAATCGATGATAACTGCATCAAGATGTCCGTTAGCTGTGTGGGTCTTTTGACATCAAATTTCGCTCTAAACGGTTGTACTTATGCCTAACCACTTCAGCTCAAGGGAATTAAGGAACCGTCCTTTCTTAATAAAAGAAAAATTAACAACACAAAAGCGCGGCGTCGGCTTTAGGCAACTCTCCTGACAGGTATGCAATGTGGGTTGCCTATCGACCAAGAAAAAGACTCCTGTCATTGAAACAAGTGACATCCGTGCTGCGCTTCACCTACAGAGTTACAGTGTTCAAAAAAGACGAGCAAATCGGCATTCAAAAGTTGGGTAATTAAAGCACACTCTGTATTTAAAGGGAGCATATAGTTCACCTCTCCTGTTCGAGTTTGGGTAGGAACACCCAACCCAGGTCTACTTGACCTACGCAGTTGTAGGTCCTTCATCCTCAAAATAAAAAAAAAAATTTAAACAAAAAGGAGCAATAAAAAAAAAAAAAAAAAACACCTCTAAAATTAAGTGTAGCATGAGCACATGGTAGGCAACCCATTGTGCACCCGTGTCAAGATATTGCTCGCCCACCATAGAAAGCTAACTTACGACTTGCGATTGAGTACAAGTATGAACTCGATTTGATAACGACACCGGAAAAAAAAGGAATTAAAACACGAGTTAATTCGATTTACGACCTCGAAGGATTCCCCGAAAAAAATAGGTGGAAAAAAAAGTCTCGAATAAAACAGAGCAACTTATTTTTATTGTTCAATAAAATCTATGATTGAAACTGGTATGTGCACAACCAGTAAAACATTAAAAAAGCAGAACTGACTCTGTGTTGTATGACTGACAAATAAAATTAACAGATGTCACTGCAAATATAAATCTTGAGGACTACTAAGAATAAAATACAGTAATAACGTTTCTTTGAAACACAATCATAACAAGTACATGGTAATACTGTGAAAATACGCGTGTTTGCTGAGGCTCAGCTTAAAGTTGGGAGGGATTCCACAGAGCCCATCTCCGTCACCGTTTCGTCCTCCATGGTGTAACTTAAGATAAACTTGAGGTTAAGGGCCACCTGGGTACAAAAAAACACGGGGTTAAGTGTCCGTATCACATACATGTCTAAAAGACTATCCGACTCTTGTCTACGGGTGTTTGTTTAAGCACTGTTTGTTCAAAGAAGGTCTGACCGTATCGAGAAGAGGCTGATTCACGCTTTCACGGCTGTTGGACTTTTTTGACATAAGGATATTCCAGCGTAATGGTCTAAATTTGATAAAGACTTTTTTCAGTGTTCAAAATGTGTGGATCGATCGTGCGGCGAAGTCCCCAAAAAAGACATTTCCATTTTTACGTAGATTCTAAAGCCCAGATGTACTTCGGAATATTCCCCTCATAAAACGTCCAATCTGTTCAGAGCACGCTACGAAAAAATTCTTCCACGAAAAAAAGTAATAAAAAAAAGAAAATTTTACAAATGAAAAATTTGCTTAACGCCTAAAAGCTTCTCTCAATGCAATACATAATATTTGTAAACAGAAATATTCCCTGGTTAAATATCATTAAAATCAGTTTTCAAAACAAGCATGACTTTTAGTTTAAAAAATCCGAAGGTACTATTGTGTTTTAATAACGTTCTCGCCCAGTGTATATATTTCAGCTGAAAAATCTGGAATTCAGCTTTGAAATGCTTTTAGAAAGTCACTTAACGCGACAATTAGTAAATTTATTTACGATTTTTTTTTTTTATCAAAGGAATTTAAAAAGGAGCATTGAGTTTAGAAAGACTTGCCGAAGTATCTAAGATATCGCAACCGTGAAGAGATCGCACAATGCTTACCTCGAAAGTTAATAAGAAACTAAAGTGGTTTTAGTGCGGCTTTAGTCTTTTGATAAATTTACCGTAACAGGATATTAAGAAAAGTTGTCTTACCTTAGCTGGGTTGGAGATTAACATGACCTGTGTGATGGCAGCTGGAGGAAGAAAGGGGTTGTGAGGAGGTAACTCTGAACCAGACGGGGGAAGCAGTCTTAATTTGCAGCCCTGAAAATAAACAAACTTTGTGTAAAAATCACGAGTTCTTGAACTCACTCCTTGGGACTGATCGGAAACCTCAGCGTAAGCAGATTTTGAGAATTCTGTTAAATTTCAACGCGGTGAACTAAAAAAATAATTAGGTCTCTAAATAATTACGAAATGTTAATGTAGGTTGACCGAGGTTGTTAACGGAACACAAGAGACGGGGAATTTCGCCTTCCCAATCTAACGTGTTTACGACACAAACGTCCAATTTTCTTCATGGACATGAGGTCCGACATGATTGGTTTTCAGACGACTTCACTTAAACTTACCTTCGGAACAACGGCTTGGAATCCGTAGTTCGACAAAGGATGCTTTTGCTTGCTGATTGTTGTGACAACGTAGGCAGTGACGTCCGATCGGGGGACGCCTTCTGCAAGATAAATTACTATCGACATTCCGTTGTCGTCCAGAGCAGTGACAGGCGGAACGGAGGCTGTGAAAAAATCAGTAGCGCATTAGTAGCTTCCCTGTGGTTTTTCGTCTCTCGGACGGAGGGCATTCGATAGCGCCAAAAACCGCAAGCGCCAACGCCGCAAGCGCCAGCCCGTAACCGCCAAACGAGAAAAGTCGCAAACGCCAAAGTTCGTATCGGTTAGGTCGAGTTAGGTTAGGCTAAGTGAGGTTAGTATTGCGGTTGAGACCTTTGGCGTTTGCGACTTTTCTCGTTTGGCGGTTACGGACAGGCGCTTGCGGCGTTGGCGCTTGTGGTTTTTGGCGCTTATGACAGCGACCCCTCTCGGACGAGTCGTTTTGAGAATACAGTTGTAAGGTTTTTAGAGATAATTTAATGATCAACCCCATTTTTAGATTTTTCAGCTCGAGAGCGATCCAGAACATAACCAAGTTGCTAGGTTATCTCTAATGGTTCCCGACTTAATCGCGGATAAAATTAGAGAAAACTCGAAATCTGGCAACACTGCCTATCTCGGTTGCGCAACAAGAGCTGTCTAAAACACACCGCTGCGGACCATATTGTTGTAACTAGTCTTTATGCCGATCTTTGCTGACTGAGTCTGAATGAGAGCATACTTTGAGGGTATGGCCAAGTTCTCCACGAATTCAGACGCAAATTTTCAGCAAAAATTGTTAAAACGTTTGCGGCGGTCTACAGCAACCTGTCCGAGAAAAGATCGTTTTGTCGACTTTATAGATCTGACAGCGACTTCTTGAGCGTTCCTATGTCACAAAATGGTTGAATGGAGGTCGTAATCAAGAACGAGTTGATTTCTTAGGCAAAAAGGGAGCTCACCTGGTTTTAAACTATCCATCGAGACTGAAATATCGGCGAGTGAAGATTTGACATCGGACGCAGTCGCAGGAGGAGCAGCAGCTACGGGGGAGGGATTCGTTGCAGGTGGGGAGTGCGGCTCATCGATCGACAGATCCACCATGGCGTCATCTCCGTTTAATAGATCATCCACTTTGTCGGCTGCTGGTGCGGATACCGGCGTTGCGGACACTGTTGCGGATAACGAGGGTGACGTTGGGGGCAGGGAATTCGCTAGGAAATCCAGGTCTAGGGGGACCGAGGGCTCGTCTTTTTTCTGGATCTCGCCGAGGACGTCTAAAGAGGACTGAGGAGTACCTGAGACTCGGCCGATTTGGTTCATAGGGATTTTCACGGGAGGCCTGAAATGCAATAAAATCGTTGTAAACTTGGCGAATGATTTACAAGCAGGTTCCGGAGCAGATCGCTACGCTTGGGTAGCTGTCATAAGCGCCAAAAACCACAAGCGCCAACGCCGCAAGCGCCGATCCGTAACCGCTTAACGAGAAAAGTCGCAAATGCCAAAGTTCTTAACCGCAACACTAACCTTACCTAACCTAACTTAACCTAACTTGACCTAACCTATACGAACTTTGGCGTTTGCGACTTTTCTCGTTTCGCGGTTACGGACTGGCGCTTGCGGCGTTGGCGCTACCGAATGCCCCCCGCTACGCTTTACTTTCTTCGGGTCGCACTTTCTTCTTTTGCTTTAACGTTCATCGCAAAGTCAAGGGAAGTGAGACATAGGGCACGTAAATGAACCGAACTTAAAGTACTTTTCAACCCTTTCCATTTCCGATTTGTTTGACACACTCAAAAGATCATACCCTGTACAGTACTGCTCCGTTGTTCAAAACTGCACATACGCGTTTCTTCTGTGTTTTGGAGGCGTTACAAATTTAACTTTTTTTTTGCGGACTTCTTCATGGATGCACCTAAAAGCAAACCATGACTTGTACGTGAAATCATCTGAAAACTTAGGATCTGAACGAGTCATGACTTTATCCCAAACCGATTTTAAAATTCCGTCATTTGAGAAAAAATTGAAACGTTTAATAACAACACGCAAGGTTCAAAATCCCCTCCCCCACCCCAAAAAAAAAAAACACTGTTCAAAAATAAAATTTATGAAAATGTGATCCTTGCACCAGACCACTTGAATCATTAACCACCTCATAAGTAATGTTAGGTTGTTAGCCTTGGTTCAATTGAGAGGTGGGTTTGCGTCTCCGGGGAGTTGGCAAGACTGATTCGAGGGACCTAAAGCTCACCTCGCAGACTGAATAAGACAGTTTCCTTCAGAGAGACTTTGTTTCAGCAAACTCTCTCCGAGGGCATTTAAGTCGTCTAAGGCGCGCGAGGCCGCAGTTTTGCCGTTGCTTGCTGGGACACAACCTAAACAATAAGAAAGTGTTGAGTGCATTGCAGCCGATTGAACGTGATAGGATATTATTTGTACCAACCATTATCTGAGCTTGTTAAAATCGAGGAAGGATCTAGAGCTTTCGGCAGGGCGGGAAGGCTTGGAGCACTCTGGGGGGCGCTCGTTTCCGGTACACTGCATCCAAAAATATCACTTAAGGCATCCAAATCAGACTTCTTAGAAGAGATTCCCGGGGAATGAGATGCTTCTGAAAACAAAATAAAATACACGATTAAAATTGAAGATCGAAAAAATATACAACATTTCTCTTCACTTATCCCATAACAGCTTAACCCTTTACCGTCCAGCGATGCCGTTCGGCAACCGAAAAAAATATTTTAGAGGATCTTTCCAGTTCAGTATTGTCTCAATTTAAAAATATCACCCCTCTGGAAACCTGAAATTTTATAAGTTAGGCATTTTAAAAAGCTTAAAATTGCGTATTTTAGTGAAAAAAAATCATTTTAATTTCTCTTAAGCTAAATTTCACTCCAAATACTTTGGGCTGTGAAGGGTTAAAGTATTTGGAAAGAAATTTAGCTTAAGGGAAATTGGAAGAACTTTTTCCATTAAGATACGAGATTTTAAGATTCGAAAAATGCGTAAATTATTAGATTTCAGGTTTTCAGAGTGGTGATAGTTTTTAAAGTGTGACAATACTGAACTGAAAAGATCCTCTAAAATAAATGATTCTATTTCCGAACGGCATCGCTAAGCGGTACTGGGTTAATCAGTCATAAATCAGACTTAAAGATTTATTCGGATCAGGGTCAGTATTTTTTTTCTTGAATTAACTTTTTATTTTTTACCTTCTCCGTCCCCCAACATATCCTGCTGAGGAGCGCCGAGGTCAAGCAACGTCGCAGGGGCCGGTTCAGCTTCAGTTGGCCCGCTTTTCCGTACATTTCCGCCCACCAACACGTCGTCATACACAGCCAATACTTTATTTAGTTTTTCAATAACTTCCGTAGTTTCCCCTAGAAGCAGAAAAAACATACGTGCATAAGTACTGATTTGTATGAAAAGAGCTTTCTTCAATGTCCCCAGAACACTCGAAGTAGAAAGGATAGTGAACCATCAATCGTAGGGAATTTAGTTACGCATATTTTCACTTCCTATGAACACGGAAAACACGACCGGAAACGACTTTTAGCTTGATATTTCCGTTCTCGACTGCAATTCTCTTAACTGTCTGCATGTCATTTCGCATGGTATGAAACGAGAAGCGGTTTTGTATTAGAACATTATTAACAATTTTTAATTTATTGTGAGTTCGAAGGTCGTTGAAATTCATCCTATGACTGTCTTCTGTCCATAACTTTTTACAACAAAATTTTCAAGGAAAAAATAATGCTTTACAGGCATCAAACCAAATTTGAAATTTTCCTCGAGTTTTATAAGCCTTCTGGATACTTCCTTCGTCAGATTGTTCCCGACATGCGATCGTAACAGAGTTGTCACAGGATCTTACTTTCGAAGTTTCCTGACTTTTCCTGACCAAATGCGATCATTTATTCTGCAGTTCGCCCGTCGAGCTCCGAAAAAAGTTCGAGAATACCAGTGTCTCTGATTATCGACGCGGCGTCTCGATCACAACCAAAGGACAGTTTTTAATACATTTAGGTCAAAATAGAAAATTATACTGACTTTGCAGGTATTTCCCCTGACTTTCATGACCGAATACTTTTTTACTGACTTTCCTGACATGTGACATCCCTGTCGTAGTCACGTGCCTGCTGGCAGCCAATCCGGGAGTGTAGCTACAGTCAGCTGCCTTTTAGCGGCATCTTTTCAGACGACAGGAGTGCCGATACCTTACAGCTGATTGCACCGAAACGCTCAAATAGGCTGTTGGCGGTCACGTGACTACAGCCACAGGGCGGGGAAATGTGACCATTAGCAGTATTGCTCGCAGTCTCCTGACAAAACTCTTCTGTTTCACAAGGGACGTGTTCGAAAACGGCAGCCCAGTTCTATCGCTGTCTTACACATGGAGCTCTCATAAGAGGGAAAGACAGAATACCCTTCGGGTGGTGTTTTCGAAAGCACCCAAGGGGGGTCGACAGGAGTCGATGCGTCACTCGTACCGACAAACATGAAAGCATTAGGCCCTCTCCGTTCGATATACTAACCGTATAAACAGTCCTGGGGTCTCAAATCCTTGGACAATTGACTTTTGCACCGCTCACAGCCTTCGCGAAGTTCTCGGATCAAGGCGAGATCCTCAGCTGAGCTCGACCCAGCTTTGTAGCAATTCAACATATCGCTCAGTAGCTGTGAATTATTATGAGCAACTTCTAATTCAGTCGCTCGACGACTCCTAATTTCTACCCTGCGTTCGTCCTGGAAAAAAAAAGTCACTACTGACAATCTCATTTAGAGAGACCATTCATACAACTGAGGGTAAGCTGGGGGGCATTCGATAGCGCCAAAAACCACAAGCGCCGACGCCGCAAGCGCCAGTCCGTAACCGCCAAACGAGAAAAGTCGCAAACGCCAAAGCTCGTATAGGTTAGGTTTGGTCAAGTTAGGTTAGGTTAAGTTAGCTCAGGTTAAGTTAGGTTAGGTTAGGTAAGGTTAGTGTTGCGGTTAAGAACTTTGGCGTTTGCGACCTTTCTCGTTTGGCGGTTACGGATTGGCGCTTGCGGCGTTGGCGCTTGTGGTTTTTGGCGCTTATGACAGCTAACCGGTAAGCTTAGAGCACGCGATGTTGCACAGTCGAGATCAAATTCATGTCACTTTTTATATGGGCTATTCCCTACGTAAAAATGCTATTCAATTTCGACTGTACAATATCACACAATAATACGAGGTGTAGGAAGGTGGAAATTCTATGGCACGAAAACTTCAAAAGCAGGTTTAGGTTGTATGGAGGATGGGTCAAAATTTGGTCACATAACAACGGCATACTTTTGGTGATTGGTGAATTCATACACTATTAATTTAAACGGTACCATTTTATACCGCGTATTCAATCCTGGTTTAACCCACTACTGCCCAGCGATGCCGTTCGGAAACAGAAAAATTCATTTAAGAGGATATTTTTAGTTCAGTATTGTCATGCTTAAAAAATATCACCCCTCTGGAAACCTGAAATTTAATAACCTCGGCATTTTCCAAAGCTTGAAATTGCGTAATTTAATGGGAAAAATCCTTCGAATTTCTCTTCAATTTCACTCCATATACTTTGGGCTGTTATGGGTTAATCCTCGCGCCCATTATGGGTTTTTCCGACATACAACCGCATTTATCATTGCTTTGCATTTTTTTCCAGATTTCTGAAGAAGTTTACAAGAGTTGTTATTTGGTGTCGCAGGGTAAAAGAAGCTTGGCTATTCTGGATGGAGCACTGATGACTTGGGCTAGTCTACTTGATGTACTAGGCTTCGTTAAGTTAGGTCACTCTTAATCGAGGTTGAATCTAAATTATTTATAGGAATATAACAAAAAATGTAGGCCCTTGTAACGTAGGACTGCGGCGCACAATTGCATCCCATCAATTTAAAAAAGATGAAGTGTAACTGACCTCTTTAACCATGGTTTTGATCAATCTGTTAGCTGCTTGGATGTCGTCTGGGTTTTTGCTTTGCAATAATTTTTGAAGCAACCTTGACTTGCGCTCATCCTCAAAAACAGAGCTCTTGTTCTTCTGGGCGTCAGACCCGTCGCCGGACCCAGCTGGATCAACTGGCACTTCGTCCTGAAAACAAAGGGCATAATTTCATTGAGGAAACACGAGAAAGTGAACTGCAAGTCGTCGAGAGGGGTGCGAGCCCTCGCAAGTAAAAAGGCAACGTTCGACGAAAGATCGCACCCAAATACTAATATTAACATACAGACAAAAAAATAAAATAAAAAGGGAGGAAATTATAAGGGAAAGGGAGGAAATAAAATAAAAAGGGGAAATTAGGGAATAAAATTCAAATTCCCTGATTCTTCCGTGACTTTTTCGGAAAGAAAAAATACCAGATTTCTTCAGGCTTTCCAGGTACGCAACAATCCTGTATTTAACAAAATTTTCTCCCTAATATTGCAGGCAAATAATTATTTTAAAAATATACAAAAAAAAAGAACATGCTTTAGGGCATTAAAAAATCATTTGAAAAAGCAATCATTAACCCATAACAGCCCAGAGTATTTGGTGTGAAACTTAGCTTTAGAGAAATTGAAAGGATTTTTTTTCCATTGAAATACGCGAGACTAAGCTTTGGAAAATGCCTATATAATGAAATTTCAGGTTTCCAGGAGGGTGATATTTTTTGATTTGTTACAAAACTGAACTGGAAAGCTCCTATAAAATATTTTTTTTCTGTTTCCGAACGGCATCGCTGGGCGGTTGTGGGTTAAGGTTGAAGAGACGAAAATTTCTGATAAATACATGGATATGAAAAATATATTATGGGTAATAACGCGTTCAACAATTTGGGCATCTCAGAGGCGGTTATTTTACCTTAACAACTCCCTGTTTCCGTAGCATATGGTAGGCTTCCTTGATTTTGGGTTCGTGTGGATACTCCAAAGTCCAGGAAAACATCAGATGAAGTACGCGTTGCCGGACGGCGGGGGGAGTTTGCTCGCCTAAGTACTTCGGGGACACGAGTTTGATCATCTCGTTAAGGAAACGGAACTTCCCCACTTCGGCATGGAAGCTCGGTCCACATTTATTCATACAAGCCTCCAAAACCTGGAAAAGGCAATTCAAATTTGAGATAACGGTGCCCGGCCATATCACATGACGTTAATCTGTGCTTATTTCTGCACTGTGGATTTTAAACATTACATTTTCTACATGTTGAGAGCATTGTCGAAAAGTCGAACGGAGTTAGGAGCAAAGCACTTTCTAACTTAAGCTGACAGCCATGTGCCGTAACAACCGGCATCAAGCTTAGCAAACTTTTGGTGAACTTTTAGATCAAGTCATAGTTGTGCCTCAAATCGTTCGGCGACGAAAAAGATGAATACATATAATAAAAAGGTCGTGGCTATTCGCCCGTCGGCGAAAATACATGGAGACTTGAACGCACGTAATGCATTTTAAATGGGAGGTGACTTGAACGCACGGAACCCAACCTCATACATTTTACATGGGGCTGGTGGGCAAATAGCAACTTCCTAATAAAAAATGCCAAAACAAATATTTAAAAATTAATAAATTGTCCAACCAAATCAAACAACAAAAGAAAATATAATGACGCTATGCCCTGATATATCTTACAACTTACTGAGAGTCCTTGTAGCGCCTCCCATTCTTGCAAACTTTGAATTTTAGTTGTTATGAGGCGAGCTGCGACGTGCGTATAGCCAGGTTCCTTGTTGACCATTCCGCAAAAGGCATCGACGGCGGCTTTATCCGGGCCCGGATTTTGAGGGCTGGTAGCCCTTTCTGCAATGAGGAAAGGTTTTGTTTACAAAGAAACGATTGGCAACACTGCTAGTACAGGACACTCACACCGACAAGGACTTAGACGTGCTAATTGCACCACGATTCTCATAGACACAACACGGTCAATTTCAAAGGTCGCATATTCTGCCTCTCATGTTGCATCTTGTGTCGCAAGTCAAGCAGTGCGAGGCACTAGGTACTTAAGCTAGGCTAATCTAGATTAATGGTCGCAAAATTTGATGCGGCATACTTTTTGGCGGCAGCCGACTGCCGCAGAGAGGCGGTTTCAGGCGCGCCGACAACAGAGCGAAAGAGATGCCCAGGCCGCCAGACATAGCTTTACCTAGGCTAACATAAACTTAACGGTTGTACGTCGTTACTCCTCATGATGAAAAGGTTGAACCGAGGCTGAAGATAAGCGGTGAATGTAAACTTTGAAATTTAAAGCGCGCAAAAACGTTAAGTCGATGAGCGAACAGCGTTTCCAGCTGAACGAGTTGATAAATCGATTTTTCTATGAAAATAGTTATCTCAGTTTAAAGTGCACATAAAAAAAGTATGATAGATGTTACCCAGTAAACTAAGAGAGCCCCTCATGGATGAAGTGGACAACAGGATGTGGACATACTAAATAAGAACTGGATGGTTCTTCCTAGATCATTTACTTTTTGTAAATATATGTCTACTTTACAAAACTATCCCATCTTCGCCATTCACGAATAGAGGAAAAAGTCTTATTTTCACACTTTTGATTTTTTTTAAATTATTTTTTTTTTTTTATTTAAATTATTATTTAAATTATTTTATGAAAGTGGACAAAAAGTTGACTATTGCACTCATCTGAAAGTGCAACTTTCCTTTTTTTTTTTAAATAAAAATTTTAAGGGTACAGCAAATGAGCATGTGCCAATCAAAGGGCTTACATTAGATGAGAAATGCTCTCAAACAAAAAACATCATTGATTTTCAGAGAGGGAGGGGAAAAAATTCCTCCAAAACGGAACTAAAGCTAAGTTTTCTGCCATTATTATTGATTTTCTGATGAAAAACTTTACACTTTTAGTTATTGGTGGCATTGTGACTTTTATCCTGATGAAACTCCCTGGTATTTGGATTATCTTTTAGCATAGCACTGAAGTGTAGATTGCTCAAAGTGATACACTCGAGGGTTGCCTCAACTGATGTTATTACATTTCATGAAGTTGCAGTCTTGTGCGTCTGGCTTAGGTTGATTGGTGTAAATAGAGTTAAGTGGCAAAATATGTATACCCCAACTAAATTTTTCACAGATTAGTCAATATTTTGAGGTTTACAAATCGCTAATTTAACTTGAAATGACAGGTGGCAGTTTTATATAAAAATCCAACACTTCGTATTTAATTTGACAAAGATGATAGTATTCCTGTGTACACATCATAATGAGCTTCCCTCATAGTGAACAAATAAATGCATAAGATGCCTATAACTATCAAAAGCTCTGGGCCCAAGTACAAAGTTCATGCAAGAATATAAATACTTAAAATGTTCTTCCCTTGCCGAAGATTATCACTGGATAAATGGCTATATGTTCAAACAACTTTTGATAGTGTTTATAACCTGGCAAGGTTCACATGAAAAATGTACATAGGAAGAAAGTTGACACAGTAGCAGTAAATCTAAAGAAGAAAATGACAACAAAACTAGACGTGTGAAAAAGCAAAAACTGTAACAGAAAAGAATTTTAATTTAAAACGCCAAGTAGCAGTAACCTGATCATGTAAATGTTAGTGAAGGGCAGGAGGAAAAAATACGTCGTCTTGATGGCTTGCAACGTAGAATAATGATAGTAAATGTAGAACTTTGATGGACAAGAAACGTAAACCTGAATCAAAGTTGTTTTATTTAGGAAAACAGAATGTTTAACTGCGATTTGGGGTTATTGGGTACCGCGAAGTCCATGACACAAAAGCAGAGTAAATGGAGCACAAACACCTTACGCTTCTGTGAGAAAATAAAGCTTGGTAGCCAAGTTGTCAAAGGAGTGAGATTTGACTTAAAATAATGAAACTTACGAATCAAAGCCTCTAAACTAGTCACAATAACATCCATCTTAACCCATCACACTACGAAAAACATTTCATTTGACAGATGATCAAGGATGTGTCCTCAGGCCGAGAATGTTTACCTCATTTTGTGTTCCGTACCACTCGACGTAAACATTCTCGGCCTGAGAAGTCCAGAGCCAGTGTGATCTTTGTGAACAAGAGAACATGATTGTCATAGTCTCGCCAACATAACAACAACAATACAGAGTTATTTTATTCATGAGACTATAGTCTCATGTTTTATTCAGCGAGCAATAGTGACGATTTTGCATTTATGTTATTTGAAATTTATGAAAGTGCATAGGACCATGATTTCAATTACATTCGGATTCGGCTATTTGAAACCACTTTTATGAGTAAGATGGAATGAAACTGTGTGCACGTTAATATGGTATCATTGTCAATGCGCGGTTTATTTTAAATATCTCACATTACCCCCATCGGTATCTTACCTTGCTAGATGCAAAAGTCTATAATGAGAACTACTGTCCGACCATTGATGACTCGATACTATTAATATCAAAAAAGCTGTTCAAAAAAGCTCTATATATTTCATCTAAATGCATTTTTCAACATTATTATTTACCCGCCGATAGTTGTAAAGTGTGATTGCCATGGTATCGCTGTTAATTCCACTCAAAATCGTGTCGGTACTCGGCTTGCTAGCTCGAACCGTTAACGAAATGTGGGCGATTGAACTGCACTTTCGCAAGCTGAGTTGCCAGATTTCGCTTTCTATGATTTTTTCAACTCGAGAACCACGGGAGAAAGCCTAGCGAGGATAATCTCTGGATAACCATAAGCACGCGGGATATTTTCACCCGTCTTCAGCTGAAGTATCGTATTCAAAATTGGGTTTATCCAGCTATCCTTTCCCATGGTATGAGGTAAAACGCCTCTAACAATGTCTGGCGACTCTACGCTGTGACCGCTACCTTACGCAAAGCTATTCTCGAGAACATGGTTTCGTACCATCCAATACGTCGTGCGGTCATTTTTTTCGTATCTCTGCTTCTATATCTGCATACTTCGTCGAAAACCACTGGAGTAGGCCTAATCGGAAAGGATAATCTAGGCCCGTCGCAGGCTGATGGTAACTTACCGGCTCTGTCATCTTCATAAGACTCGTATTTATTCCTCTATGGAAATAATACGCTCTGGAACGTCTACACAAGGATTTTAATTTTGATAGGCCTAAATATCAAAAGAAGCGATTTGAATCCAGCAATTTCACAAATGGGTAGGCAACCTCACTTACATCTCTATTACTTTGGTTGCCGATGGCCAAAATTATGCAGCAGTTGCGCCAATTTCTTCTGATTATTATATTTGTTTTCTCAATGCCGTATTTTCTTCCGATGTTTTCTTTTTCTTCTTCTTTTTTATTAGTATTCAATGTTTCAACGAAAATCGACGTAAAGAAAACGCACACGTGAAAATATCAGTACTCTATTTCACTGTTTACATATGTGACTCACGTCACCAATGGACACTCATTTTTACAAAATATTATTTAGTCAGTGATTAAATAATGAATTTATAATGATAATTTACAATAATATACAAATG
>Ga0058701_10002374_pt1 | contig 14199 bp, 6 predicted proteins | sample AgamicOrMae_FD_97039 | JGI IMG/M metagenome (GOLD analysis project Ga0058701, IMG submission 97039) | Agave microbial communities from Guanajuato, Mexico - Or.Ma.e | ecosystem: Host-associated > Plants > Phyllosphere > Phylloplane/Leaf | place: Guanajuato, Mexico | collected 2012-06-04 | reverse complement strand
GGTCCCCAGTCCCCCAGCGCGGCGGCCAGCCTCCAGCCCGCCGCTCCGCCCACACACTGCCCACTTTCGGCCCACTGGCTTGGTCTAGTTCGGACGGCAGCCGCCAGGGCATCCGATCCGAACGGCGCGGCCCGCCGTCAGCCGAACGGCTCCTCGCCGCGGACGTCCCGATCCTCGCTCTCCGCTCCGGCGCCTCTCAGTCGTCGATCGAGTGTGCACGCGGATGGACACACGGACGCACCGACGTCTGCCTGCCTTGGCGTCGAACGGAGACATGTTGCGAGAGCCTTACGCCGGCTCTAGCCCCTGACGTTATTCGCACGACTTGCGAGTCGCAGACTTGAGTGTTAGTGTATCGCCAGCACCTGTGACTTGTGCACCACGTCCGGAGACTTGAGTGCTGGACACTTCATCTTCCGGAGTGCATAGAATTCAGCGGAGACTGTAAAGATAGTGAAAACAACCAGAGACATCAGTTTTGGAGACTTCAACGCCTACGTATGTTTCATAAGACTTGAGCGGTGACTTACACGCTAGTGTACGCTGTTTCCAAAGACTTGAGCGCGTGTTGTACAGGAGACTTGAACGCTGGCGCACAGTATTCCTAGGGACTTGAACGCAAGTGCTCGCTGTTTTGGGGATTACGAAGGTAGTGTAAGCTGTTGACGAAGACTTGGACGATAGGGTCCGCTGGTTGTGGGGCTGAATACTTGGACGCTAGTGTTGATCGGTGGATACAGGTTTGTTTTCGAAATCGCACGTGTGTTCGGAGAGCAGTGTCGCTCGCGGACAGGGCGGCTGTTAAGAACGTGTTAATAGTGCGTGAAATTAAGAGCGGCAAGTGCGGGCGGGCGCGATTCTCGGGCGTGGCCACAGTTTACCGAGTGATTGCTTATTCCACTAGTAGTGAAAGTGGCAACGCCTCGTCAGGTTGCCTCGTCAGGGGCAGTGATGGGCGCTTGATTTAGCGAGCGCCAAGGATGGAGACCCTCTTAGCCCCGCCGGGACTGCTGGTGGTCCCGCCGTCGGACTCCAACAACAACATCGGCGTCGGCCTCGTGGGCGTCGGCAAGGGCGACAAGTACTCGCTGCGGCCGCGCTCGCTCAAGAAGAGGGCCGAGACGGAGCTCCGTCGCCAGCAGGCCCTGCAGCAGCAGCAAGCCCAGCAGCAGGCGCAGGCGGCCCTCGCCGCGACCGTCGCCGCCGACCCCGGGACCGGGGCCGTCGTCCCCGAGGAGGCCGTCAACGCCGGTGGACGGGCCGCCAAGGGCCGCGCGTCCCGGCCCAAGCAGAAGCCCGCGCCTCTGTCCAAGTACCGCCGAAAGACGGCCAATGCCCGCGAGCGCAGCCGCATGCGCGAAATCAACGTGGCGTTCGAGACCCTGAGGCGGGCCGTGCCGCACATCGCGGCCCCCGCCTGCGCCAACGAGAAGCTCACCAAGATAACGACGCTGAGGCTCGCGATGAAATACATCGCCGCGCTGACGCACGCCGTCAAAAACAACTCGGAGCTGATTCTGGAGCCCGATGCGCTGCACATCCCCGACAAGCGGTATCGGCCGGCGCCCAGCGAGCCCTCGCTGTCGCCCCTGCAGTACGGTGGGGCGTCGCTGAACGCGACGGACTGCAGCGAGCTGTCGTACGCCCCGTCCGACCTCAGCAGGGATCGCGACCATTCGCTGACGCCGCCGGTGTACGCCGGGGGCGCGGAGACCGTCCTGACCGCCACCGTCTTCAGCGACCCGCTGCAGGGACAGTCGCCCCTCGTGTTGCCCAACTTCGACAACCTCCGCATGGCCAAGTGCGCCTCGTCTTGCTCAAACAGCCTCAGCCCGCTGCCAGGGCCGTCACTAGGAGGTTTGCACAGCTCGGCGTTCAGCGAGCATTCCCTCACCCCGCAAGATTTCCGGGAGTCCTCGTTGACCCCCCCGGACTTCTCCGACCACCCTCTTCTGGGCACAGACTTTTCGGATTTCCCTGACCCCACGTTGGGCATCGCCGATCTGGTGGACCCCTGTCTTTCCTCAGTCGGATTCACTGACCATTCCCTGTCTTCCGACGATTTTTACGAATCGGCTTTTGCGACGGATTTCAGTTAACCTGCAAATTTTATCGTAAATTTGAGAGATAGCATGTCATAACTTCTCTGTCCACGTCGCCGAGCGAGGAACGAAGCACTCAACCGAACGGTCGCCGATCGGAGCGGGAAGGAACAAGGCTCGAGATTTAGTGTTGTGATTCTATATCAGCCTAACTTTGATTTGATACCTCGCTCTGGTAGGCTTGGTGACGAAAGGTACGGGCAGTAGAAAATGCAATCATAAAAATTGACATTACTGCAGAGAAATTAGTTTAGAGGTTGATGGCATAGAAGGGTGTTAATTACCCCGGTAAACAAAGAGGTGTCGCCGAAAATACTTTTTCTTTTAAACATGTGTACCTGAGGTGACTCATCGAAAGTGCCAACAGGACATGAAGATGAAAGATAACTTTTGCTCTCTTCGTGTCCTGTCTTCGGAAAGACGATCTTATTGGCATATCTCGAAATATCAAAGACATTGCTCTCGAAGAACTTGTAGCTCAACAGTGCAAATCCATTGGTTCCTTGTAGAAGTCGTAGTAACTTTGTCACTGACAGGTTCAAACACTAGGGTTAATCGTTTGGAAATTTCTTTCCGGAAATTGGGTGACCCCTTGGGCCTGAAAATTTTCATTGGGGACACCACGATTTTTGCGGTCAACCCCTCGCTCTGCAGCATTTATTGCTGAATACCTACATTGAACTAACTCAAGTTTTGTAAAACCTGATTTATTAACTTGAGGTTTAGAAAACCTGGATTCATATCACACCGTCTATCCTTAGAGGCCATCGAATTTCCAAAAAAGAAGCCACCAAACTCTGCACCTTATTGAACGCGCATATCTTATTCTTTCTTTTTTTCCATGCGTCGTTCCTGTAGATAATAAGAGAGACTATTAAAAGCTGTATGACTTAATATTGGTTATTTGAAGAGGGAAGTGGTGCAGGCGTCGAATCGTCTACTAAAACAAACGAAATGCTCTGTTCGTTTTGTTGGAATTCCGAGGCCATATTATCTTGCATGTAGCCCCGATAGTTTTCGTTACTCTTTTGAGTAATACTATTTGTACCGTGGTGTGAAACAGAATATCGCCGACAATATACCGTGCTCTAATTTGCTGTGATTATTTTCTGAATCTTTCCAAATCAAGATCGTCGTTCGGGTAATTTCTCGAACTGATGACGTGTGTTTTTAGTTTTTATTAAAAATTGTATTTCATTCAGAACACATCTTGATTCGAAGTTTAACGCGGCTCCGTAATAAAAAACGAATATCTGCAGTACAACATATTCACGCCTTCAAAAAAAGATGCATTTGATAGAAAAAAGAAATTACTTTCACCTCGCTATGATCCTCTTGGTTATTCCTCGTTTCACTTAAAATCTAGTTTGATTGAAGCGTTACCAAAATTTTGGGTCTAACGCAATCAATTCATTGGGGGAAAAAATATCTACCTACTTTGATTATTATCAATGTCTTCCGAAATACGAAGCGAAAAGTTTTGATACAATATTGCCGGGAAAGGACTTCATTCACTGGTGCAATATTAGAGGTATTGATTACGACATCAAATCATGTCAGTTTTTCGTTGATAACGTCGGTGGTATTCTGTGCAACAGTCGTGGTAGAGAAATACGAATTACTTGTGTATAAGTCATAATAATACTCGTGCATGTAAGTTTTTAAGCATATTATGTCGACTAGTTACTTGTATATTTGGTCACATATCATTATGCAAAGCTATATTCAATACCGAATTCAACTTTTGAAATAATTGATACAAAATTATTAAAATGTATGCTGCTGCTACAATTACAATATCTTCTTACCCCTTTTCAGTACGGCACGAAAACAGGACTCCTTTTTTGATTGGCTGTAAGCCAATAACCAAAAAATACCAACTTTTCCAATTTGGAATAAAGCACTTATTCACCAAGCCTTCTCTGTAAACTACGATTTCGATCAGCTATCACCCGTAATATTAACATTAAACTTGGTTCAAATAAGTAACATCAAAATCTTATAAATTGATGGTTCACTCGTAGAACTTTTCAGTCTTTAATAATATTGCTTAGCCAGAACAGGGCCTTATTCAAATCACATTTATAATGCAAATGTTTAAAATAATGGTTTGTAAACCACTTCAATAGCGCTGTATATATACCGTACAATTTAAAATGACTATTATCATCTGCAAAAAATGTGATGATGTAAATGATGGAAAAGTGATTAGATTGTATTTTTTTTACATGTATTTCCGAAACAAAATTTTTTTAATTTTAGAATTGATGTGATAACTTTGCTCGCAACCTACTGTTTTAACGAGAGTTGCGTATTAAGTACCTCCTTTTTCGGAGGATTTGCGTTAGAATTAAATTCAACGCTCGAGGCTTGTGATAAGTTTTTTTTTATTTGAACAAACTAAGGTACGTTTATGATGTGGTCGTCATTCAAGTTTAGAATACTTTGCACGATGTTTAAATAATACTCAAGAATTTATTAGAGTATATTTTGGGTTTTCTAAAGCACAGTTGCTTGTGGTTTGCTAATTTCGTAAGTTATTATTAAAAATATCAAACTTCTTTCTAACATGAACATGTTTTATCATGGCCTTATTCTCTTGGTCCAGTTTCACCTTTTTAATTGTAAAAAGTAAGAAAAGCACAGCCAGGTTTTATTTTTATAAACTTTTTAAATTTATCCTCGAATAGATTTTATGTTTTATCCTTTCGTTACTTTTTGCCTGGATTCTTAATAAATATCTTCTATTCCAAAGTTATCAAACAAGTTGGTTGTTTTGGAAGTTGATCAATGCCTCAAAAAAGTCAAACCTCCATCCTAAGATATACAACAACATCCTACAATTCACTACTCAGGCCAAGAATCTATCCCCAACCCACATCGATACCTCTACGGATATTAAAAACGAATCGCTTTGAAAGGATATGCAAATTTATAAATGGTATCCATGTATGTAACGGTAGATATTGTTATATAGATACACAATCATTGGCTTGCCGTTGTCTTTTAGGTTGTCTTGCTGACGCTCTCAGTTGGTTTTGTGATTCCCAAGCCGATGTGACTTCTGACGATAAAAGACGAAAACACTGGTTGAAGGTAGTTTGTCGTTATGAAGTACTGCGGTTGCGTTGAAAAGTATAACAATGAGTTAAATGAGGGTCGACGTTGTCGGTCCGCGTAGAGACAACATTAACATACAATGTGTTACGAAGCCTCTGCTGGTGCAGCCTCCCCTGTTTTGCTTTTTCTGTATCTCCTTCTTCTTGGCGGCACCCGCGTCTGCAGCAATGAAATCCTCCGCTACTCCGAAATTCATAGAGGCAAGCAAATCTACTCCTTGAAATTTCGGAGCAAGTGTGCGGTAAAATAGGTCCAAATACCTGAAAGAACCCCATAAAGAGTGTTCTAGCGCTTTCGAGTTATTTTTTTGTCTTTGGAGTCGTAACTGATGAGATAGAAGCTTCCAAAGGATCGAATTTCCATTAATAAAGTCATTTTTCTACGCTCAAAGGAGTGATTTGAAATACTTGATTGTGTCTCTTTAGATTAAAATGAATTGTCTGAAAAAATAGATGGAACAGGTGCAGAGTAGCGTTTATTATTTTGTAATTATCATTTCTCATTTTTTGCCACTGTTGTTTTTATTGAAGGGTACGTTTTAGTTACATTATGCTTGTCATGTTGAATGAGATGAAGTCAACTTAAAAGAGGATCACTGAAGGCAATCACTCGTCCGTTTTTTTTTTTAAACGAAAGATTTGTTACTGATTTATCTGTCCGAGAAATTATCCAACTGTTTAAAGAGACTTTTCAAAAAGTCTTGACAATGATCATAAACTGTAAAATGAATCTCTGAATATAATCAGGGATCCGTTTTTATCATTCTCATTGTCAGAGTTGTCATTGCTTGGTCTTTCAGTGACCCGTTTATGTCAAAATAATCACATGAATTGTTAAACGAGATATTGGACCAGTAATCTAAAAAGTGAAGAAAGTCTGTTAATTTTTGTTTTTGCGATCATTTAGTTTAAATTTCGGTCCATTTTAATTTCGGTTTCACAGTCGCTTTTGGCTCTGTGTAAAGTTTTTTGATGTGTAAATATCGCGTTTTTTTACGTCATACAAAAAAGTGCGTGGGGCACGCCATTCATTGTTATTGCATAAACTTGAGCCTAAAGCGATCAACTCTTGGAAACATTTTAAAAATAAACCGTTTAAAGGCATTGTCACTTTGCCAGCATTGTTGTGTAAATCAACATCGTGTCGTGAAATAGCTATTGTTGCGATTTGAACAATGTCTCCCATTTTTTTTGCATTTATATATATTTTTACAGACCTAGCGTTTTCGGATGACGGTTCCGAAAGTGTTGGTGGCGCGTGCTACATAGTATAACCGGGTATCTGTAAGAGTTTGTTAAACTATGTCTCATTATACGCTTATTATGTAGGTAAAGAGTTTGTATACAAATACTTAAGATATATACACTTTTGTACCTACATTCATTGAATGTATTACCCATGCAAGCATAGGGAATTATCTTCAATACGTTTTTTTAAATGTTTCAGTATGTAATGGTTTTTAAGATTATGCAAGACAACGTGAACAAGTATTTTGATTCGATTACTATTTGATTGGAATCCATTCTATATGAGCTGTGTCCGCAATGGGCGTGTTTCTTCAAATGGTTTATATCACCAATGGTTCTAAAAAAATGTTACGTTGAAAGTTCTTCTTTAAAAAATTTGTGTACATTCCACGGATTTGCTATACCGGTGCTATATTTTTAAATCCATTGCAGTTTGGATTGTACTCGTGTAATATTACAAAAAAAACGTTGATTTATACAATAAGAAGATCTGACGTGTTTGCATTTTTTATGTACATTTCTGTATTAATGTATACATTTTTGTATTATACTGATACCAGAACATACATATCAGTTATTGATAAATTATTTTGACTATTCTTCGTTTACAGATGCTTTATTGTTATGTTGAAAAAGAGTATGAAAATGTAATGACTTAGTGAGAGTACTTTGTACGTTATTTTTTGTAAGCATGAAAAATGTAGGGTACGGAATCCTGAGCTGTATGTATTTTGATACGGCGAACGCATGTTACCAGTTGTTTCTTACAACGAAATACAAATATTTATGATAAGCTGTCGTAAATTTTTCATACATCCTCATCCAAATCCTTTCTCTGTTGATATTGATTGCCATGCAAGTTTTATGGCGTGCACTGAAAGTAGAATGCGAATAGACTTCGCTTTTTGATTTGCATAGGTATAAAGTTTCGTCGATGCGTAAAAACTTTCGGAAATAATAGAAATCGAACGATGTTTCAAAGTTTTTGATATTATTTAGCTTTTTCTTCTAACTGCGATACTGTATATGCTTTTCTAGGTATTTAATGTACTACTACAGGACTTCTAAAATTCTCATACGTTGCTTAGAAGCGGGTTTTGAATTTTTCCGAGCCGACAGAACGGTAAGGTCCCCAGACTACCTCCTAGTGTTACGTGATTTGCTCGCAGGGGTTCGAGGTGGGAGGAATTCGGAAAGTGGAATTGACGAAATGGCCAGCCGACAGCGAATCGGGAAAGTAGAGATAGTGTAGTGGGAGGGGAGGAGGGAATAGGAAGGAGGAGAGGAGGGGAGTGGAGAGAGGAGGAAGGGAGGGGACGGGGAACGGAGGGGGCACAACTCTTATCATTCTCGCCATTTTATACCATTTTCTCCATTTTATACGAAGTACAGTACGTTAAGTAAACTGTTATGTGTTTGGATAGCTCACTTTTTTACTGAGCTTACCTTGATTTTTCGCCTCGGAAATCTCACGCCGAAATCATTTATTTTAAAACGATTCAAAGTCCACTTACAGAAATAATATTTTGGGGTTACTTAATAATGCCTAGAAATAATTGTTTTCAAGTTCTTAAAGTATCTCTTTATGTAACCATTCTTGATTATTATTGCTTTATAATTTATCTTTATTTTACTATTCTTAATTATTATTGATTAAAAATAATCATCAAAATTTCCCCCTTGAATGTTAAAATTTTAACGTTAAAACTAGATCTTTGAATGTAGAGATTAGCTGGTCACTGTAAAAAGAGATTCTCAATTTCAGTTGTAACATAAGTCAATAAACCAGTGTTCTTCAAAAAAAGTAGGTCCAAATATCCTCTTAAATTTGTTTTTATTGCTCTTAACATTAGATGTTTATAGAAATTAAAGACAATAGTGTAAAATTCAGTGAATAATTGTTGAACTGAATGTTTTTCAGATCAATGATTTGATTTTTGTTGCATGTGAATTGAAAATTCTCTTTTAACAGTGATCAAGAGCTAAACGTTTTAGTTCGAACATTACATTTAAAAAAGTATTCAACATGTATTTCTAATGCTACCCAAACTTCATTGTTGAATTTAATGTCGTTACATTGGAAAACCATGTATGAAAAGCGGCGCGTTTTCTGAGGTTGACAACTCTCCGTTTTCAAGAAAAAGCCTGATTGAAAATTCTCTTTGAGATCGGTGACCCAAAGAATCGTGATTTTGGAGACGGTTCGGGAGACGTAAATATATCTGTGTCGTAAAACGGTTGTAAAAGAGGCGGACGAGGAGGCCAGGGCAAGTCAGTCGCAAGTCACGCCTTGGTTGCTTAAGCAGGTAATTAAATTCGCGCGAGCAAATGACTACAATTTGTGAGCGTAAAGAGGTACTAAGTACCGCTTATTTGTACCCAAAAACTCTCTCTCCAAGATTCAAATTATCTTACTTTATAGCAATCTTAGATCTACTTTATAGGCAATAGGCAGATTAAAATCATTGATGCGGTAATCTTTAAGTATCCAAATTTCCAACCTTACTTGACCTAACCTAACCCAACTTTACCTAACTAAAGCCTAACCTACATTAAGCCAAATGAACCGATAAAAGTGTGGTAAAAGCTCAACTTTATGTCAACTATACAAAGAATCTCCAAACCATCCACATTTGATTTTTTTGATCTGCGCTGTAATCAACTTAAACCTAGACTAATCTATTTGAATCTATCAAAACTTTACCTCACTTAACCTTATTTTATTTACAGTATTTACACCTGACATAACCTAGCCCAAACATGGAATCCTTAAAATAGCTCAATTTAATTTAGCCTCATTAAAAGAAAATACATGAAATCGTAATAAAATTTGGTACACTGACACAACTCAGTTCTGTTAGTTTTAAACAAAACGAATCTCAACTCAGTGGTTGTAGCTTTTCACAGACAATTCAGCTATTTGAGTTTTTTTCTTAGTCGAGCTGTGGAAACGAAATTTCCCTTCTAATATCCAAGGAGAACTCAACTTTTGTTTATCCGATAAATTCTACAATGAACGGGCTAATAATGAAGTAATTGAAGGCTTAAAAAGTGATTTCGTCATTTTTGCAGTAAAGATCTAACTCGATTGCCGATAGGGTAAGTTCCAGTGTCCTCCTTTAACTAGGTCACTCGGTCAGTACTACGGCCTCTGCACTTATTCAGTCGTTGAAAATAAACTTTTTTACTTGAGATACACGGCATGCTCACTCAGTTACCGAAAGCACATACGTCTTCAGTCGTGTGGGTACCTGAAAGTACCCATGACATACTCGTTATATATGGAAAACCGGCGGCCTTTCCATTTTAAATGGGTACGTCTTAATCAATGCTGTAACGAGCACCGTGCCAATGTTCCATAGGAATTACACTTGTTGGGTACTCTCGTAGTTGGTACTCGCTAATGCATTACCCGGTACTCAGTTTTAAGGTTACATTTACTTTTTTTACCTTCTATCCGAGCCGAGGGGAGCGAGGCACATCACACTTTAACTCACGTCGTTTTATAGAAGCATGTACAGGAGCAATGCATAACAATTCAAATACATTTACAGTAAATATGGGTTATGCAAAACGAAAAGAGTTTTCGCCAACTTCTATCACACAGTCGCGATGTTTCTGCGCACGTCAGTTGTCCTATGCCGAGATTTCAACGCTCGTCAGCTGTCTTATCGGATCAGAGACTTCAACGCACATCAGTTGTTTTATCGGGTCAGAGATTTCAACGCACGCAAGTTGTTTTATCGGATGCAAAGACTTCAACGCACGTCAGTTGTTTTGTCGGATGCAGAGACTTCAACGCACGTCAGTTGTTTTGTCGTATCAGAGACTTCAACACACATCAGTTGTCTTGACGGATGCACAGACCTCAACGCACTTCAGTTGTTTTATCGGATGCAGAGACTTCAACGCACGTCAGTTGTATTATTGAAGGCAGAGACTTCAACGCACGCCAGTTGTTTTGTCGGACGAAATTTACGTCTGGTTAATGAACTAGTCAAGAATCGGTGGAAGAAAGCTACTTTCTCGCCCGATGTTTCTCGTTGATAATATCAGCTTTAAGTGACACGAAAAGAGAGACCCCCCTCGGACTGTATTATGTTCGTCTTTCATAATTCGACGGCACGCGCTGGCTGCGAATGGCGCCCCTGCGTGTCGGCCCGCAAAGTCGCAGCTCAAGGCCCATGTCGAAACTACATGAGGATGAATCAATGGAACAAGGAGGGGGTTCATTTATTAACCAAGAGATTAACTAAGCGAAACTTTAAACGAAGACTGGAAGTGGCCACCGCGTTCTCACAATCAGTTTTATAAAGGTTGGATTTGCGATGTAATCCACTGTGATTCAACGATTCATTATATTTTGATTTATGGTATGAGTAGATTCGATTAGACTGCTCTGCCTACCGTTAGATCAAGTTGAGTTAGGTTAAGTCACGAGCATTTTATGCTCCACTCGGTTAGGTGACGAAATATTAAGAGCTGAACATTTTGGTGTTTCAGACGATGTTGGAAATTTTGATGTTTCACAGTGCATGTCTGTATGAACGACTTATGGTCTTATACTAAAATTTTACTGCTGTAACTTTGGGAAACTGAAACTCTTTTCATTTCGCCGATCCCATATTTACTGTGAATGTATTTGAAATACAATTTGTTGCTCTTATGCTTTTAACACACATTTCTTCAGACCAGATAAAAGCCTCCCACGTCAGTGCGTCCAGAGACAAAATGTCCAAATTAACAAGAAGTCCAAACAGACGAAATGTCCACAATGCGTTATGTCCGAACTTCCGTAATGTCCAGTACATTTACAGTCCAAAATGCGAAAATGTCCAAAAAGCATTTTTTAAAGTACTTTGATCTAAAAAAACGGGTATGGCTAAAACATAATGACTTATACTTATTGATTACTCTGTTCCCAGGGAACATCATGCTCATTGCCTTCTGGGACAGCGGCGGGTCCATTCTTTAAATGGTAGCCAATGGATAGCCCAGAACATCCTCATCATCTTTGTTTTGGGCGTACTGTGCAACGATGTGTTCAATCTGCCGCTGGTTCGTCTGGTAACGTTTGTTGAGAGGATCTCGTAGTTGAGTGGCCACCTCGTACCTGGTCTACTTGCTCGCGTATGGTTTTTTCTTCTTGCTTAAGCACATCAAGGAATCTCCAGATCGAAGCGTGGTGAACAATCATCATCCTTTGAAAATGATTGGGCCAGCCCTCAGCAGCATGGTGCTTTCCCCTTGTGGGACTGCGGTCTTTCCATATTTACTGAAGATTTTAATTATTTTGGTTTTCCGAAACTAAAATTAAAACCGGCTCGTATGGCAGGCTGTTGCCGGGCAGGCAGCCGGCGCGTAGCAACAATACAACTTTGGACCAGGGACATTTTATAAGTGTGGACAAAATTAACAAATTGGACATTTTCGTTCAGGCCCAAAAGATATTGGACGTTTCTTTTTGGACATTTTGTCTCTGGACGTTTAGTTTATGGACATAGGGCCTGTGAAGCGATAAAAGCTATACAGTTTCGAACCCCAAATACTCTGATGTAAAAATTGCAAACCAGGCTTTTTAAAAATCAAATATTTATGTTATTTAGGGGGAAAATCCTATTAAATATTTAAGGTCATACATTTTACTGTCGTAAAAGCTTTTTCGGGGAAAAGTCATCAAAAAGTTTTAGTCCATTTTTTTCTCCTTTTTTACTTTGCTATTTAACACAATTTGTTTGCGTAGTACATGTAGGGTTTATGAAAATTAGTTATCAGCTACGGTATCGAGAATTCTTCACGTTTGTAAAGGAAGAAGTCAGAATTAATATGGTTCCTGCTTCGCCGGTTTCGTGTGTGTCTTGCGTTTAAGTCTCCCTCCGAAAGAAGCTCCAAAAAAAAAGACGCGATTTTGAAGAAGAATTTTCTGTAACCTTGGGAGATCGAATGCTTTGTTATCAGCGGCATTTCTGTTGCAGCATGCCTCAGATCGGCGCTCTGGTATGTTTGGTAATCAAGTCGGTGATTCTGGGCACGTACCCAATGATAAACTGACCGGGTGACAAACGGGAGGGGGAGGCTGGCACAGGAGCACTCCGGGATAATTGCCGCGATGTGCCCCCCCACCCTTCAGAGGGGGGGGGCGTCACCGCGTGGGCAAAACCTCTGTTGTCACTTTGTGTGGGTCCTTGGCGGGTGCGTTTCCCGCGCGGCGCGGCGGGCCAGACCATGGGTTAGGTTAGGTCATGGTAACCGCCCGCCCCAAACCGAAATTCGATGGTTCGAGTCTCGAGCCGTTCGTGTCGTTTTCTTGTTTTAAGCGAAGGGCGACCGTTCTTGCTGGATGGATTGGAGTGTATGTGGTTTGGACGGGAGAGTTACATAGGATTTTGTAGCTTGAGTTAATTTTTCGTGCCTCCTAGAGGCATGGATATATTTGAGAGGAGGCATTGGGCAGACATTTTGTTTCTTATGGGACCGTCAAATGCATCTTGGCTTACGGAGAAACGTCGGAAACAATATGGCGGCACCCATGGTTTTGCACCCTTAATACCTCCTCTCTAGTATACCTGGGCCTGTGGTCTCTCCAAGCCTAAAATGCTACATTTTCCACCTCTCTGTTCGACCCTGTGGACTCATCCTTGACTATATCTGAATACGGTTTAACAATCTTACCTTCTATCTGTAATATTTTACCTAACCGAAACCGAAAATCTCCTACTGTGCACAACGTAACTCCAACCTCGCTTCACCTTAGCTGCCAATAAATCTAACTTCATTATTCGAGAATTAACCTAACCTTACCTTAATCTTAGCTTAGATTTTACCTGACCTAAAATTTCAGGCGCAACCGAATCTAACTTACCAAACCAAATTGCTACGTGCTAAAAAAAAAAAAACATGGGCTGTTTGACTAAAAGAGTATAGTTAGTCTACCGTGAAGTCAGTTCGGAGTCCAGTTTTCCACGAGCTGGAAATTTTGTCTATTGTTGGGCGGCAACAAAGAAAACTAGTCCTGTAATCGTGAATATCCACACCTTCCGCGACAAGAAGTCTTAGTTGATAAAGTCACTCAAAAATACTGTTGGCATTGGCAATATGTTTTATTGTTGCACCACTGGGCTGTTCTGCTCTGTATGCAGCAGCTGGCAATGTCGGCTAAATCCCAGCGCGCATTAATCTTGAACCCGGGAAAAACACATGTTCAACAACAAAGCCAGACACAATTCTTGTTGCATTCATCTTATTTTGGAACAACAATGACTTTGTTATGAATAGGAAGCAGGGCGGATGGCGGCTCGACGACTAATCGCTGTTCCCGTATTCACGCGCCAAATTCGAATCTTTACGTAATCTGCTCAGAAACCCGTTATCAATTTTCGATTGATTAGAGTGAGGATCCTGATCTGTGTTAAGCGTGGAACGTGCGTAAGGAAAATTCAATTTCAGCTAACGTAAGTTTATAGTTAGCTTGGAGGAATATTCCTCCAAAGTAGTTAAACAAGGTTAACTAAGATTAGGGATTGGTTAGCTTTGATAGAGACTTACAATTAGTTGACAGCTTGTTTTAACAAGGAGTAAATTTACTTGAGATTGAGGACTAGTTGAAAAGCGGGTTGCGCTAGGGTTTTTTTTTGTGGAAGCAATACTGTTAGATTTGTTTATTTCAGGTAAGGCTATAAGTTAAAGGGAGTGTCTATTGACCCAACTGCCCCATTTAAAATGTATTAGGT
>Ga0058701_10002373_pt1 | contig 14201 bp, 6 predicted proteins | sample AgamicOrMae_FD_97039 | JGI IMG/M metagenome (GOLD analysis project Ga0058701, IMG submission 97039) | Agave microbial communities from Guanajuato, Mexico - Or.Ma.e | ecosystem: Host-associated > Plants > Phyllosphere > Phylloplane/Leaf | place: Guanajuato, Mexico | collected 2012-06-04 | reverse complement strand
TTACACCCTTCTTTTCCGGGGCGGCGTCCAGTGGGTTTAAAAGACAGGTTTTTTTAGGGGCGAAATAAACGCGTCAGAAAAACAAAAAACCAAAAACTTTCCACCCTGCTGCTTTTTTTTTGGGGGGGGGGGGGATGAAGGCATGAGTGCCAACAAAACTATAGGCGCGAAAATCCCAACATTTGCTATGAAAGTGTGGTAACCAGAGGAAAACCTCAATCAAAAACTTCATGAGTTTTCAATTCTTGATTTTTTCGATCTTATGTGTTCGAGATTGGGCGGAATGCATTTCCTGTTTTCGGTGGCAAACGGCGTAGAAATTTCGGGAACAGCCTGATCTATCCTGCTCCTGGAAACATGGAACGCGCGAAAGGGGCTCGTGGCGCCACCTAGCGACCAACCAGCGAACCTGAAGAACCCTCCAGGACGGCATGTAACCCCCCATTAAGCGGGACGCAGGCAGGTCTACGGAGCTACGATTTGTTGTTTTTTTTTCTATATTTTTACGAAATAAACTTTGACTATGCTGACCGACAAGCCTTAGTAATCCGGTTAATTTCAATGGGCTGATCTCGACCCTCTACAAATATTTACTGTACGACGAAAAACTCCGTACTTCCCATAAAACGAAGTGAAAGATATTTTTGAGCCCACAGATAATTACTTAATTCTTTTTTTTTTAATAAAAAAAATCTTATAAGCGCGCTCCTTGCGCCCGAATAAGATAATAAGATGCTGCTTTAAAAAAAAAACAGCAAAACGGCTTGCTGCCGGCCAGTAAAATCTTAACAGGGATGTTCTCTTATTTATGGTACACTTGATCTGTGTAAGTTTAAAAGAGCTACTTACTTGGTTTTTAAAACAAGGATAACTATTTCACGAGAATCAAGTGATATCGCAGTATGAATACATATTCCCGCAAATCCTAGGGTACCTCGGTAATGTATTTTAAAAAGCGGCCACACATACACGAAATATAATTTGCAAATAAATTAAATCCAGTCATATACGTGTATATAGGTATACGTGTATATTAAGTTCATGCAAGTACACATTTCTTTTAACAAGGCTGCGTTCCTGCACAAAAACCTTGTTACAGTAAAAATATTATATTAAAAGTACCACAAAAACCAATATTTAACAGAACCATAAAAAATAAATAAATAAGGGAGTGTCTATTGACTTGACTGCCCTATTAAAAATGTATTAGGTTGGGTTCCGTGCGTTCAAGTCACCTCCTAGTTAAAATGCGTAAGGTTAGTTACGTGTGTTCAAGTCTCCCTATATGAATGCATATCGGGTCGATAGCAACACCCAAAATTTAGAACATAAATAAAATTGAAGGTCCCCAAAATTTGTGATGAATCTTTCTCCTTAAATTCTTTCAAAATCATCCTTTCAAACAAAATAATATTTCTTCAAAAAATATTTTTTAATTACTCGTTCTACCTTCCTTCTCCTCTCTTCATAAAAAGGAGGTAGGACGAGTATTGTTGAGGGGTCAGTTTTGGCGAAAAAAGAAAATTCGGCGTTTCTCGAAGCCTATGGGTCGGAGGACAAAAAATCTTTCACTGTAAGAATGGCCGTAAGGAGACGCAAATTATGATGAATGTTAAAAAATACCTTACGGGTTTTAACGAAGTTATTCAAATTAAAGAGAAAAAAATAGCCTACGAAACAAAGTGCCAGATTTTAATCGTCAATAAAAAAAAAAACTGGCTGGTCCAAATGCAGTTGTGTTGTTTGCATGTAGTAATAAACTGAACATGCAGACATAAAATTATTCATATTTGCTTTATGTTCTGTGGTACATAGGCTTTATGTGGTCCCTGCCTAGGTCCTCGTCAAACGGTAAGAGGTGCGCGGCTTTTCTAGGAATTTATCTGTGAGGGGTCCTCTAGAATTTAAACCGTACTTCCCGATTAAGCTTTTCTGAAAAAGGCGGAGCGTATGGACAAAACTTCGCGGGTGGGACCCATAAGCGGATTTCCAAAGTGTACTAAGTAAGGTGTCCCGCTAAGCCCTTCCGCGAAGCTTGCCCCTGCTGCTCTGCTGGTGGCGCCTGCGGTAGAAGGCGCCCCGCAGGCGCTCGCCCTGGCCGCGGGGTGGCCCGCGCCTTCCTCGCCCACGGCCCGCCGTAGGCCCCGCCAAAGCCCACCTCCCCCGAACAAGATGAGGCGAGGCGCCTTAATCCCTTCGCGGAAAAACTCCCCCGGACAAAGTAGGACCTCAGTCCGTCAAAAAGATCTCTTTGAGGGCAAGTCACTTGTTTCTCAGCCCATTTCCGTCCAGGAATGCACCTTAACCTCGAAACAACAGATCGGTATCAACTCATAACAGCCCAAAGTATTTGGAGTGAAATTTAGCTTAAGAGACGCTAGAGATTTTTCCATTAAAATACGAAATTTTAAGCTTCGAAAAATGACTTAATTATTAAATTTCAAGTTTCCAGAGGGGTGATATTTTTTTCATTGTGACAATACTGAGCTTAAAAGATCCTCCAAAATATTTTTTTTTTCTGTTTCCAAACGGCATCTCTCGGTTGTAGAGGGTTAAAATAAAATGTTAATTTAAGAGTTAAATTTTCTATTGTGCTTCACTATTCGTCACTTTTGTAAGCAGAGCATACATAGCTATGGATATCCATTGCAGTGGATTTTTCGACGCTGATATCTATCGCTCTTTATAGATATCCATATCGCTAGGGATATCCATAAAATGATGAATATACATAGCTATGTATTCTTCGACCAAGGATAGGGTAGGTCTGGTTCGGCTGGGTCAGGTAAGGTTATGATAGGTTAAGTTGGGTAGGGCTAGGATAACGTAAAGCGAGGATAAGTAAAGCTTTGCCCATTCTAGACTCAAAGGCTTTCAAGTGACTTTCGGGACGGTATGCAAGCCATCCCGCGGGCGGCCGCGCGACCGCGCCGGCGTCTCCACGGCCGTGGCGTCACGGCCAATCAGATCGAACCCTTCGGGTCGGGCCGTCGACGTCGCCGACCGTCGTCGGTAGGCTCCGGTCACAGCCTTCACAGCCGTCGATAAATTTAGCGGGCAAAGAGGGACGAGTTGCTCATTCTGTTCGGTCCGAACATCCCAACCTCTCCTCGCCAGACAAAAAGACAGCCATATATTTCGAGCAGCGACGCAGTGACTCACTGAGCGCGGCCCACCGATACCAACACAAGAAACCAAAACCCGCTACTCCGACGACGGTTCAGTCTTGCCGTATACATTTTAATAATTACCTCGGATCCTTTTGTGTTTGAAATAATCCTAAGGGGAAGTCGCCCTGCCTTACGAGTCGTCTCACAAGGATCCGGAACCTTCGGTGACGTTCTGGAGGGGAGTTGGCCAAGAAACGGCGGGAAATTTTCGCGCCAAGACCGTCGCCGCGAGAACTGAAAACGAATTATGATTACTCAATGTTCAGTGGCGTAACACGTAAACCCGTTCCCTTCCGAAACTCTGCCATTAATGTGATGGGGCCGTTAATGCGTTTGCCACGTGACTAAAGCGTCTCATCCAAACCGTCGGCCGCGTTGTCATCAATCGAGTGAGACCTAGTTTTTGTCATGCACTCATCCCTATCAAATTAGAAATTGTTTTTAGAGCCTTTTGTTTAAAAAGATGTATCTTAGTCCAGGTATCATATTTTTCACCCTAAATAAAAGAAGCACCTGATTTTGGCAGCCCCGTTAAAGTCTTGAAAAACGTGTGAGGTGTCTAATTTGGCTTAGTTTTTCACCTATGATTGAAAAGCTTCGGCTGGCTTCCGTTAGAAAAGAAAACTTGCAATTTTTTCCTTGAAAATTAATTAAAACAGTACATACCCTTTCACATTATTCCTAAAACAGGTAAAGGAGTATCCGAAATTAGTATATTTATGAGTGAATTACGTGATATAACTCGCCGCCAGTCTATTTTTGTGGAAAGATGAAGAGCATTTTGCTGGTTCTTAGTTTTATGGCCAAAGCTTATCAAGCACCCACTCGCAGTAACTTAAATGTTTAAGATTGCATTTTCTTCCCCTAATTCTAGGCTTGAGGAATCCGATTCGTTAAATAGTAGGGTTATATGTACAGTCGTACAGTGCGCCACAAAATTCCTGACCCCTGCCTCCATGTATTTATTATGAAAGCAAAAATGACTTTTGTGGCCAACTGTACAAATAGCTTATGTGTTAAGAAGCCGTGAGAATCGTTGTCTCGTCGGGGCAGGCCGAAAGCAAGGGTCGCAGCCACTCGGGACGCGAAATGTCGCCCCTGAGAAACCAGAAATGATCAGAAAGACATTAAATGACTATAACAGAAGGGTCTTGGAAAGTGTATCTGGCGTGTCCGAAAACCGGATATAAACAATAGAGACAATACCACAAAAGAACTAGAAAGAACTGTATCGAAGGGAACAATGCTTATACTAGTCCCGCCGTTCTTATGCTAATAATGACCACCCCTTCACGAAAACGAGCTTTTTTTCCACAGAAAAAAATTGAAACCGCCTTTCTCACATGTCTTGAAACCATAACGTCGTAAATTTTGTCTGGGATCTTGCAAAGTACAATGATCGCCATACGAAGACTTAACGGTAAATTTGCAAGGGTGTATTTTGTGGGGTAGCGGTCATAAGCGCCAAAAACCACAAGCGCCAACGCCACAAGCGCCAATCCGTAACCGCCAAACGAGAAAACTCGCAAACGACAAACGTCTTAACTGCAATACTAACCTTACCTAACTTAACCTAACTTAACTTAACCTAACCTAACTTAGCCTAACCTAACTTAACCTAATCTATACGAACTTTGGCGTTTGCGACTTTTCTCGTTTGGCGGTTACGGGCTGGCGCTTGCGGCGTTGGCGCTTGTGGTTTTTGGCGCTATCGAATGCCCCCCTATTTTGTGTACCTCTTGGGTTCCACCTTTCGTCGCGGAATCAAGCGGAGTGAGGCATAGGGTAACTAACGCATGATCAGCAAGCCTGATACCTCTTACAAAGAGTCGAGAAAAGGGGTTCTCTAATCGACACGCGCTCTTCCATTTTTAGACGTTTTTCAGTCTCTTTATAAGTACCGAGGACGCTTCTCAATTTGAGAAGTTTTGCATTGTAGACACACGATGAAAGGATTCTTCTCAAATCAAGACGCGGAGTCCTGTTTCAAGACAAACATGCCAAAGAGTTCCAGAGTGAATGCAACCTTTCTGGAGTGAATACTAACTCCAAGAATAGTGGATAACCTACAAACCTTTAACAAGTAAAAACAACGCTCGTTGTATGGGGCAATTATCTTTTTCCATATTAGAATTTCCGCGAGTGCCGCTTCATGGCGGTTTTCGGACAATCCCTCTTCCAATAAAACGCAAAAATATAAAAAGAGTGGTTATTTTGTACCCCAAAAAATATTTGCGAATAACCGCAGATTCTCTGCGAATCCTTAAAAAAATAATAATAACGATATCCTCAAAATTATTTCGCAGATTGTTAAAGCAAATTGAGATCCGCAAAAAAATTGCGGTTATCCGGTTTTGGGGTGCGAACCAACCGCATTTTTTTTCCATTTTGCGGTTTTAAGACAAAGGACCTTCAAGAAGGCTAAATACCGAAGGCAGGCGCGATATGACTAATATACAGGCGCGCACCGAACCTATGGCACACAAAGTATGAGAAATTCGGCCAAGACGATTTCCTTTGTCCTGCAAATTTTTCTTTGGATTTGAGCGTGGACGGGATTATATTACAAACGCGTGGAACATATAAGCAGGAAAATATCTGAAGGAGAATCAATTGAGTTCGCGCGGGGTGGTACTCCGCTGCGTAGCTAGGCGGCACTGGATTTTTGGGTGGTTTGCCACCCTAAAGGCCTTGGGCTCCCCAAGTGGATATTGCTCGAGTCGTAAAACGCTCATGATGTACGACGTCGCGTGATCGTTGTCGTAAACAGATTCTTATTTCGCAAACAGACTCGACTAGACCGAAAAACCAACGACATAACGAACGGTTCGGGCGCATACTTTATATTTTTCTTCAAAGTAATAGAATAATCCTTTCTGTTACCACAATTTATACATATATTTAACCCACTACCGCCCAGCGATGCCGTTCGGAAACAGAAAAATCTATTTTAGAGTATGTTGATAGTTCAGTATTGTCAATTTAAAAAATATCACCCATCTGGAAACCTGAAATTTAATAATTTAGACATTTTCCAAAGCTTTAAATTGCGTAATTTAAATTGGAAAAATCCTTCGAATTTCTCTTAAGCTAAATTTCGCTACAAATACGCTGGGCTGTCATGGGTTAATGAGGCATATCAAAATGTACCTGAATATATCTTGAGGGATTTGTATTATCATGAGAGAGGCGTAGGAAGATGAGAGAATGACTGGACTGAGCCAAGCGCGTGCCATTTGACCAACGCTTGTTTCGTGTTTATGTTTATCGAGAAATAAATGTTCCGCAAGCCGGTCAGAGGGCCTCGCGAGGTAAATTCGAGTTAAGATAATAAAAGCCTTGAAAATAAACGCGTGGCCCTGAAACTGCCGGTTTTGGTTGGGATGTTCTGCAAGGTCACTTTACGAAATAAAGCCACGTGGCCGGGCTAGTTCATCGGCCGGCCGGCACGTCGCCATTGCGCCGCCGCCGCTGTGGAACCGAAAGTAAGGTTAGGATAGGTCAGATCAACCGGCCTGGGCTCGTCTCGTATTTATTTCGACGTAGAGTATTGCATCATGATGGCCCAAGACCTCTCTGAGATTCAGTTGGAGGGGGAATATGTTAAGGTAGGTTTAGCGCGGTCCGTTGGTGAGGTTCAGGGACGCGGGGGCTACCGCATGGAGGAATAATTTGTTCACCCAAGGGGGAATCGTTGGTCTGAACTGGTTCTGCAGTGCAAATTCGAGAGGTTGGGTTCTTTATCTCTTTCCGAACCTTTGTCGCCATGCCGAGTTAAGCGATAGCAGTGCGTTAGCGGGGCGTGGCATAGGGCACGTGAACCTAACGGTTCACTGAACGGAGAGCCAGGAAAATATTTTGGGGATATCTCCAAACTTCCAGTGATATTCAAGGAAACGTCTCTTAAAAAAATGGGGGTATTTCGTTCGTCTCTAAAAGTGATCATTTCCCTAAAAGTGATCATTTCCAAAATTGAAGGACATCCCTAAAATTTAAGGACCCCCCCCCCAAAAAAAAATATAAAGATATTTTCAAAAACTTGTGGATGTTCCTAAAATATGGGGACGTCCCAAAAAATTTTGGAGTTATCCCCAAATTTTTGGTGACGGACAAAATTTTTCCAAAAGTTTTTGAGGATTTTTCCTCGCAGCTACGTCATAGCTTAAAACTCCCTGTTTTGGTGTAACTATATCTTTTTAAAAATTCTCAATCCCATTAGAGAGGGTTAACGCGTTAGCTGTCCTAGCGTAAATCGAGGCTAGGTCCGCGGCTCGGTGAAGTTCGGTCAGTCGAGGTTAGGTCAGGTTGAGTTAGTCATGTGAGTATGAGAGATACTCATATGGGGTGCAACTCGATTCGAATAGACTACGTGTTGGTGGGTTCGTTAGGGTATGTTCATCTAAGCTTGGCTTATGTTCGGTAGTGTTCGGTTAAGCTTGGTTCTGTTAAGCGACGTTTGATTAAGTTGGCCTTGTGTTAGGGACTTGAAACATGTGCGAATCCAAGGTATTGTTTACCCAAGGGATTCGCCAAGACGACCACACCTGGGTGGGATCACGATTCCATCCCTCTTTGAACAAAACTGCAGCGCTGTTCCCATGGATGTATCCAGCACCGATTGTTCACTTTAAAAAGGCGCAAATTCTCCAACGATTTCTTCTGGCCTTTTTTTACCTTTCCATCCCCCTTTTGAAGGAAGGACCGCGGTAATCCGAGCAACGAGGTCAACCTTCTGTCGCTCTTCGGATCGCTTCGGTTCTCTTCGGCTCCCTCCGGTGCCCTCCACAGCGGCACGGGGCATAAATGCACCTCCCTTTCCCACGGAAGGGACACGGAAAAAAGGAAGCCTGTCCAGGTTAGGAACATATTCGGCTCCACGGGTACGACCCCTTTGTAAAGAAGCGGAGACTTGAATTAAAGATGTAGGGAGACAGACCAGCTGGTTTCTCATTGTCGTCGCTGCAAACACGATGCTTATATACGCTAGCAGGCGACGGAAGTGTTCTCCAGTTCCCGTTCCCATATAGGTCCTCGGATTCTCTGGTCCCCTTTTTTTGGTCTTTTGCCCCCCTCCCTCCTTTCAAAGTGCGCGTGAACGCTATCTGCACTCAAACTTTCATAGTGCATTTTCGAACTTGTGTTCTTAACCCCCAACCGCTCAGTGATGCCGTTCGGAAACAGAAAAAAAATAGTGGATCTTTTCAGTTCAGTATTGTCATAATTTAAAAAATATCACCCCTCTGAAAACCTGAAATTCAGTAATTTAGGCATTTTCCAAAACTGAAATTTGAGGATTTTATTGGAAAAAATCCTCCCAATTTCTCCTAAGCTAAATTTCATTCCAAACGCGTTCATGGGTTAACTTGCGTTGAATTATAGGAATACGGTGCGCGTTGTTTGAAATCTTTGTTTGAGGACCGCTTTTGCTCAGCTGACACAAAGCCTCATCCCGCTTACTCCTCGGCTGTAGTAATTTCCGCAGAGAATGAAACGATATAAAGCTAGGCGACACCCAAGTGAAGCGAGGCACGTAGTCCCTAACCTGCCCTAACATACCATGGTTATGGAGACTTCAATGCGAGTTTCCGCCGCTTCTCTAATGACATGTTTATCTGAATTGTAAATTACAGATGCTCTTGTGTTCCACCTTTCATCGTTAACAGCCCAAAATATTTGGAGTGAAATTCAGCTTAAGAGATATTGAAAGGATTTTTCCCCTTGAAAATACGCAATTTAAGGCTTTGGAAAATGCCTACATAATTAAATTTCAGGTTTCCAGTGGGGTGATATTTTTTAATTGTGACAATTCTGAACTAAAAAGATCCTCTAAAATAAATTTTTCTGTTGCCGAATCGCTGGGCGGTAGTGGGTTAAAGCAGAGCTGTAGAGGTTACTAGGCACGACACCTAACCAAGGTTAACCTAACCTGATCTAGGTCAAGCCAGGCTTGGCGCCCAAAGCTTTTCGTTTCCCTGCCTTGCTCCACATTCCCGCCGAGCACCCTTTCCCACCACCAGCGCGTTTCCCGCCATCGTGTTTCCCACATTTTGTTCTCATAAGATGTTAGCCTTGTCCCTTACTTATACCTATCGCCCCCCCCCCCAAATGCACGACTTGCAAATGTCTTCGCCATTCTGTCATGTCCCCTTAAGGTCCCCTTGCGTCGGCTGCATAAAGTGGTCCAAGGGAGAACTCTTAGGGGAACCCCGGCGCAACCTGTCAAATATGTTATTCTCAGTGAATTGAATTGCATTTCCTTCTTGAGATACAGTTTGATTTCGAATCAGGGGAACAAGAGGTGCAGTAGAGGACAAAAATGGCGGACCCTGTCGAATGGTCCAAATTGCATTAGAGATTGTATCATGTACGGTACTGTTTTGCTAATAAGTATACGGGTAGCTGTCATAAGCGTCAAAAACCACAAGCGCCTACGCCGCAAGCACCAATCCGTAACCGCCAAACGAGAAAAGTCGCAAACCCCAAAGGTCTTAACCGCAATACTAACCTTACCCAACCTAACCTTACCTAACCTAACTTAGCTTTACCTAACTTTACCTAACCTAACCTATACGAACTTTAGCGTTTGCGACTTTTCTGGTTTGGCGGTAACGGACTGGCTCTTGCGGCGTTGGCGCTTGTGGTTTTTGGCGCTATCGAATGCCCCCCTAAGTATACTGTATACTATAACTGTATCATGTATACTTGATCATGTACTATATAAACATAGTATACTGAGCACTAACGCACATTAATATTAAGTACACCAATGGTGCTTGAGACAGCAGGTGCTTGTTTATTTAAAATGATACATTTCGTCGTAATAAAACATTTTAACAACTTCCATTTTTCAAACGTCACTCATTATTTTGTTGTTCTTGTTCTTGATAATGTTGGAACTTTAGTTAATTACCTAATTTGTACCCCGGAGATATTTTTTTTTCGAAGTGACTATTCACACCTAGAGCCCTGGAAATTAGAGAAGCGCGAATGGTGACCCCTGCTATGGGAGCCACCATGATGGGTCCAATGTATTCCTTACGGGAAAACGGGGCTCAACATGGCGACCGTGGGTTTCATTTGCGCCTGTCTACTCTTCAGGGCTCTATTCACACCCTGTCCCACTCATAATGTATTAGGTTGGTTTCCGTGCGTTCAAGTCACCTTCCATGTAAAATGCATTGCGTTATTTTCCGTGCGGTCAAGTCTCCCATGTACGTATTAACATAGGCGTGCGAATAGAACCGACCTTTTTTGAAAAAAAAAATTCCTTTCCGAAAGCACGACTTTTTCGGTTAAGAATTAGTAAACCAGCATTGTACTGCAGTAAAGGCATATCTTTCAATTTCAGGGATTTAGATCATTTTGTCTCGATTTTATCGATTTTTCTTGCAGTTTTTAATCGACAGCTGATTTGGCGCGATAGATTCGGAAACGAATATTGCGGTCGGGGGAGTGGGAAAGCGACGGTACGAACTACCAATCGTACTGATCAAGGTTAAACCCAAGCTTCAAATAAACAAGAAAATCTATTCTATGACGGACATATTCCAAGTAATAGAACTTCCTTGTATAGAGAGCCTAGGTAATCAGGGATTGAGCAAGAGTAAAACGGTATTAATTCAACTTAATAAACCTGATTGGTCATACTCCAGATTTTGCCTCCGCAGGTTGGTTGGTATGTATTTTAAAAAAAACTTGTTTGATCACGTGGTAAACTTCTGTCTCCCTCTAGGCTCGCTGCCTCTCCGGAAACTCTCTTCTGAGTGCAACAAAGAGCGTCATCAAAGTATTCAAAACTCGGAGAATATCATCAGTTTAGCTTATAAGCGTAAAAAGCGGAAAGAGAGCCATGAGTACCGGCTTATGAAGTCTACTACCCGCAAAACACGTGAGCCGCGCGGGTTGCCTACTCTGGCAAAGCAATCTTCCTGAGGAGACAGTTTCAGTACCGATACTGCTGATGCGAGTAATCTCCTGTTTCTTTCTACACTCTATTTTCGTGAAGTTACTTTTTCCAGTTCTTGTGTTCCACCCTTCTTTCACAAGCCAAGCGGAAAGACGCACACAGCATCTCGATATTAAAATATTACATCGTTTATTTCGGTGGATTTTACGAGCAGAAATGCAGCTCTTGGAGAGAGAGAAAGGGTCAAAAAATAAGCTCAATGAATTTCAAATATCTTTCCTTGAATCGAAATCGACTTGGCGAGAAGTTCAGGTGCCGCAAAGTCGGAAAAAGCAAACGCGGTCACGTGTGATCACGTGTACTAGGCGTGATGTCAGTCTTGTCACCCAAGGCGTCCAGAAAACATCTTATCGGGTAATATTTCTCGGTATCCTTTCAGACGGCACTGCGCGGCGGTATCATTTAGGTGACATGATCTGGCGCCGATATCCTCTATTGTGCTTCTGTTGCATCTAACTTTAGACTATCCAATCCGCTTGACTTATGATAAGACCGTGCCGATTAAGCGTTTCGTCGACTTGATCATGTCTCAAGTTTTTCTTTTTTACTCTTCATGAATTTGTTAACCTGTATCTGTCCAGAAAACATCCCTTTATCCATATTCATCTGTAATCATTGCTTCAATTAGTTATTTGACAGTGTGTTAGGCTAACTCCTGGGGCAGAAGTCTTCACATAGGTTAGGTTAGGTAAGTTTACATGGGACGTCAAGCTTTGCTATGTTAGGTCTGAGTTCCTAGCCAGATGTCGCTTACTTATGCGAAAAGGCCCTATTGGCCTGATCAGAGTCTGATTAGATTTTGATGAGGCACTGATCAGTGCCTGATCAGACATTTTCGCAAGGGTCGTCGGCAGTCACTGCCACCAAGAAGCAAGCGGCATCAGGCTTGACGACAGCTGAGCGGAGTAATCGCGAAACGAGGCGCAAGACATGTGACCTAACCTTACCCAGAATAACCTAACCTTCTGGGTTGTAGGTCGTTACTCGACGTAAGACATTAAATCGGGTGGGAATAAGCGTAGAGAGTCACCAAATTCACAGTCCAGTGGATAACACGATGAGCGGCGCCAGCTGTAAGTCCTAGAAGGCGTCGACTCGCCCGTAAAACACGATTCCCATCCTTATTTGTTATCACCTTCTCGTCAGAACTGGAGCACGTGCCGTCTTTCTCTCTCTCGCAGCTGCTAACGGCCAAACGCGGTAAGGAGCGCGTCGCGGGCCCATTGTGTTCGTCTTTTGGAAACCGGCAAGACGGGAAGGGACAGGGCTAGCTCAGACCCCCGACCGTCTTGCAGTCAAAAGGGACACCCTTGAAGGTTCCCAAAAACCTTCGCTTGATCAACGACAGGCAGCCGCGGAGGGGCTCTTGTTCCACCGGTCGCGCTCGCGCGCGATTCGGACCCGAAGAGGCGCGAAGCGGCGGGGCGCGGCGCAGGTCGACTCCCCCCCCCCTCGGCATTGTCGTCGGCAACCGTCGTGCCACCGAAACCGCCCCGAATTAGCTGAGGACAAACCGTCGAGTGCGATCATACTTTTCGATATGATTATTCTATGAATCGTGGTCTATTTACCTCTTATGATACAACTGACGCTGATTTATGCTGACACGTGCGCCAAACGCGGTGAACCGATTCGTATCAAAAATGTTTTTAACTGCAGCGAATTGCGTGCATAAAATTTCCTGAAATGCTATTTTTAAACTGACTAAATTCTTGTGTGTAGACTGATCTCACTATAAATTAAACCAAATTATCTGAGATGTCCTTTATTACCAGGAATCAAAAACCTCTCAAAGCACTTGAAAAAAAATTCCTAAAAACGAGGTGTATTTCGATTTTTGAACCCGGTTTCTGAGAGGCATGGCCAAGCCTCTCAGAAACGGTTGAATACAACGCGTTTGATGTCTAATTTATTGGGAATTTTCAGGATTTCAAAATTTGACGTTTGCCCTTCTATCTTTCACAATTCTTGTAGTAATTCCCAAAAACGGCTTCTCGACATACTTACAGAGGGACTATGCGATTTTCATTTAACTGATTCCTGTTGAGATGCATTGGGAATGCTTGCTGAAGCCAGACATTAATGGCCGAATTAAAGAATTCGCTTTTAAAAAATCTTTTTTTTTTCTGTTTTCCAGAATAGAGATATGGTCGTATAACGACTTTTGAACACAGACAAGACCCTCGACTTTTTCTCTCGGCCAAATCTTTCAAGCCAGCGAGCTAACCCGAAATGCATAAATACATATTCACGGTAATAGGAGAATCTACTAAGCACTTATCTCGTTTTAGTTTAAGTTGCTTTTAGGAAAATAGAAATCACTGCATTATTTCCTAACTGCGAAAAAGAGACACAGCTCTGGGCCAACATCACAGGAAATAAGGGAAGGCAGCAAATGCTGCTCCGAATTGGGTGAAGTGCACATTTCAATTACAGCGGGATTATAGCTATTCCAGAAAAGATTCGTTTGTAGAAACGCTCTTCTGAACTGGGTTTCGGAGAATGCATAACCATCAGCTTGTGCTCGGAATGATTAGTTGTCGTCGACTACTGGAAGCGAGCCAGGCAAAGGAAGGGCAGAGACAACACTAAATCTAAAGATTAGCGTTATTAACAGACACGTAGCCGGGGAAAGGGGAACTCCCCACCACCACCCAAATTTTGAAATTCCCTAATCTTTAGTGATTGATTATTAGCCTCTTGAAAATCACAGACAGGCTAGTTTCTAGTATTTCGTACCTGCTTTTAGTTGCTTTCGCCAAGATTTATTTCAATGAGCTAAGCAAGTGAAGTCCTTGTTGAACATCGATGACGAAAATGTACTGTGGGCCACAAAAGTCAAGACCCTTGCTTCCATAAGTACATGGAGGTAGCGGTCATAACTTTTGTGGCCCACTGTACAAAGTCCCTCACTGTAGCAGCCCTAACAGCGGGGTGCGCACTTGTGCAAAACGAAGGACATTAAACTCAAATGACGTGTTGAAAAATGCGATAGAAACTACTTGAGGATATGGAAATTATTTGATATTTTCAAGTAAATCGGAATGTTAGATTTCTTCTAACAG
>Ga0058701_10002372_pt1 | contig 14205 bp, 5 predicted proteins | sample AgamicOrMae_FD_97039 | JGI IMG/M metagenome (GOLD analysis project Ga0058701, IMG submission 97039) | Agave microbial communities from Guanajuato, Mexico - Or.Ma.e | ecosystem: Host-associated > Plants > Phyllosphere > Phylloplane/Leaf | place: Guanajuato, Mexico | collected 2012-06-04 | reverse complement strand
TGTGGAATTGTGCTCCAGCGTGCTCTTGCGTGTTGAAGATTTTAATTTTACTCTGGTGAGTTGTTTTCTGCTACCTAACATTAAGTGAATTCGAAAATTTACTGTTCATATGCTGTGATGTGTGTCCTATTCACCCCTTGCAGAGCTTTAAGTTATTAACAACCGCATCTTTGTAATTGTGGCATGCACGTGATCAGTGCTTTAGTGGTTGAGATCGAGTGCTGCTAAGTCGATAAAGTTGCATTTAGGAAGTGTGAGTGTGCTTTCGTATAGTTAGCAATTTTCGGAGACCCATTTTACTCGATTCGACACTCGGGATTCTTGCGTCCTGTCAACTTCTGCCTTTGTAGTTCGGACCCATTCAACCTCTCAAACCCATCGGCCTTTCATTTGCTCTAGAGCTTTACATTTAATCTTGCACGTGAGTGTTCTTCGTTGCTTATTTGACTACCTAAATGCTGTGTAGTTCTGCGTAATTCCTTAAGCTGTTTTTCTGAAAAATCGTCTTTTATCGTTCCGAATGAAATCCGCACGAGTATCAATGCAATGAGCAACCGTGATTCTATTCGTTCTTATGGAGGATCTCGTTCATGTTATTAGTTACGTTTTACTTGCCTATTCGATTTACAACGGGGAGACTCAAGGTCACATTCGTCCCATATGTTCAGTGGAAATGAATCTTCTTTGAGAAAATGTTAATTTTATTCTTAGCCTTTTATTGCATTTCATCCGTTGCAAATATGAGTAGCTAGGCATATTGCGATGTATTTATTTAAAGGAAAAGTTAATTCAAATTGCTGCAATAACTTTAAACTTTTTAGGTATGTAAATGACTCTCTACAAAAAATGACGGAATGGTAGTCCCCGTCCCATTTGACTGTTGGGTCACCTTTCGAAGTTGACATATTCCCTAGGTATCCATTTTTGTTCCCTTTCCTCAGTATTGATTACTTTAACCCACTTACTTTGCGTTTCAATATTTTGTGTAGTCAGGTGCATAGTTGCAAAGTCAGTGACGTGCAAGAGATTCTCGTTGACCTCGTAAGATTTTCGATGGTAAAACTTTTCTTTATAAAATTTAGCTTAAACTGGAATGGATAAACTCGTGATCAAAGGTTCTAGAACAACGGTTTTCAACTTGGGGACGGTACGAGCGCACGTGGTCTTGGCGAAGGGCCAGTATAGCGTTTTGCCTTCAAGGACGTGAGTTCGTGGGAGGGGTTTCGAGGATAAACCGCGACTTTTTAGCATATTTAGCTTAAAATACGGACATCGCCGGAATAGCACACAAGAAAGTCAAGTGATGTTCTGCGACATACAACTCTGCAATCATTCTCATTAGTTTTGAAATCCCATCCACTACTCAAAAGTTAAATTACTATTCAGTTAAATCCGATATGAGCCACGTGCTTAGTCCAGGGAGGGGATCTGGTGCATAGCGTCGCTGTCCACCAGAGTATGGTCGTGACCTTGAGCTTTTTCGTCTTGCACAGCCTGAAACCCTCGAATAAGTATCCGCGTAACTTCATACCACTCCGTTTTGAATGTGAATTAAACGGACCGCTTCACGTAGATTTTGATCATTTAGGTTTCAAAGAAGGATATGTAAATATCAGGAACTATAAAATTTTCATATAAATATCAGATAAGTATGTTTGTTGGTAATTATGCATTCATATCACCTTATGAATTGGGTTATACCTTATTTGCATTCGAATCCGGAATGTCATGAAATATGTCACGGTTGGGAGTCGCTGACCTGTCGCATGCCGCTCGGACGTTGGGAGGCCCCATAGAACTGGTCCATTGTAATAAATGCATTCATTGAGCAGCCTTAAATCCTAATATGCTAAAAAGTGACGTTTTGTCTCCTTATTCGGACTCAAATAGTTCCTGATGTAACATTACTGTGGATTAGACTGTGGGGGTTTTCCGATGGCATTCCACCGAAATCGGTTTGCAGCATTTTAACTTTTGGCTGACATGAGTCTAATTCGACTTTCTTTTCATTTGGCACGTCAAAAATTGTGGCGGCTTTAACGCAACTGCACAACCTTTGCAATTTCCCTCACCAGATTGTTTTTGGACTCGATATTTGATGGCTAGCTAATACTGAATAGCAAACATATTGTTGGTTAGCAGACGGCTGGTTTGCAACCGTCATATTGGCTCGGTAGCCTTTTAGCAAGTGATTTGTTTAACCTAACAAAGTTCCAATCCTACTTTCTGGTGACTTTATTTTTAAAAATGAATCATAGCGTGCTTTGATATGAGGCCCGTGCCAATATATTCGAAAAGGGCTGCAAGCTTTTGAAACGCTGAATAAAAAGGACAGCAGCAAGTCGCATTGAAGGTGGCCTGCTCATGCTGTGCGCGATTTTTGCCAAATTCTGATGGGTAGGCAACCCTGGTACATTACTCATTATTCGTGGGTTTCAAAGTGCTCATTTGTGTTCAACCCAGCATGCATTGCTTCATGTTAAATGTTCGTTTATTTTGATTTGGAATGACCTCTTCATGCTGTGGTCATCTTGGACATCGCTCGTAATGATGAACTACTGCACTGAGTTTTGGAATAGTGCGATCGAACGCTCAACTTTTTCGATTCTACTTGATTTGGAAGTGCCTAAGATATCGGATTTTATTATTTTTTTAATTAGCATTTTACCTTTGATAGAATTTTGACGCGACTAGCTTTTTAACTTAAGCTTTTGGCAGGTTCTTCCCCGCTTCCCCCGTTAATGAATTGTTAGTTTGCTTTTGAAATTGTGAGAAATTTGCATAATCAAAACTTTAAAGGTAATTTAGTGCTATAAGCCCTATGACGTGGCCAGTAATGCGATTGGCATGGTGGGCATCTGTATATGCGGTTCTATCCGTATCATTTACCATATTTAACTTGTTTTCTCATTTGATTCGAGTATTTGGTTAGGTTTGCCAACACCCCAACTGCCTCACTTACACCGAAAAGGAGTGGGCGTGGGAGAGATAAAAGGGGTGAAGAGGACGAATTTCACGCCGCAAATTTTTCTAGTTGCCCTAACATGCTACGTCTCAATTTTGTTTGCACTTGATGGTTCATAAGGGGCAAAATCAGATTGCATACGTACGCATTTTTTTAATACTGTACACAACGTATTATTCTGAATAGTTTCGTTGTCGATTTTTTTTTCCGACCCAGCACTCCGGTTTCTTGTAAGACGTGCGACTCTGGGGAAAAAATAGAATGTCGCCTTCTTTCGTGGGATTTAAATTGTGCCGCCCTCGGGGACGTCTAAGGTCGGATTTTAGGTCCATAAATGGCATGCAGATCACGAGTAATCTGCGAGTGGGTCGGATGGCCACGTGCAATGCTTGTTCAACTCGTGACCCTCAATCAAGATTCGGGGGAACTGTAATTTGGCGCAATAGTGCCCAGCGATACGTACGTTCCACAGACAGCCAAATATATCTGAGAGGGATTTCCTTCGCTGTCTCACAAAAATATGCGCACAGTTCGAATATTGCGAGTAACATGATATTCGCGGGTCTTAGACTAAATGTATAGCTCTATATTAGGGATCTTTGAAGACGTCATTTTTGAAGCACAGCAACTGTTCCTTATTACCCCAGCGTTATTTCGAGTGATCTAGGATACTTAAGTTATTTTTTTTTGTTAAGCTTTATTTTTCCAAGTCCTTATTTCGACTTTATTCAGATAATTAATGAGATAAAAAGTAGTTTGACTGTTGCGTCGATTGTGAATTTATATTGATATCAACAGCTCTCAACTAGGCTTATTCGACTTTTCCGAGCGTTACTATTTGAAACCAAATTAATAAATGCATAAGAGAACGCGTTTTTCAAAAGTTTGTATGATTGACAGTCGTGATATTTTTACAGTTCTGTATTCGGTTTTTAATTTTACCAAAGGTTTTTAAGGAATGACTCCTTTAATTTGTGCATATTTAGACTTGAAGCACCTGAGCGCATTAATTCTAAGCAACTTTTTTTCTGACGAATGAATGGAAGGTAGTTATGAATTTGCACAGCATTAGAGTATTAAATCTTCTCTTAGGCAGCTTTTAAGTCATTTTTACAGCTGGAATAAAAAAAGTAAAAAACCCTATATTTTTGGCTTTTTCGCCGTGTGATTGTCGATTTGACTAACTTTCTGATGAGTTATGGTGTTTTTGTGATATAGCCTACATTCCGTTAATTGCCAATAATTTGATACATTGGCTAGGTATTTCTTTATTCCTAGAAAATCCTGTCTGAATAGTTCCTCTCAGGCCAGCCCGGTAACGATCTGTGGTTAATGTTGGACTTTGCACATTGTGTTTCGCCTTTGGTCAAGCCAAGCGAAGCGATAGCAGACAGGCCAGAGATAGGCCACATAGCTTAGGTTAACGTAACTGTCTTCAAGCATGATGTCGCTGAATTCACGGCTACGGTAACGACTGCCGAGAAGTAAACTGCATTTAGTTTGTCAGTATCTAAGCGGAACGGTAGCAAAGCGAGGCACAAGGCACCTTAATTTACTTAATTGTGGTCAACCCTAAAGTATACGGTTGAAGAGGAAGAACGAGAGGGAGTTCGAGTTCATAAAATAAGAGTAACTCGCTTCGATAGCTTCCGAGCTTTCCATACGCGCTCTACATCTGAAATAGAAACTGAACAGTATCATGGCTGAATACGTACAAACAAAAGCTGTTTATAAAATGCCCTTAACTCAATTGCATTTCACGTTTTCAAGCGTCTATCAGTCATATAACCTTTTTTTTTATTTTAATATCTCAAAAGTTAAAGTAAATTTTTGATTTTTGACATCCAACTAGCGGTGAGTTGAAGTGAATAACCCACCAAAAGCAGTTTTTTTTTTTCTCAAGATTGTGTGAGGTTTCTTTCTGAGGCCCGTCTTAAAATAAGTTCTCTGGTGCACTTCAATGCTTTACGAATTTGGTGCGTAAGAAAAAGTAGCAAGAAAATCTTGATAGATAGAAACAAGTCTCTGTTCTTTGCTTTCCCTGACTATGTGAAGGCAAAACGACGTATCAATGTTCTGCGGGTTCCGCAACGGAAATTTTAAGGTATCGGGTACTACTGATGCAGAGGTTTTCATAGCTTGATTGAATCGTTAAAGGCGTTACCATGTTAGATTGAATCCTTAAAAAATCTATTTAACTTGAATTTTAAGTTTCCCTATTGGTTTGGATCGTTGCAACCGTTAACTCGATTTCATTTGTAGTAGACTACCTTCTCTACTCCCGCTACCCTTGATTAAGGACGTACTTTCGTTCATTCCATGTAATCTTCAGATGATAGTGAAAAGTTTGTAATGCTTCCGGCCCCAAATTACATGCTAGTATGTAGCGTGCGTTTACGTCTCAAATTCAGAGAGAGAGTATTCAGTTTATAGGAGCTCTACTGAACCAAATACTAATGCTTCTTATAATTTTTTTCTTAGATTTTTTTTTAGTTTGGTGCAAGGAATTTTCTCACGTCGTATTTTTTTAATAGAACTAATTTCAAAGACTTCTTCGGAATTGTAATATACTATTTTTCTAGTTTGAGCTCGGACTTTACCCTGTATTCGATGACAGATTAGCGTGTGCACAGCTATACCCTTCTCTTTAAGTTTTTAGGAAATACTATTATTTTGACAAAAAACTGACAAGGTTTTATTGTTGCAGGCATTTCAGTCCGTTTTTAACCCCGCTTTTACTTTTTATCGCGTGACCGTAATCATGGGCCCCAAACACCGACGTAATCGTGGTAAGTAATCGTGAAGACGGGTATTTTGTGGATCTGCCGAGCAGCACTAATTGTTCTATTTTCAGGTGCTAAGGCTCCAAACCCTGCGTCTCAACCTCAGATGAAGAACTCTCGCAAAGAGTCTTCTCAAGATCAACGCCAAGATCAACCGAGCACCTCGACTGAAGCTCAACGTCTCGATCAAGCGACCGCTGCCGACGTCACAGCTGCGCCTGTTGCTGTGTCTGTTGCTGGACATCGTCCTACGGCTGCTCAGCAAGTTCAACATCCGTCTCCCGCCAAAGTGGAGACGCTGGCATGCACCCCTACTGAATCGCTGGGATCTGCAAAGGATGTGGCCATTGCAACCCACGAAGGACTTGCTCCTGAGTTCAGCTGCGAGTCTTCTCAAGGTACGAAAGATGCATCTCAGGATTCCAAGGACCTCAGTGACCTCCCAAGTGGTGCGCACTCCTCCGATGAGCAGGGAAAAATCGTCGCTCCTGCTCCCTCCACTGTAGTTGCACCTGAGAGCAGCTCTGAAATCACCCTACGATGCCAAACTGCGGAATCGGGTTCCGTGGAGATCCAGTCGCGAGCGGTGTCTGTAGTTGCCTCGGAGACCCTCTCTAAGGACGACTCCCAATTGTCTCCGCAACGTTCAGCTGCAATGCAACACAGTATTCTTCGGGAGATTTTCAAGGCTGTGGACATTCCCGATATGGTAACCATGGAATCCCCAAGTGGAGAGAACTTTCATGTCGAAGATGAGAGCGTTCCAGAGTCCATTGCACTGAAGGACTACGCGCTTTCTCGTAAGGATTGCGAAGTAAAGGAGCAGGAGAGGATTGCATCAGCACCTGCTGGCGAGGAGGCAGGAGTGTCTGGAGTTGAAGTTTCCGAAATACCTGAAAAATCATTGGATACCAGCTCGGCTACTATCGGCCTCAAGGTCTGTTCTTCCGACCAAGCAACGAAGGCGATGTCTACTCCAGACTTTTCCCAGGGTCAAGACTCCAATTCGCAGCAACTGGATTTTTCTGCAATCAATTTAACTCCGTCTGGCATGAATGAATCTCTGCAGTCTTCGCTCCCCGCATCTCATGGAAATGAAAGTCAACTGTGGAAGTACAGGGATTGGGCTCTACGTCGTGATGCCTCGGTGGCCGAGGAAATGGCTCGCAAGGCTGTTTCTACTCCTAGAGCTGATTGCTCGTTATCAGTCGCTGCAAGGTGGGATTCGTCCGAGATATCCGAAGATATGATGAGTCCGATAATTATGCCACCGTTTGAAATGAATCCAGCTGAAGAAGCGCTTAAAGAAAAGCAGACAACGCAGACAAGTGGTAATCCCGATGAGAGCTTGAGCGCTTCACTATGCGAGAAAATGGGTGACCTGGATCTCAGCGGATGTGTCTCCGCACCAGCCCAAGAAGTCGCTGATAAACGTGAAGTCGTTGTTAAATCCCAGGAAGAATCTTTAGACGAGAAACCTGGCTTGGACTCCAAGAGTGATATCCAGAATCGAGGTTTCATTGGCTCGGACACCTCTGAAAATGATTCAATGGATTTCGCCGTCCCTATTGCGGAGGCAGACCTGATGAAACTTTCTTTAGTACTCAAGGAAATGACAGGACATCCGGAGAAAGTTGCTGCTTTAGAAAAACAAGCCGTAGAAGATGGTCTTCAGGGCAGCTCTGTGCCGCCGCCCTCTGCTGTGACGGAGGATGCTTTCACGGAGGAATCGCCTACATCTTTAAGCCAGGATGATGGAAATAAAGACGTGCCGATAGTGACCTCTGCGCCGAGAAGCCCAGCATCAGAGGATGAGAGTGTGAATTATGTGCCATCGAGCCCAGCTATGATAGAAGACGACGTTCCAAAGAAAATTCCTGCTCAGGAGGGTCTTGCTGAAGAGGACGATGGTGCTGATCCTGCTGAAAAAACTGCCCGTTCTAAGAAATCGCCGATTTCAGGTCCAGCAAAGATGTCCGAAGCCTTGGTTGAGAAATCTCCTACTCCAAATCCGACCAGCCCAGATGAGCCCATGGAACCCTCTTCAAAGAACACGCCTGTGATGAGCGAAATCAATGAGGACGATAAGCCATCAAGCCTCGAAGTGAGCGATATCGCGGTGGAGAAGCCCTGCAAGCCTGTAGGGAGTCCTGTCCAATTGTTTGGCAAACACATCCCGTGCTCGGCAGCATCTCGTGCTTCGGCAATTGAAGCGATCGGAGAAAAGGTACTGAAGGTTTCGCTTTCAAAATCAACAGTGGAAGAATATACCAACCCTGCTTCAGCAAGTCTATCCGAGGAATCGGCGCAGACCGAAGAGAAGCTTATTCCCCCTGAAGACGATGCTCCCAAGGAAAAATTGTCGCCCAATCCAGTAACGGAAGACCTTGTCAAGGAACAAACTGTACATCCGAACCCGAGTGAGGAGTATCTGCAAACACCCACCTCTCCAAAACAAAGTTCGACCGAGGATGATTCAAGTAAAACTTCTCCACGCCCAGCTAACGTGGACAGCGTCATTGAAGGAGAGCTTGTGGCGTGTCCTCAAACTGCGAGTTCCCCGCCGTCAAGCCCGGCTGCGAAGAGTGATTTATCGGAACCCATCCGATTTACGTCGATAGAAGATAGTAACCAGAATCCTGCCTCTTCAAGCCCTCCTCCATTGGAATCTCGCACGGGAGAAAAGGCTCCTCATTCACCCAGCCAGGCTGAACCTGAGTCACTTGTGGAGTCTTCCTTGACATTGGAATGTTCTGTCATCAGTGAGGTGGCAATATCCAGCCAGACTATGACGGACGAGAAGAGGTCGCAGGAAAAGGTGCCAGAGAAGAGACCAGACCATCCCGCTGCTCTGATCTCGGCGAAAAGTGGAGGTTCGTTGGAATCCTTGCCAAGAAGTTCCGCTTTCAAGGTTGACTGTGCTAAGGAAAGCGTTTTGCAGCCGAGTCCAGCTACAAAGAATGAATCACCAGAGTCAGCTTCACTTAAATCGCTAGAAGAGTATGAGAATCCTACGTTGTCAAGCCCTCCGCCCTTGAAAGACCGCTCAGGAAGGGATGCACCCACCGATTCGCCCAAAGGAGTTGAAACTCGACGTGACTCACCATCAAAGCCAACTTCCGTAGGAAGTCGTAGTCCTAGCGAGGTGTCCTCATCGAGCTCCAGTCCGGATATGAAGAGAGATAGTCCGACGAAACACTCCGCGCTGATAACTGCAGCTATGCGGGATAGCCCGTGTAGCTCTTCGCCATCAAGCCCTGCCATGGAAGATGGTCTCAAGAAAAACTATCAAATCCCGGATGTCAAAGAATCATTGGAAGTAGCTCAATTTAGGTCGATAGAAGAACATAAGAATCCTGGTGTGCCAAGTCCCCCATCATTGACAGACCCCTTGGGAAAGGATGCACCCGACAGTCCGCCTGAAAATACCCAGCTTCATGACGAATCACCGGTGAAGTTGAGTTTGACATCGGAAAGTGTTAGCGCCGGCGAGGTACCTCCATCAAGTCAGCCTCTAGCTACGCCACCGAAACAGTCTATGAAGGATGATGTTCCCAAGGAAGACTCTCTACCGTCAAGCCGGTCTCTGAGCGAAGATTTCTCCAAGGAAAGCTCTCTGTCCAGCCCGGCCCCAAGAGATGAATCTTCGGTGCCAGCAGCGTTCATGTCGATAGAAGAACACAACAAGAATTCTGCGTTGCCAAGTCCACCACCTTTGAGAAGTAACTCAGGGAAGGATGCACCAAACAGTCCACCCGAGGAAACGGAATCTCCCTCAGAGTCGCCAGTGAAGTCGCGTCTGACCTTGGGAAGCGTGGTGACTCCGTCTAAGCAAGCACCAGCTATGAAGGCAGATAGTCTGGCTGCGCCGTCAAGCCAATCTTTGAAGGGTGATAGTCCAAAGGAAAGCTCTCCACCTTCAAGCCCGGTCCTGAGCAAAGATGCTTCCGAGAAAAGCTTTCCAAGCCCGCCACAAAATGAACCTTCGGATCCATCTGCGTTCATTTCGATAGAACATAACGAAAAGCCGGCTTTACCAAGCCCTCCGCCATTGAGAAATTGCTCAGAGGAGGATGCACCGAACAGTCCGCCCGAGGAAACAGCATCACATTCCGCGTCGCCAGCAAAGTCACCTCTGACTTTGGAAAGTCCTAGCATGATATCTCCGTCGGAGCAGGCTCAAGAAATCAGACCGAGTCTAACGGAAACCTTTGCGCCACCGAGTCCATCAAAGGACGACGATATTCCCAAGGAACACACTCCAAGGTCAAGCCAAGCTCTGAGCGAAGATTGTTCCATGGAAACATCTCCCTCAACCCCAGCTCCAAAGGATGAATCTGCGGCACCAGCGCCGTTCACTTCGACAGAGGAACACAACGAGAAGCCAGCTGAGCCAAGCCCTCCGTCTTTACGAAATCGCTCAGGAAAGGATGCACCCAACAGCCCGCTTAAGAAAACTGACACTCCCTCTGAGTCACCGGTGAGCTCTCCGACCTTGGAAAACTCTAGGGCGGTATCTCCGTTAGGGCAGGCTTCAGCTACGAGGGCAGACAGTCTGGAGCAAGGCTCTGCGCTGTCGAGCTCGTCTGTGAAGGATGATCATTCTAAGGAAAGCTCTCCGCCTTCAAGCCCGGTGCTGAGCGAAGGTGGTTCCACGGAAAGCTCCACGTCAAGCGCGACTCAAAAGAATGAACCTTCGGCCGCATCATCGTTCACGTCGATTGAAGAACACAATAAGAGTCCTGCCCTACCAAGCCCTCCGCCATTGAGAAATCGCTCAGGGAAGGATGCATCAAACAGCCCACCCCAGACTGATCCTCACCACGAGTCACCAGCGAAGTCACTTCCGACCGTGGAAAGCACTAGCGGGGTATCTACATCTGTGCGAGCTCCAGATATAAAGACAGATAGTCCAAGAGGCTCTGCACCGACGAGTCCTTGTGCGACGGCTTACTTTTCCAAGAAAACCTCCCTTCCGGCAAGCCCGTCTCTCGTTGAAGGTAGGATAAGCTCTCCAAGTCCGACATCATCGTTCACGTCAATTGAAGAACACAACAAGAATTCGGCTTTACCAAGCCCTCCGCCATTGAGTAATCGCCGAGGAGATGAAGCACCAAACAGCCCACTCGAGAGAGCCGACTCTTGCTCAGATTCGCCGGTTAAGTCTCTTTCCTCCTCGAAGAGCGATTGCGAGATGTCTCCATCCAGGCAGTCTGTAGCAACAACGGTAGACAGTCCTACGAAGAGCTCTACTCAGTCTAGTCCGGTTTTGAAGATTGATGAAAAGGAAAGCTCTTCTCCGTCAAGCTCAGCTTTGACGGATCTTAGTCCTGAGAAGAGCACTGCTCCGTCAAGCCCATCTCAAGACGGCAGTAGCCCAAGGAAAAGCTCTCCACCATCAAGCCCGGATTCAAAGAGGGATAGTCTTCAGAAAAGTTCTCCACCATCAAGCCCAGCTCTAAAAGATGACTCTAAAGGAAGCTCTCCGCTATCAAGCCGTGGTTTAAAAGATGAACCGAAGGAAAGCTCTCCACCATCAAGCCCGGCTTCGAAAGATGACCCGAAAGAAAGCTCGTCATCCAGCCCGGTTTTGGAAGATTACCCAATGGAAAGTTCATCAAGCTCGGCCTTGAGAGATGAAACGAAAGAAAGCTCTCCAGAGGCGAGCCCGACTCAGAGGCGTGATCTGAAGGAAAACACTCCGCCGTCAAGTTGGAGTGCGAAAGATGCTGATCCCAAGAAAAGCTCCGCGCCGTCAAGCCCAGCTATGGAGCATGATGGTCTGGAAAAAAGAACTCCGTCGTCGAGCCCCATCCCAAATGCAGATATTCAGAGCCAAGACGCTACAAGGGTAATCCCACCGGAGGAGTTTGCTCCCACCGAAAGCATGAATGCTGAATTAAAGGAAGATATCGTAACCGAAGAAGTAATGGACCCGGCAAAGGAAGAGCGGTGTATCACAGAACCTGAAGATGGAGAGCCGCGCATTGATATTTGTGACGATTCGAGCTTAGAATCTAGCCAAAATCTAAGTTCACCGGAACTGTCATACAGCGATGCAGAGGACGGCATTGAAGAACAAAGCAGAGCACATTCCGCTGAACCGCCAACTCAATATTCGTACCTAGATTCTGTGAAGAAAACCTTGTCCAGGCTGTCTTCAAGTTTTGAGAATTTGTTGGGTAGAAGGTCTCCCAAGATCTCTGTTGCGGAGGAACCTGTGAGCACCAAGGAAGTCTCTGACGATGTTAAAGAATCTAATTCGCCAAATTCAACTTTCTTCTCGCCTATAGCTGATAATGCAAAGGAAGCGGCTGCTGAAGATTTGCCTCCTTGTGAAAAGCTTGAAGAGACATCTCGGGGTCCAGTTGATCACACAGCTCCAGGTTCACCGTATCTTTCGCCCTCGGGCGAAGACCTTGAAGATCGAGGCGTCGCAGACTCGCCTACAGTATCATCTCGGACTCTTGAGACAAACTTCGGCGCAGTTTCAACGCCTTTGAAGGTCGACAAAGGTTCTGAAAGTCCGACCACTGAAAGCGACCAGACCAACATCGATATCAACCCGGAAGACCTCAGGAAAAGAATGGAAGCCATGTTCGAACGTATGCGAAGAATGGAGCAACAACTTTCGGAGTTCACGGATTCGCCTATCATCCCTGAGAGATCTGAGGAACTCCCGGAAACTATCTTACTTGATTCAGACGAAGACTTGATTCCTGAAACGCCCGGGGCCCGTACGGGGGCCCTTCTGGGTCGCCGTTCTTTGATTTCCTCGCAACCGGAGGATGAGGTTCCTAGCCCCGCCGATGGGCCTGTACCCAGGAGCGTATCGTTCAGCGAAAAGGTCGTGCACCTCGACGACGTACCCACGGAGGCCGTGCTCCAGGAGTCCTCGGCGAAACCGAAGTACGCTCCGACACCGTTCAAACCTTCGCCTGTCCTGGACGCCGAAAAGGTAAGTAAGGATATTTTTTTTTGTCTCTTTTAAAAATGGAGCTAATGTATTTTTCGTTACAGGCTGTTATCCCCGAGGAACCTGTTATGCCGAACAAGAACCTCAGCTCTGTACGCACCCGTCCACCGACACCGTCCCCGAAGAAAGGTTATCTTGGTATGCGATCCAAGTTTCCACGAGAGACGCCACTCATGGGACGATCATTGAATGCAGCTTACACGTCCGAAGACCCGTCGGATGAAGTCCCCTCGGGAAAGATCGACCGTTCTCTTTCTATTGTGGACGATTTGGACTAATACGGTAAGTTTCCATCACTTTTTCTGTTCTAAATCCGTCTAGTCTTGCAAGACCTACGAGCAAGTGCGCTGAAAACTAAGGCTCATCTTGAAAAGAATCATACGCGAGGGATATATTTCACAAATTAACCGAATTTGCCGCATATTTGAAAAACGAAAGTTTTTAGTCTGTATTATGATCGCTCAAAAATTTACGATAGTGACGGTTCGGGCAACTACTCGTTTAGAAACCTGCCATTTTGTGCTTACTAGTATTGTAACGATATGCGGATTGGTATAATCCTTCACTGTTATCGAGACAAGAAAATTAGTAATCTGCACTTCAGAAGTTCATTGGCATGCAGTCTCCCTTTGCTTTCTCGTTCTTTATTGCACATATTTTGAACGGAGAATGGATTCGCTGTGTGTGAATCCTATTTATACGGTTTCGTGCAGAGGTGTGACAGTTTGTTTGATGTGCGCAGGTCCTCTTCACTCTGCCATCTGCAGGCCGTCGATTTTCACTGCACGCAACATTTTTAATGAAAGGTAATTTGTCTAATTTAATTTAGGCTGGTTTTATTTTTTTTCTTCGTTTTTTTCGTCATGGTGTTATTTTCTACGCGTTAAAACTGACATTGTCTTGTTTCGTTTTCTAAGTGGTTACTTTAACAATTCATTCTCGTTTGAAAAAGATCACATGGCGGTCCTATTAAATAAGAGCCGCAACTTCCTCTGAATTAGTGTACGTAAATTCTATTTAATTCAGCCAACTAATCCTCGTATGTTGGCAGTTTCTTTTTTCTGGCATGTGTAGGCCTAAATTGGGCAATGTTTTTGAAGCCCCTCTCACACATTGCAGTCGAAGCTTTTACTATTATTTTGCCCCTTTAAGTCATGAAAACTTTACGCTTTTCATGAGACCGCGAATAGACGCTGAGCATTGAATCGGCATATCGACTGAATTTCTTGCCTTTTTGACAAGAAGCAGTGTCCTCCGCTCTTACTTTGGTACTTTACTCTCACATTTATGGAAAAAAGCTAATCTCAAGAAGTCGATATGACGAAATAGCGCTGAGCGCGTGTCCGCGGTTGTTTTTTTGTCAGACTAAGGCAATCTGCCAAAGTGTCGATATATAAAAAAGTATTTTTTTGTGAGTGTCGGAGTCTTTGAGAACACGTTAAGATACTTACCTTTTTTTAAAAAAAAATCAGTTTCTTTTG
>Ga0058701_10002371_pt1 | contig 14207 bp, 9 predicted proteins | sample AgamicOrMae_FD_97039 | JGI IMG/M metagenome (GOLD analysis project Ga0058701, IMG submission 97039) | Agave microbial communities from Guanajuato, Mexico - Or.Ma.e | ecosystem: Host-associated > Plants > Phyllosphere > Phylloplane/Leaf | place: Guanajuato, Mexico | collected 2012-06-04 | reverse complement strand
GTAACCCCTTAAATTTGTCTTAACACGTTCCCAAATAATAAAAACACACACAGGATAAAGTTTTTTAACCATTTTATCCGTGGGGTGAAAGCCTGGTTGGTGATATACCACTCATGCCGTGTACCGTGCTTTTGGCTGCGAACGTTGGTACTAGTCAAGTTGTATCCTCACACGAGCTCTTATATATTTTGTTTTAAATAAATAAATGTTTTCATTGAACTTGTCATTAAATGGGCCGTTTAGAATTGAGTTTGTCACATATTAAAGGGGTCTTGTTTATTTTTCAAGCATTTTTTTAACTTGCTCTACATTTGCTTAAGTTCGCAACTTGACTTGCGAAAATGTCTGCCGAACTACTTTAATTCTCACAAATCGCATTGAAGGTTCAGAACACACGATGCAGAAAATGCTAACTTTGAGACTTCCAGTGAGGACGAACTACGCGAGACTGGCCCATGGAAGACGATCTAAGAAATACCATGATAAATTACAATTACGTTTCTTATAAGATCTCCAAAATTTGGTAATTAAAACCTAAAAAGGATTTATTAGATTCCCACAGTGCTTTCGTGAGTCATAAGTTCTCCACAACTTTCTCTTGTCTACATTGCAAATATTTTCAATCCGGATACGTGCTGCGCTCTGTGAGTTGGAATATAATAAAAGAGCCTCCCTTTTTGAAGGCGCAGGAAAATGATTGTCAGAAAATTCATGGCTATATTAACAAGCCATAAACGGAATGTACACACCTTAATCTGATTTACCAGATTCGCGGTTTCAAAATGTAAGATCAATAAGGGAATCAAGCCCGAACACCATTCTGCCACAAATCCAAAACAATTGAGCCGTAAACCCTTTCTGTCTAGTCGCGATTCAGGTGATATTAGTCCTCCACAGTTGTATTCCCTGGAAGTCGTTTGCCTGTTTATTTCCCTTTGTGTGGTTACAAGATAGGTGTCCCGCCTCGTATAGTGCCTTTTCCCATTCACGATTTCGTTCCCGAGCTGCGCCTTTCCTTTGATCTCCCACAAGGTACTTTAGTAAACAGTGCTACAACTCTTGAGCGCCGGTTTATCTTTTGTAGATCCCAACACCGTCTACTGGACAGACTCTGCAGCGGACGCGGACGACGATGAGGAGGATCCAAACTCGGCGGCGACGTCGGCGGGGGCGCCAGGGGCGCCGACCGCGCCGGGGGACCGGACCTCCTCCGGCGACCTGCCCCCCACGTGGTTGGCCCCCTCGCCGGAGAACGCCGCCGCCCGAGCGTCGATCACCGCCAACGCCACCTGCGGCCAGGTCGGCGCTGAGCAGTGGTGCAAAGTCCGCGGGGGTTGCGCTATGTGCGATGCGACCTCCCCGGATCCGCATAAACGCCACCCTGCCCGCCATGCCATCGACGGCGACCCGGACACCTGGTGGCAGAGTCCCACGATGCCCCCAGGCCGCGAGGCCACCGTCGCGGTCGTGCTGGATTTGAATTACGTGAGTAAAGACAGCGACGTTTTTTCAAATATAGAATTTAGTAAATCAGTGTTAAGATCTACAAAAGTTACGCGTGCGAATTCTTCTTCACTGCAGCACCATTCGGGCACGCACACGACAGTTTGGTTACGAGAATAGTAATATTTATCTTCTCCATCCCTTGAAATAAAATTTATGTAATTTGCACTTCGTTTACTGAGACGACGAGAGTTAAATAACAATCTTTAGTTTCAACGGGGAAAAAATGATGATGGGTGGAAGAGTAACGTGTGAAATTCAAACTTCACAATAACATGAACCCTCGAACTTCATTTATAGATTACGTCATAGCCTAGGCACAATGTCAATGTCCGCCACAAAAACACAAAGAGTTACAGGGCCTCGAATGACCGCGAAATTGAACAGATATCGTCCAAAAGGCATCACTGGGAACTGAGGGAAAATAAACTCAAAGGAGTGGTTCTTTATCTCCCTCAGGCCGAACTAAAACAGAAGAGAAGATATTCAAAGGCTAGAAATACATAAATCTTATAGTTGATATTTTTCCAGTTAAAGTGTAACATCCTTTCGCTGACAAGCCGAGTATGGAGCGAAGCACAAGACCCCCAACCTAATCGTTATCACAAAGGTTATCATAAGCGGTGTCATGTCCTCAATCATTACGTATTGGAAAGTTGAATTAGGGCGTATTACAAAGAGGGTATGTCCGTCCAGCCTTTGAAATAGAGTATGTTTATTAATTTATCCAGGCGATATCAAAAAAAGAGGAATTTTCTCTTAATCAAAGCTTATAATTCTCAAAGTTACGATGTCTCATTTTTTGTTGGTTATGCATTTATTCAATTTTTAATAATTTTTTTTCATTTTTAATAAGATTTTTTACATGTTGCTTAGAACTTTCCTGGCCCTATCATGTGGATGGATTTCATATGGTACTATAAAAATATTATTCGCTAAAATATTCTTACCGGTTTGATAGGACAGCTTGTGTCGTAATCTTCACCATAAAACATATCCAATATAGTCTGACCGTATATCCTGGCATTGGTGCAAACTCGATCGAAATGGAACATGAAAGCATTCTTCTTCCATTGGTTATTTGATCGTGATGCCATCATCACCGACACCTGCATCCCGACAGGACGAAGGGTCAGTTCAGGTAAATGGCATTCATTCTCATGAACGAAACGTATTAACTACTGCAGGACTATGATACCATACCTTGTGAGGCATCTGTATAACATGCTGCTAACTGAAAGGATACATTTCTATACACGGGTTTCTTTCAAGCCGAACCAATTAACTCCATTGGACTAAATAAAATAAAGATACCTTCATATCGTCGGTGAAGGGCTCTGCAACGTACGCAAGACCCCATCCATACTGCAACTGTTTTCCTCTGACTTGCGTCGTGAAGATTTGTACCCAGCCTCGCCCAGTAGAGTTGAAATCTTCGCTCTTATTTCCGACATGGTGAACAATGGCTCGATAGCGACCCTAATTCAGTCCAAATGTTACGATAAGCCACACGAGTTAAGAAGGGATTCGTTGATGCTGTTCAGCTACCCACCGCAAACGCAGGTAATCTTTTAGCAGATGCCCCAAGGCACAGCAGGAACAACGTAACAGCGGGTAGTAATGCTTTCATGATGACCGTCCTTTCGGTTTCCACGGAGTGGATAAAAACATTTAACACTCTGGCTGTTTCCGGCCTTTAAGTTTTTACAGATCTTCCAGATCTGTAAAAGTCAGTTTAGGTGAAAATGAAAAGCTTCCGTCGTTTCAACATAGCATGACCGAAACTTTGTTGCGTAATGCAATTTGAAGATAGTTTTGTTGATCGGTAAATCAGGACGTTCCAGTCACACAATACAGTTGTCATTTAACGCCAAATGATAGAGATCTAGGTTCAATTGTCTTGTCAGGCAGGGGAGAGACCTCAACAATAGTGAAGCATTCAACAAAATTTTGACCACAATTTGACCCGATACGCTAACGAAAGGCCCTTAACCTTTTCTATTAAGTGGGTGGTTACAAAAGCAAGAATATGGTATTCTTGCCTCTAGTGCAAGCTTTAAGCAGTGAACGGACAATAATGTAAGATGTGTGCTCTGTTAAAATATTTATTATAGATGAACAGAATGGCAGTTGAATTTAACAAGCCAAACCAAAATTTTGTTAAGATAATCCGTGATTTCCCAGACGCAAAAGCCGTCGTTTTCCATGGAAAAACTATCAGCAGATTAGCGGTATATTTGAATCCAACCGCAAGCTGCAGGTCTGGGCAGCCAAACTCATACATGGACCGACATTTCTCCGCTTGTTATGCTTACCACAAGAATAATGAGACTTCATTTCGGCCGGCGTCTCGAACCAATTTCAAGACTAATAAAATCCTCGGACCCACATTTTTCAAAATTCCGTAAAAGGAAACTGCGATTCTTTCTCGTCTCGTCAGAAATTCAAGCGGTGACTGCGTAAGCTTCTTTGTACTCGAAAAAAAAGTCGAATACGACCGTTTCGATCTTAAAAAAATTTTAAGCTCAATTTTCGAACTCGTTTGTTCCAACCCTTGTGACTAAGCGGCACCACGAGGGTTACAGGACTTAAGGGTACCGAAAGGCTTCCCTTGGCCCCCTTTTCCCATTATGTAATTTATGGAAGTTCCCTTGCAGCATAAGCCAAAGCCGAGGCGCTACACTCTAAGTGACTGCGAAATAAAAAATCGGAGATTCATTGAAAATTCGCTTAATTCCAGTCAATATAGCACCACTGAAAAAATTCGGTGGTGCTATATTGACTGAAATTCAGTGAATTTTCAATGAATCTCAGACACTCTCACTGATTCAAATTTAGAGTGTACGTCAGGTGAACAGTCACTTTCTGACATTTGGAAGATCTCGCCGATTAAGCTATTCAAATCGATGTAAGTTTGTTACGATGGGAGAATATTTGGGTAGCTGTCGTAAGCACCAAAAACCGCCAGCGCCAACGCCGCAAACGCCAATCCGTAACCGCCAAACGAGAAAAGTCGCAAACGCCAAAAGGTCCTAACCGCAATACTAACCTTACCTAACCTAACTTAGCCTAACCTAACTTGACCTAGCTTGACCTAACCTAACCTATACGAACTTTGGCGTTTGCGACTTTTCTCGTTTGACGGTTACGGACTGGCGTTTGCGGCGTTGGCGCTTGTGGTTTTTGGTGCTTACGACAGCTACCCAAATATTTTTGTTAAGGAATCGGTCATTTTTTAATTTATTTTTTTAGTTTAGAGGTATTTTTGGGGGTCTTTGGTCATCCTTGATCGGAGATGGATGCGAGCCGCGTCGCGCCGGTGAGGCGGTCGCTGGACCGCGACGCGACCAAGCCGCGCTGCGTCGCGCCGCAGTGACGCTTGCAAAAAGCGGTCCCTCCGTCCAGCATTGTTTCCCGTACTTGGTTCGGACGGCACAGGCGGCTCGACGGCAACCGCTGCAACGGCGGCGCTGCGACGTGCACTCACAAAAATGCACCACACGGCCAATAAATCGTAGCTAATCTACAAATCTCGTACCTAGATTCATTGCAAGACCTCACATCGCAATAGTTTAACTCACACTCATAAAAAATAACTGATCGTTTAAGGAAGCATCCATACCTGATAAATGCATGGACGAGTTGCAAATCGATCCATTCTCTCGAAAGATATCCTCTGAAAAACTTTTCCGCTCACACGATACAGACATAATGACACACACACGTGTTAAGATAAAAGCATTTTTCTTCGCGTTTTACTGTAAGTAAATCAAGGAGATGTGCTAAATTACCTCGGTTTTTTTTAAAAATTAATCGTATATTTCGATGCTCTCGATTTGTTTAGCAAAAATGGATGTAAAATAGGGGTCCATTCATGAATTACGTAAGGTTTCCAAGGGTGAAGGGGATCGACGTTCATCTTTTCCCCAAAACATATTTTTATAGGTAAATAGCCTTATACTTGGGGAAATGGCGTTCTTAAACTTAAGTTTTTTTTATTTTTATTTTTTTTTACCGAATTTATGGTCACTTCCACGGTTCTACCTCTGTACCAAAGACATGTTTGGGGCAGATCTTAATTATCGATCAGATCGTTGCTGATCCGAAAGACATGTTTCACATTCACAAAATATGACTTTTGTAAACGTAGAAGTAACTGGTATTAGTCTTAAACTGGTCCTCAAAAATATCCGTCAAAATATAAGTACAGAATACAAGCATCCTTGTTGGACGCAGCCATATTGCGCGAGCCGGCTATAGCGACAATACTCGTAAACAAAGGGGCAGACTTCGCCGGCTACAGCACAGGACATCAATGTCCTTTTAACGTTGGGAGACCCTGGTTCGAACCCGCTCTGTTTTCACCTGGAGGTGTTTTGTTCGAAAACACGACCATATGGTACGGAGAAATCAGCCGCAGATGGCGACCCGGCCAATGATAAATGACGGCACGACTGCAAAAGCTGCCCAGCTCGTGCTTTCAAAAATAATTTTGCGAGGTATTAATAACGCTTATAAAGCAACTTACGTGTCATCGCGTTCATACAGGATCCCAAACCAGACCTAGTCTGAATACTTGAAAGGTGAAATACTCCACCTTACGCCAATCCGACCTAGGCATGTAACATAACCTAACTTCACGTTGACCTAACGGTATGAGGCTTGCTGAACAGAGCGAGGCACAAGGCGCGTGACCTTAGTACACCTCGGTCAATATAACTTAACCAACGCAGTTGATATTCTCAAAATGGAATTAAAATTATATCAGGTTAGAGCACGAGAGAAAGAAAATGCTATCTTTGAAGTTTAGAGGGCATAAATACTCTTCCACGCGTTTGAGTCACTGCAAGGTAAGTCACGGCGCATATACACCAGCCGTGTAAAAATAATGGTTCCTTCGTATCATAGTAGAAACTAAGACGGGTAAATTTCGGCCAATTCATTTTGGCAAAAAAGATTGTGCGTAAGGAGAGAGAGAGACAGAGAGAGCTCTCTTACTGAGACGGACGGTTATGGCCAGCGAAAGGAAATCTGGGCACAAGTAATTAGGACTGTTGATTCACTCCACGATCGCATGCGATAAAAGCCGGGTGTTAAACACACGGTCTCTTTAACGCTTAGCCTGTCCGCTCCTGTAGAACTCACGACCCGCTACTAAGTTATTGCGAGAATCAAGAAGGCTTATTCAAGAGAATATCTCTCAGACTACAGGAAAGTGATAAAACACTGTCTAAATTGTTATGATGTTAGAATCTGTTTTGAATGGAGGACGAGACATAAGATGTGCTTCCCTGTGGCGACGGGAGCGCACTCTGGTGGAGAGAGGGGAAAGATCTGAAGTGAGTAGCACGTTATGTAGCATACGGTGGTGGCAGTGATGCCCTTATAGGGACGTTGGAAGCTGGGCACAACTGTTCCCAAGAAGCAAATGCCTTCTGTTACGTTCAACAGCACGACCGGTTTTGTGGCGTCTCCAATCTTTTTTTTTATGAATATTTAGAGACAATGTTTTAAAAAATTCCCTTGTTCGTAATGGGTGTTCGAGCCATTTTATTATTAGTCCACGCGCATGAATACGCGATTCCACCCTCCGGCAACATCGCTTGCTCGCAAAATACGTTGCGGGGACCGAAAAATTATGGAGCGGTGCCGCATCGAGAAGAGAACAAGCCTTCGGGAAAATTTAGGTTTATCTTTTTACAGACCAAAGATTTAGACTGTTTGAATTTTGTTTAAAGGAAAGAGATGTTCCTACGTAGCACTGCAATGAATGACAAGAGACTTGCTCCTGTAAAGTGCGGGCGCGTTTTATAGGTTGATTTGCTGGATTACATTAGGATTACAAGAAGGTTGTAGTCAGAGGATAAGAGTCCCTGCTGGGAGTGACGCAAGAGCACGCGATGCGATGTATCAAGCTCGTCTTCATTGCATTCCCTTTCGTGGGGAGGGGAGGGGAGGGGAGGGGAGAAGGGAGAGGGGGAGGGCATTTGTTTCCATCACTTTTTAACAGCCGGCAAACCGTTAAGTGATCCTCGTTAACCATTTTTGTAGCTACACCGCGACATCGCTCGTAACTTTACTTCCACAAAAACTTTCGATCAATTTTCGAAGTACCTAAAGCTCGGGCAGCCTTGCTTTTTCTTCCTTTTGTGAAAACGGCATTCTTCGCACGGGTCGGCCAGCTCACTTTACATAGAGGCGAGATACAGTGGGGCTTCCATCTCGGCGTTACATAAACGGGGGCCCCTGGAACGTCATACCTGTCATTGCTGCCCGTCGACAACCAGTTAACGACCTTACAATGATCCGTCTTCGACCGGGATAGGCTTTTAAAAATGTCCGTGTCTAATAGCTGGGTTCTTCTTTGCAGGCTTATGATGTCCAACATGTGGTGATGACGAGTGGTCCGAGTCCCCCGCCATCGGCGTGGCGGCTGGAACGCTCCCTCGACGGCAAGAGCTGGCGGCCGTGGCACCTATTCGCCCCGTCCGACGAGGACTGCTTCATCCGCTACGGCGTCACGGCGACGCCAGGAGATCCTAGACAACTGCAGGTGAGGGAGTCCGACGAGGACGAGCCCCCGCCGATCTGCACCTCGTTCTACGCCCGCCTCAACTCGTCCGAGTTCCGGGTGATCCACGCCAAGATCTCCGGCACCCAGAACCTGGCGAGGTTCATCCGCCTCGTCATGGAGGTCCCCGGGGGGGCGTCCGACGACGCTCGGCGGCGCTTCTATTCCGCCAGGGACATCCGGGTGATCGCGCGATGCGCCTGCAACGGCCACGCCCGCAGCTGCAAGTTCCACGGCCACAAGGGAGCCCCTGCGCCCAAGTGCAGCTGCGAGCACGGCACGACGGGCGCGGCGTGCGAGAGGTGCCGGCCCCTGTGGCAGCAGCTGCCGTGGCGGCCGGGCCGGCCCTGCAAGAAGTGCCGGTGCCACGGGCACGCGCGGTCCTGCCGCTACGACCCCGTGGTCGGCGGGGGCATCTGCGAGGAGTGCGCCGACCACACCACCGGCGTGCACTGCGAGCACTGCCAGTCCGGGTGGTACCGGCCCAAGGGCGTGGCCCCGGACGCCGTGGAGCCGTGCCTCCGCTGCGACTGCGACGCGTCGGGCGGGACCGGCGAGTGCGACGCGGACGGCTGCCGCTGCTGGAAGGGCTTCGGCGGCGAGCGGTGCAGCCAGTGCGCGCCGGGCTACGTCGGCTACCCGCTCTGCCAGCCGTGTCCTTGCGACGCGAGGGGGACCGTCAGAGAGAACGCCTGCGAGGGTGGCTGCGTCTGCAAGCAGAACGTCGAAGGCGTGGAATGCAGCCGATGCAAACCCGGCTTCTTCGGGCTCTCCGAGCGGAACAACAAAGGATGCCTGCAATGTTTTTGTTCGGGAAAGACAGACCGCTGCGAGGCGGCGGCCCCACGCCAGCTGCGCATCGAGGATCACGACGGATGGGTCGTGGTGGCCGAGAGTCTCACCGTCAAAGGGGGCAACATCACCGAGTCGGCGGCCGCGCTGCTGGATTCCGACACGGGGGACATCAGCATCGGCCACGACGAGGTGTACGCCAGCTCGTCGGAGCTCTACTACTGGTTGGCGCCGCCGAGCTATTCGGGGAATCGTCTGGAAATGTACGGAGGCATTCTCGAAGTGGATGTGTCCTGGGACGTTATGAGGGGCGACTCCAGCGGGCGTCCGACGCCGGGGGTCGACGTGATCCTCGAGGGAGGCGGGATCCGTCTTGGCTACGGCGGCGGCGTGCTGGGGAAGGACATCAGCCGGCTGATGATCGCGGCCCCGCTGTCGCCGAGCGACGGCGCCGTGCGCTGGGTCCTGTTGGACGTGCCAGGACAGCCCGCAGCCGCTCGTCAGGATGTTATGGCGGTGCTGGCCGATGTCAGGCGAATCTACGTTCGGGCCAAATTTAACACGGATCAGATTGGCGCGAGGTGAGTGGACCAACATCCTTAGACCCTGCTGAGCTGAAACATTCGCGGAGATGTGATGGTTGGCTGTTTTGCAGCCTCCGGACGCTCGCTCTGCTGTCGGCCTCCGAGGGTGGCGTCGTGGAGAAGTGCGATTGCCCGCCAGGATACCGCGGCCTGTCATGCGAGTCCTGCGCATTCGGCTATGTGCGCAACTCCGAGGGACAATGTCAACGCTGCAACTGCAACGGGCATGCCGAGTCATGCGACCCCGTCACCGGACAGTGCACGGTAAGTGCTCAGTCTTGCAACATATTTACTAAGCCTGCTACTATTCTGCACCACAGCTATGTTTGCAAGTCATCTACCTTAACCCAGTTATGCCATGCCCCCCTGAGTGCTTTACAAGAAATCATTCGAGGCGGAAGCTATATTATATCATGTTGACACGATGTAAAGTGACTTGTTTTTACACCCTGTACTTTTCCCGAATGATAGGGTGAGGATTGGAAGAAGGAAAAGCTCAAAACGCGCACACCTATTATTCATGAGAGTGCACCGTGATTGTTAGGTTGGTAATAGCTGTCACGTGGCACAAAAGGGGGCGGGGACTTTCTCTGCGCCTGAGAATCTTTCGGCTAGTAGGCGGCGCCCCATTACAACTTAGCCTTGGCTTCTTAATGGACGTCGTTGAACCCCCTTCATTGGCAAACAATACCAAGTATACCTGCTTATTATTGAGTTCCAATCAAATCCATTCGTGGAATCACGGCAATCAAGGCGGTTGACGCGATTGCAGCATCGGCTACCGAAGCTATCATAAATAATTACATCGTGTTGCCCCCTACCGGCGCCATTAGTTACAGTCAACCTCTTAGATGGAAGCATCATAGAACGCCGTACATCGACGTAACTATCCCAGATCGTCTTGGAACCCACACAGACGTCAAAAGACTGTTTTTTTCGATGAACTTTATCCAATACTTTGGAGTCGTATTTTTCACTGATTGCGGATCAGTCCTGAGTATACAGGTACAGTGCCTCCCATTCATATCTTTCTTCGTAGAGCACGAGTCAGCTTTATCTATTCTTGGTTTTTGAATCAAAGTCACATACGATTTACTCTATCCTTTCACCTAACGGCCAACCTTTCCTAGATTTTTATCGATCCGGTAAACAAGCTCAGACTCCCCTGGAGCAGATACTCCGCAAAGTACAACAGAGGTACCGGCATCCATGGTCGCCTCATCAGGAATTCAGTTCCTAAATATGGTCAGAGCCCAATTACGTGGACCATTCAAAAATAGCAACTTCCGTTTCGGTTGCAGGAATGTCTTCACAATACAACTGGTCCGGACTGCGGGGTCTGCCAGGACGGCTTCTACGGCGTGGCGACCAAGGGAACCCGAGAAGACTGCCGCGCCTGCGCGTGTCCCCTCTTCGAGAGCGACCCGCTCCGGCGGACCAAGTGCCACCACGTGGACGTCGGCAACGACATCCTGGGCGAGACCGACTATGTGTGCGCCTGCCCCGAAGGCCACGAGGGCCACCACTGCGAGCGCTGCGCCCCGGGCTACTTCGGCGCGCCCCTCGCGGGCCGCCCCTGCCAGGCGTGCGAATGCGGCGCCGGGGGCCCAGCTCGGTGCGACGCCGACACCGGGCGCTGCATCGACTGCCCCAGGAACACCGACGGCTGGCACTGTGACAAGTGTAAGGAGGGTCACTTCGGCGACCCCGCAGTAGGCTGTAGTCCGTGTGAGTGTGCCGTAGATGCAGGTGCTGTGAGTAGTAGTTGCGATCCCGTGACGGGCCAGTGCGAGTGCCGGCCCTTCTACGTGGGCCGAGTGTGTGACGTGTGTGACGAGGGGCGTGGCAACGTGTCCGCTGGCTGCCCCGAATGCTCGTGCCACGACACAGGATCCCTTAGCCTAGTGTGTGATCCCCGGACGGGCGAGTGCCCTTGCAGACCCGGTGCTGCTGGCCCGTCCTGTGCTTCGTGCTTACCCTTGCACTACGGATTTGGCCAAGTAGATGATAGCATAGACGATGGCTTCCTGGAGGAGCGCCCGGTCGCTTGTAGAGGTAGGCAACACTCCTTACTTGCACGTTAGCTGGGTTGCATGCTCATTTGTGGCGGTGAATGTTGGTACATAGGCAACTAACATAAAGAGCTCGGCGGTGAATGTCAATGGGTAGGCAACTAACATAACACGTACGCAATGCGATTGCCTAACTCAGTCGTTCTGTTCCCTTGAATGATCCACGTGCTCGGTAACTCTAAACAAAAGGATCAACTTAAAAGGATCAACTGAAGGCTATAAAATAGTTGTAAAAAATTGCATTAAATACCAAATATTGCGCATTTTTGGTAGTTCAAAAAGTCGACTAAGTAATTATCATTTTTATTTATTTATTTATTTTTTACTGATGGGTGCTGAGTAGAAACCTCGTGGCCGTAGCGGTACATTTCGAGTGTGCGGAAATTTATTATTTAATGCAGATACTTAATTCTGATATTTACCTCGAAAAGATTATTTAATCTGCTAGGAGAATAGCGTTCGGTGTTAAAAAAGCGGTACAAATGACAAAGCACATCGCAGAATGAAGCAGGTGTTGTGAGAGCTCAAAGGGACATATTGTTCAGCATCACCTGCACTTGACTCGCTGGAAGGTGCAAAAGATAAGAGACTAAAGTCACGTTTCTATGTACACGGGCACGCGTGTCTCAAACGATAACGGCGACAAAGGAACGGGTTTGTGTTTTAAAAACGAGAAGCGCCATCGCTATTAACCAAAATATTTTGAGTCAGGTGCCTAAACAATTGGAGTAGACATGACAAGTGTGTCTGGGTGTGTTCCAATTATGTCAGAGTTGAAGAAAATTTGTCAGAAAATCCGAGGAGCCAAAAGTGGCGTAGGTCAAACTGGCGGAGTTCCACACGCGATGCAATTTTTACCTGAGGACCACCGCAGCAGACAGAACATAAAATTGGGACGATTTCCGCGGTTCCGTCAGTTTTAGAGGCTCGTATTGGTTTATCGCCTCTTAGAAACGATTTCGGACAATCTCAACTCGTTTCATGAGCAGGTTTTACGACTTTGTGAATTATCTGCGAACGGTAAGCTATTTATAAACCGCCCCTTCTAACCCAGAAAAAGACGAAGTCCTATATTTCACGCCAGCACTAAGTCTTATAAGCTAACCTTCCTACCGCTCTTGGAATAGTAGCATGTTTCTGTTCAGACATGAATTAAAATTTAGTTTATTTTGGAAAAGCCGTAGGATGTATTTGTCCACGCAACTTGCAGGTCTTACATGAAACGAGTACAAACAAAGACTTATTAGGTGTAGCTAATTTTATTCCGTGTCGCTGATTGCGGGCGTAGCACCTCCAGTCACGAAACTAAGTACTTATTAAACCAATTTAACGCCCGATTACTGACATTTTCAGTCGATTCACACTGCAAACAAATCAGGCATCGGAAACAGGTTGATCCAGTAGCCAGTTTGGTTAATACCAGATGTTCGTGCTGAGCGCTGCACTGCAAAATTTATTTTTTAAAGCCACAAACAATTTTCAGGTGGTCAGGAAATACTACCGATATGTGAGCATGAGCTATGAACAATCACGTGCATTACCGATTGAAATGTAGACCGTCAACGCATTTGGACAGTAGTTGGAAGTTCATCAGCCCGGTTCGAACCGCTACCCCATTCCCCCCGTCCACGTAGCTCCTGATTTATTGCTGAGACGCGGCGGCGTGGCGGCGGGGCGACGGGGCGGCGGGGCGTTCAGGGCGGTTTCACTTCGGGTTCCAAAGACCTGGTGCATCGCACTACAAGCCATCATTCACGCGGATCCCGCGTTAGTCAACCAGTAAGCCAGACACATGGAGTATATTGTACGTACAAATGCCGAGGGAAGGGTGTAAGACCGTTTTGAAAGCCTCACGGAGCGGTGATGCCGATTCCGCGGAGTCGATTTTAACCGCGCGAATAACTTGAGCACCTTTAAAGACATATATGCTAGCTCATAATAACCCAAAATATTTCGAGTGAAATTTAGCTTAAGAGATTTTCGAAGGATTTTTACCATTCAATTACGCAATTTTAAGCTTTGGAAAATGCCTGAAACTTTAAATTTTAGGTTTCCGGAGAGGTGATATTTTTTAAATTATGACAATACTGAGCTAAAAAGATCATCTATTTTTTTCTGTTTCCGAACGGCATCGTTGGGCGATAGTGGGTTAATTAGGCAATTTAACTATGGGATTGATAATTAGATGATCTTTATCGGAGAAAAAGTTTTTTAAATGATGAAATCGCGAAATTTGGCATTGCTGTTACGGTGGAATTACCGAGATTGATTGATCCGGGCTTGTCTGGACGAACGAGAAAACAGGTTAAACTATCAAAACTGTACCCCCAACGAAGCAATGCCTTGCGCTTCACGGGTCACTAGGTCGGTAAAATTTCGGCCCTTCCTTTTATTTGGTTGTCGCCAATGACAGTCGGCGGCCGTGATGTCCGCTCCGCACTTCTCCGTTCCCCCAGGAGTATTTCTGAACCCGCACTTTGCTTGGCGTCGCGTCATCGCACAGGCCAAACCGGCCACTGGGGTCGTTTTTAGACGGTGGGGCGGGTGGCTGGGGGGTGGCTGGGAGGGCCGCGGGTACCGCCGGCACATCCGCCTTCCGGACCATCCGGGCCGGATCTGTCCGTCCGCACCGACACGTGCTCCGTTATTGTTCCGCGGAGGGGGAGGGAGGAGTCTGAGGCAGTG
>Ga0058701_10002370_pt1 | contig 14211 bp, 14 predicted proteins | sample AgamicOrMae_FD_97039 | JGI IMG/M metagenome (GOLD analysis project Ga0058701, IMG submission 97039) | Agave microbial communities from Guanajuato, Mexico - Or.Ma.e | ecosystem: Host-associated > Plants > Phyllosphere > Phylloplane/Leaf | place: Guanajuato, Mexico | collected 2012-06-04 | reverse complement strand
CCTCCAAGTCATGCAATGCATGCTTAGAGTTAAACACATTGGAATTGTAAACGCAGATCACATACAAAGACTCATTTAGACCCTTCAGTCTAACTACTACCATTAAATGAAAATTTTCAACTTTACACACCAACGTTTGTTTGAACTTCTCACTCACATAAACAGCACAGCCTCCGCCTTTCTCTGTAGTTTTCATGGCGTGATACATGCTGAAGTGAGGTAAATCATAAAATTTCAACTGATCATTCTTTAGCCATGTCTCAGTCAAACAGATGATATCAACAAAGTCAATGCAACGAACAGTATCACACAAACGATCTAAATTATGTTTCAAACTTCTGTTACAATGAAGTATTTTCAGAGTACTTTTCTCCTGTATGGCAGACCCTTTCATGTAATTCTCAATACCCTCATACATAAACTCTCTTATCACAGAATTATTACATCCACCAGTCATATAAAAAAACAGTCCATAAAGAGAAACGTTGGTTGTTTACCAAACTATTCAAGCGTACATAGATCACTGTCACTCTTAATTCTAACCGAGCTAGAATCAGACAACTGCTTCACATATATTTTCCCTCCCCGAGTCCAAGTATACAGCAACTTTCCCTTCCTCTTCAGATCTCTTGCTTTCTTGGCCAAGGATTCATTGAACTTGGAGAGATGTTCATTGACATATATTGGTGTTGTTGAACCTGACAACCCAATGTCCAAGGATGTGATCCTCTTCCGTGTAGCATGAATCTTGTCCAGCAGATCATTCCGTTTGTTGCGGGAAATAAGTCTTACAACAACAGCAGGAGCAGCTTTTATCCATAGCTGGCAATCTATGAGCCGTGTCAATATCCCCAACACACAGTTCAACGCCAAAAGCTTTGAAGATTTTGACTGTAATAATGTCGTTGAGGTCTTCTGTAGGGTGCATGGGAATCCCGGAAATTTTTATGTTGTAAATTCGGGAGTGCTGCTGGAAGTCTTCGATTGTAGTTTGAAGCTCTTCCACCTGCCTTGACAGCTGCTGCCTCTGCTTGGTTAGGTCAGCACGAAGACGATTCAGCTCATCCATATCCTTTTTGAATTGGTCGAAGGCATCAGACATACGTTGTAGAGCTCTTTCACCTTCCTTTCTGCTCTTCTGAAGCTCAGCAACCGTGATAGTCAACGAAAGCAGATCTCCAGTGAGTTTTTTGAGGTTAGGGGGTGCCTAGCAGTCATCTCTTTTGCAAGACCAAACCTTGTCAGAAGAAGCAAGCTCCTTTTATTGTTTCTCCGACAATCCAACACAGGTAGAATGGAACCATCTGCCGCTCAAACCATCTCAGCAAAGTGCCTGATGGCCAGAACGAACTTTCTTTCCACGTACAGAGCAAATATTCGCGCTCGCCATATCCACCACCTTCCGACTGACTAATTGTACTAGTTCAGGTGAAATAATCACTGTAGGTGTTCTTCTCGAATCTTGTATTAAAGTATAAATTACACTAGAATTCTGTAAAATTAGGTGGATGACTAACAAGCTCCTCTACACTTAACTACCAACAACTATGGATTCCAAAACGGATCCCGGATACAGTCTCTTCGTTCTTACTTTTGCCGCTTGGGCGACCCTAACACCAAGATGTATCGCGAGGCGGAGTTAGTGGGGTACACCACACCCTTCCACACAAAATTTGAATTCGACACTTCAGTTACAATCTTTACTATTGAACGATTTGAATGCACACACACAAACAGACTGTATGACAGGTACTCGTAATACTAAGAATGGAGAATTCTTTGGGAAGTGTTAACCCTAAGGGATGCACCAGGAGAGGTAAGTTAACGTCCTGAGCATTGAGATTTTTATTTAAAAGGGAATTTAGGAGAGGTGAATCAACGTCCTGAGCATTATGAATTTCCTTTTGAAGGAAATTCAGGACAGGTGAATTAACGTCTTGAGCAATACTTTTTTAAAGGATATTCAAAAGAGGTTTTTTTTTTTTTTAAGGAATTTCAGGAGAGGTGAATTAATGTCCTCAGCATTAAGATATTTTTTGAGATGGAATAACTAGAACTAGGAGTGGTAGGTACAAGGGAACGGAATCTTATTACCTTAAGGCAAAGGTTGACAAGACAAACCCTAACAGTAAGCGTCATTGCTGACAGCCAAAAATCCTAGCAAGAGACATAATAGGAAAATCAGAATTGTAGTCAATATCACAAAAGGTACATATTTATCATGCATCATCGACATAGTGCTAGGCACTGACATTTGACAGCTATCTTCTAATTTAAGGATATAACATCGACTCTGTCTAACTAAACTAACAGATGAGTTACCGGTACACGTTGTTTGAGCGTGCAACGGCGAATGTTGCTCCAACGAAGTATTGAACACTTACCTATAATGATATCATGGTATCAAGACAGGAACACAAAGAGTCTCAAGACTACTACGGAGTATTAAACAATTACATAATGAATATCAAAACAATTACACAATGATAGTATCAAAACAATTACATGATGAGTATTAAAGCAATTACATAAGGATCGTATCAAAACAGTTACATAGCGTTGCACTGAGGCGCGAGATGTTGCTTGTTACGTTTTCTACTGGAGCACAGGAGGGGCATGCGCCATTTGGTTGATAAAGGGTTTCATCTGGATTCCCTTGGCGGAAACAGGGTAGCGAGTGGCGGAAAGCATACGCAACACTTTTTTTAAAATTTATTATTTCATGCAAATCCAAGGGCTAAAAGCCCGCTTACGGAATTGCGTTGGTATAATATGTCACAATAAGAAACAGCAGTAGTCATAGGCAGCGAACGTTTGTGTGAACACATCGCCACACAAGTGACAAATTTTACCTAACACAGTTAACTATAACATTATTACCACCAATGACATGTAGCAACCAAAACTATTATTGTAACCAGCAATACCACAACCATAAACAAAAACCTTTAACATTATTCAATTTCATAAATATATTTCATGTAACGTCTTAACAATCTCTTAAACATGAATAGATTTCTGGCTGTTTACACATCAACTGGAAGTTCGCTAAACAAAACAAAAGAGGTATGAAGATGCGCCATTAAGCCATGCCCCGCGGTAGAAGCAACTTCCAAAAAGTACTTATTAGCGGATCTAGTATTGTAATGATGCACCCCTTTGACTAAAGGTGATAGCTCTATTGAGGTTTTGAGTAGGTTATTAGTAATTTTATAAATATTGAGGCATCTGTTGTAATAGATTACTTGATGAACAGTATACACATCAGATTTTTTGTTTACATCAAAAGATGGAGTCAACCTCGGTAGGCCTAGTAGAATCTTAAGTGCCCTCTTCTGTAATATTTCCAGGCTTTTCAAATTATATTCATTGCTTCCCCAAATATTGGAAAGTAGATTAAGATGGGAATGTATAAGTGCATGATATACTCATACAAGCTTTAGAGGGCATTTTTTAAAAATCTAAGTAACACTAATTATAGGATTAATTTTTTCTTTTTAGGTTTTCTACATGGGCCGAATAATTTAATTGTTGATCAAACACAAGTCTCCACTATTTAAAAGAAGAAACCCATTCAACAGCAGAGCCGTTATTCGTTATATCTTGTGAAAAGCAGCGGTTAGCAGCAGCACTACTCCGTGAGAAAATCAAACCTTTGGTTTTTCTGTGTTAATGGATAATCTGTGAGCGGACATATAATTAGAAACAATGTCCATATCCTTTTGTGTCTGGGAAACATCATTCCTAGAGTGACAAGTGTACACTAGACCAATGTCATCAGCATAGAGATGCAATTCATTAGTTAACTTCCATTAATCAAGGTCGTTGATGTAGAGACAGAACAGAAGAGGGCCCAAGATGGACCCCTGCGGGACACCAGATGTTATCGTTTCAATAATACGAACAGTATTGTCTACCATTACATATTGTTTCCGATTATTTAAGTAGCATTGCAACCACTTCAGGGAGATTCCTCTTATTCCCAGGGAGAAGCACTTTTTAAGTAATATATCGTGGTCAACAGTGTCACACGCTTTTGATAAATCAATAAATACAGCCGCAGTTGCAAAGCCATTATCAAGACATTTCTGAATGATGGTAACGACATCCGACACTGCCGCCTGTGTATTAGAGTTCATTACATAGCCATAATGACATTTAGATAACAAGAGTTCTTTGTTTAGGAAGTCCAGTAAACGTTTCTTAAAAATCCATTCGAATATTTTTGACAAAGGTGGTAACACAGATATGGGTCTGTAATTACCAGTATTAGTTTTGTCACCATCTTTGCTAATAGGCACAACTTTGGCGATTTTAAGGTCATCAAGTACTACTGTATAACAGAAGCAAGTGAACGGTTAACAATGGTAGCTATGCTTCAGGACAATTCGGTTTTACATTTTTTTGGTAGTTTACAAGAGATTTTCGATTCACCAGCATTACCAGAATTTTTTAATGTAGTAATTACATTATAGATTTCCGTCGCAGTCGTCGGTTCAAGATTTAGGGATCGTGGATTAGATAAACCCAGGGGGGGTTAAGAAGGCTGGGGTATATTTTTAGCCAGATTTACAGCTACATTTACAAAATAGCTATTCAAAGTATTTGAGATGTCCCTATTGACTGTCAGCAGTGTGCCGTTCAGCACAATACTATTGATTTCAATATTCTCTTTACTGCTTTTCTTACCTAAAACAGAATTGATATTACACCATAAATCTTTAGATCCACAGTCCTGGAATAAGTTAGAGTAATATCTTTTTATTAAAATTCGTTTTTGTGATTTTACTAGATTAGCATATTTTTTTATAATCCTCTCTAACATTGACATGAACGTGAGGCTGCTTGGAAAGGGAGTATAATTTATTTTTTATAGTGACTAATTTGAGGAAGTCTCCAGTAGCCCCAGGTTGCACAGGTATGTCTCGTATTTCCTTTTCCAACCCTAGAACACCTTACAATAATTTTTGTAATGATGGGAACAAAGTTCTCATATGCTTCTTCAAAGCTATAACAAGTGTCATCGAAAAACAAGGTTAATCAGTCTTTGTGACAACTTTGCATAATCCACAGTATGTCTGGTGAAGTTCTTTGTAACCCTTTCTTTAATTTTGAATGGCTGTGCATTGTTTACATCCAAGATCAAGACATTGTGATCACTCAGGTCATGTCCAATCACTGAAAGTCTGTGATTGTAAATATCCTTGGGATTCCTAACAATTGCATGATCAATTATAGTGGAGGAATTATCATTTTTCCGGGTTGCCACTTCTTTGTTACATATATAGAAATCATAGCTAATCAGTGAATTCCTATAAGCTGGAGTAATCTGATTGTTTTGCTTCAAGTCTATATTGAGATCCCCCAATAGATAAACATTTCTGCTATCCAGCCCAGCAATAATATTTTCCAGTTCATCCAGGAATTTATTACTATTTGCAAAGCTAGGATTATAAACACAAAATACATTACAAACCCTTCCCGATCTTTCCAGTTTAACAGATATAATACTATGATTTTCTTCAACACAGTGATAATTACTCTCCTCCCAGGGTCTTTTAACATAAATAGCGCTCCTCCTTCTTCACCTGTCGTTTTCATGGCATAATACAAATTATAATTAACTATATTATAGAAAGCTAGTTCATCATTTTTGAGCCAGGTCTCAGTTATACATATGACATCTGGTTTGCCTGTATCAACAATCAAATGCTACATACTATCAGACTTATTGCGCAAACTTCTCGCATTAACATATATGATCCTTATTTTAGTACCTCTAATGCTAGATGATTCTGATACATATTCATCAATAGTTTGATAAGGAAGCTCTGTATTTTTCACAGCCATGTCACAGTCTTGTTAGCACCTCCATACGGTACATCTTACTTCCACTTCTCTAAGTCTTTTAATACTTTTATTCTCACTGAAGGAGTCTCACTCTTTTCACGAATGAACACCTTCCCATTATGGGTCCACGTGTAGAGAACTCTCCCCGCCTTCCTGAGCTCCCCGGCATTTTTTGCTAGTAGTTCATTAGTAGCGGTCATGTGATCCTTCAGTTAGATTATGCCAGTTAGGAGTATAGGTAGTCCATCAAAGCCCGCATCCTTTGAAGTCAATCTCTTCCTATTCTCTCGCCATTTAGAGAAGATGGCCTCCTTTTTCCATCTGCATGGCAATGACTGGTGTGGGTATGTTGGTGCTTGCCGAAGGTATGCGATGTACTGAATCAATGTCCCTCTCCTCCATTGGAACACCGATTGCATTAGCCAGACTGATGACTGTTTTGTAGATATTCTCGGTTTTGGACTCTGGTATGGCAGATATTTTCATATTATTCAGACTATCATGCTGGTGATCTTCATCCAGTTCTTTGGTGATCTTTTCGGTAGCACTTAAGACTTTGCTAGCATCGCCCCCCAATATCTTGTGATTTCTCGCCTCAGATTTTTTAGTCCATCTATTTCACGCTTCCATTCATCGAACATGGAGTAGAACTGTTGCGATTTAGAAATGGCATTGTTGAACTGTTTCCATTCATTCTGGAGGCTATTTAACTTAGTAACAAGTCCTTTGACAGAGTCCTCCATTCCTAGGTTAGGCGGCTGTACACAGTCGTCTCTATCGCATGTCCATTTCGTTCGCTGATTTGTAGGCAGCCCTTTGTATCTTTCATCCGTGATGTTCTTGCACTTAGCGTGAAACCATATCACATTTTCCGTCGCAGCATATTGCCTTATCCGCTAATATCACTCTTTTTCCACACACAAAACAAACATTCGCCGCCATGTCTACCACCTTTTGGTCACTTTTCCAGTGACCACAGGCTTCTTCTCGACCTGAAGGAGGACGATGTCGTTTTCACGATACAGGTCTACGTTTTCCAACGAACGGATGACTGGATTGAAGGCTGGGTTGAGATTTGTAAGCAGCGTCCGCGGAGAGAAGAACAGCAGCAGCTCTTTGGGGGACTTGGACGTCGTCGTGCTCGGAGTATTCCGGTATTCGTATAAGAACATTGCGAGGGCCCGTCTCGCATTTTCTTTCTCTGGAGTTGGAAAGAGTTTCCTCAAGCCTCGACGAATTGGACTGCTCGCTCTCATAGAACGTTGCTGGTCGGGTGGTACGGTGGGGAGTGTAGCAACGTGATATTCAGCGTTGTACAGAAATCTTTGAGGGCTTTGGAATCAAAGGGCGAGCCGTTGTCTGCCACGATAATGCGCGGGTATCCCCACACACACCGCGAAGGTACGGAGGAGCCCGTCGATCACTGCTGCTGCCGTTGCAGAGGCCATCGGGACTACCTCAATCCACTTGCTGTATGAGTCACACATCACAAGATAAGTGATGTCGTGGAGCTGGCAGAAGAACATGTGCAGTCTTTCGGAAGGGGATTTCGCGAACGGCCACGGTATCAAGTCAGGGGACTGAAGTTTACCACTCGGTAGGACATAAGTTCTCCGCAAAAGCTTCGATATCGCGATCCATTTCAACCCAGTAGACGATCCACCGAGCAGCCATTTTTGTTCTTACAGCGCCCGGGTGTGATGCGCAGTAGATTGAGGTCGTGTGCTTGGAGAGACACTGGAATCACTACTCGTTTATCGCACATCAAGCACTTTTCGGCGATGGATAAGTCAAAGCGTCGGTAGAAGTACGGTTTGAGCTCATTCGTTAGGGTCGGTTGATTCGCCGTGGGACAGCCTTGGTACACAAGGCCATCAAGTTCGATGTATTAATTTTGCCACACGATATTTATGTCGCACAGTAGCTGCACTTGTCACACTCCTCCCAAAATCCTAGCGAACCTCTAAACTAAGGTTCAAGACCGAGGGGCGAGAATAAAGAAAACAAATAGGACGTTGGGTTGCTGAGAAAGTTTTTCATCTCATGTGTGCAGACAAAAACATCAAAATAACGTAGCACATTCAACGGTCTTTCCAATACCCAACATATTAAACCCAACCTTAGCTTCGCATAAACTCATCGTATTTTACCCACAATTATTAAAACAGAATTTTAATTACAGGAGTAACAGCTCGTGGACAGCTGTCTTAATGAACGTCGTAAGTCTTGTACTGTACACTATATGACTCCACAACGCACTAATATCTTTTACAAGCAAGTGACTTGAGGTAGAAAAGAATCACTATTCACACTTCACCTATTCATATATTAGAACAGTCTAACATGTTATCATCTGGCGAGCAGCCTAAAAACGTCCGGTGGTATGGCCATTGAAGCTTAGGGCAACATTGAGGCGGGCAGGCAATCGTCACATAAGGCAGCTACGTCCTGATGTGCGTCGTGAGGGCCAATAACTTGACGCATTTTCAACAGTGTTCGAGACAAACGACAGGAAAATTTCCAAACAAACTAAAACCCTAAGTCAGGAGACACCAATCAGCAAGGGGAAACTTCGTGGACGAAGAGAGGAAAATAGGTTTACGAGTACCTTGCGAGTTTTCAGCAAACATAACCACAATTTGTTCAGATTGGCGACTTTACAGCAGCGTGAAACAGATACAGACTTTGTTGCTAAAAGTTTAGGGCGAACTTTCACTCGCTTGTACAAGTCGGAGGAGCTCGGTGGCGATTTCTCGCGTCGACGAATCCTCCCAGCAGAAGAATAGGTCCGGTTGCCAATTCAGCGAGGCAGACCTCTCTCGTCCAAGCCGCCCAGCCTGTCGTGCGCGGTGGCATTGTCGCTGCCTATTTCGTGCAGGCCTGGTCTAAAACCGGAGATTAAAGTTGGACATGATTACGATGCAGGCTAGCAGTTGGTCGCCGTGTAGTACCGATTTCGTCAAAATATCCTCATGAAGACTATAACCGACATCGTATCGAAAACCGACATCGTCAAAAAGCCGACACCGATTCGGTGTCAGCAATCGAGATTGGGCATTTGCATTCGAGTACTCGGTTGAAAAGAAAACAGCAACAAAAAACAAACAAAAAAGAAAACGTCGGTTGTTGTCGGTTAATCCAACAACCGCATAGGCCTAGTCCTCAAGGCGTTGTGGAACCGCGCACACCATCTTGACGCAATCCTGGTAAGAAGTTTACTTTACGAGAATGTCGTCAATGTAGCAGAATACATTCTCTTGCCCTTGAAGAATACAGTCCATTGTTTGTTGGAAGATGCTAGGCGCAGAGTTGATGCCGTAGATTAGTCTGCGGAACCTGAAGAGTCCTCGGTCAGTATTTATTGTAAGGTATTTCTGGGACGCCTCATCCACCTCGAATTATGTGAAGGCATCACGGAGGTCTAAGACTGTCCAGCACACTCCGGTAGCTTGTGCCGCAAACAGGTCATTCGGCACTGGAAGTTAGTAGCGCTTTGACCCCGTGTTCAAGTTAACAGTTTTCTTGAAGTCCACGCACGTACGTTTGATACCTGCAGCTGTGGCTTGAGCTGTGCTCCTTCTTGTTTGTGAACAGGATCGGAGGTGCCCAACGAGAGTTGCGGACCGGATATATGCGGTCGCTTGCCTGTAGAGCATCCAGCTTCTCGTCCATGATGGGAATCATTGCGAAGGGGACTGTATAAGGTTTGTGGAAAAGGGGCGCACAGCCTTCCTTGACATGAATTGTGGCCTCATATCCTTTGATTGGGTCTTGGTTGTCCGGATCAAAAAACTTGGCATAGAGTTTTTTGAGATCCTTCACGACGCTCGTCATCACAGCGAATGTTCGTAACTGTATCCTGAACGCATTTCGCCACGATGGCACACGGACATCAAGCCAGTTCCTCCAGAGCAGCGAATGGGTAAGTCTTGTCGACTCAACCGCCACTAACGGCAAGTGATACGTGTTGCCGGATGGTGGTCGTTGCACCGTTACCGCAAAGCAGTCGCTAACTACTATTACGGAGCCCGATACTGCGGAAACTTCCGAGACCAATTTTACGGGAAACTCAGAATACTGTGCTGTGTAGACTGATTGTGGTATGAGCGCTACACTGGCACCACAACCGACCTCCATGGTAAGAAATTTGTTGTTCGCCGATAATGGCATAGTTTCGGGGCGGCTTTCGAGCGATACTCCCGTTGTTCGGTTCTGGTGTATTTCTACTGGTTGACTGATTGTGTCTTCATCTCCAAGGATTTCATCCAGGTGCTGAAGGGCTTCTCCTACTTCCAGTGAGAATGTATGATTAGATATCTCCGACCAACTTATTTCCGTTTCGGGATCCTCCAGCAGGTTGTCAATTTCGTCTCCCTCTGTCGGAGTAGGTGAGGGGATATTGGCCTCCGCCATGCTTCGCGGTAATTCTTCAATGTGAGGGATAAATGTGATGCCTCTGACTTGCTCGAGGAGAGCGCTGATAAAGGGGTCTTGCTGGTCCTCTTGGTTTGCTGTAGTGATGTTGTCGTCAGCAACCTGGGCAGGGTCTCCTGATGGAAGATTTTCACGGGCTTGTAGTTGGTCGGTGGCGACATCCTCCTGCCCCTGATGTATTTGCTGTCGTTTGTGGCCGACCTTGTGGTAGAAGGTGCAAGTTTTGGTTTTTGCTGGGCAGGTAGTGCAATCATGGTTGCTTCCGCACCTGTAGCACCTTTCTCTCGGGGTAAATCGATTGTCTTGTTGAGCCTGGCCAGACCTGTTGGCAGAACGTTGTTGCTGGCCCTGAGCTGAGGGAATACGATGGTGTTCGACCACTTGCTGAAAGCGGTTAGCTCGCGTTGAAATTGGGTAGTTGTATACCGGAATATAGGGGTACGGTACCGGAGGATAGGGCATTGGGACAGCTCCAGCGCCGTTCGTGGATCTGTAATATATCTGGTAGGGGTATGGTAGCCACTGCTGTCCGTATTGATCCGGGGTGGTGGGATAGTAGTGCTGGAAACCCGGTTCCACTGTGGTCTGCTGGCGGTCTGGAGCGCAGCGGTTGTTTGAAGCTGTCTGTGATCTCGGTGAAGGGGCAGGTTGATGCCGAAACGAGCCGCTCAGGTGCTGTGCAGGATCCCTTGCCATCGAACTGTCCGCTTGAGTGTTTGTCGGGATCGGGTGGTGGACCTATTGTTGAGTATTATTGAATCCATTCGCCGATCTACCTGGAGGGACGCTCTGCACCGCTGCGATAGCTACTTGTTGTAGCTTCAAGTTTTGTGCGTACATTCGAGTTTGTTCATCGAGAAGTTCCGCGTTTTGCGCGTACTGACCCATCTCTTCGAACGTCATTTCGGGGTGACGCAGCGAATGGGTTCGCACTGCTGTCGGTAGGTTCGCTCCACTCACGAGTCTATCCCTCAGGTGATCTCCGAAATTGCAGTTGGCTCCTAAATCTTGCAACTCCGTCACGTACTCCGTGAGTGTTTCGCCCGGCTTCTGGACACAGCTCATCAGTTGAAATCTATACGTTGCTTGCAGCTTCGGCATCTCGAGGTGCTGCTTGAGTGTATGCATAAGCTCTTCGATGGGGAACTGGTTGGACTAGAACGGGGCGCATCGTTTTCGTAGATGCTCTAGGGCTCTGGGGCCCACATGCGTGATGAGGAAGAACGCCTGTTTCCTATTATGAAGGGTTATTACATTGTTTACAACTGGGGATTCCAGTTGTATCCCGTTGAGGAAGCAAAACTCTTCGAATTGTTGAAACCATGTGGGAGAAACTACACTCCGCGGGATCAAAGTTGGAGACACCCGTGTTGATCGTACGGTGTTGCAATCGAATTACATGCTGCTGTTGAGGCACTTGGGGGGGGGGGGCTGTTGGGAAGGAGCTCGATACATATTTAGGAGTCTACGGGTGTACCACAATGGAGCTGTTCACTCCTGCTTCTTGTGCCCTGGAAGTTAGAGTCTCGACGCGCAGTTTGTAATTGGGGAGCAGGATTCGACGCACACGTGTTCCGCAAATCTGGTTGCTTCCATGCACACGATTATTCCAGTTCCAGTGATCGGGTTGTATTTCCGCCAGCATTTGAAGTTTTTCGGCGTCAGGTTTCCCAAGTGGAGGCACTCATGACGTCGCACTTAAGATTTATTCTAGAATTTAGATTGAGAACAAAATGTATTTTGTGTATAATTGCTGTTCGTACGCTCAGCGGTTTAAAATAAAAATGAAATAAATAAATAAAATGCTAATGCGCGTATCACAGTGGCTAATTCGAACTTTCCGAGCGAGCGTGGTAAATGATAGTATCGCGGGTTGGTCGTATGCACTAAGGAGTCTTCTTACAACACTCGATTTGTGATTGTCTATCTCAGTACGAAATTTAGTGTCTTTACACGCAATCTGCGTAGGTATATTTAGTCACAGCTCACTTTCATGGCATATGTGGGTGATGGCGTCACTGTTGCACCATCTTACAGTAGGCCTACGTACTAAAACATTCTTATTATTGCACTCGAAGTTGAATCTTTTATCACAGTTCTTGTATTATGTCGAATTCGAAGTAAGAAAATCAGAATTGAAATAATTCACTTCACCCGTAATCTATGTTTAGAATAGGGCGACACAGTTTGCGAGGCACTGCATTTGTCTAAACACGTCCGTGGTAACAATCACTGTTGAGTGAAGTAAATCCCTCGTCGCCGTTTATGATGTATTGAGGATTCTCGTACATTTTCCCGAATCTAATTTCCCGTATGCCCATTTTCCTGAAAAAACACAAAACTGAAAAAAGTCCCAAATCTAAATTTCCGAAATCTGAAAAACCGAATCTTAATAATTTACCGAAAAATGCCAAATCCCAGATGTTGACGAATCCGCTACGATATGAAGATGTTGTGGGCCAGCGCTCGGAGGAACAGCAGAACATCGTCGTAGGTTTCGTACTGCAGTGTAATGGTTCTTATCCTTCTCTGGGCTGCTACCCATTTTCCTTTAGGCGCGGCGTTTACTGTTCGGCCGAGTTTAAATTTTTCAATTATTGCTTCCGTGTCTGCTTGTTCCTTCCTGAATTCGGTAAGAGCGGAGTACAGGTCTGGATGGTGTTTGGCCACGACTAAACGGAAGCGGTCGTGCCAGCCCTGGTATCGTAAGTATATTGTACGTAAGTTTTGGCGACGTTACTTATATGATAAAATGATTTTCGGCCTTAACATAACCTCTGAAATGTTGTTTGTTTGGCCCAATCCCTGTCTGGTTGCCTCATGCTGGTTCCACAGTGATATGCGGTAACGAGGGGGAACGGCCCTTCTTTTACCACGACCTAGTAAGAGTGCATTAAAGTAGAATAACATCAAAACAGGGACTAGACATTTTGGAATGGTGAGAGGTATACCTGGGCGTCCAGAGACGTAATTTTCCTCCTCCTGCAGGCCTTCGGCCTGAATCCTCCGGTACAGGCTTTGTCCGAGATGAAAGAAAGCAGCATGAAACCTCCGTTTCGTCGGAACCTTCTTCCTCAGCCGCATTGACTATTCCTATTTCAAAATCGGTCATAATTTTTTTTGGTGTGCAGTCTCGTACATGGAGTTTTTGGGCTGCAGTGGTGACAGCTCCAAGGACCATTTTGTACTGTTTTTTCTCTTTTGAGGAAAGCAATGCGTACACGAGGGGTACAGCTATAACTTCGGTGTCATCGGCATTGTTTTCGTCGGCATTTTCGTCATTTTCAGCTTGTTGCGCTCTTTTACGACGTGAAAGAGTACCGATAATAGTAAAAATTGGACGAAAATTCCTGGGCAAACCTTGAAGGTGCCATCTAAAAACCAGATACCGCTTTTTGCTAGAACTTCTAAATTTTGTCTAGTCGAAAAAACTAAAACCTTCTTGTTCGTCATCACCCTCATCACTCTCTTCCCTTGAATCGAAAATCAAAAAATTTTCCCCCGCTATCGTTTTTTGAAAACGGTCAGGAACACTTAATTCATGTAAAGATTTGGGATTGGGTGGCAGGTCCTTTCGCCGGACCCTTCGCATGGACTTCTTTAAGTTCTCTCGTTCTGTGAGCTCCGCGAGTACTCCACTCGGAACTTTGGGCAGCTCATTCCTCAAAATGTGGGCCGGGGGAAGCTGCGGGTTTTGCTGTGCAATATCCTTTAGTCTTGCCTTTACTTCTACTGTCTTGACCTCCTCCTGATTTGGTGGATGGGAATGCTCTGTTTCCTTAAAAACAATAAGTTCGTCGTTCCGAAGAGTCGTGATGGCCCGTGCACGGCATTCTTTTTCCGGAGTCTTCGGCACTCCCAGTAAGTCTTGTTTTTCTCAGATTTCGACTTTAAATAAACGTACCCATGCGAAAGTAACTTCTTCTG
>Ga0058701_10002369_pt1 | contig 14214 bp, 12 predicted proteins | sample AgamicOrMae_FD_97039 | JGI IMG/M metagenome (GOLD analysis project Ga0058701, IMG submission 97039) | Agave microbial communities from Guanajuato, Mexico - Or.Ma.e | ecosystem: Host-associated > Plants > Phyllosphere > Phylloplane/Leaf | place: Guanajuato, Mexico | collected 2012-06-04 | reverse complement strand
TTGTTTTTCAAGATAGGCTTATGTTCAGCCATATCATTCAAAAGGTCTCGGCCATTGATATGGCTGAACGTAGGTCTATCTTGAAAAGTAAGGGAGTAGTGCGTATTTTGGTTATTTTTCAAGATAGACCTGTGTTCAGCCATACCATTCAAAAGGTCTCGGCGAGAGCTTTCCATTGATATGGCTGAACATAGGTCTAGGTTGAAAAATTACATAAATACGCATTTCTCCCGTTTTAGTTTCGTACCCAAAACAGGTACAGCATTCCCCAAAACGGGATTTTGTTTTTACTGTATACAACCTAAATTACTGTAACCCAACTTAACGTAACCTAACCTGAAGATTGTTGAATCAAGATAATCGAAGTTAGTAACATTGTTTTATCATAGCCTTCCTGTTTTCCTGAACTGCGTTTTTTTTTCCAGGAATACGTGTGTGGCGATAAACACGTGAACTGCAGTTGGGGAGACGCAATCAACGTAGCGAACAGATACGTGTACGTCAGTCAACCGCGGAAGCATCGAGTACTCGTTATCAGCAAAATCCAGATGGTTGTTGTTGACGTAAGTACGTCGGTTGTGTGAAAGCTCATTGACCCGGCGCCACGGAGCGTTGAGTTTCAGCGAGGTGACTTCTGTTTCAGGTTGTCGCCACAGATCGCTTCCCTGTTCAGCTCCACTACGTTCCTCACCTTGATCAGGTGTGGGTCCTCAACTGGCGCAGCGAAGAAGACGAAGGCGTGAAAACAATCCAAGTTATTCGAGACGCGTCGCAGAAGAGGAAACATGACACGGTCCATCCGGAACCCATTGACGGCCAGTTTGATTTGGTCCGCGGGCTCTTCTTGCCGCCTGACCAGGTCAGGAAAAACTTTCTTCTCCATGTCTCAACATCAAGTGGACAAAATGAGCATCAGACATTGGTTCTAATCTTTTTTAGTTTCCCTTAATCATATACTAGCGTTTAAATTTGAAAATTCAATAAAAAGTTTTTCGCCAAAAATGAAAAAAATGTAAGGGCCTTTTTTTCAATTTTCAGCCGAAATTTGATTTTTGAAGTTTTACTTTTTGAGGATTGGATCTAATTTAAAGAAACTAAAAATGGTTCAAAGCATTGTCTTATGCTCAAGTTATCGACTTATAGCTTTTAAAAATCATTTATATAAATTTCCAAGCACAGAGTCGCGCAATACTTCTAGTTTTTCGCGTAAGATCTTGTCTGGATTTTTTCAGCGAGGTCCTAAGATTAAAGGTACCGGTATATTATTTGTTTGAGCTAAACCTTTGAAACTTTTGCTCAGTAAAAATACAGTACTTAATTCTTGTCGAACAGCAAGACATCACACGATTCCCCTCTTATTGTAGAAAACCCGAACCACTGCTCACCACCGTTGGTAAACATGACCAAAATTTTGTTTTGCAGAGCTATCGATTTTGTTTCTTTCCGCATTTACTACATTTTATTTTTGGCTTGAATTTTTTCAGGCCATATTTTTGGTCACTGTAGGGAAATTCTACTCACTTTTCCTCTTTGAAAAGACATTATTAGCACTTTTCCCGAGGAAGTACAATTTAGCGAATGGGCTTTTTTTTCGAGGTGGGGTTAGGCTAGGTCAGTGGTTAAGTTAGAATCGGTTGAGTTTGGGCAATTTCGTCACAGAAGCTCCACTCGATTCATTCATGCGACCTGCGCTCCGTTCCGGCTCGCAGCACTCTTTGCCATGTGAAAAACAAGGTCTCGAAAGATAACCCAATTTATTCCTTGTTTTTATCTCTTTTTCAGGATCTGTCCCACAGGTTCAAATACGCTTACGTGACTCACATGGACCAGAGAGGCCTCTACAAATTGGATCTGACTAACATGCGATATGTCCGCTCTATCGATCTCACTCCGAACAACTGCGTACCACGGCACCTGCAGTTCTCAGCGCTCTGTGAGTGTTCTGTCTTTACCGTTTTTCAGACGCGCCCACGAATTGCAGACTAATTTTTCGAAAACTTTTCATTGCAGATGGCTTGGTTGTGATTGAATGCGAAGAACCAGTGACGAAGCGTTCGCAGGGACAACTTCTATTGGACTACTTGACTGATTCGGTGGTTGTGCACAGCCCTGGTTTACTGGGCCGACCTCATGTGGCACCCGACTCGAGGACTGTAGTGACTTTAGACCGTGACCGCGATGGTGCTACCTTAGTGGTACAGGAAATTACTGGTAAGCAAACTAGGTCAAAATATTGGAATCGCTATTCTGGAAAAGATGTCCATCATCTTATAAAGTTTGAAGCTGCTTTAGGTTATGCTTTTTATTACGACAAAACTATTTCTCCGTAGAAAACAGTCGATTTTGCGGTTAGACAGAAAAATTGACTGCTGGACACTCTCGGCTTGGGATTTTAAATTTCAGTTTTAGGGATATAAATCGACACATTGAGCAACAGAGAACGGTTTAAGCTCTCTTTAGTTTCTCTGAATCAGATCCAATCCTCAAAATGTAAAAATTCAAAAATCAATTTTTTATTAAAATTTTGAAAAAAAATAAAAAGGCAATGGGTAGTACCGTTTTTTTAATGCAATTTTCGGGCATTTTTTTAATATTCTAATTTTGACGTTTGGTTATGATCAAGGGAAACTAAAAATAGTAAAAACTGATGTCTATTGCTGATTTTGTCCACTAAATAGAACACAGGCAGGAGATGTTAAGCGCGGAAGGTGTAACTTTAGATCGTATCGCTTGCGAAAGGATCTTGAGGTGTAATCTAAAAGATGCGTTTGCGTGAAAATTTTAAAATACGTAAAATCTCCAGAAGTATTTTTACTCTATTTCAAATACGTTGTCGAGATATTTGTAATTTTTTTCTCCTCTTTACAAACATGTTAAAACGATGACCTGTATTTATAAATACCAGTATGTTTCAAAGCCACTCATACTGTAGATAAAATATTGACTATTCAGTAATGATATATATCTTAAGTTACATTAGAGATGTCTCAATTTTAATACTTATCTTAAATTCACAGAATAATAAGTTTGAAACTGTGTTCGGAATGCCTGCCGCTCCGCCTCACCCACTCGATGCCATCTCCGGCTATTTCGCCGTTCCTCTCGGCGTAGGCCTATTCCCCTTCCGGCTATTGCACGGCCCACTTGAGTGCACCTGACCCGCAGCCACCGCATCCTCCCCCGCTTGACGTGATTGAGGGATGATTTCACGGCAATCCTGCTTGCTCTACAGTTGATTCATCTCGTTGTTGCAGAACGAGGTTTGCGGTTCGCCTTTGATGTCAAGACAACACTGAATATCAGCGATGTGACTTTCTATCCTTCACGAACTACGCACAGCTACGATCTGTACGCCAGTACTTCAAACAAGGAAGACATATTATTTTTGAATCTAGCCACAGGTAAGCCTCTCCAAAACTCCTTCAAACCCTACTGATACCAACCCTCGCAGCGATGTAGTTGGTGTCCACAATGTCACCAGCGTGGCAAAAAAAAAGTGCAGTCGTTGACAGTGTATTTTGTCGTGTGCAGGTAAAGTGGAGGTGATCACCGGGGTGGGTCGCGCCATGGAGCCGAGCCTGGCTCAGTGGGGACGGCCGAACCGGCCCATCGCCGCGTCGGGAGTGTTCGGCCACTTCCTGGTGACCCCCGCCAACGAAGCGCTGTTCGTCATCAACGGGGAGACCCGCACCGTCAACTGCGAGATCGGCGAGCTAGCGCATCCCCGCACCGTCGTCTGGGTGACCATGCAGCTGCAATGAGCACCGCGGCGAGGCGCGGCGCGCCCGCCCGCCCATGGCGTCGACGGCGACGTGAGACCTCTCCCCGATGACGCTGCTCGCCTCAACGGCGCGCCCCCGCCCGCCTCGTAGGCGACGCTGCGCTCCGCTGCGGATCGCCCCATCCAGGCGACCCGTCCGCACCCAAAGGACCACTGCACTTGGCGACGCCTAAATCCCTCCACACGGAAACAGACTGCTAGCTAGCTCTTAAACAAGCGCGATTCTTAAATTTACATCTTTGGAGCTACTCGGGTTGCTGAATTCCCGACAAATTTAAACGGGTTTGATTTCAACTATTAAAAATAATTTAGTGATCGATTTTTGGATTCCTCAGCTCGAGGTACAAAACGCACCATGGATGCTAGATTATCTCTTGTGATTCTCGAGTTAACCACAAGTAAGCTTCACATTATCGCACCGAAAAAAATCGCAGAGTGCTGGAAAACTAACGGAAGGAAAAGTGATCGGCTTTCATTCGGAATGAGAGAGCTCTCGATTCCTAGTAACGCAGCTAGAGAGGTCTGATTTCCGTGTGAGTTGAAGCGCCGTTGCTCCTGGCTGACCCATGCTAATGCAATCGAAAACCCGCCTGATTTGGCTATTCGGCTATCGCCGCCCATTAAGCTTGTTCAGGTTGCATTTATAACTGTAACAGCCAGTAGCTACAGTGGATTAGGCTTAAAACGGTCTAGCTTAGCCGGCCGGTATCTATTCCCTGATAAATGCTCAGGGCAGCCCCATTTCTAGACAGGCCTCATCAGACACCAGAGTGACATTGTTTTTTCACCATCACTAAAATCAGTATATTGGCTCTTGCCGCCAGTCATGGTATTCAGACCGTCTTACTAAGGTCTTTCTTTCCAACCTAGCTGAACCTAACCTAATTCAGCATCTGTGATTAAATTTGATATATTTTACGTCGATCTACGTTCTAGACATTTCAGTTACGGTTTCCCATTGTTTTCAACTTCGTAGGTTACTCCCAAGAACTACCGATCTGGACTCAAATTCGAGTCACTGGGAAGTACAGACGAGGAAGTAGTGCATCTTAATAGCCATCGCTTTCCCTTGAAGTAACCTTCCTCCATTAAATGTAGGCTAACATTACCTGTAATGCCCTCAGATAGATTTCCGGAGAGAGCATGTAACCCATATTGTGGGATTAATCATGTGATGTCAAGTACTATCAGTCCAAAAGGTACTGTCCTGCTCTGAACGCGCAGGAAGGCTCTATGGGCAAATATATTGGCCACCGCCTTGTTGCACGACCAGAACCAGATATTATCTTTTGGACTGATATTACTCGGAACCTGTCCTTTTAACTTCAAGTCACAAAGTGACAGTAGTTTGTACTTAGCTCGGAGGAAGTTTTAAGGCACGTCTCTGGCAAGTTAGTCACTGCTTTGTGAAATGGGGCGGCTAAGAGTGGGGTGATTAAGTGCCTCTACGTTGTGATATCAGTGGTGGACCTTTGCATACCAGCGTTTTATAGCACACCAAGTATAATGTTGATAGTCATAACCTGGACTGGTTCAGTCACGCGTTTGAATTACCTATCTTCTCGTAATGTTTCTGTAAGAGTACCTGCCCCGAAGCGAATCACATCAATGGTGCTCTCTTAAGTTGTCTCAAGTTTGCTCCACTGAAAACCCTCGATACGAGCGACTCCTCATTTTGGATTCTCTTCAGAACAAGTTTGTATGCACTTCGAAAGCTAACTTATAAGAAGTTGCGCATAAAAACATGGAACATCACACAAGTTAGGTGGCCGATTTCGATGTATTCCACAAGTGATTCTGAAATTTCTCTTAGATTGATCCTTTCAGCTAAGGCGTGATCGCGGAGGCTTCAACGCCTGCGTTAAGCCGTTCAGTGATTCGCACCTAACCTGTATTAGAACGATTTTGTAACAGTGACTATCAGAGTGGTTCCCTTAACTGCGTTCATACCCAGAAGCAGTCCCGGTGTCTAACCTAAGGAACTTTGTGAATAATTGTAAATTGGATGATCATAAGTTGTCGAGTATAATTCTATCATGTTTTTAATAATTAAAAAACCTGTACATAAATTATAATTCAATACAGTCGTACTTTTTCATGTACGATTATGTTAGAAATGAGCACAGACACGGACGTATAACTTGAAAGGTTGCATAACCGTATCGATTGGTGGTTTATCTTTTCTGTTCATGTTTGGAAGAGTATTTTATCTTGGCTAAATACGGTTCTCTTTTGTAGCTACAAATCTTCAATCAAAATCCCCTATGCTGGTGTTCAGACTACCGTACATATCATACGATCTCTCCTTTGACTGCAAGACCTCCTCTATATTTCATTCCCAACTGCCTCAGGCTTGCTGAAAAGACAACTTGTTAGTTCATATCATTGATAGTACCAATTGATGTTTATTTATTGATTTAGTCATACTTATCGGTTTAAGTTTGTTGATGTAATATGTACAGACATGTAAGCCTTTGTGAGATTTATTAGGTGACGTGACATGTCCCATCATGTTCACACTCATTATAGTTCCAGTAGTGAGCTTAATTTTAATTGAATTAATTTATTTCCTAATTTATAATCTTGTTAAAATGTTTTCTACGAAAGGGGCTTGTATATCAGTTAATGATAACGAAATTTCTAAAGAAATTTTTCGACATAGCTCTCTTAAAAGCATCTGAAATGTCTGAATAACATAAAGAACAAATACGAAACGAGAGGATCGTGTATTACCCTTTTCTTTTAACGTACTGTTATAATTTTTGAAACCTCTGCAGCCTTGTCGTAACTAGAAATGAGACCGAGTTGGAGGTAGGCAACCCGGCGTACGGTCATGTTTAGTGGGTTGCCTACCTATTGACAAACTGAGTTATTCGTTTCAAAAAAGTAAATTAAGCGTTATTCTAAGGGCTATTGGACCTGTAAAACCTCCGTTTAAAACCCTGCGTAATAAATTGAGAAGGGCTGTTAGAACTTGATGGATAGCCGTATGCCCTGATATCAATAAGAACAAAGAATTGTCATTAGAGTAAACGGTTCTCGTCGTTTTGTAAAAATAGAATTAAGAGTGAAGCAAGCTTTTGATTTATCAATTTTGTAAGATTTTGTTTTCTGTTTCGTGCGAAATTCAAGTGTGTTATGGATCTGCGCGGATATTAAGTTACTGATAACGTGAATTCTTAATATCTCCGACGTCCTTGCGAAACCAGTACTGTACCATACTTTACTAGCTTGTCTTTAAGAAAGTAATTTTTCTAAAATATCCGAGATTCACCGCTTCTTTCCAGGAAAGAAAACATGCTCAATAGGTCCTTATACGATTCCGTTGGATTACCATCTGAAATAACCATGATTGTTTTAGCAGTAGATAGATCTGTAGTTCACGTACGTACACGGCAAAGACTGCCTGAACTCAGTCTCGATAGTTGATGTGCAAAGAAAAGTTTATTTTTAACAGACCTAGAATAAGTGTAATCATTTCTTACGGTAGGAAATGGGTTTTCAACCAAGCTTGCTCTTTTAAAGAAAGGTATTTTTGTGCTGTTCCTGTCGGCGTTGTTTTCTTGGCTTCTCCTTCTTTCAATACATAGTGTTGTACGCATTTTTCGGCTAGATGTATGAAGAACACTACGTTTCGTCAAGCCTCTCTGTTCACATTTTTTCTGCTTTGTAAGTGTAAACATGAGTCAATATGCATTGCATTAGTGTCACGAATGTCAAATGTTCACAGACCTTTGAGAAATGTACTGTACTTGTCTTTGCAATGCCGAAGGCCAATCTTCTAATAAAGGAATTCCATGAGTTGGAACTATCAATTTTTAAGCAGTTTGTCTTTACTGTTTCATCTTCCTTCCTCCCCCTTTCAGAAAAATGGAAGAAAAAAAGTCGTCTTACAGCTTATTTGTTGCATGTGCACAATTTCATCGCATTTGCCCGGATCCGAATCGGGTGCTTGCAGGAAACACATACATGAACGGGTTACCGGTAGTCTTAAAAAGATTACGATCCATACGGCTTTTGCATTTTCATAGATGTAAAAATAAAACCGTATGTAGTTAAAGCAATATTTTCCTTGATATGCCAACTTGAAAAAAGAAAAAAAAAATCTTACGTCGGGGCTACCGGTAACTCTCGGAAAGCTGCGAGTGCGGACGAACGAGGGGCCGGCACGATACACTCGCAGAAGAAAGGAAAACATCCACGACATGAGCTAGTATTGAACTAAGGATCTCATTGTTATTCGTCAACCTCAAATTCAGACGTCATAGCATGAGAAGAGAAATGAAATATTTTCCCCCTCATGGTTACTGAGATTTTTCCGCGCAAAGTGATCAAAACAAACCGCACTTGCTTTGAAAGAAAGCTGTCGGTATTTGTCACTTCCTTTTCCGACTTTTAGAGCCTTCCAGTCGGCCTACTTGCATGTGGCCTATGCACAACGTAAGTTGAAAATTGGAATAATTCGAAATTTTCCGCCTTACAACGTCTACTAATCAATAGAGATGCGTCAGTGAAGTACTCCACGCTATTGGCCAAGCCATTGTACACACCTCAAGGCACAATCATGGCACCACTCTTTGAACTGTCTACGCCAACAGAAAGCTTATTTTACTCACAAATAAACGTTTATAAAACAAAACCGTATCATTCTTTATGTGTAATATATGTAATTTTGTTTTTTATATGCGAATGGCGATGAAACTCCTCCTTCCTTTTTGCATATTCAGGGGATCGTTTTGTTTTTAGGTTGGCAGCATGTACCACCTCACCGCCTTTTATTTTTCCTCTTCCTCTGTTTCCTAGTTGATGCTTGTTTGCCAACCTTTTTACTAGACAATTTTCTATGTATTTTTTAGTTTTTATCTATAGATTTTGACGTCTTAAGCTTTTTAAAACGTATTATAAAGTGAAATCTAGTAATTTGATGTGCTGTTCTTTGTACGGAGAGACTCTGTTTAGTGCCGTTCTTCTTGTCGAATCCGATATAAATAGCGTCGGGCGTTGGCAATGGAAGTCATTCAAATAACGCTGTTTGGCCGGTGAAGTTCAAAGAGGATTGGGAAAAGTTTTGTTTTAATTTTGCTAACATGATCGGCAGCATATTTTGACATTTTATACTTGGGATTTGTGCGCAAAAAATCACCGATCATGGCGTCCAATAATCGCCCCGATGACACCTTTTCTTGCACCTTTTTCGACGAAACGTGAGTAAAACCGTTACAAAGCTTGTCCTCATTGCATTTTCGCTGTTGTTTAAAAAAACTACGATCTAATTTCATTCTGAGAGACGGTATTTACAACACCCAATCCTTGCAACATGTCTTGAACCTAGTTCTAGTACCCTGGCTGGGTAAAAGTTGTTCTCCTGTTAATGAAATATTTGCATCCACATCAGAGGTTACAGTTCCAAGCATTTCCCAAGAAAGATCCATGTAATCGCTTTTGCTGCCAACAAGTATCATAGAATTGTTGAGAGCTTATTGGCGTGTCAAGAGGTTGCTTAGCACTTGTTCATATGATGTTTTCTTGCACTAAAAGAACCTTGTATTCAAGGGTTTTTATCTGGCTTGACAGTGTTCAGTCCTTGTTTTCCAAGTGTTTACCACAGGTTCACAGTTGTTACTGTGGATTTCTAAGGCTTTGGACCACAGATAAACAACCATGTGTGTCATCTGGTGGGCATTGTTTAAGAGCAGTAAACTAATTTTAGAGCACTGCCTCAATGTACTGCCATTAGGGAAAAAGATACACATACAGTGTGATCCATAACCCTCATAGGTAAGTGCTGTGTAATATTTCACAAAATGTGACTGTCGGTTACTCTCTTGGGCATTGGAAGTACTTTACAGGGTTTGTACTGTAACATCACTATGTTTCTTCATCATACTATATACAAATTAAGCATTGCCAATGATATTGTTGATTTGCAAAGAAAAGCTGTCATCAAATACTTTTTCATTGTATCATAGTTGTCAGTTGCTATTTCTGTTGCTTATGTTTGTGTCAATGTGCCAATAAGATGTCACTGACTGCTCTTAAGTCCCGTATGATTTTCATTGATGGCAGTTTCAATTGGGCAAGAGCAGTGAGCGTTAAAAATTCTCCAACAATATAATGTTGCACATCAATTGCAAAGTCTGCTTTTGGCTCAATTTTCATTGTGGAAAATATTGTCTTATTTTCTGGCTGTGGCCGAGTTTCAATTTGTATACTCATGTCGATGTTGATCTTCCTTTCTTTGCCCAACATTTTTTGCTCAATTCTGCAGTGCTAGATGCTGCATCTATTCTAAATTTGTCATTTACATTGAAATGAATACTTCTCCATCGCAACACAGGGCTCACATAGGGAACCTCCTAGAATATAATCGTAATAAATATTACGCCATGATAGCAATATTTGAAAGAACTCTAAAGAGCTTTTGAATGCTTAGTGATATTGAAGCTCTGTGATTGTTCAGTCAAAAACTTCCTGTCAAGTTTTGAAAAGAGTAATTAAGACTATCTCAAAAAGCACATGGTTTAAACATTATTGACAACACCTGTAATTTTGACCTATCCTTTGGTGAAAATACGTACCTTTTATTGAAAGGTCCATGCATTACTGATAGATCTGTTGAATTATGTTTTTGTTTTTCTTTGTATTTAATGATAAGTGCTGTGGGTGTGTACAGCTGTTGAAGATTAGAACTGCTGATGAATGATGTTATCTCAGGTACTTAAATCCATTCACAAAACTTGAGTCAGCTGACGCGCTACTATGAAATACGGAAATGAGTAATAGCCGAAAAATAATCGATTTCATTCATGTCCGTCAGTGACAATTAAACTGCCATGATATTCGATTAATGAAACGCTTGGGTAACACCTCAATTACGTATTTTTCTTTATTCTTTGAATATTTGCACCAAAATAAGTAGCTCGCTGAAAACCGAGCAAAACTTACCGCACTGAGTTTGCATCAAACTTAACGTTTTGTGAAGGAGGACAACACCCCTCCTATTAAAAATTATATGTTTAGACCCTTAATGAGTGGATTCCGATCGAAGAAATAATTTAGAGAGGACGATTTTAACAAGGCTATTTCCCTGATGAGGGGTCACATCTTCAATAGCGGAATACCCACACCACCCGTTTAGAATAAGAGATGTGCTTGTTTATACTGAAGTTCGTTGTTCTCCAACACACTCGTTTGGACCCGTTGACAAATTTACCTCTCATTGTCAGGGAAACTGGGTTAAGTCAGGAAAATATGAGCTGTCCGAGAAATTATGGAATTAATAGGAAAGTATACCGTTTATTTGAAAATTTGCATTATTTTGTTCTTGTCGCTAAGATTAGTGGAGAAATAGCCGACTGGACAAAGTGCATGTGATCTAATTTTATCTCTTGTCTTCAAGGGTATCAAAAGTTCGCGGTCCGTGCGTTGGTATGAGCGTGAGTCTTATGGTCCTAGGAATATCGGTAAACGATTTCCCAAAACGAACAGGGTAACATCGGAGCATTAGCACAGCTCAAAATCACAAATCTATCAACCCTCCCCCCATTCCATAACAGAGTATGACAAATTCTGCGACCGAAGGTATCCATTGACAAAGTCCGCGTAGTAGAGACGCAGGAAGTGGCGCCGCGCAAAGGGCGTAGGGGTAGTCTATTCTGAGTCACCCCCTCCCCTCCTCTGGCCCCCGTTGCCTAGCAACGCCAGCATCCCCTAGCGGGGAGGGGAGGGGGAGCTCGAGCCGCGGCGGCGGCGCGGGCGCGGCGGCCGCTCAGTACGCACAGAGGACAGACTGCGGTCGTATTAATCGAGTGCAGACGGGCCGGCCGCACGCGCTGCTAGCCTTGAGTGTGCGTTCGGATTTTGGTGTGTTCGCGGCGTGCAATGTATAGTGTGCAGTTGCGGAGGAAGAAGGTCTTAAGGATTTGGTGATTTTTAAGGACAAGCGGGGAGGGTTTTTAGGACACGATGTCTGTGTTTCGCTTCGGGCCCGTGACGAGCCCCTCGCGAGCCTCGGACCAAGAACATACACCTTTCTGGTGAGCCTCTTATACTCGTGCTTTTCGCGGCTTATACATTTCAAACAGACTGCGACTTACGCTTTTTCATAACATGCGTTTGGAGTGATGTTTTCCTAAACCTAGTATCATCTGGCGAAACAGCGTATGTCATGATGTACGCAGTTCTGTCAGCTGAGGGTGGAGGGGGATTAAAATTTTGCTTCGCGACAGCTTGAATTTCCCTATTTTGGAATGGTCAGCTGTAGATTAAAGTCGACAGGCCTTGAATCAACCACATTGTTTTCAGTTCCTTTATGCAGCTGATGACCCAAGTCTTAAATTTCAGTAAAACAAAGCGACCCTTTAATACAATTAAAAGGCTGATCCGTTTCATAAACCTATCGTAAATTCTACAAGTTGAATCAACTCTTTTCAGAAACGTATCCTTTTTTTTTGAAATTTGAAAATTTTGCGTAATATTTAGGAGATTTCAACTCTAACATTGTGAATACAAGGCTCTGGGAAAACGATCAGAGTTCCATCTATAAGACCCGTGCAGCCTTCATCGGTGTTATTTGCACTTAAGCGTCGATATTTGTCGAAAACAAAGATATTTGCTTCCCTTATGCTTCCGAAACTCGGCTATTGTCTTAGTCACCCTGCCTATAATTTGATGACGTTCCGCGCATGCGCGGGCTTTCAGCTGGCCAAAACATTTGAAAAATCGCGCGAGAGGAATCGCAGTTCGCCGCCCCCTCCGACAACATTTACCGTGAATTTCGCTCAATAGTTTTCGAGATTGTTTCTCTCGTGGTCCACAGTTCAATCTTTATTCCCATGAAGACATAACCGCGTGTGGTGTCTGGTTACGAAGTGCCGTGTGCCTCGCGCTGCTGGCATATAATACTAGCTTTCGTATGCGTTCAATCACAGCGGCTGTTTAGGCAACATGTGTCTTTACTTTAGACGAATAGGGGGGGAATCTGTGTAGGCCGCCAGGATATACAACACACTTTGCGAATCCTTGGCCTTAGGCTGCGAAATGGACGGAGAAAAACCTGGCAATATGAAAAACCTCTGAAGAGAACATTCCTGCGTTCAGCTTTAACTGCAATTTTGAAACTGAAACGGAAACTTTCTCCTACCTGGAAAGGAGTTAAGTTTGTTTAGGTTGTGTGCCTTGTGCTTTGCTCATCTCAGCGACAAAAGGTGGAACTCAAGAGGTGGGAAATTCAACCTTTCAAACTACTGTAAGTGGAGAAAGCATAAATTAGTCCGTCTCCAAGATTTGAAGTGCAGCAATGATCCAATTACGTGGTTGAAAGTCCACCATCTTTACGGACCTTAAAAGCACGCCCACGCGGCGCCGCGGCGGCGCATATTTCACAAAGGGCAGGGCACAGGACACCTCCGTCTTATTATCTCGTTAATGCAGATCAGTCGGATCGTTTATTTTGAAGCCAAAATTGGGTCAAACAGTTTTGATCGAAACTGAGGTCATATTCATTGGGTCCATTTGACTGAACCTGCTTTGGTCAGACCAGATCCTTTACTGGCCACCTTAATTGGCGATTTTCAAGGGGGAGACTCAGTAAGGTTGTCGCTTGAACCAAAACCTAGCCTTGTTTGTGAGCCTTTTAAAAGCGCGTTTATTTTTGTCCCCTTTTCCTGTCTTCCGCCTGCTTTTGGATCTCCTCTCGAAAAGTGACGTATTTTATTTCTTCCAGAAGGGGACATGCTTTCTAATAAGATGCATGCCATACGTCAATTAGTCGGGAAGGGCTCGTACTTAATTTACGAGCATCGCGGAGGAAGGAAAAAAAGTGTGATTTTTTTGGGTGTTATGCTATTGACCCGACGTGCATTCATATAGGGAAACTTGAACGCACGTTACCTAATGCATTTTAAATGGGAGGTGACTTCAGCGCACGGAACCTATTACTTTCTAAACGGGGCAGTCGGGTCAATAGGCACTTTTTTTCGATCCTTAGAATCTATTGCCAAGTCAAAAATCTGGAGTATTTAAATAAATATCAAAAGTAACGCGATTAAAAGCTTGTTATTTGGTCAATTTTTTCGACTTTTCTCTGATGTGAAGATAGCGCGATTTTTGGGTTCTTCAAAGTGAACCAAAGCCCTAGAAATGGTCAAAATTAAGTTGGAAATTAAAAAAATCCTGTAGCTGCTATCTCAAGAATTTCTTCGCGATAATTTACCGTTATGAGCACAGTTTGATAATCGCTCTCAACAAAGTCCTTTGATGAAGATAGTTATAAAGATGTGGGACAGCTATCGCGAGTGCGTCGACCCCGCCGTATTATTGTTGTGAACGAGTAGCCGCCAAGGGGTGGAGGGTGGGGGCGGGAACCGATTCAGATCGCGGGCGGGAAGTTGCAAGTTATGCAAGCAGTGCTAGTGACGTCCGCCAGCGGCGCC
>Ga0058701_10002368_pt1 | contig 14216 bp, 7 predicted proteins | sample AgamicOrMae_FD_97039 | JGI IMG/M metagenome (GOLD analysis project Ga0058701, IMG submission 97039) | Agave microbial communities from Guanajuato, Mexico - Or.Ma.e | ecosystem: Host-associated > Plants > Phyllosphere > Phylloplane/Leaf | place: Guanajuato, Mexico | collected 2012-06-04 | reverse complement strand
CTGATCTGGGAAGTTAAGCAGGCCTTAGTAGCATGTGAGTAGTATCACATGTGAACCATGGGTAGATTCCTTTTTTATTTCATGTTCCCACATGATTTTTCCTTTTCTAATTATATGAGGGGATAAAGCTTGGCCACTGTTTAATGCTTTTTGACGAGTCTTATTGTATGGGAACATGTATATTACTATTGCGAGGCCAAAGGCCGACTTATATAAGCAAAGATGTTTTCTAAAACAAACGTGATTTAATTCCGTAAAGTATAGAAGCCGGTCTGACGGCTTTTTGAAATTGAGAGGGAAGGTTTTGCAACTTGTTTCGCGTGAGTTTATTGTGACCAACGTTTGACATTTTTGGTCTTAAAAACAACTTAAAAACTTCCGCGATTCTGATATTTTTTTAACTATTATTTTACGGCAAAAAATTGTAGACAGATTTTGACTTAAATAATTCATTCGGGACGTGATAACGTACAGATTTCATTCACACATCGTCAGATAAGCCTGATAAAATAAATGTTTTGGGTATAGCGTATACATCTGTTTTAGGTGTGTTAGGATTAAGAGCGGATTTGAAACTTATTTTAGCTAGTTAATTTTTAATATGAGCCAATCAATAAAAACAAATTAATAAAAAAAACGATCTGGTGACAAGAGCTGTATTTTATTGGTAGTTTTTTAATGTGTCTGGTAAGACTAAAATGCGGTAAAATTCATCATTAAAATAAGGACAACGAATATTGTTTTAATCAGAATCCACATTGTTGCGAATTGAGTGTCGAGGTTGTTGGCCTATTGCGCCAACATCCTAATCGTTGTGTTGTTGCGTTGTCGTACATTCCAGATAAAAATTAGTTTCGCCTTTTGTATGTGGTATACCTTGTATAACGATGACGCATGTCTTCTGATCTCCATTGCAGAGAGCCAGTAGCCTGCCCATCCCCTAGCCTAGCTTCATATCCTCCCCTTGGAAAAGAAGTTTTCAACAATGTCAGACTTAAAAGGCTCCAAGAGTTGTTTCTCATTGTTGATTGTCATGGCTAACTTTGTTGCAGATGCCAACAACGAAGTTGTACCATCCGGGCCGGCGGAGGAAGTTCCTGGTAGTCACGTGACCGGCGCCCCATCAATTCCGTTTCCGGGACGCGGCCGAACACCCCATTCCGTTGTCGAGTACGTTAAACCCATCAAAGTCTCTCCGCCACCTCTTCACCAGCACGACCTACTCTTCGGGGAAGACCTCATGCACACCGCGCAAGCACCAGGTAGCCTAACATTATTCATACACACACCGCACTCTCATTCTCAGGATCAGTTTTAACGTTGCGTGACCGTCTTCTCCAGCGTTGCACCCTAAATAAACCTTCCGCTACAGTTTGATGTTCATCGACACATGAACCGGATTAGGTTAACCTAGGTTAGGTTAACATACGTTTGGATCAATCTTGGTTAGCTTAAAACCTGAACAAGAATAACCTAGTGCCTACCTTAGGTTTAACCCATGTGAGTAGAAGGCTTGTGGGGCAATAACCGTGTCCCGCAACTTTGCGACGTGAAAAGCTTTCTCCTCGGAACAAATATAGCCAAAACGAGCACTCACCACGAAACGAGAAGGCTCAAAGAATCCATTCACGTATCTCACAACTTCATAATGAAACACTAAATTATGATAAAAATTACTTATTCCGGACGAAACCCGTTCACACAGACATCCTCCACACCCTAAGGTTATCGTAAAATAGGTTATGTTAACTTAGGGTGTTAACTTAAGTTTGGTTGCCCTATGATTGGTAAAACCATGCTTGCTTGTTAAAGGGTAGGTTGAATAGAGATTAACCGAGGTTTGGTTCAGATAAACGTAGGTTAGTTCAGAAGACAGTGCACTTCGTGTGTTTCTTCGCTATCCCTACACTTCCATGTCGGCCAGCCCGCTTATTTCTCGGTCACAGCTTCTGCCACCGATAAGTAAGCGGATTCAGGGTTGGGGACTGTTAAATTAGGTTAACTATTGGTGTTGTGTGCCTCCCCCAGCAATCGCTATACTTGGAGATTCAGCGGATGATTTTAAAAATGAACAGTGTATGTAAAAAAAGAAACGTGACATGCAGGAGACTCAATCAATTTCGTATCCGTGATCTGTCGGGGACACAGTTAATCCCTTTTTCGGAGAATGTGTTAGGTGACAACGGGCACCATAAAAACGATCCTGAGTACCCGACGGGTATTTATACTCGATTGGTACCGTGCGAAGCGATTGTTATGACGTGGTTTTGTTAACGGGAAGGTCTTTGGTCGCGGCCCGTCAAGAGACCCTTGTTGGCGAGCCGGTGAACTACCTGTCCATCAGGCAGTTGATAATTTATAATTCTCGCAGCGGACACAGAACTGTCGTCTGAGGTTTGTGGCGCTCTCCCTGCGGGTCGGTTTCACTCGGGTATTTTGGGTCGCGACCTTCCCTGCCATCGTATCGGGTAACCTTACTTCTGAAATTTGAGTCGTAAAGATGGACGAACTGGAATAAGCTACCTGGAGCCCCAATCATTGACATGATAACCCGTCTGGAGACTTATTTTCGCAAGAAATGCGACCCGTTTCCCAACTTGACTCACGACCGATTAAATAATCATTTCAATCGCTCAAATCACCCCGAACAACTGCCGGTGACCCGCTTCTTCAAAAACTATGTTTTCTCTTACTTTTATTTTAAAATTAGCCGTACTTTTTGCTGTTTGTATTTTTTGTTGGAGAGTGATTTACTTACTGATCAGTACTGCTTTCACTGATGGATTGATTATTGACTCGACATGCATTAATATAGAGAGACTTGAACGCACGTAATCAACCTAATGCATTTTAAATGGGGCGGTCGGGTCAATAGACACTCCCTTGAATATTATACCTAGTGAGGTCGTCGTTTGTCTAACGCACGTATGTGTTAGATTGCCAGCATTTACCCTCCTTATGATTGCGACACGGATTAGAATCTTTTCTACTTATATCGGTCAGCTGTGGGAATACCCAAACCAGGCAAACCAGGTGATTTTTCCTTCAATGTTTTATTTTTTTTTTAGCACTGCAAGTTTAATTTGTTGGCGTTTCCGTTCATGTGCAATATCAGGTTATCGCTAATTGCAAGAGGACATATTCAGTGTTATATGACTGTAAACCTCCAAATAAACCTCTGAAATCGCGTTGATGTCTAATGCTTACCAAGGAAATGTAAATGTAAATCACCACTGAAGAAGGAAAGAAAAACACGCACATTCCGCACGCCTTGCCCTAACAATGGCCGATGTTTTGATTGGCGTCTCCTTTTTGCGTGATTTTTTTTTTATCGAATTTTACATAATTTTATAAGAACCTGCGTGAATTCAGAGTCATTAGTTTTCAAAAATCTTTTCTTACCTCAAAAATAATTTTGGGCGAAGTAATCATTTTTTCTACCACGAGTATGGTCAAAATTACGTGTTTTTAAGGAGGGGGGAACATAAAATCAACATTTTTCAAGTACAAGAGCGCGTAAATTACCTTCATTAATGTCGCTCGTTCACGAAGCTTTATGTCTTTCGTATTATCTGTTTCTGGTTTACATTGAGATTAGTTCTATTCGCGCGCTCTAGACAAGCACAGCTTTGAGGAGACTGTAACGCAGGTCAAGGAGGCTCAATATTTTAAATGGGAGTTTGAGTGCGCGTGGAATGTATATTCGCTCGACAATATGAGAATACAGGCCGGTAGCCATCTTGTCTTTGAACAGGACTGCACAGTGAAAAATAATTCCTGTTTTAGTCAGTCCGATATCTGTATTGGCTATGAAGGTAAAACAGGTAAAGAGCGTGATTTTGTTATTTTAAAAGATAAACCTATGAATAATCACATCGATTGAGAACTGTCGGCGAGACCTTTTAATTGATGTGGTTGTTTAAAAGTTTATCTTAAAAAATAGCGTAATAAAGCCTTTCTCCCGTTTTACCTTCATACCCGAAACGTATAGGAATACCCAAAACAGGAATTCTTTTTTACCGTGTGGACGATCATCGACGATAATTTATGGACGGTCCCTTTGTAGTGTTGAATGGGTGTGATTTCAGACGAACCAGCCGCTCTTCGGGCCCCCGAAATGCACAGCGGCCACTTCCGGCACCAGCAGGCCGCTATCTGGGACCCTCATCCGCGTTACACCTTCGTTGCTTTCGGACAAACCTTTCAGTTACAGCTTCAGCACGATGACAGCTTTGTAGCGCCTGAAATTGTGGTAAGTTCCCCGAACCGACACCACCTGCAAGCAGTAATAACAAAAGCAAAACACGGGAGATTTTATTCCAGATCGCTTTTACCTAACAAAGTTGAATGGCCTTGCGTGTGTCCCAGGTGGCGCACATCTCGCGGAATTCGTCGGTGAGATCGTCCGCCCCGACAGCGTGCTTTTACACCGGGAGGGTCCTGGGGGACCCGGTGTCCACCGTCGCGGTCAGCTTGTGCCGTGGTATGGTAAGTGTCACTCAACACCTTAACACGAAATATATTTGCTTCCTTTTTGGTATGGAGCAAGTAGAGTTTGGGCTGAGCGAGGTTAGAGAGCTGAGAGATTTCAAAAAAATATGTGCCGCTTTTTTTTTTGCAATAAAGGCTTTTTACGCTTTGGGGACGCGCGTGTCAATTTCACGCGAAATTAGCATGCAGGTTACATATGACACCGGAATTTTAGAAGCGCGTTCATGGTTAAGAGAGAAACTTGAAACTCGCGTTACATCATACTTACGACTGCACTTAAATTGTACATACAGTAGGTGTGTAGTACTATTTTAAGCGCAGCCAACTCAAAACGCACTTAAAGTGTTCTACCTTTTTTACATCGACTAACGCAGCCCGCTCAAGTGCGTTTTACTCCCATTTAGCGCTAATAAAAGGTTGCCTATATAAAGTCTGAGAGCATCGCTCCTTATCTGCATCTCACAAACTCCGATCTGCTGTCCTTTTTTTGGCGCACTTCGTGCTGGCTCTTTTTTCCACTGATTTGAAACTCTTGTTTTGCTATCTTCGCGATTTGCACGTTTGTGGTGCTGAACGCCAGCCGTTGTGTTGCGGCGTCAGTATCTTAGCCTAATGGCCCTGGAGCACTCAGCTTTATTCGTTGTGCGCCAAGCTTCTTTAATGAGTGTAACTATATCGTAAAGTTTTGATTCTAATGAGGAAAACAACTTGTGGCGTATGTTAGGTACAATAAATGCAGTAAAACGACCAATTTAGATTTGAATTACAAGATTATTGCCGCGATTCAGTAAGTTCTCGGAGACGGAAGTGCCCAGTGTTTACCAAGCCGTGCATCTCCCTTTTCCCTTTATCTCCCCTAACCAAACTGAAACAAACCTAACCTAACAAGGGGGGTACCTTAACTTGCCGTATTCGATTTTCTTGAAACTTTCAGAACTTTTAGATTGTTATATGAAAAGATAGCCAAGCCCAAAAGTTGCTGCCAGAATGCATTTTTTCTTCCTTAATCGGCGTCAAAAATTGAACAAGAATTGCAAAAACACAATCTGTTTAGTTGCCAACATCTTGGAAACGGCCGGAAATATCGCGAAATCCTCACAATTTCATGTTCTTTTAAGTGTTGGACTAGGAATGATTATTGGTTTAAAATTATATCGAAAGAAATATTTTTATTCAAAATTGACCGCTAGTTTAAGGCAGGAAAAAAAAAAGAATTTCGGCAGCAAGTTTGGGGGTGGGGTATCTTTCCATACCACTATCTTGCAGTCCTGAAAATTTCAAGAAAATCTGGGGCGGATAGTTGTAGTACTCCCTTTGTAAGCCCAAGTGAGAAACACGTAAAGTAATTTTAGCTTACGGAAACACTCTCGCTGAACCACCGCCTATATCTTTGTTTTATTCCGGGTTATTTGAAAAAAAGAAGACAAGGTTAAAATATGAATCAAGTCTTAAGAGGAAGTTACGATCAGTGACAGATACGAGAGCAGGTCATTTTCTGACAAAAATACTAATTCCTTTTCCAGGCATGATAGTAACGCCTCGGTAGGAGAATACACGCCAAATGACTGGTACACAACTCATTTTTCTCCTCTTCCGACTTTCCTCTGCGGAAGTGATCTTCCCAATGACATCCTCTCTTCATTTATGGAAGTCGCCTTCTATTTTCTTAACAATGTCAAGTCTATATTTTCCTATATTTTTTTGCTCCGAAATCGGGAAGAAACCTGCTTTCTTGACTCGTCTAAACTCGGCTTCCATCTTACGTAACGACCTTTTTCAATCTATTTCTCGAGGTGATAACTGCTCGACAAACATTTATTTTTCAACTCTGGAAAAAAATAAATTTCCAGCGTCTTCTGCAAACATGACAAGCTCTTATGACAGAGAATCGATAATTTCTGAGATGGGAATACTTTCTACTAATTTATCTACGAAGACAAGGTGATTTTTTTCGTTACTTCGGTGGGTTTGCTTCTACTCGTTGAAGATGATGATAATCTGCTGGTTCAGGCTGTATATTACCTTCTCTATTCGGCCGATATGGTGTTATATCAAAAAATGTCAACACGGTGCACTCGCTAAGAAAAGGTTTCAAGGACCATCAAAACGTTTATTTAAAAAATTCGTTGAGTTGGTCGTGTTTCAAACTGTATTTCCTGATAATATTCTCACGCCGAACGCACAGACAGACGGACGAACATTCTCACACACGGTCAAACAAAAAAAGAGTTTTGTTTGCGTTTTATTGTTTAAAGAAAACTGAAAATCTGAAAATTTGCCAGCTTCAATGCCAATATTTGGGTGGTATTGTAATAGCGTTCTACGAGCATGGAGGTATAAAATTAAAGATATTAAACCTGATTTTCTCTTATTATGTCTAAAACAATGCTGAAACGTCAATGTCATTTCACAAGAAAGAAAACTGAAGGAAATGCTTTGTGTTTTTGAAAGATAAAAAATGCGGATTTATAAAATAAACGTTAACGTTATAAAATCGGCGATCAGGTAATTGGTAATAAAAGAATGAAAGTTCCACAGATCGTCTGTAATAAGAAGTCATCATACAAAAACATTCACCGGCCCAGCACTTCTAGGCGCGCATCACCTCTCCTTGACACTACGTGTTAGGTTTCAGGTCTACATCTAGTTTCGCATCTAATTATTACAATTGGAAACAGTTTGAATCTCCCCCTGCATTGGATTTCAGTTTCTAATTTCATTCCTAAGGCAAAATCTGAAGTTTATTCCATTGAATTATTATCACAAAGGGAACAGTTTAGAGCTTTCGTTAGCAAACTTGTCACGCAAAGCAGAATCATTTAATTCTTTAATAACGAAAAATTGGCTGTTAAGTATCGCTGGGAGCGTTGATGGGTGCCGAAATTTCGGGTCGTTGGCCTGCCATCTCTTTTTGTTTTCATTCACTTCGAGCGAATCAATCAAGGAGCCACTGAAAGTACAGTAGGTCGGAGCCACTGCCTTGTGACTTCTCGGATGCCGCTAAAATGCCCCTTCCCCTTCCTCGGAGGCAGTTACTGCTAAAGAGAAAGAGGAGTAGGCAGTTGTAGGCTAGGCGACGAAAGATAGGATAGGTGAGGTTAGCTTGTGTGCCTTGTGCTCCTGCTTTCGCTCCGCTCGGCTTGTTAACAAAAAGTAGGACAGTAGAAGTCGGGGACCGTCCTTCAATTATGTTGCGCAAAATAGGCCACTTTTTGACCCCTCCCCTCCCTTTGGTTACGCCTTTTCCCACACAAAACACATATGGACGGTCTTCCGTCGACCCCCTTCTCTCGAAACGTAATTAAAGGACGGTCCCCATAAGCTGCAATCTTTAAAATTTACGGTATGGATGAAAACTGTACTTATAAATAAATGAGGTCACGATTTTGTTCTCGACAACACGTCCAACTGCGAATAGACTCTTTATAGTTCGCTTTAAAATCAAAACGCCTATTAATTTTATGATCAAATTACTGCTTTTTATTACTCAATGAGTTGAAGAGGCTTCGCGCTATAAACGCCTCTAATTCTCTCCCACCTACGTGATAATGGTATAATCAATCGCTGTCTGTTTTTGTCGCACACGCTCCGCGTCGCCCCGCCGCGAAAAGACGACGATGCTTTGCCATATGTTTCCTGACAAAATTCGGAGGTCAATTTAAATAATGAAATGATTACGGCAGTGAGGCCTCACTCATTTTGTTGTAATTTAATCTGCATTTGAATTATGAAGCACAATGTGGTATCGCCGCGGCTTTGTGTAGGCTACGTCCACTTCGCGCGTATTTCAAGATGATGTTCAACCGCGTGATTACCGTTTCAGAAACATCGTAAATAAAGTTTCAGAAGTATCCTAAATAAAGATCGAGGTTATTCAAGTCTTTTGCGAAAAATTGTTGCGAATTTTCACTGAAAATATAACTTAATTTTTCATTCGAATTTTCAACACTGTCATCAGAGACACATTGAGCGTATTTGCTTTAGCAGATTTCGTTACTCGCGGAAGCTTGCCATACTTTTCAGAACGATTTAGAAGTCGGTGAGTCTCCTCAAAGTTAACAACGAGCGCGCGTTGAGTCCGAAGCGGGGGGGGCTTTGCCCAGTTGGTGATTCGGTTCTACTAAAAATAGTGCCAACAGTTAAAGCGTCGACAGACACGGTGTCGCGCCCCTACGTGCCTTTGCTCGCTTACAGAGGGCCTCAGGCCTGCTGGAGGGAGGCGGTACACTCCCTTCATTAAATAAACCGTAAACACGCGTGGTGAAGGGCCACTTTCAGTTGAATTACGACCGCGGATTGAACTACTGTAACCATTGTGTCAATACTGACTGAACGAGCTACCAATTATCACACAGCTTAAATAGACCAAACCCATTCAACCTAATCCAATTAACTAATTTATTTTACTCTAAACTTAACCTGATTTAATGGTGTCGAATAATCTAATTTAACCTAGACCTACGAACTGAACTAATTTAATATAACCTAATCTAGTTTAACTTAACCCAGCGTAGGTTAAATATTCCGTTTTCCGTTGTCAGGTTCATATGTTTGCTTAGTCACCAAATATTTGCTCTTTAACACCTAGCTGTATTTATTCAGCGACAATGTTAAAAGTAATTAGTGTTATATGTAGTGCAACTGGCGTTTGACGATAAAGATAACAGTGCTGTAAAATCATAATCGACCTTAAGCGCTCTGCAAGCGGAAAGCGCCTTAAGGATTTCAGTGCGGTGCAGTCGGAAACAGTTATAGCGATATTGACTCGCAGGCAACCGATTACTACAACGATATTGACTAACAGCCGACCGGCTATATCGTGCACATTTTATTTTTGGTTAGATAAGGTTACGTTAGGTTAGGTTACGTTAGGGTAGGTTACATCGCGTTAGGTTACGTTTGGTTACATTACGTTAGATTTGGCGATGTTAAGTTGCAGTTATATGAAAGTTAAATCAAACTAGTGTTTAGTTCACTTAGTCTAGGTAGAGAACTTCCTGGTTCTCAAAACTAAAAAGCGAAATAAAACAGTGCACTTCCTTCCTGCAATGCGAGCCGCGTGCTGAGAACTCTGATGCACATCCTATTTTTACATCCATTATTAGGTGCATAATTTATCATGCGAACACAAGGCAAGATCAGTTTGAAGGATGGGACTCAAGTTGTGACAGTGGCTTGAGCGTTGTGCAATGTGAACGTCTCTCGGAGCGCTTCGGCCCGCTCAGCGCCGCCTAAGCGCACGCCGAAGAGTCAAGCGAAGCGCTAGACAGCTTCAGCTCATTTGTTGGCGCGTTTGCCAGGCACTGCGGTGCAGCCACCGCCTGCAAATCAATAATCTTTTAAAAACATCACTGGACAAAGGTTAAACGGGCATTGCATAATTACGCCGTTATAACCGAGCATAAATTTGTCTTAGATGGATATATGTTACGGCGAAGCTTTGTAAACGTTGTTTTGAAGACAACATAATTTGCAAGTCTCCTCGCTCAAAGCTCCCAAGCTGCTTTTTTCTTCGTTTCTTGAGGTTAGTTCTATTTGCATGCCTATGTTTAAGGTTGTATTTTCAACCTTTTGGTTCAACCCCTACGACGTTAAGATGAGCGGAGCGATAGTGAAGCGAGGCACAAACCACGTAACCTAACCTAACTTATCCTAGGGTTACCTAATTAAACGGTCGCCAAGCCTGATTCCGCTTACTTTCTCGGCGGCCCTAAATCGGCCGCCGAGAAGAAAGCGGCATCAGGCTTTGCGACAGCCGAGCGGAGCGATAGCGAAGCGAGGTAAAAGTGACTTAACTAATTTTGGTAAACGGCAAGGGATTTGGTTATAATAGGTTAAGTTAGGTTAGATGCCTCTTGCCTCGCTCCGCTCGAATTGACGACGGAAGGTTGAATCAAAAGGTTAAAATTGCTACCTTAAAAAATTAGTGTGTATCCGTTTAATCCACTGACGGGCGACGCGTGATGGTTGATGAGGAGTGTCTGTGGGCGCCGGCGCCAGTCACCTTGTCGAGAGATGAAGCGCATATTGACATAGATTCACCTGCAATATATCCGGTTGGGAAGCGAAAAAGTGACGGCTGCGACGAGGCGGACCGCCGCAGGTATGGGACACAAAAACGAGGTTTGGTTGGTTGTTATCGTCGCTAGCTGCGTAGAGTATTGTGGAAATCCCCTTTCTTGTCTCAGTGGGGTTTTCGTCGCATTTTGCTCCCATTGTGTCGACCACGCCATTGTTGCTCTCCGTATTGTTGAACATCATTTTGCGTATTGTTACTTTCTCATTACTAAACACATCTCTTCCCAGCACCCAGTTAAGGTAAACCAAGCTGGGTTGCGGAAACATTTGCCGAGAGGAAAATTGCTCTGAAAGAGTGATGCGTCTCAGGCGTTCAACTAAAATTAACCGACATCACCGTAACCTAAACTTACTCCTTCACTCTTTGTACGTTTATCGCCTTCGTTGCAAAGCTCGGAGATCACTCAACCCAAAGGAACCACTTTTCAGCTATACGATACCTGTAGCATACGCATTGCCAACCGCACCGGTACTCTTCTGGCTCTGTTGAGGGATGCCTTATTTAATGTTTCTAAACCGATTCAAGGCTCGTTATAGCTCAATCCGTCTCACCACGAAGGGAGGAGTATTTTGATTGATCCATTTCAGAGAGCAACCGCAGCCTGTATCACGCCTCGCTGGTTCACTTAAACGCATGTATAGGCAACCGGCACAACACGGCTGTCGTGACGGTTGCCTATACCTTATCTGTCAGGGGCTCTCCATTCATATCATCATACAGCTGTCGGAGGAACTTATGCGAATAAATAGAATATGTTTAGTTAAAACCGAACTTTTTTCAACAAAACTGATTTTAAAAATAAATGCTCTTTTTCAGCTATTAAAATTTTGTCGTTGCAGAAACATAACGGACAAAATATTTCTGGCTGAGGACATGTGTTAGGCCATTTTTACTTCCACGTTTATGAGTACTTTTCTGTTAGTATCTTTGGTGAAAATATGACTATGCGTTTATTGAAAGTTATAATAGATTTTTAAACATTACTTTACAAAGGGAGTGTCTATTGACCCGGTCGCCCGATATAAAATGCATTAGGTTAGTTACGGTTGTTCAAGTCTCCCTATATTAATTGCGTGTCGGGTCAATAACAACACCTTTATACGAAATGCACTTGAAATATACTGATCGGATATCAATGCTTAGATAATACTTAAATGCTCGTATCGAAAGAGGTGTAATGTTTTTTTGGTTCAAAAAACATCCCCCCCAAAAAATGAATAAAATTTGAAACGAGTTTTTTATTGTCCAGTGAAATCGCGCGAATAATTGGAAAACCAATTCTACGAATGAGAGTAATTTAAGTTTTGAATCACAAACTTGTTGTTTTCAGACGGGACACATTCGGACATCAACGGGGAATTTTTTCATCGAGCCAGCCGAGAAAGAAAACCAGGACGCTGACGGGGACACGTCGCCGCCGAGCCCCAGCTTACTCCACGCCATTTATCGGCTTACTCCACCGCCTGTTACCAACAATGTTGAGGACGTCCCAGAACCTCAGTGCGGAGTCATATACGGTGAGTATTTTCATTGAATCCGTAATTTAACCCCCATTGAGTATCCTTTTTTGCTCTACGCACCCTAATGAGTTTTGGTGGCAGATGATGCCGATATGCTGCGATCCCAAACCGCGGATCTAAATCCAGTGGAGACCGACTTGGAGGCCGGCCAACATCCAGGATCGCAGCCGGAACCGGAAATGAATATGGATATCCACCCGCGGCGGCGGCGCAGCCTGCAATACGACTCTGACAACAATAACGCCCTCTACACAATCGAAGTTTTAGTAGCTTACGACTCGGCGATGGCAGCCTACCACGGCGACAAAGTCAAGGAATATGTCCTCACGCTCATGTCCATTGCAAGTATCGAGCGAGTAGAGCTCCAGAGGATTTTCTCAAATGATGATACCACCCGCTTGACACGAGTGTCACGCGTGTTGCCTTCTACTGGCTGAATAAACTGTTTCCGCCGGTAATAGGGAATACTGTATGCGTGATACTTGTGTTGAGTGGACCACAATAGTGGGCTTTTCTAACTCCCTTTCTTATGGATATATATAACAGACTTGTTCCTACTCGTAAGCTAAGTTTGACCCTTGTAATTGAATTTTCATGAAAACTGAAGTTATAAAAAACTTAAGTCAAGGGGGAAAATACTGATTTTTTGAAGAAATATTTTTTTTAGTTTACGAAGTTGATTTATAAATTTTTCTGTCAAAAAGTATTTATATTCGAAAAGTTTACCTCGAAAGTTGAAAAAAAATCTCATGGAGTCAAGAGAATTTTAGTGCCGGGAAGCAGTTTAATCGGAAGAGTTTCATCCATGCATGAACTTAATACATCTCGTGTACGCGCGAAGACGTGACTAATGATATGAAGGGTGTTTTCAGGTGGCTCTTATCTACCGGGACGCGACTATCGGCAACCCTATCAACGTGGCTGTTGTGAAACTTGTCCTTGCGGACTACGGCCTCCCTGGAGACTCTCAACGGAGGGGTCCTCATCGCGGAATATCGGCGTCTGAGATGCTGAGGCGCTTCTGCGCCTGGCAGATGAAGCATCGCGGAGATCGGAACGGTTTTGGGAGCCACGACGCAGCGCTGCTACTCACTAGGTGAGCTAATCCTTCCACACGGAATGAATGCGCTCCAGCAAAATAGGCAACGTGGTCTCATGATCAAAATTATTGCCACAAATGAAGTCCCAGGGTCGATCTTGCCAACTGTGCCCTCCTAACTGCAGCATATAATTAAAAGCATTCTATCCCCCCTTTCCCCTCCTTTCATTCCCTCTATCCCCCTCTTCCTCCCCATCTTCACCACTCCACCCCCACCAAGAGAAAAAAATCCGTGTTTGGTGCTGTGACCAGGATGCTCTGTCATTGCTCTCAGAGCCCACACTTCGATCTTTTTCAGGGAAAATATTTGCCGCGACCCTGACACCAATACTTGCGACACGTTGGGTTTAGCCGAACTGGGAACAGTCTGCCAGAAAGAGTCATCATGCGCTATCGTCCAGGACAACGGCCTGTCGGCTGCGTTCACCATCGCGCACGAACTCGGTCATGTGTAAGTTATAGACATTCTTTCCTCCTACCGTACGTTGAAGGTTGTATTTTCTACCGCTCATATTGAACTTACCGTCATTAAACCGAGCGCAGCAACGCACGTGACACGTAACTAATTATTGTTAGAGGCCTGGATATACTAGAGAGGAGGCAATGGGCAACCACTTCGTTTCTAATAGTACCATCAAATGCATTGGAGCTTACCATGAGAGTAGCCCGACTCTCATCAGCTTACGGAGAATCTTCGGGTACAAGATGGCGGCGCCCATGGTTTTGCACCCTCTGTGCGTCCTCCCTCTCGAGTACATTCAGGCCTCTACATCGCGTAGCCCTGTGCTGCTCATTTCGCGGTCGCATTAACTGCTATTGAGAAGTGAGCGGAACAAGATTGGTGACCACCGCAGCGAAGCAAGCCACGAGGCACAGAACTCGCGCGCTTTGATGTCATTTGTCATGAAAAGTTGAATCAGAATACGGTAGAAGATACAATTTTCAAAATGTGTAGGGTAACTTGGTCGTATAATTTTAGTAGCTCGTTTGGTAGATTAAATGAGTGGTATCGTTTTAGGTTAAGTAT
>Ga0058701_10002367_pt1 | contig 14216 bp, 6 predicted proteins | sample AgamicOrMae_FD_97039 | JGI IMG/M metagenome (GOLD analysis project Ga0058701, IMG submission 97039) | Agave microbial communities from Guanajuato, Mexico - Or.Ma.e | ecosystem: Host-associated > Plants > Phyllosphere > Phylloplane/Leaf | place: Guanajuato, Mexico | collected 2012-06-04 | reverse complement strand
TTTTTTTTTTTTTTTTTTTTTTTTTGAGCAACCCAATGTGCACTGTGTGATGAAAGCGATGACGAGACTTACACAAAGTTTGCAATTAGAGAACCGCTGTGATTGAGTTTTTCATTTACAGCGTCTTTCTCTTTGGACGAACTATGTGGAGTGATGAATTGGCAATCTGATTGGTGTAACAGAAGGGGCTTAAAGTTTTCCTGTCAGGGAAAGAACGTGCTCCCGAAGGGACAAACCATTTCACACGGAAAAATGCGACCCACTTAATGTATGTGGTTGATCAACAACGGAGCTGTGCGTCCCATTGCCGCCCCCTTTAGATTAATTTCACAGAAATTCTCGCTTTTTCGTTGTCCTTCTTGGGGCATCTGACCCAATTCACGTGTGTTGCGGCTTTTGATTCGGGCACGTTCTGTACAAGAGTTTCTATTCTAGGAGACGGATGTGAATTCACTTGAAGTTCAAGCCTATCAGGTGCTTTTGTGCCCTATATTACAGGAAATTTCAAAATATTAACTGGATGCGCAGTCGTGTGTCCAGTTGTCTGTCCATGATTTAGAATCATTGTACCTCTGCACCGAAATGATGAAATCGATGACGAGACTGATACAGTATCTGAATTAACTGCGCCTCTGTTGATGAGTTTTTCATCCTCAGTAGGTCGTATTTAGGACGGATTCTGCAGCGAGATGACGTGGCAGTCTGATCTGGTGCATAGAACAGAGTTAATTCAGTTAAGAGAAGATTAGCGCATAGTAATTGCGTCTAGAGAGGCACTCTGATAAATATGACATTGTGAAGGTGTGTTTGTACTCAACTTGATGATATCGATGACGAGACTGACGCTTTATTCGGAATAAACGTGCTGTTCTGGTTGAGTTTTTCATCCGGGGCATGTCGCGTTTATGACAAGCTGAATCGGCAAACTGATGGAGTACAAAAATCAAATACAGTCGAATGCTTTATATTTGTCGTTTGAGTATGTTTTTAGTGGGTCAAGATGCTTTACTGTTAAGATGTGAGTCCATAGTATGAACCGCAGGAAAGACTGGTGGTTTACTTCGCGGAGGCATTAACTGCCGCCGAGAAGTAAGCGGCATCAGGCGAGGCAACCGTTAGGTATATTTTACGTTGATTTAAGTTTTATGTGCCCTGTGTCTCGCTGCGTTGTCGCTCATCTTAAAACCCTATTATTTTCGGGAAAGAACCGCCTATGGTATCGCTTCGCCGCGACCAGCCGTCCTGAGAGGAGCAGCAATACGGATTCCCGTGCGTTAGAAAAATGACTCGGTGTGTACTAAGAGGCGGCACAAGTGGTAGGGGATTCATTGGCTGTTATTTTCCGGTTTTTGAAGGGCTTTACACTTAACAGGAATCTTTCAATTTCGCACTTAACTCTGACATCTCGTGAATCCCCAAGATAGTGTCATTATTTGGCCGAATCGGTCGCGTTGTCCTGTCCTTTGAATAAGGCTCACTTCTTACGGGTGTTCTGATTCCTTCGACTTCATCGGTTCTTCAACACGTTCATGTAGGCTTCCATGGGCTCTGATACTGTAGTTCTCTCGACTTGGTCTGGAAAATTTGCACTCTGCGTGATGACATCGATGACGAGACTGACGCACTATTCGAAGCGGAGAAGCTTCTGCACGCGAGTTTTTTGTGTGCAGTGTGCCTCCTCCAGGACGTGTAGTGTAGCAAGCTGATCCGGCAATCTGATGAAGTGCAACCCCTGTTGTCGTTGATGCACATTGTGTTTACGGCCTATAGTGATAGTTCGTATTCTTGTTCGTAGGTACGACTGCCAAGCCTGGCGCCGCGAAACCGCCTCCGGCCGCACCGAAGCCAGCTGCCCCAGCTAGACCAAGTGAGTTTCATGTGTCAGCAGTTCACCGAATAGCGTGCAACGACCTAAACCATTCCATAGCTGCCCCATTCGGTTGAGGGGCTGGCGATTCTTGTGACCATATGTCACCAAAGCTTTTGAACGTTGTTTAGAATTCTCGTCGTTCCCAATTTTAATTTCCGGCAAGTCTTTGACTTTAAGACAGCAATTTTATAATGTAATTGGCTCTGTGTTTTGGATGATAGCGTCGTGAAAATCGGGAGTGGAGTGGACCAAAATGGAAAACGAGCGCTTTGAAAAGTATCGGAAAAATTTCGTGTTGGAAACTTGAAAGCTGCTTACAGCCCTGCTCTTTGTTGTGGGAGATATAGCCTCAAGAAAGGGAAAACTGTGGAATCCCAAACCCTGACTTAAGCGCCACGTGGCGGCAGCAGCCCAAACTACCGGCCCTACGACATGGAGAGAGTCGATAGTTTGGGCTGCTGCCGCTAGATAGCGCCGAAGTCAGGGTTTGAGATTCCACAGTTTTCCCATGCCCTATAATGGGGTTAGGGTGGATTAGAATTTAAAAACGAGTTACATAGGGTTGGTAAAACTTAGTGTTGGAAACTTGGAAGTTGCCAACTGCCTTGCGAAAGTTCAAAAAGCAATCGGCTTGATTTGTGTTCGCTCAGTACTGACCAATCTCGTTTCTCTCTGTGCAGCAACCCCTGCGAAAAATGCGCCCATAAAGAAGGAAGACGGTAGTGATGGTAGCTTGTGAGTATCCTCTCGACAGCCGGTTTTCTCGGCACCGCCTTTTAAGTAAGGGTTTTCTGTGACGGAACGGTTTTGTTTTCCAGATTTTCATTTCAGCAAGGGAAGGAAGAGTCTTCGTCCAATGTCCGGGTTCTTAAGGGTGTTATGCGAGTTGGTGTTTTGGCCAAAGGCCTTCTTCTTCACGGTGATACCGCAGTTAACCTCGTAGTCCTCTGCTCGGAAAAGCCCACGCGCTCCCTTCTCTACAAGGTCCACGAAAATCTTCCCAAACAGTTACAAGTGAGTACGAAATTAGTTTCTGGCCTCAGCTTCTCCTACTCCCGTTAAATGAGCCTCACAGGGAGAGAGGCGTCAGCTGCCACGTCACCCCAACATCGCACCAATCAGCGTTGTTGGTTTCATGCATCCCACGAATCAGTGCACACCGCGGGAATAAGTTGTCGCCTCTCCCCCTTTGAGGCTCTCTACTCCTGTTTTCTCATTCTAGTCTGTACGAGCAGAGCCTTGTAACGGAATCGTGCACGGTATGTGAATAAGAAGAATATATTTGTCAAAAGTATTTTTAACCGCGTCGCTCGGTTCACCCTTTTATTTTGTGAATGAGGTTTTGACTGATGCTGTAATAGCAGAGCTGCTATTGTGCCGTGACGACCGTCGTAGTATCAACGCGAAATGCGAAGGCTGCCAGTGCCATTACAAGTGTTGCCACTGAAATTTCATGCAAATTATTGCGATAGGGCCCTGGTCAGTGAACTTAATTTAGAGCATTGTCGAGCATCTCTTGTCGAATCCCATGGAGGCAACTTTACCCAATCAGTTATCGTACCAAGATTAAATCCCGCGCACCTCTGCGGCTGATACAGTTAGTCATTCCGAGCTTCTGTTCAAAGGTTAAGATTGACTGTGCGCTTGCCATAATTTATGCCGGCGCATCAGATAGTTTTTAGCGAAGCGTTATGAACCCCTTACCGCCCAGCGATGCCGCTCGGAAACAGAAAAAGTTACTTCACGGAATCTTTTTTGTGCAGTGTTGTTATAATTTAAAAAATATCACCCCTCTGGAAACCTAAAATTTTATGATTTAGGCATTTTCCAAACCTTAAAATTGCTCATTTTAATGGAAAAAAAACCTTCCAATTTCTTTTAATCTCAATTTTACTCCAAATTCTTTTGGCTGTTAAGTGTAAATTTAGACTCTTAAGTGCTTTAACCTATGTAAAACGCTCTGTGGAACGTGACAAGTGCGTCACATATATTTAAGGCCACCCTTTCAGCAATCATCGGGTTGCTAGGTTTAGCGACTTGGTTAGCTTTACCCGCAGTTGACTTGAAACTCAAGGTATCCACCAGATTTTGGATTGATTTCGATCACAGCAATGGAAAGCTGATTTTGTGAAGCATGTTATTTTAGCCGTAAAAAATTAAGCCTCGTTTAACCCTTATTAGCCCAAAGTATTTGGAGTGAAATTTAGCTGAAGAGAAATAGGAAAGATTTTTTCCATTAAAATACAACATTTTAGGCTTTGAAAAATGCTTAAATTATTAAATTTCAAGTATCCAGAGGGGTGATATTTCTTAAAGTGTGACAATACTGAACTTAAAAGATCCTCTAAAATATTTTCTTCTGTTTCCGAAAGGCATCGCTGGGCGATATTGTGTCAAATTTGAAGTTGTCGCGATGTCTTGTGTTCCGATTATAATGCAATTTAGCTCATGTTTGTCTGTGTCGGATTTCAGGTTGTCGCTCCGGAGGATTCTTACAGCGTGATGCGCAAAGCTGAGGACGCCGCTCTGGTCGTGATCGGAGGGAAGGAACCGCACATCACCGTGACCATCACTCTGACGTCGCCGGTGATGCGGGAGCCGCTGGTGGTACCCGCGGGGGCCGGGGCGCCAACGGGAGCCGGGGCGCCGAGCGTAGCTGGGGCGTCGCCAGGGGCCGCCGGGGCGCCGGCCGGGGCGCCCGCCGTGGCGCCCAATGAGAAGTCTGGTGGTAAGGCAGAGGCCCGGCCCTGCCGGCTCGGCCCTTCCGGCCGGCCCGGAATTCGGCCCGGCCTGAGTGGCATTTCTGGAAACGGGTTGCATTGGGCCGCCAAGAGCAGAGCACTGCGTGCAACTTATTCAGTTTAAGGATAGCATTGCTCTCGGATAACTTGAAACCAGTGGCAATTTTTTTTTCCGTGTGGACTCGGAACACAGGCAATCGAGATTTCCTCTACGATTTCATATTTCTTTACAGCGTGTAGTGAGTGATGAATTTGAAACTGTGCCTGAGACACTGTGGTTAATCGAAATAGGCTTGGAATAACCCTGCGAATACGGCCATTTTGTGATTGCTCTCGTGGTCAGGAATGCTTTTTAATTTGCTTGGTTATGTCATGCTTTATTCGAAGTTAACCCGTATTATCGGGCTGGTAGCTCGAGACGTGTCGACCAAGAAGTTTTTTCCAGCGCCCTGTTTGAAGTATGCTTTCGGATCTGTCAAAGTCACTAGTGTTTTGAATGAGCTTGTCAGTGGCACCTGGTAGGGTAACTGTAGGTCAGTGGTTTACAGGGGTGCAACGGACCTTTTAATGCCGTCATTTCATTGTCTGTGTTCTTGAAGTATACTACACTGCAACTTCATGAGAATCCATGTATTTGAAGTTTTATCGTAGGTACAGTTTTTAACTAGTTAAAATGGTTCAGTGTGAATGTGCTGGTGCCTTGAATGTGCAACAGTGCAGTGGCTCATGTTCTTGGTGTCTATAACTGTTTGTTGATCTAGGTGCGCCTCCAAACACGGAAGAAGCTGGAGACTAAGGATTTTTGACCATGTGGGGTAAAACAGTTCCACACTCGTTTGTGATATGCTCAAGTGTTGCTGGATAGGGGTGATGGTGTGGATCAACTCATAAAAACCCATTTAAAATAGCTTTTCAACATACAACCAACTTTGTCATGTCGCGTCGTGTCTTTGTTATGTGTTTCCACTCGAGTAGTTTCGAAATATTCTGAGAATTTTGCGGCTTCTGTAGAACCGGAGTTGACCTAAATCAGACGTCCAAAATTTTTAGGCTTTTATTTTTTTTTTTCTACCTTTGTGCAGGTTTGGCATGTAACGTGAGAGTCTGAGGGTTTTCTGGCCCAGGATGGTCAATGAATGTGGGTCCTTCATGGTGCATATTGCGCTTTGGATTTCTCTTAAACATTTAGTTCACCCTCTGGTCAGGAAGAAAATTAAAAAGATATGTCTGAACACGGATTAGTGCCAGCTTATGTATATTTATTGCCGGATGCACCTTCTTTTACTAACGTGGACGTTGATAATGGCAAAGGATAACATCTGTATTGACGTGGCAAGGTTTAAATCAATGTGTATGAGACTGAAGTAGTCAGCGGGTATGTTGGAAAACTTACGGATACTCCGTCGCTGATAAGTCTAGCAGAATCGTTTCAGACGAAAGATGAGAAAGTTTGCATTGTGCCTAAGCTGCCGTCTTCGACAATGATCGGAGCATTAGCAGAAATAGCAGACTAGGACGGGTGCTTTCAATAAGCAACGCAGCGTTCAAAAATCGCTTCCAAACTTTCAGGAAAATATGTTAGAACATTGAAGTTGATTTCAGGGTTGCTGCGATTCTTGGCATTGGGAAGACATGAGGGGGAGTGGGTAACTATGCAGCAATGTTAATAAGTACAGTGTCCATAAGTGACGGGCCAAAAAAATCTAGTGACTTTTTGTAAACTAATGTGTGTTTGCAGCAGCGCGTGGGGTGGGTCGGTGAAGGTTCCGGGGGAAAGGCGGGAACCTCCTCTTGCCTCTATACCCTCCCATTGCCCTCCCTAGACAATTCTACCAACACACATTAGTTTACAAAAAGAAAAAGCCATTAGATTTTGTTTGGCCCGTCACTTGTGGACATCACTGTACGTACGTTGTTAGGTTGATTTTAATGAGGAAATTGACGTATACATTTTAGAATTGTTGCAACTCTGGAGGATTTATTTAACGAAACCACAGAATGGCTTTTTAGATCAGGTATTATTTCGTATTAACCCATAACAGCCCAAAGTATTTGGAGTGCAGTTTAGCTTAAGAGAAATTCGAAGGATTTTCCCATTAAATTACGCAATTTTAAGCTCTGGTAAATGCCCAAATTATTAAATTTCAGGTTTCCAGAGGGGTGATATTTTTTAAATTTTGACAATACTGGACTAAAAAGATCCTATAAAAAAATTTTCTCCTTCCGAACGGCATCGGTAGGCGGTAGTGGGTTAATAGAGTAGGAGGTCTTTGTGCCGGTTGTCCTATGACTGTTAAGGTGTTTCGTCTAGAGGTTAATTTTGGAGCGCATGGACGGAGTATCCTGAAAGGGTTTTAGTGAGTGTGGAGCTGTTTTACTTGGAAGTGGTGAAAAGGCGGGATGGCGAAAAGGAATGGAAAGGACAGGCCTGCTGTGCTTTTGATTCCTTCCACATGGTCAAACACCCTTGCAGAGGGGAGCCTGTGGCCCAAACGTGTCCCTGCGCTCCTTTCGCCTGCCGCGGCTGATTATGTTGTTTCCTCTCAGACTCAGCTCAGGCAGTGAAGGTCAAGGACCCCCCTGACGTGCTCGACAAGCAGAAATGTTTGGAGGCTCTGGCCGCCCTAAGGCATGCCAAGTGGTTCCAGGTATCTTAACTACTTCACCTGCCTAATAATGGTTGATTCGATTCACTTTTGAGACTTTTCAAGCGTTTCTTTTTGTTGTCGCGTTCGGCCCGATGGCACAACTTGGAATGTGAGTCTGCCTCGCCGTTGAAATGCGCGCTCCCAGTCGCTCTTGCAGTCACATGACTCTTAATTTTCAAAACACGTGGGGCAGGCGAAACATTAATTTGCACACGGGTCGCTTTGTCAAACTTGATGGGACGACATTTTGCGTTCACTCAAGAGTAACTTTCGTTTGTATCTCGGCCAGCTTTTCCGTAGTCTAAATGCACCTTTTCTCGAATTGAACTGTCTTAAAAAGCTTGGTCTGGCCAGTGGTCTCACTTATTTCACAAGACGAAAATCACCGTCATATCTGGATTTCTAGTTTTAAGGCACTCGTTTTGTTCTTCGATTCGCTTGTGCCAGTCTCGAACTTCTATTGATATTGCCTTTTCTGTAGTGTCCCAGTGACTACGGTAAGTGGATTTGAGACTGGCACAACCACATTAACCTTTGCTAGTTTTCGTGTTTTGCAAGCGGGCGGGTTTTCTTGGATTTGACACTGTCTGTTTTTCCCCGGCTGGAAGTTCTCGAGTTTACTTTGTGCATGGTTTTCTCACTGAAGTTTTATACGCTCAAGGAAGTAGTTCCTTTACACATTCTTTACGTAACTGCGTTTTCAACTTGAAGAAGGAGGAAGCCGTGAGTTCTCTTTTCTGGACTAAGTCGTTTATGAGCTGCGCCAGGCCTTTTGCCGATGGCGTCTCTCGAACGTAATTGAAGACGTGCAAGAAAACCCCCAAGCCTAACTCTAAATTTTGCGGAGACATTGTCGTTATTAATGGCTGCTTATATCTTTGGTAAATGTAGACGTACTGTAGTTGCGAAATTTTTCATTGTGCATATATTTCTTAGTCCTAGAAAAACGAGTCGTCTTTTCAAAGATTGTCTTCTAATACACGGCATTGGTTTCAGGCTAGAGCGACGCAATTACAAAGCTGTGTCATTATCATCCGTATTCTGCGTGATCTCTGCCAAAGAGTGCCTACATGGGCTCCCCTTCACAGTTGGGTGAGTAGAATTCAGGGCAGTTCACTCGTCGATCCCGTCGACCTTTGCGTTGGTTTTGCCTACGCTGTTAAATGGCGAGGTTGGGTTTTTCACATCCCGTGTTCCGCGTTTCGTCGCAAAGTCGAGTGGAGCAAGGCAAAATACATGTATCACGACCGACTTTAACTCACCCTAAGGTGACTAACGGTGGACTCACTTCCGTCGAAAATAGGAGACAGTTCCTGACGCTACTTTTTTGTGGGGGTTGCCTACTTACAGGGTGAAAGGCAGCGTTTGCTCGGGCCGAACTCCTCCGGACTCACCCGAGCAAGCTGCCTTTCATCTTGTAAGTAGGCGACCCGCACAAACAAGTGGCGTCAGAAAATACCTCCCGTTCTCTCTGTGTATAAGGCCTGAAGTGACTCCACCGTTATAGGCCACCTTGATTCAACTTCACGGTCGCTGAGACTGACGCTGCCTCTCAGCGGTTTTCACTGCCGCCGAGCAGTAAGAGCCATGAAGCATGGCGATAAAGTAGCTGAGCGGTGGCGAAACCTTGCATAAGGCACGTGGTCTATCCTAACCGAACCTACGTTGTTGTGTGTCGTTTATTCCTGTGATGCGTCAAATCAGAGTGGGACACCAGATAGAAATCGCCGCCTTTCAATTATTACTTTTTTAAACAAAAAAGCGTTTATTTCTTGATCCCTTGGACCGTTGCGTTCGTGCCTTCGTCTTTAAAAAATATGTTCGTTTAACTGAATCTGATCACTTGAATTTGGGTCGTCCTTGAGGCATCTACAAATATATCCCGCACGTTGCGTGGAATTAATGTGTGGGTGAGGAATTCGTTTCAACCGACCAGGACGAGACGTGTTTACAGCTGCGATTCGCGGCGACCGCATGACGGAGTCTAAAACAGACGCACGTGTCCCTCAACGAATCGAGCAATTGTTTTTGAACTATCATCTCCTTCTGTGACAATTATACGATCGGTTCCGTCACAGGAGTTCTTGATGTCGGATTGGCTGAAAATTGAGCCCCAATCGTCCTGTTTCTTGCGGTTTTTAAGCAACTTCAAATGTTTACCTACACCAAAAAAAAAAGGCGAAATAATCCTTTTGGCTTTCTAGGGATGCATTCGATAGCGCCAAAAACTGCAAGCGCCAACGCTGCAATGGCCAAAGTTCGTAACCGCCAAATGTTAGGTAGGCCTATAATTATATAGGTCAGGTTAAGTTGGGTTATGTTATTTTAGGTTATTTTATGTTATGTTAGGTTAGGTTATGTTAAGTTAGGTTAGGTTTGTATAGCGGTTATGAACTTTGGCGTTTGCGACTTTTCTCGTTTTGCGGTTACGGATTGTCGCTTGCGGCGTCGGTGCTTGTGCTTTTTGGCGCGGTTTATGACAGCTACCCGTTTTGTACAGGAAAAAATAAAAGAAATACCCCATCCAAAAGAAAAAACGAAAACCGTTGTCACTTTTAAAATGCCGGCTTGCAAAGTTTCAAGGTCGAATAATCGTGACATTTCCTTGGAGAGTCTTGTAGCTTGGAACTCAGTGGTAAACGATGTGTTGGGGTGATTCCAGGCGATGGAGCTGTTGGTGGAAAAAGTCCTTAGTTCGACGAAGGTTCCTCTGTCACCCGGCGAAGCGCTTCGTCGCGTTTTGGAGGCCTTAGCTTCCGGAATTCTTCTTCCCGGTGGTCCGGGGCTCTTAGACCTGTGCGAGAAGGAGCCGGTGGACGCAGCTGGCTCGCTCAATGCGCAGCAACGTGAAGACATTACTGCCTCAGCTCAGGTAAACCAACTCCGAATGATACCTTGTTGCCCTGATAGTTCTAGATACAATGCCTCAAAGTTTATACTGAGGTTATCGACGTAGGAGTTGTGAGATAAGGTGCGACTGTGTTATGAGTCTAGTAGCTAAGCTTCGCTCTTTGTCGATCTTTCATAACATGCGCTATGATAAAAAAAAAGTAAAAACGTGGGAATGTTGTGTTTCTTGTACGCTCGTTTGTTGATTGTGGTTTTCTTCTGCAGCAAGCGCTGAGGCTACTAGCCTTCCGGCAGATTCACAAGGTCTTAGGAATGGATATTCTCCCTCCCATTAAGTCTACGAAACCCCGCTTCCCGAGGAAACGGAGACGCGAGGGTAGCGGCGGAGAGGGAAATGACTCGGAAGGTAAGTATCCTCTTTTACCACCAGCGTTTTAACCGTTTTTCGACTCTGAATTTTCGGCTTGAGTATTTCTTTTTTTCAAATTCGGAAGTAGATACAACCTGTTCACTTTTAAAGCAACTTTGTAACGAAAGTGACATGGCTTTTTACTTCTTTTGATCATTCGTGCTACTGATCATTCTTACCTCAGTTAGACCTTAAACTCGAACGTCGTCAATTCGAAACCCGTATTTAGTTGAGGGAAAGTCCGGCGCCACGGAGATTTTTTTTTTCCGTGTAAAGTCGACGTACATGCAAAATCTTGAATGAATCGGTAACTGGAAAATTTTGGGGCATTGTTTTAAACGTGAGTCTTTCCTGGGTAATGAATCGGGCGATATTGGTTAACAGTAAAGTACTAACTCAACATTTTTTTTTCCCATTGTGGATTCTTCGTTTAGTTTTAGTAACAAGGGGAGTACTACCACTGTCAGCCCCAGATTTTCTTGAAATTTTCAGGATTGCTAAAAAGTGGTATGGAAAGAAGCCCAAGCCCCAAACTTGCTGCCGGAATTCATTTTTACTACCTTGAAAATAGCGTTTAATTTTGAACAAAAATAATTTTTCGATATAATTTAAAACTAATAATTATTCCTTGTAGAACACCTAAATGTAGCGCCTTGGGCAGGAATTTTGATGATTTTGCGATTTTCCAGCCGTTTTTAAAATATTGGCAATTTTTCGTGTCTTCTGCATTTTTTGTTCAATTTTAACGCTGTTTTTAAGATAGAAAAAATGCATTCTGGCATAGCAAGTATTGGGCTTGGGTATCTTTTCATACAACTATCTTAAAGTTCTGAAAGTTTCAAGAAAATCGGAAGCGGTATTTCAAGGCACTCCCTTTGTAAGTTGAAGTGCGGTTGAATGAATTCGATGTGCAGTACTCGATGTGTTAAGGAGTGATGATTTGGTTTGTTGCAGCTGTCGACGGGAAGAAAGATAAGAAGGATGAGGTGATGAAGATGGAAACAGAGTCTTCTAAATAAGTCAAGTCGTACACAAGATCACTATAAAGATAATATATATATATTTAGAGAAGCAAATTTATTAAGAGGAGCTGTCCAGCGCATATACCATTCTTAGCTGCAGGTCCTTATTGTTCATTTCTAATGAGAAGTCATTAGCATGTATCGTATTGAACCGTTTCCTTACCTCGTAGCGAGTTCTTGGTGTGTCTGCTGTTTTATTAATGTTTGATGTATTATCAGTCATGTACGTTTTTCTTCGTTTTTTCAAATCTGAGTTGCTGCACCCATTCGTTTGTTTCTGCCTGAGTTGGTGTTTAATCGTGCTTTGCACAAATTTTGCAATGCACAAGATAGTTAAATTTTGCGGTTCTCTTTTTTGTTTTCTTCCTCTCAAAATCACCGTGGGACAGGCTGCAGTAGGTCAGACAATGAAGACTTGGATGAAAGCTGTAGTCTTGTTTGTTGGATTCGGCCTCAGGTCAAGCTGGCCGGGGATTCGAGCTATTTTCTTCCTGGGAGTTTGGCGGACGCTTGCGTCACAATCGTCAATCCATTGTTACAAAGGCTTAAAGGGTAGTTATTAATCGTGTTTAAGAAAACAGACTCCAAGTTCTTGCATGTAAAAGTTCTCTTGTTGCGTGGGTTGAAGGGATCTACCTGGGGGGGGGGTTTCTTTACTAAGAAAATTGAATCTGAAGTGAATCGTGTTAGTATTGTGAAGCCGCTCGTTCTACTCGTTAGTCGATTTTCTTGCCAACTTTATCTCCATTCACAGCATAAAGACATTTTCGGGTGATATTGTCAATCAGAATATTAGGTTTAATCGGAAAATCCGTCCGTTACTTACTGGAGACCTTTCGTTAATCAACTGACTCGATCTGTTTGCCCTTTTTGTGAAGGCTCTGCCTCTCTGATTTATACTTGACTTTTTATGTGCTGAGTCTGGTAGTAGGGATTGACTGTTCCGGATAAGGCTGCGAAAAGAGGGTGCAAGATGATGTAGAAAGAGACGAGCGGCTGAGAGGTGTAAGTCTTAGGTGAACGGCCCTCTTGACAATCTCCAAGCGAGACACTTGTTTCCCTTAATTGACTTGCAAGTACTTGAGTGTTTTTTAATCCAGAACCTCTGCGGTGTCTTTGATTTCATTTGACATGATTGCTACTAGATGCCGAGCAGTTTTGTTTTCTCCTTATTGTTTTCACCTCAAGCAAGACATAATATTTCTGTAAAGAATTCAGTTATTATTTGTTCTGTTTTGACTTGTTCTTTTTTTCCACTAGAATCCACAGGCACAAATTGACACTTCTTACATGGCAGTGTTTATACATAACGTCAGTGAGATGACAGTTTCAGTAGTACATTCCTATTGTTGACTTCCGAGGTCCCGAGGAGTTAATGAAATTACGATTAAATGCTGTCTAAAGCCGCTATAGCTATCGATATTTAAATGCATTCTGTCCGAAAGCTAGGTATTAATGTGTAGCAAGTTCTATCGTTAATAAATGTATAAACATTCAAGCTAGATAAGTGTTTGGACTTGCAGAAGCTTGTTATATGAAAACAGAGTGCAGTTCGTAGATTCTGCCTTTAAAATGTCAAGTATAAGCTCACAAACATTATATTTGGTCCCGAACGGAGAGGTTTGGTTGTTTAGCGTGGACTCATGTGGTTAAATGCTGGATCTCAAGGAAGCTTAAGAAGTATGGACATTGTGATGTAATTTGTGGGAGTGACCTGTGATTACTTATCATAAATTGTATATTAACATGCAAGAATAAAAACACCTTAATGCAAATTGAAATCTGTCGTTTCCCTCTGTAATCTGATAATCCGTAATAAAGAAATCTCCCAAGAACAGATTGGCATCATTTGTGGTGGCGAGTCAACCCTTATACCTGCAGCGAACACTGAATAGGCGTAGACCATTCAACTATCTTGAAGATCAGTGAATTTGAGACATACCTCTTCACGATGTGCAGCAGGCTACCGCACTATTCATTGAACGGGTAGCTCCGGGGTAGCCCAGTGATAGCGAGGGCCTGGATGTGACCCTCATTACTTGTTTCGTACTGACGAAGTGGGGTACTTCACCAATTTATATCCATCAGAGAGACCTAAAAAGATGAAAAGTCAAAAGCCGCACCTTCATGTGATCAGCCGATCCCCTAGAAATCGAGCTCAAAGTTGCCTGGGACGTTATAGTATCCGTGGAATCCTGCATAATGTGCGGATTCAATGAAGTTATATCGTCCTCGAAGCTGTCTGCGTTTTTGTGAAGTTGTAAGGAATAGAGGAGGCTTGTGTTGAGGGTTTCGTCACTTTCTTCGATGGTCAGTTCTATTCGCACGTCTTTTAATACAAGGGAGACTTGAACGCACGGAATCCAACCCAATTCATTTCAAGTGGGAGGTGACCTGAACGCACGGAAACCATACATGACACATTTTAAATCGGGAAAAGTGTGAATAGTCACTTCATTTTTTTCCCCTTCAATCTTTTGGGTGGTCATGGATTTACTCATGGAGGAAATTCCTCCATGATTTACTCGTGCAGTTGCCCAAGACCACACGATATAAATTTCATAAATGCCAACAGAAACTCAACATAGGCTTAATGAAATCTGCTCGCGCCTAAAGTTGTATAGCAACTTAATCTCATTTTTTAAATATTTTTTTTTAATTTGAGTTGCATTTTTA
>Ga0058701_10002366_pt1 | contig 14217 bp, 6 predicted proteins | sample AgamicOrMae_FD_97039 | JGI IMG/M metagenome (GOLD analysis project Ga0058701, IMG submission 97039) | Agave microbial communities from Guanajuato, Mexico - Or.Ma.e | ecosystem: Host-associated > Plants > Phyllosphere > Phylloplane/Leaf | place: Guanajuato, Mexico | collected 2012-06-04 | reverse complement strand
TACAATAATAACGAAAAAAAAAAAGAAACACACACACACCAACACACATACTGTTTTAATAAAAGTGGATTCCGACTGCTTCTTGACCAGGACTTGAGCCGCGCAGACGAGGCAGCCGACACGGCAGCCGGCGAGCCGTCCGTCCTGACGCCATTTTCTATCCAGTCTCCTCCATCTTGGTGTGACGTCACAGCTTGCGTATCGACTCTACAACAGAGAACACGGAGACACGGTCATTCCATCTTTCTCATAGAGTAATTAAAGCGCGGCGTTGCGTTGGCGCTCTTGCGCTCTTGGCTGAGGTAAAGACCACAGCTTTACGATCCCTTCTTAATCTTGTCTTCTCTGGTGTTAAGTACTTTTTCTGACGTTAAAGACGCATAATAAGCCCCTTTGACAGACTGCCTTCGATTCGTCATTCTCGCTTTCTTACGACTTGGAAACATTCAAAAAGCTGTTTGGGACTGTTTATTGCAAGTTGATTAAGAATTACATGAAAGTTTTGTTAGTTTTTTTAAAATTAGATTTATGGTACAGCTCCCGTAGAGTTACTAACATTATAAGTTGAAAGACACAATTATTAAGAAAATAGTCACATTAATTTTGTCAGTCGTGGAATATTAATTTTACATATTTAATGTGGTATAATTATGTGTATATTTATACGTGTATTGTTATATTATCCCAAAAAAATGTAACAAAAATTTAAATTAAAAATGCAATAAAAATTCAAATTAAATTTAATATAAAAATTACAATAACATAGTTACTCAACCTACAATGGCCATTTGAGGTGCGACATATATTATCGGTAGGGATTCGAAAGCTTGATGCATTTTACAGGAGACGTGATATTACTGGCTACTCTGATTAGGTTCTGGGAAGGAATCCCGGCGTTCACTCAGAAAGAATGTTCGGTACGGTTATAGCAACTGACCCCGGCGAAACAGGTTTTTGTGACAATACGCCGCGTACACCGTACGCATTATACAGATTCCGAGTTTATCTGAGGGGTTTTCATCTGAATGACAAATAGTTTTGCCGCGTGAAAAGCTGAAAGAAAACCCCCGTAGCTTGAATCGAAATCAGATACCGACTTGGTCCCTTAGACTTAATTTCGCCGTCACGACTACGGCGTAAAAAATGGGTCCCGAGTATTCTATCATCAACGACTGTTGTCTTCCACGGGTTTGTTGAACCTCGTTAATCTCTGTCCCGGAGGCAAAGCACTGTTGCTCTTGAAATGTACAAACTTAGAGCATGGCGAATGCAAGACTAGAATTCGGCTAGGCCCGTGACAATTCATTAATCGGGTTCACCGCCTTCTTCCGCAGAAGGAGCAGACTCCCATTTCCGGTATCCATTTCCACAGCATGAATCGCACTTGAGACTCCCTTTCGGTACTATCAAGTTGCTTAGGGTACGAATCATTGAGTCTGCTACGCACAGATCGCGTTACAAACTGTTACTCTCAAAAACTATGTATATCCTTGAAAGGCAGTCACTTGTGGCCCCGGTTGTCACAAGTCACTGACTTTACGAACTTTGCAACCCTTCTTACTGCGCTGGCCCGAGTCACAAACGCAGTGACTCGAGGGGCACCATTGATGTTAACTCGCTTGCTCCGCTACTGATTTTGAATAGCTCGTGGACTTCAACCTTGAAGTTCCCACCTTTGAAACATCAACTCGAGACTGGTTACATAGTTGATTCGGCGCATTAAGCCCGTTTCCTTATCAAACTCTCGAAGCAACCAGCTGTTGCTAGATTGGTAAGTTACCACGTTTTAGAGTACTCATATTACGCGAATTCCGTACCCGCGTTAGTTTCCTCTCTTAATATCCAGAGCCTACGCGGTGAGTTCCTGAACTGGAATCGACTACAATAGGCCTATGGCACATGCGCTTGTACTATCAGTAAAGATATGGCTCCCTCTCATTTTTTCGAACCTTCATAACTTGGGAACAAAAAGAGATACAACAAAAGGGTACGAAATGAATTTGGTGGATAAATCCCTAATCTATCGATTTGATTGAATGCTTTTTGTCGTATTCCGTTTTCAAGTAAGGGCGGTTTGAAACATAGAGGTGGCATTACTTTTGCCACTGGTAGTACCAGGATTAAGCCCCTACCGCCCAGCGATGCCGTTCGTAAACAGAAACATCAATTTTAGAAGGATTCAGCTCAGTATTGTCACAGTTTAAAAAATATCACCACTCTGGAAACCTGAAATTTAATATGTTACGCACTTCCCAAAGCTTCAAATTGCTTATTTTAGTGGAAAAAAATCCTTCGAATTTCTCTTAACCTAAATTTCACTCCGAATACTTTGGGCTGTTAAGCTAGAAACTGAGGTTGCCTTCAGTATATGACTCATCGCAGTGGCCACACACAACCTCAGATGTGAGGTTATTGAAGCAACGGATGAGATGGTTGGGTAACTCACCTAGAGATGATGGCCGTAATACTGCGGTGGATATTGGTACTCCGAATGGAAGGCAGGGTCGCCCGGCGGTCGGTGCATCATGCCCGCATGCCCGTCCATCATGTATCCCATGGAGCCGTCCGGACTATACGCCCCGCTCGGACCTGCGTGAGGAGAAAACACTAAACATCAGGGGGGTCACATCCCTGTTCCTCTCCGGATCGTCTGGGAAGACCCAGTCGGAAGGGGGCCCTGGTCGCAGCCCCCCGCGGACTGGGTTCCACACGGCTTATCCACCCGCCTCGAGAACGGAATCAAAACTATCTCCGAGACTGAGTGGACAAGCCAATGTGAATTTGTTATTCCGCACAAACTTGTTAGCGACTTCGTCTTTGTCAGATGAAACGAAAGTCGTAGAAAAGAAAATGAATTAGAGGTTGTAAAGGAAAAGCGAGACAAGAGCCATCTGTGGCGACCTTACGAGGCCGTTGTTAACAGGATCCGTAAAAAGTATCAGGTGTCGCTAAGCATGCAACAGCACAAACAAGCAACGCACGTTTTCTTTCCCGGATCATCAGCCCAAACTGTCCTCGCTTTGTTTCTCTGTAATGCACTTTTCGATCGTATGGCCCAATGAGTCCCCGCGCACCCGTTGCAAGAAGTCCGACCGCGTAATTGGCAATTCTCCCCTGTGGCCATTGCGCCTTAAGCCTGATGGAGCAATTAAGTCAGCTGCCTTGGATGCGTCTTCGGCTGTTTGAATGAGGCAACCTGAAAGGTCCGAACCTCGATGTTTGGCTTGCGGATCGCGGGCCGCGAAAACGCCATCATTTACGCGCCACTTCCCGAAGGAGCTATGAAGACATGGCTGGCTCGGTCCAGTGCGACGCGGATCTACTTCCGTTTCCGCCCTCCGGTCTTAGTTAAACCACCGAAGGGCTTCACGCCTCATCGGCGGCTCGAGCTGGCGCCGGTCATCCGCAAGGCTGTTATGGGGCAACGGGCCGTTGGGGACGCACAATATCTCCCCCAACCTTACGACCTCGCAGACAATGCCCCCTGCTGCCTACGTCTAACCAAAAACAGCGACCACCAAAGTCAACCCTATAGCCTCTCTGCAACATTTCCAAAAGCGCTAATGGCACCTTCAGAGGCTGTACCGGCCGAAATAAGAAACCTCCTGCGAGGGAACCTTTCACCAACTCTGACGCTAAAACTTTTTCAATGAGGCCCCCAGTTCTATGCGTTTGCCAACCTTCTTTTACTTTCGGGGGAAAAAATGCATCTCCCGTGGCACCGTGGATCGACAGAAAATAATCTAAATAGATAGGATCGGACTTTTTTCGTTGAGCTCAGACTCTTTTGGGGCGACTGAAACAGAATGGGGTGGAGACCCCGAGGAACTATCCATCACTGGGAGACACCAAGCGCGGGAGGCAGGCAAAGAGGACAAGGGGAAATTTTCACTTGCCACAAATGAAAATACGGGCGGTTATCGAAGGAAAAGAGAGGAGGAAATTGGGAGGGGGTCAGTGGATTCGATGGATTGCCTCAGACCATCGACTATAAGGGGAGTGAAAGGAGACGACAACAAGCGAAAGCCATTCCATTTTTCGGCCCAGACGACGCGCAAGGTACTGCTTCAGCGGCAATTAGGAGACGAGGTAGCATCCCGTCACACCGTCGGCCTTATCGTATTGAAACTTTTGCTAGATGTGGAGGCCAAAGCTTTTAGTAAAGTGCATTCGAAGGGAATGAAGAAGTGGTCACTCGACGACAATGTAGGCGTGCTCACTTAAGCTTTTAGCGGTATGTGATTGATGATGCTTTCAGCGAGTCCATATTGCGTCCGCGAATCTCACCTCTCGAAAACAAGTAGCGATTTTTTGGAAAAGCTGCTAGGACATCATTAGCGGCTGGCCGGCCGGCGTAATGAGGCGGTAAGGGAATCCCATCTGAACGCCCCAATACCCTAAGGCCCCGCGCCGCACGGGCACATACTCCCCTTCTTCCGTCCCGGCGACTCCGCCAAACATCCATCACCAATTGCGATTGCAATTCCAACCCTTCTGGCGGACTCAAACGATGCAACAGTTTCAAACCTAAGATCGCGGGATTAAATAGGGCTGCGCGTTGTCCCCCTGGTCAGACAACTGATAAGACTGGCCGCTGGTGTCCGTCGGGAAACATTTAGATAAGCTCGGACCGGCCACTGCTTCCACGCCGCGCTGCCCTTCCGACCCACCTACTTTAGCCATCGATTTCGCTGACGCGCGACTCAAACTAATTGGCAGCCATTTGGAACTAGAAAATTCGCTACGCTTTGAACAGTTCCGCTCGTATGAAGTTCAATAACGACGCCTTTTCGCATTAAGTAGAAAGCCGTGTACCGGGCGGATTATCGCGAGGCACGCAGCAGCCGTCTTAAATTCGGATTAAGTGCCGTATAGGGACTGATGTTCAGACGTGTCGACTTCTTTATCCATAAGCATTTTCGGTTTATTATCTACAAACTTTCAGGATATCTACGTAGACGAAAGAGGAAAAAAAACGCCAAAGGTCTTGTGATTAAGATCCCATACGAGTATTGTACCAGGCCGACAAATTACGTACCTCATGTCTCAACAACTCGTGATCGCCTTTGCCCAATTAACGCGAATCAACATCGTTCAAGCCCAAGGCAAAAATAAAGAGAATCATGAGATGCTAGCCTCGAAGCGTGGTCATGCCAAATTATGCTAATATGCAATTACGTGCTGATCGCTGTTGCGTTTTTCACAGCTGCACGTATCCGCATAAAATGTGTAGCATTTTAAACAATCTAATTTGGTTCGCCGATGTAAGCGCTAAATCTTCCGGCCTCAATATCTGCTCCGTTTAAGTGAGCAAACGAACACGTTCTTCCGCGTCGTACATTCAACCACCTAGAATACTCTGAATTCGAAAACGTTATCTTCATGCAGATGTCCTGACTTCAGGTTTGTTCTAGTAGAGTACACCCTAAAGAATCAGTGAGTGTCTTTGAGATTCAGTGAAGATTCACTGAAGATTCACTGAATTTCAGTCAATATAGCACCGCTAATTTTTTAATGGTGCTGAAATTATGTGATTGTTTACTGAATATCAGAGATTTTCACGGATTCAAATTTAGAGTGTAACCAACCACTTTCTTCCTAAACCGCAATGGAAATAAGACTATCATTTCGCTAGCTTACACGGAAAAGAAAACGTGTTTTGCTTGGACTAGAGCTGGAGATATAAGAGAGCCCATCATGGGACGCACTTACCCGCCCTATTTGATTGATCAATCATCGGCTGGACAATACGCCGCCTCGCGTTGATGAACCTGGAACAAAAAAGGAGACCGTTTAATAAGGATCAAGAAACGGTGTTTTTCGAGCGTTTTGCTTCGATTTGTAGGGCGTTGTGTCCCCGGAGCGCAGCGGGTGTGCCCGTTCGCCCGGAAACCCAATCATTTCCGGAGTCCAAGAGATGTGACGGGTTCTTAGGAGCCGGGGGAAGGGACGCAAGACTTGCCGGGAAATGAGTCAGATTCTCGGCGGGATGGCCGATCTCGCCGAGAAGTGTGAGCAAAAACTCAGATCAATTTTCTGATAACTGGACAACCGTTTGCGGAAGGCCCTTACATCCAAGATAACCACCAAAACGAAATGTTGTAACCGTTGCCGGAGATACAAAAACTTTTTTTCCAATTATTCTTACATGCGTATAGAGCTGTAATATTTTAATTCGTCCTATAAGACAACGCTCGCAACCCGATACGACTTGTTCAGAGGCGTGGGAGTTCTTGGTCTTATTATAAACATTTTCATGGTGCTAGAAAAGGGGCTCAATGATTACCGTTCGGATAGGAAATTGAGAAGAAAAAAAATAGGGAACGCAATTTTCCAATCTTCTCGTATTTCTAGATTTCTTATAGGCCTTTTACTCAATATCGAGTGTAACTAGTCGGATGACAACTGCACTCTAAATTTGAATCAGAGAGAATCTTGAGATTCAGTGAAAATTCACTGAATTTTGGTCAATTTATTAGCACCACTGAATTTTTTCAATGGTGCTATATTGACTGAAATTGAGTGAATTTTCACTGAATCTGAGTCTCTCACTGATTCAAATTTAGAGTTGTCCCTCCTTTGAAGTGCCAATGATTCACATGGTCGATTTTATGATATATGATAAATTTTAAGATTTTGCCCGTTCAAATTCCTGATCTGAATCGCACTTTTGGACTAGAAAGGGAATGACCATTCTGGAAAATAAGTTAACTAGAAAAATGTCGAAGATAGCTACTCGCAGCTGCGGACGGAACTAAGCAGCTGGCCAGCTGATTCAGGAGCAGTTTAGGTGCACAAGGCTCGCCAGATGCTTTGACTGCGAGAATCATGTCACCGAAAGCAGGTGCATATAGTTTCCACATAAAAACGACCAAGAACTTTCTTTTGAAATAATACGGTTTATCTTAATAGGAGGCTGTCCTCCTGGAAAGTTAATCTTGCTCCTATCCACAGTTAAGAATAGTGAGATCGCAAAAGTTGGATCTAAAGTTCGATTATGAAGTCGCGAGCATCGTCGCAGAACTGGAATCAAACGTCGTCAGATTTCATGGCCAAGGCCGTATGATCGCGCGAGCATCATTAAGATGACGTTGGGAACAGTTTCCCTTGCATCAACAGAAATAAACGAGCCAACCTTCGGAGGCAACGCAGATCTCGTTAAAGAAATTCGCCTATGCGAATTTGGGAGCTTTTAAAGGGGTGGGTAAGCACAGGGGATAAAGGCAGCAGCGCAGGTGCAGCGAGCAGCCAGGCGCCCCCGAAACAGCCGATGTTGCAAGTCACTCGATTCGGGCTCGACGGATAAACTGTAAAATATTGCAGTACCCATTAGGAAGCCTGTTTATCTAATCAGCAGCGCATTCTATCCCCTTCTTTGTTTGCACCTGCCCTCGCCTCCGTCCCCCGCAAAGAAATGCTTGTTAAAAGCAAGTAGCATTAATTACAAAATCAATAGAGCCACCCCGGCCGAATCGCGCGGCCATGTTTTATACATGGAATGCGGCACCTTTCGCTTGTCGGATTCATATGAAAAAAGCCGTACAGGGGCTACTAGTGTTTCTCTTCTCCGGCGAGCCCTCCATTTAACTCCGGTAAAGATTCTTATCTCGACAATTGTGCGAACGTCAAGGCGTGGTCTGCAGGCTACGAATAAAAAAAGGTAAAAATAAGAAGGCACCACCCCCTCAATTACAGGACCTCGCCCTCTGCTGTGCGCTGGGCGCACGCGAACGAAAGAGTATTGACGAAATGTTCATTTGCCGTACTTGCAGGTATGGCCGTTCTTAAGCCTTGAGACAGACCGCAGCTTTCACACACCAGAACAAAGAGAACTGGGCGCTCCGGAGGGGAGCACCCCTAACAGCCACAGGCGTGACGTCACAAACATATCTGCTTGTGTTGACGAGTCAATGATTCCCTCCCTTCTTCAGTCCCAGAGGAAGTTTTCTGTCTCACCCTCTCCCTTTACACACTTCTTTAATTTGTTCCATGCTACTACAACCACTCCCGCAAACTTCATTCTGAAATTAATATTGTCACGCCTGCCACTACGAAGTACTTTTTAGGAATGGTTCGTCACTGACCGAGGACAACGAGAGCGCCTTCGCGATGTCTCCTTTGGTACTTCCACCAGCGGACTTTGGAAATAGGAAAGTGAGTTTCTGGAGAATGTTAACGCCGGTTTCAGACATGCGATTCGCGACAGCCTCAAGGCATATCTCCCTCGCGTTCGAAGGGAGGAAGAACCGTGATATCAGAAAGGGTGCACCCTGGATGGGGTATGGGCAGGGGTAGGTTCATGCGGAGTCGACATGCTTTTCTAGACAATTTGTTCAGAGGAACATTAATCATAACACATACGCTTGAGCGGGTTGCTTCAGGCCGGGCTGTATTCATGGCATCCCCCATGTGGCGACAGTCAGGACTGACCAGACCAGATTACATACACTAGGTTTATAAAGATTACATGTATTTGAGACTGTATAGGACGGCGGGCGCGGCGCATGCATTTCCATTCATAAGGACAGACAGCAGGCTGAGCTGGAGTTGAGTCTGGTGGACGGGACGGCCATGGACGAGCCAGCAACCCATTTGCGTATAATGGGAATACCATGAGGCAGGAACATGAGCATTAACATAAGTTCGGCTCCGTCGGTCGGTCCATACCGCAATGGTGACGCCATTTGCATTTTACATTCACGTAAACTGAGCGGAACGTTGAAGGCGCTGGTCAAGTCTTCCCCGACGTCTAACAATGCTAAACCTCCATGTCCCATTATCGCCGAGAGCTCTCATCACCGACGTTCCCATGTACAACAATGGTCTTTGCAGATAATGCCGCTACTGATTCCTCTACTTGCAACGAGTGCTTTATTTTTTTGCCAACAATGGCCAATAAGCGTCTGTCAATTTGTGGCGGAAAACAGCGACGACTCAGCACAGCATCTGAGGCATTCAAATGCCATGCGATCTCCATTGTTCCACGGGAGCATTGTCTCCGAGGACATACCTTCCTTGATTAACACTCGCAATGATAAATCCAGTGCGTGCGCCTAAGCCGATGACATAATATCCCTCATTTTGGGGAAATCGGCGCGAAGTAAGGGCGTCAGCTGGAGGTAACCGGGTGCAGATAACGTTTGCGATGATGAAGTTCCAGAGCGACAACGGAGCGAGGCACATTGGGTCGGCGCCGGCTGCATTACGACAGCTGGTCGACGTGAATAAGGGAGACTTCGATAGATGTCGTTTAGCACCAGGAGACCTCTGACCCCGCTTTATGGAAATTGCCGGCGCGCCGAGGGCTCCAATATCATTGACCAACAGAAGCGAGTTTATCACAGGCCGCACCTGCACGCGGTCCCTTCAAGCGGGTTCGTCTAGATTGAACCTTATAAATTCCGGAAAGTTGCCTTGTACGAGAAAAAGGTAGAAAAACTGTTAAGTTGCGGAATGAATTGGCGTTGGTAGACAAAGAGAGAATGCGATGCGGGTAGAATGGGATTGGAGGGCAGCAACAAGAGTTGGTAGGCGTGGTCCTACTGCCTTGGTGGCGTTATCGTGGCCGGGTCGTGCCGCGCATAGAAAGTGCCGCAAAAAGCCGTCGCCCGGCTCACACTTAGCACAATCCTTGGGCCAGTTCGGCAGATTTTCCTGCCACCCTCTACGGGAAAGCACAGCCCACAATGAGTATCCCTCAGTTCAATTTGTATGTGTGCCGCACACGACGTGACTTGCCCACAAGTGGCCTGATAGCCGGCAACCAGGTACTTGCACGGAGACGGACGCTGTTCCACGACGCCCGCGACACCTAACGCCACGCGCCACAAATCATGCCCTGATAACATTCCAGCTTTCGTCTTCTCCAAAACAACCACCATTCTACTCTCTAAATTTTTAAGGTTGCGTTTTCAACCTTTTGGTTCGAACCCTACGACATTACGCCGTCAGTAGATTTTGTCAAGAATATTCATAACTACTGTTGTCTCCCGATTGGACGATGCTAACAAAGTATTGGGAGAAGTTTCATTGCCTGCGCATTACTTATTTATCACGACGAAAGAATACGATGGCGCATGTCGTATGCTGTTAGTGCCAACGGTTGGCAAGGGCGCCTTATATCTTCATTGCCTTGTCTAATGCATGATTTCTTTCTTGGGGATGGGGGCGCACCGACCCCATTCGGCTAAGACGTGAGAGGCACTGGCCACCTGATTGGATGGTGCACTACGTGAAACAGTAAACTAATAACACACCTGTCTCCAGAGGACACAGAAACTTCCACATTACTACCCACTTCAGGATTGAGCAAGAAGTCCAACCCTTTCGAATCGACTACAGAGCAACTCAGGAGAGAAGATCGGTCATGATTGAAATTGCCGCATAGAACATTCTCATCTAAATGCCTTGCTAGATCTCCTATATACCCCAAGGAAAAGCTTTTCGCTCAAAGAGGCATCTTCCACTGCAGAGTTTCTGGAAGAAACCACCAACATAGTCCTTTTGATCCCGAGATTCATTCCACCGAAAACAACTCCATCCCCTGCGAAATCCTAAAATACAATAGCAGTAATGCGGACGAACTTCAGTCTGCCTTTGTACCACGGGCTTAGCAGTTCCAATTGGGTCAAACCAACACACTCTCAAGTCCTGGCAAAAAGGACGTTGGGAGCACGCACTATTGTAGCGCTGGTGTGACATTTTCCATCCCCATTTATCCATCTGCGTCCCCGGCTGTCCCAGGCTGTCCCAGCCTGGTCCCTGTCGTCTTATTAGTAAGATGGTCAATTAGAGTATCGCAGCTGCCGCCCCGCGACCCGTTTGCCAATGGCGCCACCACCAACACATGGAGCCTTAATTACTTCTCCAGAACGGTAAACAGGCTCTGTGCCGTCACTAGTTGCGATTACGCTAAACAAAAGATTTACGACCCCAATTCAATTTGCGTGGGGATTTAGAGATGTGCCAAGTCCAAGTTTGTGAGTATTAAAAATACTCGAGCGTTTTCGCCAGCAAATTAAAAAGAGTGCTCTAGCTCGCATTCCGCTAAGCCCCAAAATCGTACTGTTTTGCCTCCAACCTCCACTCTCCGACGCAACACGCCACCTAATAAAATAAGGATGCCTTCGCAGGGCCCGACAGTGAATCTTAAGTGCTGTAGTGCAGGCGATTTGCATACCTTAATGTTTGGTCGGGAGTCTCCGGCCCGACTCGGATGGCTCCAGGAAAAACAATTTGGCGGCTTATTTGTAATCGAGCCGATTAAAACATTCTCACGTTATTGCTGCACTTACAGTTAAGGTGCCACAAACTTAAGCTCGTCTCCAAACTTCCTCACAGAGGGGATATTCACGGACAGCTCCTTTGCCGGCACAGCAAAAACAAGTGGTTTTCCTATTCTTTGTTTTTAAACATGAGACAGAGTTAACTTTCTTAACTGAATTCCTCCTTTTATCCTGACTTGTGATTAATCATTTCTTAAAGAATGTTTTTGGCTCTCGGCTGACAATATTTTAGTGCTATATCTACGTATTTTGTTAATGTCTAATGTATTGTCGAGTTTAAAAAAATGCCTTTACAAAAAAATGGAAAAAATGCCGTTACTTCAAATTTTAGAAAAGGCTTTAAAACTGATTGTATGAATAAATTGATCCTTTCCCTTATAAAAATGCACAAAACAACAGCTCAGAACCACTTGGGATTCTTTATTATTTTTTTAAGCTTACGCATTCTTGCGTTCAAAGCTTCAGAACAGTCTAGGAACTATTAGAATAAAACTTCGGATCTCGCTTCTAGTAGTTGTACCAACAAGGCAAAGAGAGTGGCGTTTACTCCGACTTTGGTGAAATTGCTTTGGGATTGCAGTAGTATCTAATGGGGCTCATTTGGGAGAATTTGAGCTAAATGACGAGACGTTCCCAATCACGGAGAACAATAACATGGCCTGGCTATGAGCGGCGCTGCGCGGAGTGGGTGCATCTGGAGGCCAGCGAATTGGCGGCCGAAATGGAAGCCATTTGTCAGCGTCGAGCCCCGCCGCGTCGCACATTTCCACTGGAGAAACAGAGAGAGGGAAAGGGGCCGAAAACCAAAAACGCATTGATCTCTAAAAATCCTTAACAGTCGAGAAAAAAATACTAACTCAGTGGTTTTGTGGCTGATGTAAGTTAAGTGCACACTATTATGACCTCAACCGATATCTTCTTTTTTAAAATAAACTTTCTATGGACTGGAAGAGTTTCTTTTAGTTTACCCACCCACTATCGCGCCCAGCGATACCGTTCGGAAACAAACAAAAAAAAAAGATTTTAGAGGATCTTTCCAATTAAGTATTGTTACAGTTTAAAAAATATCGCCCCTCTGAAAACCTGACATTTCATAAATTAGGTACTTTTCAAAGCTTAAAATTTCGTATTTTAATAGAAAAAAAACTCTTTGAATTTTTCTTGAGCTGAATTTCACTCCAAATACTTTGGGCTGTTATGGGTTAAAATGTTGATTGTGTGAAGCTGTTTTTGGTTCATCGCTTTTAATAAGGAAATCACAAATAAGCGAGCTGGTCATGAAAGATGAGAGGATGAGGACCTCGTGAGTGTTGTCCTGATAAATATAGGTATGATGTTTAGAGCTATTTCTTAAAATCATTATAACACAAAACTTCGCATGAAAAGTTTTTGCGAAAAAAGGGGGGATTCTGTGACAATAGGGGCCGGAAAAATGTAAGCGATGCAAGGAAGGTCTGCGTTACTTGTTTCGCGAAAGTTTTGATACGATTTTAAGATGGTCAATGGGATATGGCATCGCGACTTTGCCGCAGGTTGGCGGAAAAACGAGAGAAAGGCGAGACGGAGGGAAGGAAAACTGGCTGTGCGCCTTTAAAATAATTGGAATGGTTGAGGCTGCATCCTCGCGAGTGGGAGAGAGCGAGACAGATAGACAGACAGACGGAATAAGAGTATGGAAATTCTGGTCAAATATATCATTCCGTGTGACAGCACAATTCTGTTATCTGCAAGGGGCCGAGGGTGCACGGCGAATAGGGTTGGTAACGAAGGGGAGAGGAGGGCGAATGCGGGCGGGGTGGAGAGATAAAGAAATAAAGCCAAAGTAATAAGGAAACTGAGATTATAGGTGAAGGAACGCAGACAACACAGCTGGAAAATAAACGACAGGCCACTGACTCCGTATTAAGAAGCCGCAAAAAAACACCTGAGTCAAAAGTAATCGGACGCATTTTCCTCCCCCTTTCGAACCATTTCACCCAACAAACTCTATCGAAAATATTCCTTATACAGTATGTGAGGTAATACTTCACCATCAAATTCGTACTCTACTTCGAACATTATTTTTTTCCTTAAAGGAAAACATTTTTTTAAAAAAAGAACATTAATAATAAACGCCAAAATTGTAGTGTTTTTACTGTCATAATTTAGATTATTTCTAAAGCAAAGAAATGATGGATCACCGAGTTCAACCCTATTTCCTACCGAAAAATATCCCAAAAACCAATCTAAAAAAATATTTCTTTTGAATTAGCGTTTCTTCTAGAGTTGGGATTCTTGAAAATACCGTAAGTAAATAACGTACCCTATTGGTAGCTTTTCCCCAGAGCAATTTAACCCACTACCGCCCAGCGATGCCTTTCGGAAACAGAAAAATATTTTAGAGGATGTTTCCAGTTCAGTATTGTCTCAATTCAAAAAGTATCACCCTCCTGGAAACCTGAAATTTAATTATTGAGGCATTTCCCAAAGCATAAAATTGCATTCTTCAATGGGAAAAGGAAAAAATCCTTTCCACTTCTCTTGAGCAATTTCAATCCAAATAATTTGGGCTCTTATGGGTTAAAACGTGGTTAAATTAGGGTTAAGTATAACAGGCGCAGTTCGCATGAAAAAAGTTTACGAATTATAGGCCGATGCCAAGGGGTGAATTTAGTCCAAAAACGGTGTGATAATCGTTGTTGGTGCGTATTTATCTTGTTCAGTCAGCGTTGCGTCAAGAAAGGCGCCAAAAGTTACAAACCGTATACAGGGTGTGTCGAATAAGTTGTGGTGTTTGGGACCCTTTTGTTTCTGCAGTGGAACTAATCCGACATTATGAACGTGTGCTCGAGTGCTGCAGCCATGCGGACACCAAAAGGGGCTCCCTCCTCTGGCCTCTGCCTCGCTCGCTCGTTCTGCAGGACTAGACAAGGGTAGACTGCTCGGTCACGCT
>Ga0058701_10002365_pt1 | contig 14218 bp, 5 predicted proteins | sample AgamicOrMae_FD_97039 | JGI IMG/M metagenome (GOLD analysis project Ga0058701, IMG submission 97039) | Agave microbial communities from Guanajuato, Mexico - Or.Ma.e | ecosystem: Host-associated > Plants > Phyllosphere > Phylloplane/Leaf | place: Guanajuato, Mexico | collected 2012-06-04 | reverse complement strand
CGCGGCGGCCGCCGCGCTCGCCATGCTCCAGCAGCAGAGCCCGAGCCTCGCGGACACGCTCGACGCAGACGTGGGCGTGGACTACGCGGCGAACCTGGGCCCGAATTTGTCCCCATTTCCCGACTTCTCGGCCGCCTCCTCGCCCAAGGAGCTGCTCTTTGTCCCCGGCCACATGCACCAGCTGGCCGGCCAGCCGCAAGCTCGGCCCCCCAGCCTGTCGCCCACCAACGCGAGCTCCATGGCCCTGTACAACTTGTTGAACCTCATGGACCAGCAGCAGCAGCAGCAGCAGTACCAGCAGCGACTGTCCACCGGCGGGCTGCCAAGCCAGTCGGCGCTCCTATTCTCTGGCTCCAAGTTGCCAAACTCGTCCAATTTGTACGGCCAACTGGCCAGGCCCGCGGGGGGCCGCCTCTCGGGCGCAGCGCTGGCGCCCGAGTTTGACAGCGGCGCTTATAATGGGCTCAACAATTACAACAACAACAACATGGAGAGTTATTTTTTCAATCGCTCGGCCAGCGCGATGGCTCCACTGGGCCACACGTTGGGCCACTCTCTGGGCCAGTCTCTTGGCCACTTGCAAGGGCCGCACAACGCCCTCTACGCCCACAACGAGCCGCTGGAAGGCGCCCTAATGAGCCGCTTCTACCAGCAACAACATCAGCAGCAACACTCGCCCGCCGCCAGCCAACAAGAGCTCAATAGCAGGCTCAACTTGCAGCTCAACTACCACAACCTAAGCTCGGACAACAACCTCACGTTCCCACATCACTCGCAGCAGCCCAACGGCACTCACTGGTCGTCGGCGGCGCCGGCGTCTCTGTGGCAAACGTCAGCCTCTGTTGCCCTGAACGCCCGGCGCCAGCGGAACAGAATGGCGGCCGTCTTGCCGGGCCAGTGGCAGCAGCGGCGAGCCAATAATAATCTAAACAATCTAAGTAATCAAAATACAAATCATCATCAAAATCAAAATCAAAACCAAAATGGCCACAACAATGGCAGTGGTAATAATTATTATTATAATCAGCAGCAGCAGCACATTGTTGACAATTCCATCGAGGTTCAGCCGCACTTGAAGCTGACGAAAGCGGGCCAGCCGGCGACCTACTCGAGCTCGTCCTTGCCCGGCCAGAGCCAGCCTAGTGGCTCTGGCTCGCCAAGTTCAAGGCGAAATAACGGCCTCCAGCGGCCGGCGGGCGAGTCCGCGTGGGCGGGTCCAGGCCAGGTGGGCGTGGCTGCGGGCGCGCAGTTCTCTAACGGGTCTGCGGGCGAGTCGGCGGGCGAGTACGCGCCAGCTGCGGTTGGCTTTGGGCTGAAGCAGCGGGGCGGCGGCGCGCACACAAGCACGAGCGGCGCGCAGCCTCAGGCGCACGCGCACCAGCAGCACCAGCAGCAGCAGAGCCTAAACTCTAGCCAGCAGGAGAGGTTGAACGGCGCGCTGACCTCGTCCTCTCTGTCCAACTTGAAAGTGCCGCACGACGCCGATAGCGAGCTGATAACGGCCAACAATGCGCCCCGTTGCGACAAGTTCACGGCGGACATTTGCGTGGACGACTTCGAGTACCCCGAGCAGGCAATCATCGACGAGATCCAGAAGAAGCGCGACGTGTTCGAGCTGATGTACTCGGAGGTTAAGGACAACGAGCCGCTCGTCGATGGAATCCCCCGCGACGTGGAGGAGTCCTACAACTACGACTACTACTACTACGGCAAGACATCCGGCAACGCCTCCCTGGGCTCGCAGGCGGCCGCCTCGAGCCAGCAAGCTAAGCACCAGCAGCGGCCGGAAGTGGCAGCTCCGCCCGCCGCCCAACTGGAACCGGAAGCCAGGGAGCCAGGGGGCGCCCTGGACGAGCTGGAGGCGGCCAGCGTGGGCGTGGCCACGGCCTCGAGCGCGCCCCAGTCTGTCGCGGGCCCTCTGGACGGGATGGACGCGCTGATTGGGGCCGGAAGGGCGGGCCAGGCGACAAGTGCACATGCCGCAGCTCAGGCGCCGCCCACCAACGGCTTCATCTGTCCCTCGGAGGTGATGTACGGGAAGCCGAAGTTGGCCAAAAACCGGAAGGGCCTGTGGAAGGTGATCGTGAATGCGGGCGAGTTCACGCAGACAGTCCGGCTGGAGAAGTGTCTGTTTCCAAACAAGCGTTGCAACTACATCTCGGCGGCCAACTATGAGTCGCGCTGCGCCCAAGTGCACTCGCACCACCGGCTGCTCGTCTTCGAGAAGGGCCGCGGCTTCTACATCGACACCTTCCGGCTGCCCACCGGCTGCAACTGCTACGTCAGCAAGCGAGCCGCCCAGGCCGCCTCCTCCACGCTGGCCGCCGAGCTTGGCCCCGCGCAGGCCAGTCTGCCGGCGGGCCACCGGCTGGCGGGCAGCCGGGCGAGCTCGGCGGAGGCGGCAGCAGCGGCGCCGAGCGGGCGGCCCAGTCCGGCGGCCAGTCCGCGAGCTCCCCCTAGCATGAGTCCCGCGTCCAGCCCGGCGGGCGAGCCCGACGCGCCGACCGAGCCGGGCCCGAGCGGCGGCTATGGGCCCTTGGCGGGCGGCCAGTCATTGGAGGGCAGCGCAAACGGCTATGCAAACGGCGGCGATCGGCGACAAACTGGCGCCGAATCTAGGAGCTCGTCGAGTCCTGAGTCAATGCTGAGCAAAACTCTGTGGTCCATTTTGAGCGGGGGCGGCGGCGCGCCGAGCGCCACTACTAATGCCAAGGGTTCGAGCGACAGTCATCACTATAATGTGCGCCAGTTCGGCGGCGCTGAGCACGCGCCCAACGCTCCTCCACTTGGCCCACTCCAACATGGAGCCGATTTTGGCTCGGGCGCAAGCGCGAGCTCCGGCGCAGCCGCAGACGCTCCATTCGCCCCAGGCCCAGCACCATTTGGCCCAATTGGCGGCGCTTCTAGTGGTGCTGCTAGTGGTGCTAGTGCTAGTGCTAGTGATAGTGCTAGCGCTTCGGGCGAGCCCTGCACTGAGCAAGCCTCTCGAATGCTGCACCAGGACTATGGGCCGGCCGCCAGCAGTCCGAGCGGCAGGGACGAATTCAGCGCCGGCGGCACAGCCTACAACGGCCGAGGCAACACGAGCGGCCACGGCTCCGGCGCGCGCCAATTCCCCATGCAGCAGCAGCAGCAGCAGGTGGAGTCTTCGCACGCGCCGTCCCGTCCCTACCACAACAACCGCCAACACAATCAATACTACCATCACAACAACAACAACAACAACAACAACCACAACAACAATAATAACAACCATCAAATAGCACCACAGAGCATGAATAGCAATTCAAACAATATGCAAACAATCAACGGCCGCCATCAGCTTCAGCAGCAGACACTGGGTCAACAGCAGCGCGCGCTTGGCTACCAATCGCAATCACTCATCCTGGAACATTTGAGTCAAAATCCAGATCTGGCAGCCAACATCTCTGACAGCGTCCTAAGGCAACTAATTGATCTTGGCTCATCGGACGCCGGCGCTCACGGCGGCACACTTCCTGCCACCATCAACTCAGCCACATCTACAAATCCCCACCGCTCTCCTGGCCAGTCCACATTACCTCTTCCACCACCATCCTCCACACATCAAATGATCAACGGCCACTACGATCACCATCATCACTATCACCAACAGCCCAACCATCACTATAATCATAATAATCTTAATCATAACAACAACGGCACCTCTATAAGCAACAACAATTATTCTGGCCAAGATAATAATAATTCCCCATACTATCACAACCATAACACATCTGGTTCCTCAAGATTTGATAGTCAACATTCTGGCCATAATCATAATCATAATCATCATCATCATCTGAACAACCATTATCACCACGACCACCGTCCACAACGCGACAATGGCCCAGCTTATCCGCCAAGACCATACCGTTGAATATAATAGATTTAGTTTGCCCATCAAGAAACGTCTCATGCATGATATCTATATGTGCGACGAGCAACACCAGCCACCACCCTCGCCCTTCTTTCAGGCCCAACTTGAAGCCCACCAACACGCACAAACCACACAGGCACCCCTAGAGCTCAAACAAGAGGCCAAATTGGAATTGGAGCTGCTTCCACAAACGACAATTATCGAACAAGAATCAGATATTAGCTCAGCCTCTACTAAGAGCGACCACAAAGTACGTAAAGCTAAACCAAAACGACAAAGCAAAAGCAAAAACAATGACTCCCTCGATTCGACACCTCCACAGCACCAGCATCATCATCACCACCATCATCATCATCATAACCACAATCACCTCACCAATCAGATGGAGCCACTCGATCTTTCGAACGGCCATAGGTGCGTTGAATGTACGCGCAGCTTTAGGGCCGTTGAACGTCTCAGAGCCCACCAAAGAAGACATGACATTAAAAAGTCGGGACGTTACACTTGTGATCTATGCCATAAGCCATTTGTTCAACAATCATCACTTATAACCCATAAGCGTATTCATACTGGTGAAAAACCTTATCATTGTAAAATTTGCGACAATAGTTATGGAGATCTATCAACTTTTACCAAACATCTACGCACTCATACTGGAGAGAAACCATATAAATGCGAATATTGTGACCAACGTTTTAGCCAAAGTGGCAACTGCCTTAGACACAAACGATCTGTTCACGCGCATCTTTTTAATAGCAAGACTGCCAAGAAACTTAATGCAATCTTTTGGATACAAACTCATGCAGAACTTGCATGTAATTATACAAATCTGTTGTCCTCCTCTCCTGCTCCTGGCACATTTCCTTAACCATACTTAACAATAGGATTGGCATCATAGAACTAGTTTGCATAACCATACTAGCATTAGGACCCAAATGGCCGCGCACAATATCTGAGGCCGTGTTCATTGTTTCAGATAAAACACCAATCGGCATCGAGCTCGCCGTTAAGAGCTCACATAATTTATCCAATAAACCACAACGCTGCATTATCTCTTGACAGCGGCGAATATTTTCCTCTGAATTACTCGTAGTTGTTACATTATCATTGCTGTTCGAGTTAACATTGGAGTTCGTTGATGGAGTCGAGATAGTTGTCAACATGGAATCTATAATTTGCAAAACTAAAACTATGCACGCAGTTCGTTCGAATGTCCATTGTATGTTTTGTATAGAATTGAAAAATGGCATCAATTTTTGAATATGGCCACTTTCACGGAATAACAATTGATTCGATTGATTATATTGTATTAGATTCAATAGGATATTCAAACAATCATTCACAACTGCAACTGTTCCCTCTAGATAGCCTTCCAGCTCGATAATGTACATTATCTTATCAAAACAATCATACGCAAGTATGTTTTGAATAGTCTGATTAGATTGAGTTAGATGAACAAATAGAACCAGAGCATCATTTCTGATTAGTTCATGCTCTTCAGAGATTAGCTGGGTTAGGTGTGTCAATTTCATTGGGTCAGACAATATGTAGTCTTGGACAATATCCAGCTTTTGTCTAACCAAACCGCATAATATTCGCACTATAACCCATCTAATCTTAAAATTACTATCCCTGGCTGATTCCACAATGATAGTAAGATTCTCGACTTTCTTAAGGAAAATCTCCGCTAATTCTCTACCCGGATCATGATAGACGGATGATTGATGCTGGCCACGTGACGTTGTGCTAGTCGAGCCTACTGGGGTTGCTTTTGCAGAATTATTCGTCATTGTTTGCTCTGACTCAGGCCATGTTGCTGCTGGCGAATCAGCCAAGGGCCCAGAAATAATATAATTCAACGAATCTAAACAGTAACTGACAATTTCTGGATCATGTGAATCATTTTTGATCGCCTGAATCATTGGTTCCATCGCTTGGGCTCCAACCTCAACACGATAATCTTTTGCGAGAGATCTGAGGCTACGGCAGGCATCTCGGCGATCAGTCAGTAAGGTAGAAGTTTGTAAACGCTCTGTCAGTGTACTGATGGTCTCAATTGTTTCGATTCTATCGCATGACATGACGAAAATGGGCTAATCTAAGACTCTCTAATTCGAGATTTAAGTTGCTTTTTGGAAGTTTCCTCTTTGAGCTATGTGTTGGTTGCAATAAATATTCTTCGACTCGGATGTTGGAAGAGTGGGTTGTGCTGGGAAAATATAGAATCATTGGTTTTTTCGATGAGGCAACCATTGGAGAGATGGAATAAATAGAGGAAGCGAATATGACAAACCATGTTTTTTTTTGTTTACATCATTGTGCAGTGGAAAACATGGCCTCACTGGTGAATCGAACTGCGTCGAGCGGAACTCTGTGCTCCCAAGTTCGCCACTTGGGCTTTGGCTGATGGCAGTTTGTCAGCCCCACAAATCCGAGGTTCCCTGGCTTTCAACAACTTGAAGCATTTCTATCTAAGACTGTCTACTATACTATAGCTAGGGAGATCCATAGAGTTCAGATTGAATAGTCTATCGACTCTAGGCAAGTGTCAACCGAAATTCGAAGTTCACTATGTGAAATTCTGGAATTATGGAGTGAAGGATGGACTCACTCCGAGCGGATTGTCCGAAGACAGTCCAATTCAGGTGGGCCTAAGGGTAACAATGACACTGGTAGAAAAAAGATGGCTTCGAAATGAATTTTTTCGTTCAGAACTCATCCGAATTGCGCGTCCTCATGATCATCTGAGGACTTGATCGAGCTTTCTCGCTCTTGAATACAATGGATCATGGGGCACAACATACGGAAGGAGCTGTACTCGTCTCTGCTGTCTCTAATCTAGTCGGAAGAGATGATTGTTTTCACTCACCCGAAGGTAACATGACATGAACGACGTGAATCAAATCTCTTGGGTCAAATTAGTCTCATATCTCCTCGAAACAGAATATTAACTCTCGTAGCGAAGAGATAAATTTTGAAACATGTCGACGGGCATCTGTCACAAGGAAACTTCGAGTTTCAAGCTTATGAGCAATAAGTCAGGAGTTAGCTGGATGAAGGATCAGGCGTCTATGTGGATCCAAGGCGATGCAACGAGAGTTGCAACCAGTTTCGATTGATTACACGACAAGACTTCTATGAAGACATCAGATTCAGAGGAGTACAGATTAGCACGATGAAAGCTCCTTGGGCAAAAGTATAGCCCCTCATGATAAGTATGCGTATGTTAGAAAGGATTCTGCAAGATCTGGGAGAGACTGTTGGAATATTCCGAGTGGCGCATCACAAACAGCGAGCTTAATGATTTGAACAATCCAATTGTTGAGCAGGCCGGATTGTTGGCATCCAAATCTCAGATCAATGATGAGAAACGAGCCAAAAAGACTCTGCGAAGATTTGAATTGAATGAATTCAAGGGTGCCAGACAATTGGAGTTTGTCAGATACGAGCTCGAGAGGGAACATGAAAAAAGCATTAGTGAGTTAGGTAGTCTAGAATGTGAATAATATCGATAATATGCCATAGGAAATGGTCTCTAAAATGGTCGATGATTTGTGTGGGGCCGAGACAGAAATGGTCTAAGGAACTCCGCCAGATGTTTTCAAAAATTGAGGAAAAACTTGGAATGGCGAAAACTGACAACCAAGCTAAGAGCTATGAGCCTATCTACAAGCACGAGAGGGCTATTTATATCCTAGATCACGATTAGTCTTTTGGGCTCATCGGCTGTTTTTATTAGCGTTCATTGGCTTCGAATAGGTCTAATAAGAAATGGCGCCAGAACAGGTTAGAATCTGCAAATTAGAGTCCAATCATGAGGAAGCCCAAATCTGAAGAGGAAGATCTCTTGCGAGACATTTAAGTTGAGCGAATACTTTTTTACCGTCTTCAAAGTGACTAGTTCAGAGGAGAATCTCTAGGGAGAGAGGTCTTTTCAGGCAGAAAAGAGCATCGGATGAGAGTCTACTCCCAAGCTACGGTGTTTGAATTAAATTGTTGCACCCCAAAAGGTCGTGTGGTGATGGCAATTCTATTCAATCTGATTGTAAAATTAGGATACCTGAATATAAAAGAAAAATCAAGTCACTTAGTATGCGAGCAGTGGTGCTCTTGAAACTTGCCGACTTTCTCTTTTCCCTCCATGAAAGTGTTGCTGTATTCAGGTTTCTACGAGTAAGTGAAAGGCGCTAGAAGGGTGCTGCTTTGTCTAGACTCTAGGAGAGCCAAGAGACTAGACGCCAGTGGGTGAGAGAGAGAGACTTGAAAGAGCGCTACTGTTTCCCGTTTGCTCGGATGCCCTCCAGAGCTAAGGGTAAAATCTATGGCGGCACATTTAGCAACGCTCATGCTCGTGATCAACCATGGCTTTCATCTCTAGGAGGAGGGAAGTTTTTGCTCCCGAGCAATAACTTGATTGCAGGGAATTGTAGCCTCGTTTCTCCAAATTACGCAAGTTGACCATGACATTGGGACTAGACTAGATGAATCATACCGACAATACGAACAATTGTTCCACCTCTTGATGGAGTTTCTCCTGAACACGAACCATCAAATGCTGCAAGCTCGGCCCTTGCGACTGATTGGGACCAGGAGCCACCAATAATAATGACTCGAGCTCACCAATTTGGGTTAGATAATGATTTTTTATTCCTTCATGATTGTTCCGCTCAAATTTATGGGCGATAAACTAAATCTAACTTGAGAGGCAGCACCCAAGAGTGGAAAGAAAGAGTTAACGGAGCTAGTTTGGTCATTAATTGGCGCAATGTGGGAGGACATGGGATGGAGCCTCGGCCAGGGTAATTGAAAAGGAATGACCTCAAATGTGGACACGACGAGAGTATGATAGTTTCAACCATTTTTCGTTGGTTGCCTGTTGGCATGATTTAGAGCTGGCAACTAGACGAGAGACAGAGAGAGCATTTTTGCACTCGAATCGAGCGTTGTTTCGGTTTTGTTCTCTCTTGTTATGTACTTAAAAAGTTGTTGCTGTTTCTTCATGGTGACATTTAATCGGCAATAGATTCCTGACTCCTGATTGCCAGTAGACACGATAATTGTAGGTGCAGGCACCAGTTGGTCGTAAAAGAGAGATACATTTGCTCCCGCGAGCGAGGGATAGTGTAGCCTGTATGTGTTCCCCTTGTTCGGGGCTCTGGAAGGAGGAAGAAACGAAGGGTGAGAATAAACAGCTTTAGTAGCCAGAAGGCCACAAAAAGACTAACTCGACAACAGTGCAGTGTAGTTGCTCGGCGTTGTAGGGCATTCTGTTCCACTCGCTTGGCGCCGGTAGCCAAGTAGTAGGAATAGTTCAAGAGAAAGTGGCAAATCTGTTGCTGCATTAAAAGGGCTCGCGCCTGTTTAAGCGGAGTAAAGAGAGAGAGAGAGAGAGAGGCAAATCGTGGACCGAAAAGCACTCTCTCTAGCTCTCTCTTTCACTGTTTCTGACTCTGTCTAGGTTGATAAGAATTTCTCCCGCCGGTTGCTCAATCATCCACGATAACTTACGTGAGCCTCGTTTGCGGGCGACAATGGAATCAAGTGCCTTATTGTCTCTGCTGTCGAGTCTGCAAGTCTAGGCAAGCGTGAGACAGTGGTTGAGGTGGCGGCCACGGATACTATGGGGTTGGAGAAACAAGTGGCGAGAAAGAAAGCAGTGTCTGGAATGATGATAAATTGAATCTTATCTGCATTCCTTGGTGTCTATTGTGGGGAAGCTGTGTTGGTTGATTGTGTGCGTGCCTCAAATCTGAAGCCAATAGAAGAAGTAGACTGCCGACGCTGCATCTTGGAGGAATCCTTTGTGAAAGGTAACAAGCCATGCCATGAAGAGAGTTAGAATGCCTCTGGGCACGTTCTCCTCTTATCAGACAATTCCTTAGACTGTTCCAGCACCATCATGTGATGGTGGCCTAAGGGTTCTCGTGATCCCAATCAACTTCTCTGATATCAGTGGAGCAGCATGTGCACGTGAGCCACACACTCTACCAATCAAATTGTGGAGTCGTTGTTTTATAGCCATTGAACCATCGCTCGTGCAAGCTAGCGTTTGAATGAGTGTCTCCCTCGTGGGCCTTTTTTTATTTTTTATTCATTTCTCCCCGTTGAATCCAGCCTTGTGTCTCCGATTCAGGCGCGGGTTTGGAGTCTTTGTAAAGGTCGAGGGGTACAACCTTAGAGTAGGTAGGGTGCTGGGATAAGTTAATACAGCAAACAAAGGGAGTGTGAGAAGTGGAAAGCAGAACATTCGCCTAGTACAGTCTCATTGGTGAAGCCTAGTGGCAGGTGGAGGAAAAGAGTTGCAAGCAGTAGTGCACAGGCACGCATTCGTTGCGCTGCGCACGCGGTTTATTTTGTTGACCCGTGCCAATGCGAGGGGTAAAAAAACCTCACAGAGGCACTTATAAACACACCGGCTCAGCAAACGAGCAGCTAGCGAGGTGTGGCCCTCGCTTGACGCAATTCAGATCATCCCACTCTCATTTCTAATCACCATCCTGCCGCCTCCAATCGATCGCATCCAGATTGATGTCTCTATCGCCTCCCTAGCCTCGTTATCGTCCAGATCTCATCCCTCTGTAAGCAGCGCCCCAGATACCATAGCAATTGTTACAGTAATTTCAATATGCATAACTAGAATTAGGGCACTTCAAGAGAATCCACCATCAATCTTACTGAACTCTGTATTCAACTAGATACGGATGTGTACGTGCAAACGACACGACCTAACGTTCCATCGACAGATTTGTGATTGTCGAGCAATCATGAATAAGCAACACGCAGAATTAAAACGAGAGCCTATTATCTAGGTCCGCCACACAATATTTCTGTGTTTACATCTCTAGAGCCGGCGGAAGCATCAGAGCACTCAGACAAAATGACCAAAGTTACAAGCCAAGAATCCACTTCAACACTATCATGGCTACGCCAAAGAAAGATCCAAGGCATCCAAAGATGTCCCAAATATTCGCCAAGCTTCGACTTATTGAGCCGCCTTAAATTAGAAGCAACTCTAGATGGTCATCTTGCATGTGTCAATTGTCTGGAATGGAACCAAAGCGGTAGCCTATTGGCGAGTGGTTCCGACGATAGGAAGGTCATCATTTGGGATCCATTCAAACGTTTAAAGAAGAGTGTAGTAGACACCAGTCACGAGGGTAATATATTCTCAGTTAAATTTATCCCAAATTCTAGTGATCTACTGGTTGCCTCAAGTGCCAGTGATTCCAGTGTCAAATTGACAAGCACATTAAGCAGCAGGAATCTACTAGATTGTCGAGGTTGCCATTCCGATAGAGTAAAACGGTTGGCTGTACATTCGGATGAACCTAATATCATTTGGTCGTCTGGTGAAGATGGATTAATTTTACAATATGACACTAGAGAATCCCATGTTTGTCGCCAATCCAAATCTCGCAATCTTCTTATTGATCTTAAGTCAATCCATCCGAGATTGAAAGCAAAATGCCTAGCGGTGAATCCTATGAAAAGTGAGATGCTCGCCGTAGGGGCAACCGATATATTCAATAGGATCTATGACAGACGTTTCTTGAAAATAGCCAATTCGGAACTATCTTCTACAGTTTATTTTGCACCTGGACACTTGTTCAGGTCGAACAATCGCTCAAATCATTTACAATCCTACGGAACCTCATATTTGTCTTTCAGCCCAGATGGAACAGAGCTTTTAGCCAGCGTTCACGCCGAACAGGTGTATTTATTTGATCTCGTAAAACCTTGGGAGCGCTATAAGACCTTCGAGCTCTCGCTAAGTCCTATCCTATTTAGCAAATCTAACAGTTTCTCATATGAAATGCTGAACTGTTCCGATCTCAAAACGAAATCTCCCACTCGTAGAACCTCCCGAAGAGGCATGTCAAACTCTTCAATTCCAATTCACTGGTCTGAGTTGATGGCTAAAGGCGAAGATCGGTGCTGCAAGCTATCACAAGATGCTAAAGCAACTTTGCAATCAGTATTCAATGAAAAACCGATGGATACGAAACAGTCGAGGATCCTATTAGACTACGTTAATAAGTCGATGGAGAAGACGAAGTTTTGTCCGGAATTGTATCTGGCCAGAGCTAAGTTATTGTCATCGCGTGGATGGCGAGGCGATTATTATGAGGCAATCAGAGACTGTTGTTGCGCCCTTGCCCTTGAGCCCCTGAACCCAATTGCGATTTATTATCTTGCCGAAACATTCACAAAACTTGGCCACGCCTATCCAGTCGGCGGGCTCTTGGATTTCATCGAACTGATGTTGAAAAATGATCATCAATCATCATGTGACCAACGTCTCCAGAAGGCTTACTCGTGCTTGAAGAATATGAAAAACAGTTCTTCACGTAATGGAAATTATTGCGTTTGTGATAATAACAACGATTTAGAAGAGCCGGCCTTTATGGTGTCCTTATTATCGGATCATGATAAATCTTCCTCCATGGATATTCAGGAGCTATTATTCACATCTTTGTCCAAATACAAGACGCGCAATGAGCTACAATTATCCCAAAGAGCTTACGACTACACAAGACGCTTTTGCGGCCACTGTAACATGAATACAGACATCAAGGAGGCCAATTTCTTTGGCAGTCGAGGCGATTTCATAGTGGGCGGAAGTGATGACGGTGCGTTCTATATATGGGAGAAGAAAACTGGCAACATTGTGAAAGCCGTTGATGCAGATTATCAGATTTTGAATTGTTTACAGCCGCATCCAAACATTTGTATGCTCGCAACTAGCGGAATTGAATCATCAGTGAAGTTGTGGTCGGCAAATGGAACTGTAAACCGTGATGTTGGCGAATTAGAGACAAGATGTATGCAAAATCAAGAGTACATTTCGGCCGATCCATTGGAAACGATGATCCTTATGCTTTACCCAGGTCTTAGCTAGAAAGGAAGTTAGAGAAAGTGAGAAATAAAGGATATGATTGCATCTTTGTTGTTGTTAGATGTCGTAGTAATAACAATCTGTTTTTCCTTGAGAGGGGTAATCATTTTTTATGCTTGAGCATGATTTCAAACAGTTGCATACTAATGGAGACGCTTTCCGTCATGTGCAAATGCAAGTAGCGTGATCACTTTTAGGAACATTATGCTATCAACAAGTGGCACTTGTTTGTCGATCGATTGTTTTCCTTCCAGTGGCCTTGATTACGAAGACCGACAAGCTAGAAATGATTTGCGCCGGTCTACTTTGTTTCTATTCCATTATATTGGTTTTCATGGCGAGATGGATTATCACCAAGGCAAGGAGTGAAGGAGCATTTGTTTGTTGGCCCTAGTAGATTCGCCCATTCTAGTTGCTGATAGATTCTATAAGCATAATCACACCACCTCATTGCATGCTGCTCTTCGAGAGGCAGGCGGCTGCAGTTTTTGTTTAGGGGGAATAAAAGTCAAACAAATTACCCGTAGAACACGCTTGCCGACACTTTATTTGGTTGATCCTTCGGAGCGACAATCGATTGAATCACGGTCTCTAGAGGGACTGACTTTCGAAGAGAAAGGGCCAGATGGAGAAGGCATGTTTTACACACCCTAGCAGTCTCTCAAAATATCCAGCCTATGAGGAGAAGGAGACACGTCTCAGCACTTGCTCGGTGTGTCACTTATCCATCCTGCACCATTGTCACTCGTGCAGGAAAGGCGAGATCCTTCTCTCCAAGCAGGCATCAGTGTAATATATTCAATGCACAGCTCAGAACGACTCTTTGGTGACTCGTGAAGATCAAAGTCGATGTTATCCGCCTGCGGACTCGTCCTTTGTATAAGGTTCTTGGCGAGTATCAAGTGGCACCGAATGGCTCAGGATGAATAGCTCCAGCATTTTCCTCTAGCATTTTTGGCCCCCAAGTACCGGTTTAACGAGCATTTTACGATACCTTGTCATCGATTCCAAGTTGAGGATGAGTGTGTCTAGGTGGCTGGAGCGCGAGGAGGAAAAGTTGGACCCTTCAGGGAGGATGATATGTTGATTTAGGGGAAAGGGCTCGAATGGGGCTTAGATTGCAGACGAGAAGAAGCCTAAACTCGCAAGCCTGGAGAGCCTTTTTGAGCGATAGTTTTATCTTCTTCCAAATGGATTTCACTCTCATCGCCCGTTCACGTTTCTTGAGGGCAACCAAAGGTCGATAGACCTCGAGTCTAGCAGAGAATTTACTTCTCCATTTGGCGCTTGTACTTGGCGGGGTGCAAGCGCACCTGGCCGATAGCCATGCAGTAGGAAATCCGAATGGAACCATCTACCTTTATTTGGTCTTGGCGGGGAGGCGACCAGAGTGGAGCCAGACTGTGTTGGAAAAGGGGCGCGTG
>Ga0058701_10002364_pt1 | contig 14220 bp, 11 predicted proteins | sample AgamicOrMae_FD_97039 | JGI IMG/M metagenome (GOLD analysis project Ga0058701, IMG submission 97039) | Agave microbial communities from Guanajuato, Mexico - Or.Ma.e | ecosystem: Host-associated > Plants > Phyllosphere > Phylloplane/Leaf | place: Guanajuato, Mexico | collected 2012-06-04 | reverse complement strand
TGTAAATTTGACAACGGATTTGGAATCAGCACCCTCAAAAGCCCCCTTAGACGGTGTTTCAATTAAGTTATATTGTCAGTGCAAGAAAAACCTCACTAGTACGACCCTCGGTTGTACGTCTTTTGTAAATTTGACAACGGATTCGTCATCGGCACCCTTGAAAATCCCCGAGTAAGAAATTTCGTTGAAATATCTCAATTAATAAGAGAGATTTAAGCCTGAGCGGCGTCCTCAACTCTTTACATTAACCAAAGACTACGAAGCTTCCACAAGCGCACCGTGGTCCAGTGGATAACACATCAGACTGCAAAACCCAAAGACCGAGAATCGAGCCCCACCGCCGGCACAAAATGAGTACCACTTTCATTCTCATAATACCATGAGTACCAGTAAGAGTCGCAATAATCCAACGTACTGCAATAATACGGCGTAATGATGGCGTACTAATTATTTCTATTCGGGTTAGGCTGAATTTTATTATTTTGCTTACACATGATAAGAAATTTATGGAATCTTCGCAAAGCTACATTTTAGCAAAATTTAAAGCCGAAAAAAAGCCAAAAAAAAGCCTTGTGGAAGAAAAGTAGAAAGCCAAGTGGCTTTTTTTTTAAACAAAACAGACAGCTTTGAGACAAGAGGAAGGCAAGAAAAAGCCAAAAAAAGTAATGTTTCTTTCTCACACGCCTTCGAAAAAATACAAGAAAAAGTCACATTAAAGATTCAGAAAAAGTTCAAATAAAGTCAGATTTTGAAGTCACGGGATGGACTGACAAGTGAGTTTAAAAGTAAATTAATGTCTTTTCAAAGTTTTTTGTGGTTTGTTTTGACAAGACCGTCGACAAAGGGCGCACGCGAAAGGCTGAAATTGCTGGTCTTGCATTTGTGTTCTGGGTAATTAATGTATCACTACAAACAGCCTGGAATAGCAGGCCAAAACACTGATTCGCTGATGGAGAGAGGTTTCAGAACGAGGAATGATGATAGCCACAACCTCGCATCGGAATTGAACAAAAGGGACCGTTCCCATGTACCAAAAAAAATGTATTACCCAACGAGAGGTTTTGGTAATCTTCAACCAAACAAAAATCACCTCCGATGGGATGAGCCATCCCTTTCTTAAGGGATGAAATTTTAAAACGGAGGCACTATGTTCGCCAGTCATGTATCTACATCTCGTTCAATATCAAAAAGAACACTTCTATCTTGAACACTTCTATCTAATAATTTTTCAGAGATTTTCATCAAGCATTTTCATACAAAAAGTATACGCTAAAAACTGTCGAGGGCCATCTATTTTGATGAGGGTATGGATGAATATGTCGCCAACACTAACAAAAACATTTTAAAAACAAAAGGTTTCCTTTCAATTTCATTATGCGTAACCTAGGTGATAAATGTGTGCTAAAAAGTAAATAAATGAATTTAAAAAAAAAAGATGTGAAATAACACAACAGTTTTAGTTTACTGGATCGTTAACGTAGAAATGCTGCGCTACTCTTGGAAATCTACGGTTTTTCTTTTACCGAAAGGTATCTTTTTAAGTATCCATTTGGTAAAGAGAATGCTCTGGTTTAATGACACGCTATTTATAGCTCCTCTCCGAACTGTCTAACGACTGTCGATAGTTTTCAAGACGTAACTTGCATCAATAAAACTTTACGTTCCTTCGCCTTAAAGAAAAAAAAATGTCAAGGAGTACCTCGCATTCAAAAACTGAACTGGTAGACTACCAGCACTTCATGGATTTCAAAACAGCATTTCTCAGCACGCTCTCCGATCAGAACCAAAACTTTTCCATTGTTGCAAAGGAGCAAAAATATTTTTCTTGCCGCGATGAATTTTGACTTGAAAAACGGTAAAAATCAACTTGCCAAAAAAAAATCTTTTAAAGATTTAATTTAGGGTAAAATACTCCCCAAAAAATTTGAATTTAGTTGATTACATTGTAGTCTTTTACAAAAGGATTTCTCTCTTAGGTAGGAGCACCACACATTTTTTTTATTTTTTTTAAGGCAGCCAAAATGATGAGTGGCAATAACTCCTATCTGTCCGGTCCCATTTTCTCGTATCTACCCTCGCGAATGATGAACCTTTCAAAAGATAAAAGAAAAAGACGGGGGTAAAAAAACTTCATAACCGAATAAAAGCAATTACTGAGGCACTATCAACAAAAGCACGACAATGAAGAGCTCAATAATTATTGTGGTTTAGAAAGGCTGTGACTTTGCGCGCTCTATACTTAAATTACTGTTAATCGGATCTGAAATACTCCGTTTCCGAATTGGCGAGGGACAGTTTAATAGTTTTGCAACACCGACGTCACCACAGACAAATTGACAATTTTTGTTTACTTTCTTTACCTCCAACAAAAAAGTAAATTGCCACTTACACGAATAAAATTGGGGCCTAGCGTCAAAATGCGTACAGCAATGAAACGCTCGGTGAATGGGAAAGGTTGGGTTTCCCATCTCTTTAGCTTCATCTCTCGTCGTTAACCTGAGCAGAGCGAGGTACAAGACCTAGCAACGGGTTAACCCAGATTAACCAAGCATGAAGCATTTTAACTCAGATCAAACTACGCAGAAAGAAGACATCCAAAAACAGAAAAAGCTCAAAAGAAATAATCTGATTGTTAGGGTGATCGTAAAGACTGGTTGCAAAACCTAACCCTCAACAAAAACTTTTTTATTCTCCTTCAGAAAGTTCTTCAAAGTGAAAAATCTGTTTAAGGTAATAACATACAGTACCTGTTTTAGGCATGAGACTAAATCTCATGTTTTAGGTAAGAAGGTATAACGGGAGGAGAACGTAATTAGATTATTTTCATAGATAAAAACTACAGGTATAAACAACTATATCAATTAAAAGGTCTCGTCCACAGCTCACCATTAATATGGTTATCAATACGTTTATGCTGAAAAAGAAACCAAATTACGCTCTTTCTGTATTTCTTCCAACCCAAAAACAGGTATCATAATACCTAAAACAGAAATTATTTTTTTACTGCGTAGTAAAGTCAAACCATTTCCTGAAAGGGTAGCAATGTATGGCAACTTGACTCACAAATCAAGAAATCTGCATAATTTTTGTGCGACTCAAAGAGCCAGTAAAATGAAGCAAAGACAATGCTATAGCGAATTAAAGTCATGTTCATCTTGACTTTCAAATGTTAGACTCCTCTTCCAAAATGTTTATACGGTTTAAAATCATGAAAATTTAGGAAAAGAAGAAAAGTTCAGCAAGTTAAAAAACGGGCACAGTTGATACTTTCAAGTGGTTATCCGAATATCGAGATATATGCACCTGTATTACTTCTCATTTTGATACATTCTGGATATAAAAACAGTTCTTTTTTTTTGTGTGTATCATTTCTTTTGGTGAAGGTTTTTCATTATTCAAATTGTAAAGCAAATCACAATAAAAACAAAAACCCCGTTTTGGGAAATTCTATACCTGTTTTGGGTGTGAAACCAAAACGGGCGTAGTACGTATTTTGGTTATTTTTCAAGATAAAACTACGTTCAGCCATATCATTCAAAAGGTCCCGTCGAGAGCTTTCCATTGATGTGGCTGAACATAGGTCTATGTTGAGAAATTACCAAAATACGCTCCACCCCCGTTTTAGTTTCATACCCAAAACAGGTATAGCATTCCCCAAAACGGGGCTTTGGTTTTTACTGTGAACTTAGTCTTACTTTGAATTTCACCAAATCTCTATAGCAAACTGTTGAAACATAGGTACTTTAATTTCATATTTACCGCCTGTTTTCCATTCCTTTTTTGACTTTTATAACGAAGAAGTTTTGCATTCAATAACTAACGTAAGTAAAATAAACTATTTCCTGACAAAACTACGTAGCCTAGATTTCGCGGTGCGAACTGATAACGACTTATCTTAAATGCACTAATCAGATTTCTAACAGTAAGCGAAAATGTTATTGAAGCGCGCAGAAAGACAACGCAGGTTTCCCACGCTAGAGTCTTTAAATGGAGGAGGCGTTGTTTACAGAGCAGAAGCTATTGGGAGTGGCAAACTAACCGCTGATTGGCCAAACTATCGCCGCAAATAGTTCTGTCCAATGCAGGCTCGTATCAAAGCTAAACCTGTAAGGGCCATTGTCGATATTTTCGCAAAATGTTTGGCGCCGACGCAATTGAAAACATAACAACAATTAATGTATGATAAAAAACATGTTTACTGGCTATTGATTTTTCTGGGCTTAGACGGCTGTTAATGTTGTTTATTCGGGAAAATATACTGTGACTTAAGTACAGAATAGTATCAGTAAAATCAGCAAAGGCCTCCGATGTAAGATCGGTAAAGTGAAAATGGTCTGGGCTTGTCAGGTACCGGTAACCATTAAGCTGTAGTGAATACATCCGCTGAATAGGGTACTATCTCGAGTTGGGTCGCCCATCAAAACATTGCCCCAAACAATGCTAAATTTCGGACAGAATAACTCTCCTCGGACAGAAATAATAATAAATAAATCCTCTGGAAAAATGATGAAAATGACAGTTTTTATTTTAGAATACAAGGCGAAATCCGTTGAGTGTGAAGGGGAGGATTTGATGGTCCATTCAAGATTCTATTCTTGTGAAAAGAAATACATTGTCATCCAGATTCATTGTCTGGGTCGAGCCACAATCTGAACGTTTCCCTTTAGCATACTCAATCTGGGTCAAGTCATTTGAAGAAGTGGCCAAGGATTTCTTTTTCGACTGAGCAACGCAGGTCTGCTTCCGAAACAATACACTGTGGGGCTGGTGATTGGGGAGGGGGTATGGTTTGAGTTGTTTTACTTCTATACCTTTAGCTTCTACAAGCTAGCTAACCACGTGTGCGCAATGTGTTGCGACACTGTGGAAAGCTTTTCTTGTGCGAACATACAAGATACTCTGGCTTAGAATAAGAATATGAAAATAGTTTGTGTTTCTTCACAATGGCACTTGTTTTGGTTAGTCTAGCAGACTTTGTTAGATTAAAGTATTTAGAAAAAGGCGGAACGGATATAACAAACTATTTAGGCTAATTTTCAATGCATATGAATGGTCACGTGAAAGGAAAGCGGAAGAGCTTTTATTATACGGTGTCTTACACTAAAATGCGCGCTGAATACGTTTTAAATTTCATACTAGAAACAGGTATGAAACGAGCTCAGGTATTTCGAAAAATGTACCTCAATCCGTTCTACTTTTAAGAGTATACTGTATGTTGCAAATGAATAGGACAAGTATAGTAATAACCAATCAAAAATTCAGTAATCTTATTTAGGTTTAATCTAATAACATAACTCTCAGTTCAAGCGGCTGTTTTCCTACCTCTGTTCAACTGTTTATAATTATAACATCATGACCACGAAAGCTAGGTTACCTTAGGCTAAGTGTCCTATGCTGAGACTAGAAGAGCCTTATACCTCGCTTCGCTTTCACTCCGCTAAGCTATCGCAAAGCCTTACGCCAATTCACGGCAGCAGTAACGGCAACGCATAACCTAACGGGTAGCTGTCTTAAGCGCCAAAAAGCACAAGCGCCAACGCCGCAAGCACCAATCCGTAAACGCCAAACGAGAAAAGTCCCAAACGCCAAAGTTCTTTACCGCAATACTAACCTTAGCCTAACCTAAATTAACCTAACTTAACCTAATCTAACCTAACCTAGCTTGACATAACCTAACCTATACGAACTTTGGCGTTTGCGACTTTTCTCGTTTGGCGGTTACGGACTGGCGCTTGCGGCGTTGGCGCTTGTGCTTTTTGGCGCAATCGAATGCCCCCCTAACCTAACAATAGCGGCATCAGGTTTGGTGACAGTGACAGGTTAGAAGTCTTATTGTGCCTCGTTTTGCGTGGCTTACGACTGGAAGTGGAAAACAAGTAGTTCAAACCTTGACTTTTACTTAAGTTAACAGAGTAAATCAACGTTATTTTTACGTGGAAAGACAAGTTGTAAAGAAAGCGGGAGTAAGCTGGAAGCAGGGATTCGGCGCAGAGCGCGGGGGGTGGCCAGGAGGCCCTCTCGGGCCTTGTCTAGTCTACGTAACTCCACAGCTTGCTCTTTTTTAGACTGCCAAGCCTGCGTCACTCAAAAGTTTTAATTTGATTTTTTCTTGATAGGCAAACTTAAAAAAAGGGAAGTGGGCGAATTCTTGGATCGTTTCTCGTGATGACATCAAGACAACAATAACTTTCCCTTTCTACTTATTCTCGAAAGTTTATTTTGTAAGTTGAATATTTCCCGATGGAGGCAAGACCACTTAAAGTACGACGTTACCGCCCAAAGAGGGAAAGGTGAACTCTACTTTCACAAGCACCGAGAGATCTAATTTTCGTGTTTTGCATTAGTAGGAATGTGTGATGATATAGTGAAAGTATGAGAATAACCTGGAAATTTTTTGTGTGCCTGCAGGTTGGTTTTTGGCAGGATCTCAGGGTGGGAAAGTATGCTTCCTTCAACGGTACGAGCCAACCTAAAAATTTGGTTTGATCCACCTCTTACATTAAGCTAAAACATACTCACATGGAATAACAAATGGTTAGTTCTATTCACACTCCTATGTTAATACAAGGGAGACTTTGAAAGCACGGAAACAAACCTAATGCAAATCAAATGGGAGATGACTTGAACGCACGGAAAACGACCTAATACATTTCAAATGGGGCAGCAAGTGAATAGTCACTTCGAAAAAAAAAATCTACTTCCTTCACAAAAAAAGACGGCGTAAAAAAACACATACTTCCATTCAATTCCAAAATTTAATGCAACAAGCCTTCAATCAGATTAATAATTACCTGAACCCAACATGATCACCGAACCAAAAAGTTTTTACGGTTTCCGAAGATCGTATTTGCATCATCGATCAACCCGAAGATTTTATCTTCAATGGGATGGGATTCAAATAAATTATTTTTGTACCGAGCCTCTAACGTAAGTCTTTTGCGGAATAAGCTATATTTAGTACCGAAATACTTCATTGAGATCAGATTCCATGACCGAATCAGCGATTCAAACGCGTCCAATAAGTATAACGCAAATGCACGGCGATCGTAAGTGCATAGGCAACCCACCCAACATTCGCGTACGCAGGGTTGCCTACATTTCGAAATAGAAGCAGTGGGAACGGACGAAAGGAATCTCAAAACTTATATAAGACCGAATAAGGTGCGTATGTGTGTATTCCGAAACACGAAAGTCTGTATCCATCACATAAAAACTACAAAACCATTACCAACCGCTACTCTTTGCTCTGGAAACATTCCCAAACATGAAACACTAGAATTTAACTGTAGCCAAGGAGGTGTCGTTAACACTTTACGCAAAAAAGTAAGCACATTTTTCGTTTCCATTTAGTAAAAGTAAACAGTATTTTGATCTGAACAAAAGGTTTCTTCAAATCAAGAGGAGGTACCTCTCTGCATAGGTTCTATTAATTAAGCGCAGATTTTTGTCACTGAGTTATATTTGCAATGAATCGCGATGAGCTCATTAATATGAAACTCAAGATAAGTCCAGAATCGAACGGACTGACCAAAGATAAGCAGCCTCGTCAAAGAAAACTAAAAAGTTTTAAAGCAATGATATGTCTAATCAGCACATAATTTCCTGGAAAGATACTGCTAACCAAAAATTACATACATATTCATACAGAAAAAACGAGGAAGCTTTCAGTTAATAAAATTTTACATTTTTTTTAAAAAGCAGAAAACAGAAAAAGAAACATGATAGGGAGTTGATAACGTTCGGCACAAACTACCAAATATATCATTAGACCTGAATTTTGGAAGGACATCGTGGATTAAGATGCAAGACAGTGAAATTTAAAACACAAATAAGGATGGAAAATCCATTGACAGTGTTTTGAGTTTTGAATATTCTCGGATAAACGTGGCGTCTTTTCCCGAATGAAAAATGATACGCTCATGTTATTGCTCTTGCTTTCATTTAAAACGGTTCTGGAAAATTAAAAAGAGCGGCACAGAAAAGCGAAGAAAAACTTTGTTTTCTCCCTGACTTTGACCTTATCATTCCTTTGTACGTCGCGTTCCCTGAGAGCGGAATGAGTATGAATCTCGTAAAGCATAAAATTATTGGGGTCAAGCACCCTTAATGGGCAGAACGAGGATGAACGTAAGTTAAAAATACGGTTAATAACGTCGCTTTGTGAAAGACATCTCCGACACTCGACGTCTCAGACGCTCTCAGTGGTTATCCCAATGTAAAGAGGGCGAAATAACGGGAGATACGAAATTAATAAGAGCAGACTACGGGCTAGATCAAGAGTCTTCCACCCACTTCAAGAGAATACACTGGAAATTTTAAAAGATGCATTTTCTTCCTGTAGAATCTCTCCTTCAAGCCGAGAGTTGTTAGGCCGTATAAAATTTTTTTCCCAGTTCGATCCCTCTTAAGAAAAAACGATCAAATAAAAGGGAAAATTTCCCAAACCGATCAAACGAGAGGGTACGTTTTAAAAACCGAGCAACTGCAATGTAAGGATAGCACTTGATCGCTTTTTCAAACTATCAAGCTCATTTGATCGATTTTTAAAATGCGCATTTTTACTTGATCGATTGTTGATCGGAGGGATCGGGTTGTGATCGAGCGTAGCGATCGCAAAGTGAGGAACAAGGGACTTTAAAAAAAGCAACCAACATAATCAAGTCCCACTTAAGTCCTGTAACAACTCCAGGAAACCAGGCTCCCGTAACTTTGAATCCTGCTGAGTCCCACCAGATCAGATATCGCTTTCGGGAGTCCAACTAACTCAGATATCGTCAGATCCCAATCCCACCCAACCAAGTCCCGCCAGCTCAAATCCGTTCAGATTAAGGTGGTAACGAATTTGGCCCAATCTGCTGACCGGGTAAAAATATGTTGCTCTAAAACCCGTACAATTTTTTTAACGTGCGTTTAAAATGTTTATTTTCTACTGTAGTCGCCTTGAAAGTATCATTACGGTGATTTTGGGGCAAGCTCAACATCTTCAAAATCACGAAAATTTTACAAAAATCGAGCAAAATCTGAGCATTAAGTTGTATTTTTTAAAATTATTTTCACGGTGACCACCAGTTTTCCTAAACATTATTTTGTACAGAAAAGGGTTGCCTAAATCTAGTTTTTGCATTAAAATCGCTCCATTAAATCCAACTCTAAAGATAAAAAACACATTTAAATTAAGCGTTCTCCCGTTAAACCCATGTATTTTCCCAGTATTTCAAATCCTATTTGTTCAGAATTTAGTTGGGTGACCCCCTTTTTTTATGCAAGATTATGATGTGTCTTTACGTAGGGAAGGTTTTTAGACTAGGTTGGTTGATTGCTGTCAACATGACCTTGGCCGCTCCTACTAAAATCCCGTGCACACACGAATCCCACTAAGAAAAACTCTTGTCTCCGTAGCTCCTGCTTGCACCCCTTTCAAAGTACCCTTCGATGAAGTTACACGGCGTGACAATGAGATAAAGTGTCAACAGGATTAGAAGGGTGGTTACCTCTGTAGTCTTTCTGTAGCGAAGTTCGGGTTGCTCTCTCAAAGCAAGTCTGGTTAAAACATCAAAGGAGTAAGACGACTAACTAGGGTCGTTTCGTAGGACTTGGCGTTCCACGGCATCGTTGCTTCGCGGCCCAAGCCAGGCGAAATCAACAGGGCCGTGGCCGTTATCATTAGCGGTCGCCTTTAATTGTGGGCACAATCAAAAGCCGATTTCATCGACGAAACTTTGATTACACCAGATTTACGTAGCGATAGTTGCCCAAACAATTCCTCCAGTCATATTTTCCATCTCCACTAATCAATATCAAGATGATTAACCACGATTAAATCGAGAGTACATAACCTGGCATCTGGATCCGCTCACGTACTAAGCAATGCATAGACAAGTTATGTTTCCTGTTTTTTTTTAAACTTGGTTCAAATTCAATGGAAGCGCAAGATTTAGAAATACTTTCTCAGTATGAGTTAAGTCTCTTCTTGAGAGACCATTCAGGAGCCATGGCCTCATCTGACGTTTAGGGGCCGATGGTCAGTTCTTCGAATAGGTACCCTGAACTTATAGGAATCCGTGAAAGGAGAGTATCCTAAAAGAGGAACGCTTATCAACCGCGGTTTGGAACCAGCTAATATTAATGCCTAGGCAATCGGTTTAGCCGTATTGTAAAAAAAGGATCTAAAAAGCAGGTGTATCTTTATATGATCTATCATTATCAGAGTAATTCAGTGTTAATTTGTCTGTATCGTATACATACGGTACTTCGCTTCAAGGATACGAATCAAATTATAAAAAAGTTTTTTTTTTTTACTTCTATTTTATAGTAAGAGACAGAATGAGCTAAAAAAGGAGTGGATATAAACTTTCGTGAATTAATATTTTAAAATTAGTGAAATTTTTCGTAGCCATTTACCTCTTGGCTTAAAATAAAAAAATCAACAATAAATAAATTTGAAAAAAAAGAAACAGAAATATGGAGAAATTTGAGTTATTTCATTACTACCTCAGGTAAAATTAGCTACTCGGTCGGATGATATAGATAAATATACGGCAATAACGACTTTTTTTTATCCAAAAGGCATCTTGTTTTGTAAAATTAATACCGTTAAAACCGTCTCGAGACGCTACACCGGACTATGCCTATTTAATACACTCCTTCAAAATTTGCGCTTCAAATCGACATAATTTTATGGCTCTTCAATGGAGTTTCCCACCTAATACCAAAATTTTGATTCTGGAATCAGTACGTTTTCCACAAATTTTGAAGAAAAAAGCTGGTATTTTTCGAGGATAACGAAGATATGAGTATAACGCATTAAACAAAATGACCCTAATGCTCGGAAACTAGCGCTCCCATTTTTTTAGAAATGCAGGACTAATTTTTTTTAAGGGACTTCCATCGTGTTTAACTTTTCAGTAAGAGCTGATGAGCTTAAACATCTGTCAATTTTAGCACGTAAATCATTGAGTTTAGTTTGAAAACGCCAATCCTAAAAGTCTCATGGGCGCATTCTTTCTGAAGCAGCCTTTACCCTACGTGTATCGCAAAACAAGTCGAAAGTCCGAATGTATTCCGGCATTACCTGCGACAGTGACGGAGCAAAACTTCGCAGATGCTCCCCGACGGCAGACTAATTAATCAAAATGATTAAAAAAAGGAAAATCGATAAAAGCCACGAACAATCCCCTTAAGAGATTGCACAATATAATAAATGAAAAAAGTGCGTCTCCTTCTTTTTCTTTTACGTCCGCCAACCTGTCACAAGGAACATTTCTTTCAATTTGTCCGTGTTCCAAGGGACGCCTTTTAAAACGCGGGAGAATAGAAACTCACCTTAAGAGAAGCCATATCTGAAACTGAGCGATGGGTTTGAATTGTTTCCAGCTGATCCAAACACCAATCCAGTTCTTCCATGGTCTCAATAGAAAGTTTAAGGTAGGCCTCATCTGCGAAAAAGAGACAGACGTGGATCAACATCTTCAAAAACATTTCCCAGGTGATCAAGAAACATGCGTATTAAAGTTGTCTACTGCAAAGCGGAAAATGCCCTGGGTTCTGAGATAAAAATGCAACTTAATCTAACCTTAATTCGCCTTCAAATCCATTAAAAACGCGATCCAATGTAAATTCACGACACCTAATCTGGCCACGCTCACCTTACCTAACCTCACCTAATTCCACGAGTACTTCGATAAATAAAAAAGACAGCCTAACTTTAACTTAAATTAAGCCAGCAAACCCTCCATTAAAAACTCTCAACAAAATCTCCATGAGGGCAAATATTCATGTTGTTGAACACCCCATTTACGTACAGACCTGACTTTCAAAACCACAGAGGAAAAGTGTCGTCAATTTGGAAAGTTTACAATCCGCGGTTCATAAACCGACCAACGGAAAATAAATGGGATTATTTTGGTGCTTGGAGGGCAAAACATTTGTTTAAAGTTTCATGGAGTCAATTGCCACCAGAAATACATTGTAATACCTATGTTTTTTTTTAATTAAATCCCCCCCCCCAAAAAAAAGGAAAAAAATCTTTATTCGCATATTGTCGTCAATTTTTTCAAGCCTCAGAAGTCGAACAGGGCATTTCTGACTCCAATCAACCCCAACAAACATAAAATGTTCCGTCTTGCAGTTGACCTCATTTTTAAGATTAACTGGACCGTGTGGCAGTCACAAAAGTTTCTTCCCGAGTAATCTTTGATTAATTTTTAAAATCTTTTTCTTTTTTTAGATTGATTGCTCAAGGGTGTTCTTCAGAGTAATTACGACTTTTGACAAGTTGCGACTTTAATGGGATTTCTTTCGGGAGGGTTTGTTTTTCTTACCTCCGGGCTGGAGTATTCTCGGCTGAGGCGTGGCGGCGCCGGCGGCCCCGGACGAGCGCCTTGACCTGCACAACAAACCCACCATTAGTCTTCATTTCAGAAACGGAACCAAAAAATCATGTTAGCCAACCACATCGATGATTTCGACGTGGTCAGCTGCCACACCACAAAATGATACAACTTCACTTTAAAGCTGGCCTGTATCACACGGAATAAATCATGTTCGCTCTTTCCAAAGACGCATTGCTTCGGATTGAAATGCTTAACAGCCCAGAAACCTGACAAAAACAAAAAAATTCTCCGAAAGATACTGCAAAATTTAGCTTGTAAATATATTCATTATATTCAGAAAATTTTTAAAAACCTTCTTTTTCTATGAAATGGTCTTTAAAGACTGTTAGAAATGATTGCTGAAAAGAAAATTGATATATTTTAGGACTTCAATTTTTGAAAGGGATACGTAAGCCCATTCCAACCCAACGGGCATTTTCCGACCCGGCAAACACTTTTCCATGATACTGGTCTCATGATTACCAAAACGACGAAAATCTCCGCTTTTCGGTAATTAAAATTACTATTTTTAATTTTCTTGTACAAACCTTTGGGAGCAGTTTTAAAACGCCATACATGTTTTAAAACAGAAATTCTTTAAAATGTTAAGATTAACGTCCGAAATAATTTTGTCACCCCCCCCCAATAAATCAAACTTTCTAGTGTTCTCCGGGCTTTGACGTATTAAACGAATTGCCTATATGCCAGCGCGTTTGATCACTAAGCCTACGTTTCCACATCAGCTGATCATGAGAGTGTAGTTGGTCTGTAGAGTAGTTATTTTTGGGAGGCTGGAACAGCTCAATTCAAAAGTTACTGATATTTCTGATTGTAGTCAAAAGTCACTAACTTTCGATCTTGAAAATTCGGTTCTGCTCTTGCGAGGAATACATTTTCCACATCCTATCATATTTGAACTCATACGGAGGAAGAGCGGTGAGCTTCCTCTGAGGCAATGAAGGCTTTGAAACGCCATTTTCATTTAAAACAGCAAACTGTATTCTCTCAGAATAATTGCCTTTCTAGATCTTACTAAAATTTTAAAACTCAAAAACTGAAAAAAAAGAAAAGGAATACTTTTTTTTGTTATTTGTGAGTTCAAAGACTTACTTCCAAAGATCCTTCAGAATCAAATAGGAATAATATCTAAAACTTATTAAAGAAAGAGTTTCCTAAAATATAAATATTTTGAAAACCTTCAATGGAACATGCTTTTCAAAAAATGTCAACATACAGTATTTTTATTTTTTTATTTTTTTCTGATTTAAATGACAACTTGCAATGGATGAGGCAAGTACATTTGTGACTCTCCAGCTCACAGGTATCTAATTCAGTAATATACTTTTTACTGCATTTGATGTTTTTCCTAGCAAACAATCGGTTGCTTGTTGGTTGGTTGCACAGAAAACAGGTTGCACAGAGAAGATGCTACTGAGGGGGTTTAGCTTTGAATTTGATAGTATATACGTCAAAAGAGACATTATTACTATGTATTATTACGTACTATGGCTACCTCAAAGGAAACATCTCATGGCCATGCTCTTTTGAAGTGAGACATCAAAAGACACAGTTAATTTTCAAACAACATGTTTCCCTTACAATTTCAATGAAAAATATAACACACATACTAGGATGGACCCAGATTGTTCAATAAAAGGTATCGAGACTCCTGACAGACTTGTAAACTTGGCATAATTGCCCGAGCACTTAAAGGTGATTTATATTTTTTAAAAATCTGAATAAAACATAAATAATCAAAACCTTGTTGAAAGGAGAGATAAGGTTTCTTCAAGCAAAAATAAAAGCTAAATGCCACAAAAGGCAGAGAAAACATTCTCAAAAGTACCAC
>Ga0058701_10002363_pt1 | contig 14222 bp, 8 predicted proteins | sample AgamicOrMae_FD_97039 | JGI IMG/M metagenome (GOLD analysis project Ga0058701, IMG submission 97039) | Agave microbial communities from Guanajuato, Mexico - Or.Ma.e | ecosystem: Host-associated > Plants > Phyllosphere > Phylloplane/Leaf | place: Guanajuato, Mexico | collected 2012-06-04 | reverse complement strand
CAGTGCCTTTCTAATATCTAGTAACAGTTTTTGTGTATTTTGTTTTTTTTCTGAATTTCAACGATACATATTATCCTTCCAACGAAAAAATAATCAAGTAAAAATGCGTCTTTCAAAAATCGATCAAATAAACGCCTAGCTTGAAAAATCGATCAACTGCCATTTTGAAGCGATGCATATAACTGGGTTTCCAAACATACCCTTTTATGTAGTCGACTTTGTTAACTTGCTTTTCTACATGGCCTTTTCTCATTGGAGGGATCGTTGTTAGTGTTTCCTTTCTAGCCAGATAGCTTAAATGAATATCCCAAACATATTACAGGGACGAAATTCTTCTTGTTGGGGACTACATGAGCCTCTTTTGGCTTATATTTGGTGGGGTTAGCTCTCAAAGTAAAGGGGGAATCTAGCCCTTGTTGAAAGTCAATTGTGGAGAGTAAAATGATGCACCTGAAGTTAAAACTTTTTCTTAGAGTGAATTTCATAAATCGTGTAAGGCAAATAGTAAGAAGAGATCGGAAATAGTTATTATTTCGTTTATTGTTCAAAAGCCCAACAAGAGCAAATAACTAAAAACTTAGACTTTTAGATTAAAAGAAGCTGGGTCTTTCAAGTAAAATAGCTCGGCTGAAGGAATAACGGAAATTTTTCAGACGTTGATTCAAAACTTGGTCTGATTGTTTCTTTTTTTCCCTTTTAACATCATTGCTTCGTTGCACCGACAAATAACGGCGAATCAAACCAATTTTTTTAAAATATAAAAGACGCACATTTATATTTTCAATGAAAAAAATAAGACGTTGCGTTTGGAAACGATCCCTTTTAGCGAGATAGGCGCTGCCCCTTTTTTTCGCGGTGCGAGAAATCATAAAGACGACCTCGATGTCAGTTTCGCCACAACATTCGTGATATTTTTTCGGGTTGTAGCTGTTCCAGAGCAGCAAAGTTGGAAGACCTGTATTACACTAGACTTTGCACATCATACAATGTGAGGTAATATTTTCCTCTCAGCCGTCTGTGCTGTAATCAGTATCTACTGTTTTGAGTCGAAATTGATGTTGAGCGTGGGTTGGCCGCAGTGTTTGCTTCGTACAGAGCACTATAACAGTGTTTGTCAGAATTAAATAGCTGCAGCTTGGCGCTGTTCCATCGCTCACATTTTTAGGGGTGGTTAGTTCGCGCTCGGAGTAGGAAATAATTTATCTGAGTACCGCATTCCTTGATCCGGCATACGAGATATCGCACTTACAGTGCAGTTAATATGCTACTACAAACCCATGAAGACATGTAATCGGGAAAGTGCTTTCAATTTAATGTTCATTGTTCTTCTGCTCTGTAAGAAAAGTTGGATTTCCAAATGTGATACACCTCTCATTATCAAGCTAATCGGCGAACTAATCGAGCGCGGCACTAGGCACTTCGCTGTTTGTTAGGTTGAACTTTAACATCATTAAGATATTACCCCGCGGTGAGGAAATGAAAATGAAAAGCTGAAATCGACATGATTTGTAGCCATCATACATCCTCGCATAGTTGTAAAATTAAAACAAGATTCACCATCTAGTTTGCGAGTTTGTCAGAAGTGACGAAAAATACACGGTGATACTATATTGAGACCTCATTGAAGAAAGTGCATAATTGATAAAAGTGGTTATACCTAGTAGAGATAAGAGAGTGAAAAAAATATTTCTTTCAGTTAAACGCCATTGCATAACTTTTGAGCTAAAAGAATTGGAACTCGATCGTCTAATTTTAGATAAATCCGAGTAAAACTTTAAAAGAATACGCATATTTTTGTGTGCGTGAAAAGAGTCGTATCTGCAAATGTAGATTTTTTGGAAATTCTAAATCAACTGATGGTATGGTAAATAAACACTGGACCCGTAAGTTAGGCAGAGTTGAAGAGATTGTAAGCTCTAGATCATTATTTAAAATGCATTTAACAGTTCCATGAGAACCGATTAGTTTTTAGGGGGGGGGGTAAATCCCTAATTTGCACAGTGGTGTGTCGTAAATCTCGAGAAGGCGAAAAATAATTTAAGGATTTATTAAATTAATAATATTAAAACTCGAAAATAATTTATAATGTAATTAGTATAACACAATATTCATAATCATGTATCTTACTTTCAACCTATCAGTGCCAAACGAATACTGTGGGTGTGTTGTATGCAAATAACTGGGGGAGGGGGCGGTTGCATGTTTTGTTAGGTAGATTATACATAGGGAACTCAATATTTTTAGTTCAAAGTGTCAAGGAGGCCCTTTTTATGCTTAAGGACATTAATCCTTCTCACGTTTTACTTGGTCGAACTCGGACAGATGAAGTGCCATAGCAAAATCATACTTGTCTGTATTTTTTTAAACTATTTTTTTACGCGGTGTCGCTGTTTAGCCGACAGGCTACTCGTCAGCATATCTTGCTTTTACAAGGCCTCCCAGTCAATGTTAACCTCACCAAAGGGATGTAACATCCCAATATTTCATCAAATGAGTGTGATTCCTAGTTGACATACATATATATATGACACATACATACATATATATACCATACAAGATAGCTCTTGTACTTAATCAAAAGATGGGATTAATGATAAGTGTCCTTTTCAGTTTAAAAGTCAAGCACGCTTAACGGCCAGATTGCGAAATCTGACTACACTGGTACTTGACTATACGTGTTGCGGAAATCTACACGTGCTTACCCCCGATCGCAGCTCTACTAATTACTAGGGATTAACATCTCAATATCCGAGCAACAAGGTGGAATTATGCGACTTGACTAGTTTGAATGAACATCTGAACACACTCGGTAAGGTTCAGAAGTTGTTTTACTCTCCGAAAACCTGCCGAAGACGTAGATTTTGCTTATAATGTCTTGTGTTGAAGACGGTGTAGTCTTGACGTAAACAAACTTTATTATGTTTTTTTCTTCATCCAGCACATTTACATTGGCCACGTACATTCATCAATACTTTCCAGATTTTCAGAAAGAACGAATTCAGGTAACGTAGCCTATTTGGCTTTTAAATTGGTCTCAAGATGAGCAATTCAAAAGTCGGATCAATCTCAATAACTAACTAGTACTGATTTTTTATATTTTTTTAAAGTGATTTCATCGAAAAATAACGGATGGTATAAAAAAAGCAAACATTGTTGCCAGATATCGCCTCTGCAGGTTTATTAGGCGGTTGTCCGGTACGATTGAGGTGAAGGTAATTTCCGCTGACCGGTACCGTTTGGAATCTCTTTGTGATGATTTGCTTTGATCGGCTACTGAGATGATGCGTTGTTTTTCTTTATCACATCAACCAACTTTGCCTCTAGTTTCAGACGTCATTGTTCTTTAAGATCTTGTCGAATGAGAGTTTCGGTTACTCAAGATCGAATTCTCACCTAACCTCGAAATATTTCGCTAATTCATCATCATCTTGACAGCGGCTCTAACTTGACAGGTGAAGCTGGAGTGGTCTCGATCTTAAGAGGAAGTTCACATTGATTGTCAGGAGGTCTCTACCTCTTGTGTTCCACATTGTCAAATCTTGTCAAACATTATGAAGTATAACTTCATGGATTCGGTTAACTTAGGTTAGGTCAGGTACCTGCGACGTCTTTACTTTGCTACCGATATTCACTCAGCTGCCTTGCGTGATACCGGTTCTTGTTGGTAATAACTTCCTCTGAGAGGTCAGTGCGGTATCAGGCTGGGTGAACTTTGAGCAAAAATAATAACTAAGGCTAACTTTTAACCGCTTTGCGCATTGTTACGCTTTGGTTTGAGGGGCTAAGTTACACACAAGGGATAAAAAGTGACACCTTTTAAAATTAGACTACAACGAAGTAAGAATTTCGGCTTGTCTTTGTAAGAGAAAGTGTGGTTCCGTGGCAACAGTTGAGATCACGAGGCATGCCGCTTTCGATCCAGGTGATTTTTTCCCCTTCAGAAATTTGTGTTGGTAATACTAATGCATGTAAATCCGGAGGATTTTGCACTGGGTCAGGTTAGTGCAATTGTATCGCTAACACTATTTCCTAGAAACAAACAATTACTTACATTGGAACGCAAAACTACTTAGCATCTTCTCTGTACCTTCGTAGAAGGGGAGAATGATGCTGGACAAGTGAACTATGCGTCCGGAAGAGAACACGCTTAATACTGACATCTTGAAGACTACCTCAGCACAGCAAGGAGTTCGAAAACTTCCGCGTACGGCAGCCTCCGCGTCAAAGCACGACATTTGAGTTGAACAATCGTATGAATGGAACTGCTCTCTGCTTTACGCGAGGACGGTCATTCATCGTAGGCTGTTCGACAATTGGTGCGACAGTGTTTGCACTTTTACATGCAATTAAACCTTAATTATTCTATTCATTCCGAACGGTTCGAGCAGGTTAGAGAGAGCGTGCTATTCATGAACGGGTGCAGACCTTAATGAAGTGACGTTACAGATGAGAAGAAACTACGATTGTCTTTGTGTCACAAGTCCCTGGCATACACACAGTCGATTGCGAAGGAGGAACTTTGAACGTTTCTCGTAGCTCTCTTTGAAAAACCGCGTGGAGAGAGGCACTCGACACGTAAAACCTAAGCTAAGTTAGATCACACGTCTTGTGCGTGGCTCCGCTTATGCTGCGCTTTACTTTGCAATAGCTAATCGGAGCGGTTTCGGAGCGAGACTCAAGATATATGACACATGACCTAAACTTAGTATGAGTACGTAACTTCACCCAGGTTTATCTAACCTACCTAGGTTCACCTCACGAAAATCCAACCTTAACTTGATTCGTTTACTCGATCTTAAGTTAACCTTGCAAACGAGTTCCTGGACGTTGGTGCCAGTTTTCTGGACTATGATTTTCCTGCTGAACTGCTTACCTTATCTATTTTTTATATGCTTTGCAACACGAAGTTAGGCGGGTAAATTACCTCTCCGATCGCCAGTTTGGCTGACCGCGCTGGTCTGGTGAAAGTCTCTATCCTTGAAGCATTCGTTTTACGAGTTTAGTGGTTGTTTTCAAGGTCACTTTGGAGTTGTTCGTCTCCTCTAACGTGCACGGCACAATGCCCTGTTGTTGTCCTCCCTTCATCACATGGACACTTCTTTTGCCCCTCTCTGCTCTTAAAGCAGTATTGGCCAGATGAAGGAATAACAGTTTTATTGGAATTTTAGAACGATACCACAGTTGGGGGGGGGGATAGTTGACATGATCGTCGTCGTTGACGAGACTAGTCTTCATATCGTTGGCCCAGTTTTCATTTATTTTCATGTAACAAATTTTGCTGATTTTGCGTATTACACTTCGGCTCGTGCCATATACCGAGGGCCGTACCTTGAAGTACTTTTTTATCAAAAAGATTGAGATGAAATACCGGGAAAATGGAGTTGATGGTTTGGTAGATGAAGGGTGCAGCAGTGAAGGACAGAAAGGACATTGCGCTCTGCGGTTGCGCAGTGCTTGAAGGGCGCTGATTACCTGAACTGAAAAATATATTTTTTTAAATATTTATTTATTATATTCCTTCATTTTTTTGTGTCACAATGAATAAGGTTCTGTGTTGTCTTATTAGCCGCTAGGATCAATCACACGGTCATTTTCCTCAGGTCAAACCAAGAGGGCCATCCACATCAGGAGAAAAAAAAAGGAATGATAAAAAATCGTTCATGCGCAAAAAATGTGCTGTAATCTTCTTCCATATCACTCTTGTGAATATGTTTCAAAATGACTATGAATTATTTGTACACACAACAGGTGAAGCGTCCCGCTTCGTTGATAACCGTCTGGAGTGAATATGCCATTGAGGAAGCCAAATGGTCAATTTGGAATTCATATCGATCTCATCAATCGATTCTTATTCCTTAACGTCCTCCTGAACTTGAAGACAAGTCGTTTACGGAAAGTCTATCCATACATCACACGTCAATTGTGATCTAGGCAAGTAATTTATTTAGTATCCGAAACGGGTGAATAGGTTATGTCGTGAGACTGATTTTACTAAGATTTTCCTTTCCTGAGTATGTTAACCGTGCCCCAAATACGTTTACTTTAATAATCGGGTAAAGGGGGCTTTGCGAAGAGTTAACCACACCGCCTTGAGACAAGGAAAGTGTCGTCCATCTGTCCAGTGTTCTCATCTCCTCCCCCCCCCCTTCCGGTCGCTGTCGCACGTCGTCCGGAAGAAAAAGTGGCCGAAGTTTGAGCGTAGTTTTTCCGCAGTGATGCACCGGACCGAATCGAAAACTCCGTCTGCAGGAGGTGATAAAATCAGCGATAACATGGCGTGGATTATTTCAGAGCGTCAAGGTTAATTTTCATCCGAGCGTCGGCGTAAGTCACATCTGTCGTCAACATAAAAACAAGACAGTCTTCTGCTTAATATTACATCTCTGGAAAGAAAATAACTTGCAACGACGACCTTTCCCTAGGAAAGTAAATTACAACAATGCCACTGAAGTCAAGGTCCAGCTCTGAATATGTGAATAAATAATAATTGCGCGAAGGTGTTGAAACAAGCGCAAATGTGATTATTTTGCGACTTAGATAAATGTTCCGGCGTGCGTCTGCAAGCACTCTGTTTACGAGGTGGAATTTCTTAGCATATCAAATACGTGCCAAGGGTAGCTAACCTGTTTTGTTTTTATTTGACTTTCACGTTTGCTCTTTGGCTGATTAAACACGAGCACAGTACCCTTCTCTCTCGTCTTCCAATCATATCGTCTTTCAGGGTGAGCACTAATGCAAGGTAAACTTTCGTAATTCAGATTTGTTTGGTAAAACAAATGAGTTCTTAGGCTTCAATGTTTCAAAAGATCTGAGATGCCCTCTCGGTCTGATTTACAAGAGAGCACAGGGTGGTTTAGATGTGACGTTTAGAGTTGAATATGACACCATAAGTTCAATGAAATGTTAGTCATGTATTGAACGATGATCCTATAGCGGAATTTAGATTGTGGGCCACTTTATGAATCTGGTTCACTTTAGCACAACTAACTATCGTCTTTGTGGGATGCACGCTTCACGTTTTTCCTGTAGTCTCTGAGTTCTAAACAAATTTGATTGTATTTGGTGAAGCAATACCTGTTTATGAGCGATGGCGTGAACAATAAACCCTTAACCTCAGCCGAACATTAGAGCTCACAGAGGAGTCTGTTTGAAGCCTGCATATGTAGACCATCATAAGCATCTAGGGTTTTCTGTGTTTTCATAAACGTCAAAGCATTTATCCAGATGCCATCTTTTTTTTTAACTTTATCGAATGGGTATTACTGGGAACCACTTTCATTCTAGCCATAACTCAACTTCACGGTCCCGCAAAAAAAAAAAAAATAATCGCTCTCATCGGCAAAGACGTTCAGTGTAAAGCCTAATGAAAAATAGCACTGATTAAATACTTTTCTCGGCTCCAATTGTGACATTTTCAGTGGAAGTGAAAGTCGCTGGAAATATTTTAGCATGAATGGAGTTCCCCCGTTCTTCTTTCCTTTTTCTTTTTTTTTGCCTACCTCCAAATCGTTTCTAGTGTTTACATCGTTGAAATGAATTGCTCTCCGCAACAAGTAAAAGAAAAGGCCAGGTGCTGTTAAACAGAATTCATCCTGAGCAAAAGTCTTCCGACTTATTGTTTCCTCGTTATACTTTTTCTTTGACAAGCAAATGTTTCTCCCGTTCTTTGAATTAGCTTCTGCTTTGCTGGAAGGGAATCTGTGGATATTTAAATCATCTATCTCAGGAGTCCTTTATAGAATGTAAATATTTGTTTTTCCAACTCAAGCTTGTTCCTAATATGAACGCCGCATTGATGACTATTGGAGGAATTTCGGGAAGAGTGACTCTGAACAGCCTCTCTATGGTGCCATTGTTGATAGGCTTGGCTATAGTATAACCAAGATAAGCAAACTTTGTGTATCTATAACATGAAGGTGAATTAAATCGACATCTAAGTATGTCATATTATCCAGTGGATGATGAATGGATCATACGCCTGACATCATCAATCGTAAATAAAATTTTTGGAGGAGCTTTAAGAGCTGGAGTAGCCGTCAGGCTGGCAGCACAATCACGTGACATTATCCCATCTCCTACTCGCCGACCAATCGCAGATGACCCCTCCCCTTCAAAGCACTTTGTGCTGCCAATGTGACCTCATCTGAAATTTGAGGTGATCTTTCCTGGACCTATGCTAATGACAGGATGATATCAAAATTTAGTTAACAAACGTTCGTTTCCGTACACACCACTTCATAAGGAGTGAAAATGGTATCGATTGTCGCACATACTTTTACGCCTGGAGTTTTTCAAGATGGGCGTTTGGAACACCCTCGCCACGCTTTAATTTGCGGCGAGTAAGTAGCATAAACAAGTGATACCTCTTGAAGGGTCTTTGAACAAAACCTGTCCGTATTCGACCAAACTACTTATAAACGGGACAAAACTCGAATAGAACCAGCACCTGTTAGGAAGGAACAAACGCAACTCGCGTTTGAAACTGAGGTTTCCTCAGGCGGAAACCTCAATTATTGCTCTGTGCGAAACGAGAGGTACTATCACTCCACGAAAGATACTTTTCTCCTCGTGTCTTGCAACAAGGCGACACTCAATTCATTTCCCTATATAAGACTCTTTCCTTCTGCAGAACCAGAGTAGGGTATCACTGTGTGGACTGATACTACCTGGTGACAAGAAACAGAGAGGAGGGCGAATTATGTCTTTAAAGATGTATACTGACAATGAGTGACGAAACTTTTCTCCTTTATTACTGATTGTATGTGGACAATAAGGTATGAATGCCTTTTTTTTAGTTCAGCGCTAGTTTTGGTATTCCGAGTAAAAAGAAGTTTTAACTCTGAGGCCTAGTTTCAAAATCTGCTCAAATTTGTGCCTCAAAATTGTAACAGTGAAAGGGAAAGGTAGTCTCAGCCAATCCTACTTTCAAGTTGGAGGAAACAATAAGGCGGCCCTATCCCTTTGAACCCAATTTTGTGAGAGGTTCCGGTACGGTGCGCTTCAACGCGTTGGTTTTCTACCTGAGGTTTCAGCCAAGAAACGCTTGGTTAAGGCTGAAGAAAAGATTGTCCACCTTGGGGAAGGGTTATCCATAGCGCGAACCCTATTTTGCTTGCGGTCGAATAGTACAGTTTTGACGCCGTGGTCCCGCGGAAGAAAAAAAAAGTCGCAGCGTCTGGTTGGCCGTCGCGTCGCCGCGACAACATTCCTGGAGAGGCCGCGAGAGGGCGCTAGAGACGCGGGAGGTTGGCGCGGTGGGCCGCTTGCCTGCTTCAGTCTGCGAGAGGCGACGAGCTGTGCGGGTTGCCGAAGACGCGCCGCTATACCGAAGGCACAGCTCGCTCCCACGGGCTCGCTTCGTCTCGCGTGTGTCTCATCTCGGAAAAATTGGCGATTGTTGTTGATAATGGGCGGGCGTTTTCCCGCCATATTATATCTCTGCAGTTAGTGCGCTCAGTGTGCGGGGACGGCTGATGTGGTGGAATCTGAGATGAAGAAACGCTGTGTCATGAAATGAATTAATGTGCGGAGAGGGGTACTTTTTTGCGGCGAGACAGTGTGACTTGATTTGAACGCTATTTCGCGACCTCTGATAAATGTTGACGCTCATGGCTCGAGGATTTGTCGACGGCGGGGGAGCTGGTGCAAGGGCTAGTGACGCCGACGAGCACGTTGGCGTCCTAGGTCAGGACCTCCTGTCCGCCAGGTACACTTCTATACTTTCGCCTTCCAAAACTAAATCGGACCTGAATGACTTAAAAGCGGCGTTACATGCTTTGCTTTTTGAGCTGCTGACATATCGTTTTGACACTCCCTATACTTTTATTTTACTTGCAAGAGATATCATCGTAGTTTCAGAAGGCTGGGCTTTTTCACTCATCGCTTCTTGAAAAAAGAAAATAAATAAATAAATAAAGACGAAATACGTAAAATTAGGGCAATGATAAATTAGTCTCTCCGGGGTTTCCAGGTACGAAAATACCTTGGGGCCTTGAATGTTGGGCATAGAGTTAGAATGGTTGTTGATGGTCAGCTTGTGCCAGTTCATTTAATTGATAGAAGAGGGTCAAGGTCAGTGGGTTGCTAAAAATCCTCGTATCAAATTTACGTTTCCACGGATAAGAATTATACTGCGCTCATATTTTGATATTAAACCATGCACTTTAGGAGTAAAAATAATTAAAAATTCAGGTCGTTTAAAGTGGCTGTCGAAAAGTTTCACCCCATAGGTGCGTGAATTAGGGTGACAACTAACGATCTAGACTGTCCAGGAGAGATCATTTGTAGGATGAATGTGTCATTAATGTAGTTGTCCGCCTGTGTTTAGTATGGGGGCGTTAACAGGTATTTTAGTAACTTGCTGAATGAGCGTATCTGCAGACCTTTGAATGGAAGACCCTTTACGTATGTGAGTTTTGATATTGTTATGAGAATGGCTAACCTGAAAACTAAGTTAAATATACGTTAGCGTCTCATCTAAACCAGGTGTGGATAACCCGTACAGTAACTTTTTTTAATACTGTACGTCTACTTTAAATCAATGATTCTTTTAAACTTCCACGTTTTCGTTCATGTTACGATTGGTATGTGCAACCACCTTCAAGGTGCGGCCAAAGGGATACAAACTTGCAAAACCTTGATGTCTGAGACGGAATACTTCAAATAATCTGCGTTTTGAACGATTGACTGAAATTTGAATGAAAACGCGTACTTCTTAAAGCCATTTAATCCACTTGTGATTTGAGGCATTCGCACTTTAATGCAATTTCATTACTTTCATTTTTTTAATTACTACACTCACTTGATTTATATTTTTTCCATTTTTCTGTGACGAGTGTGTCGAAGAAGTGCTTCCCCAACAAATCGAACATTATTGTTGAGTCCTCACAGATAGGCCAATGATTAAAAACTTCAAAGCAAACCTTACATTTTTTTAAAAGTAAACAGGTACAGTACAATGTATAATCTATAAAACCAATTTTTTCTTGAGCGCCGTTGATTTTTCGTCTTATATTTCATTTTTTTATATATACATATATATTTTTTTTAATGGCATAACTTTGACAGCTGGACTGAAGCTATGGAATTCAATAAATTTTCATACTATCTCTTTAAATGAGGTACCGGTATATATTGTATCTTCAACCCTTCGTTAGATTTTGCGTGCTGCATAAGGTGTAGGATTTTGTTTTAGAATTGTAGGAATATAAAGCTCTTCTGTCAACAGTTGTTATTAGAAAAGATAGGCCAAGATGACGCAAAGATCGCGACAGCCCTACATGGGCTGTCGCAATTTTTGCGAGATAAGAAAAAAAAAAGAATTTTTGCGAGGAGAAAAAAAGGAGGCATCGTTAACTCTTGATGTTTTTTTCGTTAAAGGATCGTCTAAGTACTACGATACGAATACGGGCTTCATGGAACTCTGATGAAAACATCTTATTTATAAGACGTTTTCTTAGAACCGCGTGTGTGTTGGGAGCGGTGGAATTGATTTTTCCCTACACTATTAACGTCTAACAGGAAGAGTGGTCCTGACGGCATTCATCCCAGAAATTTTAAGTGAGCAGAAAAGCATTTGATCAATAGCCCCCTTAATAACCTGGTAGTCTAATATAATAATAAGAAAAAGGACCTTGAAGTATAAGAATATAAGAGACCTTTCGCCAACATCCGAGTAGCAAGTTTTGTCAATTAATTTTTTTTTAAAAGATGGTTGATTTTTGGACGTTGACTTTTTAGTAGTGGTTTCTTAGAATTCTTACTTCTTTGTTTAGTTGGTGTTGCTGATAGTTAAGAATACCCATCAACGGTTCCTAAAGCCAAATAATGACCATGGCGGTAAGAGTTAGTAATTAGCGGCCACAGCCAATGTTTCTATGTTTAGAATACCCAAAACCAAATACTTTTTACGGAGGTGGAAGGTAATAATTAGCTCCCTCAGCTAATGTTTATGTGCTTAGAATACCCAGCAAGAATAACCAAAACCAAATACTTACCATGGTGGTGGGAATGGACCATTTCTCTGTGTAAAGATAAAATCGGGGAGCGAATGCTCTCCGAAAGTAGAAGTCCTACAGGAATGAGGTTTTGAAAATTAAGCAGTTGAAGAGTTAAATTTTCAAACGGTGTATGCTACTACACCGATTACAACCAATTTCAACTGTTACAATGAGTCTAACGGCGTCGCTTTTACGTGGATATAACACAATCGGAGACAGGCGGATAGAGGGAAAATGCCAGGAGCATAACAGATTGGAAAAAATCAAATCGATCGGCAGACACGCCGTTTTTAATATACTTCATATAGTACATTTTTCTCAAAAGCGGAGTCCTGCAGGACTTCTAGTTTTGGAGAACATTTGCTCCCCGTTTTACTCCCTTTTCACTAACAGAGAAATGCTCCATTAGTAAATAGGTACGGCTTATGTTTCTGTGCGTGTAGCAACCCCCATGGCTAATTCCAGAAAGCAATAAATGCTTCAGACCTCGTTTAGAAAATATCTCACCATAGCTATAACATTACCACAAGATAGTTGAGCCATCTGCGCTGACGGTTTGACTACTAAATGTTTATTTGAAGAAAGGGACGTATTATTTAGGTTTAATCTCCTTCTGGGATTTTTTCAGCTGATTCAATGCCTGCACAAGGCGAAACTGGAATGTAAAGTAGCATTGTTTTCATTTAAAATGCCCACACCAAGTTTTGGTGTCTGAAGAAGTGCTTAGAGTCAAGGAATACTCGTTTCGGTAAAGTAGGTGAAGGATTCCGTGCGTTGTTATCAACTCAACATTTGTTTTATTATTTCGTTAGATGAAAACTAGTCTATTGGCAACTCGGTTGTGCGATGAAGACGGTCGCATATCTGACCAATAATTGCATGTCACATCTCCTTGCTTACGCCTTCTATTTTTTTCTGGTGTATTTTCGTTTAAATCTATGAAGAAGATGGTCAAAGTGAAAATTGGCTTTGTTCTCTACGCATTTAAACGCAGAAAAAAAATGAAATGTTCACATTTAATGTTCCATTGAGGCTTTTCGGAGATGATTGGTTTCCCCGTTGAACCTGCTTACATACGATAATCAAGCTTTCTCCCAAGGACTTCCTCATAACCTAGTTGTTGCTGCTTTTTGTTTCTTCGTCTGCTTGTAGACAAACGTACAAGTGTATTTTCATTAAGGTTACTAGCAAATATTATTTCTATGTGTTCGGAATCTTGAGACATGTTTTACTTCGAATCAAACTGATTTACACATTACTCAGATGAATACGGATAGGGTAGAAAAGTATCCAATTTCATCTCTTTGTAGAGGAACATACCCAATAACTTTTTATTACTTTGACCTTTTGAGATTCCGCAAAAGAAATGTCGGAGTTAGGACCTTGGAAAGTTTAAAATTAGATTTTGCAAGTCCGAATTCAAGTATGCCTGCCATGTTAATTACCGTGCGGCTGGTGTGTGAAACGTTTCAGCCATTCCATTTACTTCAAAAGCTTCCATCCAAATTTCTATTTAAACTTGATCACACTTTCGCGCTATATTGCCATTAGAGTTTTAAGGATTTAGCATTCAACATCCGCTGTTACAGAAACTTCTGCTGTAAGTGCCAAGTTTCAACCACCTGTGAAGTTCAAATCCTCCATATACACTCTTCAAATAAACTTTTTTCAAGACTCCATTACTAATGAAATATTTGCAAATCAAGTTTTTTTTTTTATTTTTAAGAGTTCAACCCGGTTTTTGAATTCGTAAATTTTACAACTTCTCAAATTTGAAGAACATTTTTTTCGATTCTGTATTTTCTTTGGAAATATACAAAACATAACTTTTTTCAACTTTTACGGGTTGATCTCGTTTGACGTATTCGTGGATATTCATTACCGAAGTAGATTCATATATTGGACCATTGAAACCTTTTATTCTTACTTGTCCAAATGATTAGGCCTCTATCACCAACCGGAAGTCTATGCGCAGACATTGACTGAAAATCCAGTGTGTTTGATTATCTTTGCAGTCTAAGCAATGCTATCAGTAAAGTAGGTAATGAGAAATATGTTAAATTACACACACCTCTCCACCATCGCGTCACACTCACACCACCATTTGAAAAATTGTCAGCCCATCTAAAATGTTTTGTCTATTATTTGGGAGCAAACCTAGATTTGAATAATGTAGTCTAATATCAATTATACTTGCGTCCAAGAGTAATGGTGCATGGTAAT
>Ga0058701_10002362_pt1 | contig 14223 bp, 4 predicted proteins | sample AgamicOrMae_FD_97039 | JGI IMG/M metagenome (GOLD analysis project Ga0058701, IMG submission 97039) | Agave microbial communities from Guanajuato, Mexico - Or.Ma.e | ecosystem: Host-associated > Plants > Phyllosphere > Phylloplane/Leaf | place: Guanajuato, Mexico | collected 2012-06-04 | reverse complement strand
GCGGGAAGCATCCCAGTTCAAATTACCGCTGAAACTCAGTCATATGCCTCGCTTGATTTAAGCATTATATCTTGTACTTAAAAGAAGATTTTCTCAACTTAAAAATGTTTAAAGTAAGATCAGGAACCATACTTGAATTAAGCATTTGGTTTTTCAGTGTATGAAAAGGAGCGATTAAAGATCGTAACAAAGCGTGCGCCACTAATGAACCTAACCACACTTGATACTTAGAAGAGACGAACCGTAGCAAAAAAAGGGATGCATCACCAACTTTGGTAACGCAACATTAGTATATTTTCTTCTCTTCTCTTGTAGGGCGCGAAAAATCATTTACATGGAAGGTTTTCTGAACACTTATCGTTAGTAAATAGGCAAGGCAGTCGAGTCTCGACAGAACATAATCCACGGGACCGATGAAAGATCACGAATTATTGAGAAAACTCATTCGTTGTTTCTTATGAGACCTTCGCCAGAACTGGAGGAAACCTAAAATTACGTAATATCGAAAATTGCGCATTATCTGGACGTCATATTGAGACTAGTCCAATATACAATAATCCTTACATTCAAAACAGACCAATCAAATTTTGCATCTCTTAAAAAAATATTCTTGCGATCTGTATTTTCAAAATTAAATTGATTTCCCTCTCATTGAAGAGCTTAGAAGAATTATTTTTTGCACCGTAGGGAGTAAAACTGCAGTCAATATTTGATCTGTTTGTTACCTTTTTTTCACGTATCAAAGCGACTCTCAAAGTCCCTTCCGTAACAAATGATCGAATCCTTCCACCCTTTAAACCAGGTTACGTAATAAGTGACTTCCCCCAAAGGAAATTATTGTCATCCCTTCTACATCAAATGGGATCAGTTGACAATGTCTCCGTGCTTTAATAGATCGATAAAAAAAACATCGGGGAAGCAAATTTAGGCAAGCGTCACAAATACATAATTTTGGGATATCATGTGCCAATTCCGTGATCCTTTGGCTTTCTAACCCAACTCCACACATCAACTGCTCACAGCCGACCAAACGGCACTTCACTTTACCCATGTGCACTCAAAATAATCAACCTCTCGCTAAACTCATTACCCAATTGACTCAGCTTTGGAAAATAATATACGCGGTTTAAAAGTTGGTGATTGCTATTTCTTTTATTCCAACGTAGTTAAACTTTCCATTTCATCGTGTGGAACGACTTACAACCGCGTAAGTTAGGTTAACCTTAGGTTTAGGTCATGTTCCTGCCTCTTGCTCCACTTGGCTTACCGACGAAATGTGGAATCAAAGAGTTGAAATCCTCAAAAGTCACACGTAAGGAATATGAATACATTGGCCAGACCCGTCGCACTCCATTTGGCCTTGTCCAGTTAAGATCTTTCGGTGCAAGTTCAAACCAAGTATTTTATATGTAGAAATAAAAGAGGGCTAATGAAGGATCTAATAATATATCAGGGTTGGACTCTCGATACCTTTTTCAAACACTGGTTGTGAAATCGATGGCGGATACTTAGTCCGGAAGTCGGTCATCCTAATGTTTCCAGGAAGTATCGAAAGCGGCTAAATCTGCGGATTTGACCTTTGCAGGAACAAGAACTGGCCGGCAGGCAAAGGCTCGCAAAGGATGTGAAAGGAAAGGGGTGGCAGAGTTGACAAGAGCTGTTTGATCATTCACCAGCAGTCTCTCGGAGAAACATCAATATGGAAATTATACAATGACCTTAGTTAAGTGGAAACCCTTTGAAGCGCGGCAGAAAACGTTTCTGCACGCTGTATAATATCGCCACTTTTTAAATAGGTCATTTTTAAGCCGTATATAATTGCATATTTTAGAAGTTCCTAGTTCTTGTGTGCTATAACTGATAGCAACAGTTCTGTTTTGGGTACCTCTGCCGATTTTTGGGTGAAGGTAGAAACGGTACAATTTCATGTTTTCGTTTCGAAGATAGGCCCAGCAACAGCCATATCAATTTCAAGCTTTCGCCGACCTATCCATTCATACTGATGTGACTGTTGGTACGCCTGTCTTAAAAGGTAGAGGAAACACAGTAAAAACCCGTTTTCTTTGTGTTTTCATATTTCCATATTTCTTGTAAATATGGCAATGATAAGCCATATTTCCAAAGGCTTATCATTTATGGAAATCACGAGAAACTCGCGTAATGGAGTGTACACTGGTCGCGTAATAGAGACGCAATAGTCGCGTAATAGCCGTAATAGTTGACGTAAAGGCATTTACGCTTTGCCGTAGGATTAGTAAAATGTACCAGTATCATTAGTTTTCTATTGAAATTCAGCGCAAATCACACAAATGTGATCCGATTACGCGCTTGCATTAAGTACAGTATCATTTTACGAATTCCATTTCAGGGAGTACAGCCTAAAAATGTCAGCGTAATAGTTTGCCTAATAGTGCGTAATAGCGTGATAGAGTTCACTCGTAACTTACGAGTTACTATTCCCTCGGGAAATCAGTAACCTATAGGCTACACAGCCAGTTTTTAAAAAAGCTACATTTTCCACCTGTTCGCCATCCTTGTTTAGCAGTTACATCAGTATTCATCACATATAATAGTGTAGGCTAGGTTTCCAGGCTAAGTTAGTACATTGTGCCTCGCTTCGTTGTCGCTTTTCCCGGAAGAACTTCGTAGCTCGCGACCGCTCTGCGCGTGATCGACTTTAACTAGTAAGCCTGATGCCGCTTACCTTAGGTTAGGTTAAGCACCTTGTGCCTCGCTCCAGTCGCTAAGTCTCCGCTCGGCTTGGTGACTGGAACTGAAAACCTCCGAAATCGACATACTGATATTAGGAGCTATATCTCGTATAAGATAAAGCAATCTTCTCGTTGTTTCGAGGAGTCGAAATCAAATATCGCCTCGATCGGCCGCAGAAGAAAACAAAATACCTTATCTTAAACGATGAATGGATAGAAAAGATAACAACCCTGAGAGCGGATTGGTGATCGGGAGCCCAGGGGGTGTAGCCTCAACATAGGCATGTCGAAACAAAAATAAAAAAAGGAAAAGAAAAAGAAAATGATATCCTTTCGGGAAAAGTCGGTCGGCGAGGCGTGTACCCAGCGGAACGCTTCGTTCTTCCCTTTAAAGGGAACATTGTCAATTGACATTTCAGCCTAAGTGTTGGCCTATGCTTAGATTGCCCTAGAGGCGTGACTATAATGCTCGTAAATACAGCCTATTCAGAGGAAACCAAGAAGATCGAAAGGATTTCACGGCCGCGACGCCACCTATCGAGAATCCATATAGCAAGTCAATGCGTGGATACCCATAGGAATCCAAGGTTATATCCATATGGATATCCCTAAAAGCATGGATAATTGAAGACTAATATCCATGAAACGCGAATATCCATTAATGGATATTTATTGTTTACGGATATTCATGGATATTTATTGTTAACGGATATCCATTCATGAATATTTATTGTTTACGGATATTCATTGCAGAATATCCTTGCATGGATATCCCGGCTTGGATATCAATATGAATATCCACACTTGTATGAATAATTGAAGACTGACATCCAAAAATCATGGATATCCATGTTGATATCCGTGGATTTTTGGAAATCCAAGTAAGGATGTGCCATGGATTGTCGGACCAGGGCTGCCCACATCGCCATATACCTGTGTTTAGGTAACACAGTAAAAATTAAACATTTGTTTTAGGGAGTTCAAACCTCTTCTGGGTGTAAAAGTAAAACGGGGTTACGTATTTGGATTATTTATCTAAACAGGCCTATGTTCAGCCATATAATTCAAAAGGTCTCGGCGAGAGCTTTCCATTGATGTAGCTGAACAGAACCTTAGGCTATCTTAAAAAATTATCGAAATAATTTTTCAAAAAACCCGTTTCATTTTTACACCTAACAAGTTAAGTGAAAAATACCTGAGGCAGGTGTTTCGTTTCTATTGTTATGAAGGTTTACAATTAGTTTAGAAGGCTTTAATTTCTCATTCAGCGTGGGTTTGACTAAAGGTTTGTTGAAATTTTTGATTCATCTATCGCAGCTTTAGGTGTCATCAAATCTACCATCTCTTCAGCCTCAACTAATACCCTAAAAAGACTAAATTGAGCTTATGTGTCACAACCGAAGGCATCCCCACTCTCATAATTTGTGTTCGGGATATTAATTTTTAGAAAAATCGCGAAGACTTTTGGGCATTTTTTAAATTTTTTTTTCGAGACCTTATCAACTTCTACACGGAAAATTAGTAAGGTTGACAAAAAAATAGTAATAAAAAGCTCGGTTTTTAGCCAACTCTGTTTGTAAACGTTACCAGATTTGACAATAAAAGTTATTTTTAACAGTAGGCCTACTCTGTAGCAGTGACGTTCACTAAGCAAACCTGTTAACATTTACTAGCCATTTTAGCTGTTGCACTTTTAGGTTAATTTTACTAATTTTTAGTAAATCTTCCTAACCCGTTTTGCTCAGTGTGCTTGTTAGATAAAGTCCTCCGATTTCCTGCCGAGTTTCCGAAATTTCTTCAACCAGAATCCTAAGACTTTTCGAGGCGTGTGTTGAAAGATTTTAGCTTGTTGAGGCCTTTTCGGCCTCAGCGTTGAGGAACGCAGCCCTGCGAATGATGGAGTCTTGATCATCAATTTTAGTTATTTAGTGGGAAATTGTAAGCACCCTCGTTAGCGATATCGCTGACGGCCGACCGATGTGATGGCTTCTCTTTTCCGCACGAAAACAAATAGAGGCATTTGTTAGTGACCGCCACGCCAATCTCAACGCCCGCCGCCGCCGCTGCAATGTGATCGAGAGCGATGCCATGCACTCGAGAAAGTTGAGTAAACACCTTCGATGAGACTCTCGAGATCAGCCAATGAAAGATGGGCAGATTATGTTGGTGGAGGCATTCACTCAAGCACCAGCTGGAAGATCTCAAAGTTGCGTTTTCTACCTCTTGTGTTCTACCTGGGTTTAATCTTTCACTGCATTTTAAAGTATTGCAGATTTTCATTGTAATATGAATGAAAATTCCGCTGTCATAAAGTCTGTCACCATTCTCGGGTACTAAACCAAAATCAATCTGAAGCTATAATTTATTTTTTTAAAGGTAGAATTTTGATCAAACACATCAAGAGAAAGCTCGGGGCCAGATCTTTTTATTGACGAAACTTAATTAAGTTCTACCGTTCTACCCAGAAAAAAACTCAAATTTCCAACTAAAGCTGCTTTGATTGGGCACTTGAACATTTTTTTTGTAGATAGCCATCAGAAAGCTAAAAAAAATAATGAAGAACAGTCAAAAGCCGCACATTAATGCGTTCAGGCGATCGCCCGAAAATCGACTTCAAACTTGCTTGTGGCGGCAGAATCCGTGAATGCCGGATTCCACGGATTGTATGCCGTCACAGGCAACTTTGAAATCGATCCCTGTGACCTAACCTAATGTAAGTAAACCTAACCAAGGTCAACCTAATCAACACACTTACAGGGGTCATTTTCATAAGGTAATGAATAAGTTAACCGTGGTGGAATACGATACAAAGGAAGTACCACCTTCACCGATAAAAAAAGGAAAGGAAAGGGTTCTAGGTTCGATCTTCCCAGTAAAACTGTGAAGGTGCTCCCATTTCCGTCAAAGTGATTTTTGATTGCCATTTGTTCGATTTTTGACCGTTTTGCGTTTTGGATCAGGTAGGAAAATGTTTGTCCTAGTTTAACCTTCATTCCACGATCCCCAAAACACAACTTTGCCGAAAAATCAAAATAGCGAACAAAAATCCTTTTTACGAAACTGGGAGCACCTTACCTATTTTAGGATAATCAGACCTAAGCCTAAAGCCGGTATTTGTTTTTCTATATTAAAATTTTACAATGTATATCAATTCTAAGCAATATTTAACTTGAAAGCTACAGATGTGCGATAAATGAAGCGGAGCACATGCTAGAGCAAAAATCTAAACTCAACACTCTCTTGATTTTCCTCGGATTTAAGTACCTTTTTTATTTCCCTCGCCGACACTCTTGATTACGCCGCTTCCCTACTGTACTTACTACGCTGCCGCTTTGGGGTCAAGCAAAAACGTTGTTAGCGCCGCGCGATCTCAAGCTCGCGAGAGCGCACTTCAAAAGATTGAAACAACAATCACAAACCTTATTTAAAGTGGTTCAAGATCAGATTTCGCGGAAAAACCTTAGCGGACTCTTACAGTTTTCATCAAAAATAGACTGCAGAACCGCTGTTTTTCCGCGAAAACGTTGCAAGAGCAACAAGCAGCCAAACACATAATTTTGCGGCTTTGAAATAAACGTAAGAACAACTGAAATACCTAATAGCCTCTTGCACTCAAGGTTTTCTTGAGCAAGTGACAAAACCATCAAGGGACACTAGAGAGTGGTTTCGCTAGTATTTTAGCACAGGTAATGTTTGGTCTCAGCTTTCCTACTCCGAAAATGACGTTTGAAGTAGTTGGACTTTGGGACTCTGTGAGAAAGGTCGCCAAGCCGGAGGTTGGACGCGAAGATGCAAAAATACTTTGAGGGCAGCGATGCTTAGTGAAGGGCTTTCTGTTAAAGGTCGAGGTTTTTCACTCCTGATCCATCCGTGGTCATTTTTTATGATATGATAAAATGCGATTAACGATTTACAACCACGTTTGTAAGGTTTGAATCTAGCAGATACGACGAGGATGTGTTGTGCTTTGTTTTGCTTCCGCTCCGCTTGGTAACAGCTGAGTTGTTGATTTAGTTTTCAGCATTTAAAAACATATTTTATCAATTTTAAACGATACTTTTAAAGTAGTAAAAATCAATTTCGGCAGCAAGTTTTTTTTTTGCTTGGGTATACCGTTATCTTGAAGTCCTGAAAGTTTCAAGAAAATTGGGGACGGACAGTTGTGGTACTCTCCTTGTAAAATTAGAGTCATTTAAAGTTTGTTCCTCACCTCGCTACAGCGATCCGCTCGCTGTCAAGCCCGATGCCGCTTACTTTTGTGACGTGTGCCTCGCTTTGCTGTCACTCCGCAAGGATCGACGAAGAAATCAGAAACACAAGAAGAGTAAGATTCCTTTTTATCAAAACTTCCAGAGAAGACAAAAATGAAGTGAGATGTCTAAAAGGCGACAAGCCGGTTTCATTGATTCAACGAGAGAAGCTCTCAATGATGGATGCTAAGGCTTACAGTTAGCCGCGCCGCGCCGATGCGGTGGCGAGCTGACTGTGAGCGCGGTTTTCGCTCTTTTAGAGTGCTTCTCAATCCAACTTTTCGAGGAGATTTGTCGACCTGACAAACTCTAGAATCTCGCCAATGATGTATTAAGATCGAGAGCGGGCTCAATTGATTTTGATTTTCGCGGACCACGTGCAGACAAACTCGGGCCATGAGCCTACAATCTCGACCCTTCAAGGTTCCATTTTCTACTTCGTATGTCCTTCCGAGGTCCAACCTTTTATAACATTATCAGGATGTATGACAGAGATTACGTTTCATCAAGTTTTTACAGGTTACGTGGAATGCTCGATCTCGCTTCGTTTGCCGCTACTATCCTCATGCTGCTCACTTCCTTATTAACAGTAGTAGCCGCAGAGTAAGAAGCAATATTACGCTTATTGGCACGACGGGTTAGGTTTTAGGTCAAAAGGTTGGTTGAAGCAGTTTAAGATTTCCTATCAACAAAGAATATCCTTTATAGAAACCTCTTCCCAATCCCGTTCAACTGGTAGGACAGTTGGCAGGTTTTTCAGAATGTATGCCTTCCAGTATTACATGCAACAGGTAAGGGAGTATTTTTAAAAAATAATCTCTGATACACCCTTTGATTTATAGTAGCTTAAATCACAAGTGCTTGTAAAAAGTTGTGTTTCAATACTTTCAAGGAGTTTAAATTTTCTTTTTATAATCCGGCAGTTTTCGTATTCCAAGGCGAGGCGTTTCATGAAACGCGCGCTGTGTTCATGTGATATGAGCTCGACTTTGGTTATTAGCGTACTCTTCCTGAAAATTAAACTACTTTTTACGGTGACTCACGCAGTAAGAGGATTCTTCAATACCTAAAGAAATGAGTTTCCCGAGTTTTCTCATTTATCTATTGCATTTCTCACAGGCTGTTTAAGCTTTTTTCAATAACAGCAAAATTCCTCTTCGAATTTCTGTATTTTAATAAAAAGTCCCGCCACAACTAGACATTATAGAAAAAGTTAAACCTTTTCAGAAATGCTAGTTCGTGGAATCTCAGGAATAAAAAGATCACGTTTTTAAACAAATACAGTTTTTGGGAATTTATTGTTTGAAAAAAAAAAAGACTTGACCATAACTGTGAGAATATACTGATAAAAAAATTGTGACATTCGGCGGAAATGCAAAGCACGAGCATGCTTTGTTGGCGCACGAGTATCGTGTATGACTACACTTAATCCTGCAATAAAGTGTTAATGCGCGGTAACACGGGAAGAGACGATGTGACTGATTGCCTTTAGAGGCAAAATGGCGGAGGCAGCGAAAACTGATGAAAGAGATGGGACGGCATTTGTCGTTGACATTTTTCGAATAACTGCCTCTCCGAGTTCTGCGATGTCTCAAAATTAGGTCCGGCCTAATGAATCCTTTTAAACACTTCGCGGAATCTGGAGGCACCGAGAAGCGCCACTGGCTTGATCAACGGAATTATTTAAATCTTGGGCGTCAAAAATAGCCTCTTCCTGATCTAAAATACCTCTTCAAACGAGAATCCATGAAACTGTAGCCCTCCTCTTGTGATGGATTATATATGGGTTTTCGTAAACCGATCGAGACGGATAGGAAAGCATTCAGGAAACCAGCCGGAATACGATTTAGACCCTACTTTTTATCTTCATACCCAGGACAACGAAGTGAAAAAAACAACAACAAAAAACGAACGTTTTAGGGAATGCTTTTGCTTTTCACGTGTGGAAAAAGGGGTATTGTACGTGTCCTGATAATTTGTAAAGCTTGAGTCATGTTCAGCCACATCAATGGAAAGCTCTCTCCGAGACCATTTTAATGATATGGCTGAACATAGGCCTAGACTATCTTGAAAGATAACCGAATAGGGACCACCCTCGTTTTATTTTCACACCCCAGACAGATATTAGACCTCCCTAAAATAGGTGTTTTGTTTTTACTGTAATGAAGGTACCCCCCCCCCACAAAAAAAAACGGAACACCCTTTGGATTCGCTCATTTTAAATCTGGGCAGAACTAATCAAAGGAGATACAACCTACAGGTTTTTCTAAGTTGTTCTTCTGGTGTTCATCTTGATGTACATCTATGTAAAAATTCGGGTCAATATTTCACCCTGTTGAAAAATTACGAGTGTTTGAAAAAGAGAGAACTTCATGATTTTTCCGATTCTTTTGTTCGAGATAGTACCTTCATACCCACACCCGAAACAGGACTACCTGAATCAGGTACCGTACAACCACGAAACCTCCGCTACTGGACACTGTATCTATAATGAACGCATCATTAGGCAAACCCATCGGCTTCTATTTATAGTGAACATCAATGGTGGATACATCTATAGGCGCCATGTGTGTCCATTACTGGAAGGAAGGATTTCATTGTATTCTTATCGATGAGTCATTTCAAAGCTTTCCTGCGGACACCTTACTTTTGTAAGCGCACTTGACATTTTCGCCTGGGAATCAGCTCAGCTGCCAAAACTTTCAGGATGATAAAAAGTATTCATGAATAACACCGTAGTGATTTTGACTCTGTGATTGACGATTCAAAGTCCTTTTTCCGATGTTTCCTGTTGGTCCTCTTTCCTCATTTCTTTTTCGTCGGACTCACTAATCAGGGGGCAAAATCGAATTACCCAACCGGGTGTGGTAACCGAACCGTAATTGTATCATTAAATTAAACCGTATCGTGCGAATGCGCTCTTCACTGAAAGGTTGAACCTTCCACCTCGGTATTCCATTCCAGTTCTTTTATTTTATAACTCATTGGGATTCATCGACTACAACTGCGCGTAGGTTTAGCTAACTTACAATGTTAGGTTAGTTCGTGTCTACGGCTTTGCTGCCGCTCCGCTCGGCTGTCGCGAAGCTTCATGCCGCTTGTTTCGCGGCGCTAATGAGTAACTGACGCCGAGAAGTGACATTATGAGAGTAGTGCTTACTACTGTCAGCCTCTAAAGGATCAGTGAGAGTCCGTGAGGTTCAGTGAAAATTCACTGAATCTCAGTCAATAAAGCACCACTGAAAAAAATTAAGTGGTGCTATGTTGACTGAAATCTAGTGCATTTTCACTGTTTTTCAGAGACTCTCACTGATTTAAATTTTATGTGCATGGTGGGACTGACTACCGTCAAATTATGATCTATCGGTTAAGTGACTCGTGTAGCTCGGCTTAACAACGAGAAATTTCGAAAATAAAACTTTGTTAAAAGAAATCGTGTACGGGAGGAGCACAGCCTACAAATAACCAAATTCGACATGGACTTGCCTAAGGAAGACTCCATTAGCTCGATCCAAAAGCTAGGATTTGAACTGAACCAGTTTTGCGAGCGCGCGGAACCCTTTTTTTTCTTAGCACTGACAATTTAATTGTTGTGATTTGATTGAAGATCCACAGCAATTGCCTTCCAGAGTTTAGAGAAAATATCCCATACCTGTCACTTATCTCGGGAAAATAATTAAAAAACTTCTGGAGATAGAAAACAACGTTTCAAGTCAGAGTCGACTAATTTGAAACTGAGATTAGTCGAGTTTTCTTCACTTTGTGAATGGTTATAAAAGTGCGTCCTTGAACACTGTTCAAATCGCGGATTACATGAGATTGAACTTTCGTCGATAACGTGGAATCATTTCAACTTATGTTTAGGACAAATCTGTTATGAATAATCATTTGAATAAAACAGGCCGCTGAGAAGTAAGTGGCGTTAGTCTTGGTGACCGGTTGTTTACGTTTTACTTAAGTTAGGTGCCTTGTGTTATTCCGCTCCGCTAAGCGACGAAAGGTTCAACTCGAGGGATGAAAAGTGCAAACCTAATTTTGCAGCCGTCTCCCAGGTTTGGAATGGCAAGGCTCTTGATTTGTGTTGGAGCCAAGATGATCTAAGATGTTATGCTAGTACATAAGATAAGTTAGAAGCAAACAATTTACTGGGGTTCCTGCAAAGACTCAAAGTTATTTGTTGCATGTTTGACATTTCCGTAATAGCTCATGTCAATCCCTGTATCTGTCGTAATTTCGGTTTCTGGTATGGGATGCGCTTTGTTTCTTGAATGGGGTATTCCAGCAGATAGTTTGGATCATTACAAACCGTCGCCATCTTTGATTTTGAAAATTGAATTATTCGCTTTTCTTCCAATTTTCGCCCGATACCCACTCATTAAATCCATACTCCTAGTTTTATACGTTTTTCGAATCATATAGAAAATTTTTAACCGTCTTAAACTTCCAGATAATCGCATTCCTCAAAATATGTGTCCGGCATACAACCTCGATACTCACATGTCAGCTTACCAGGGTGGTGTGCTGGACGCACGTTTTGGAGAAATGTGATTTTTGGGAATTTTATGACGATTGACACTTCGTTATACAGTAGAAGTCGTTTATAACGACATCGGTTATAACGACGAACCGGATATAACGACGGAATTATGACCAAAAGTTTGGCCCGCTATGACAAAACATGCAAAAAAATCGGATATAACGACGCATCCATAACGACGAAACCGCTTATAACGACGCAATTTTGGAGTTTTTTGATCGGTTGTAACGACGAAGTTCGCCGATGACGGTCAAACCGCGCGCTTCCGTCGCAAGCACATATAAACCGTGGTCGCAATAGTGCCATGAAGGAAATAAGGGCGTATCTAAACGCAGCTGTACGAAGGGTACACTAAGCTGTCCGAACTCACCGACTACTTCACGCACCGCACAAGTAGCCTAGGTAGGCCTACAATCTTCGATTTTAATTACTTTGTTGCCATTGTATGAGTTACCGGTACATTACCTTATGTTCCCTGATTATCGTTACTAAAAATAGGTACCGAGATATTTATTAATTAATTTATTTTCTTCGATTCATTATAAGACTGTCACAGGACTAAAAGCAAATAAAGTTGTTTGCTCCAAAACTCTTGAAAACCGTAGAAAACACCCCTGCTTACTAAAGCGAAGCTCACAAAAAAGCGGTAGTAGTGGTGCTTTAGAATGGGAAAAATCGTGATATCGGTTATAGCGGCAACCGGATATAACGACGAAATTCTCAGTTCCCCAGACCGTCGTTATAAACGATTTCTACTGTGCAATGCGGGAAACGTATAAAATTTCTTAGAAAAACATTCAACCAGTAAATCGAGAGTTCAAATTGCAAATACATCGAAAAATTCGCATTTTCAAAATCAAAGATGGCGCGGGTTTGTTATGGTTTGAACTTTCTGCTGAAATACCTCATGATAGCTTTGTTTAACATTTTGAGAGCCATTTTGCGTTGTTTCGGAGAGCAGCAACCCCTAAGGTCCCAAAGAGCGTTCGTATAAAGCAGGCTGCATTCCAACGAGACTTCTTCCATTCATTTTTCATTTGTAATGTTGGTCGATAGGCGCTCACACGATGTCGCGGCCTCTCGGGTTTTGGAGGAAAAAGCAATGTGCAAACTGCACTGTTCGCGAAACAAATTGTATAAATAAATCGATTTGGATCCACAACGCGATTAGGTTACGTTCCTTGTGCATCGCTTCGCTGCAACTCCGCTTGTTTGTTGTCAAGCCTGACGCTGCTTATACTTACTGAAGCAAGTACTGCTTCCGAGAAGTGAGCGGCATTTGGCTTTGTGACTGTTATGTGTGGTTAACCTAGGTCAAGGACCTTTTGCCTCTTTCTGCTGTCCCTGCACTCGGCTTAACGACGGAAGTTGATTTCAAGAGATGAACTATCCAACATTTGTTAGAATGTATTCTTGATGGTTTTACACGAGCCCCCATTACACGATGTATAAAAATATCTCATGACATAATTACCGTATCCTGTAAGTTCAGCTCTCATTGCATACAGACTTCTGTATTTTTACTTTTTCGTATTCGGCTGCATTATTTTCTTCCCTCTTGCAAGGCAAAGAGTCTTACAAGACCAAACATACTCTTCATTTTCAAATCTGATATTACGGTATCTACAAAATTATAATTTGCCTGAATTGTCTGAAAATGATTTTTTTTTCAGTTCTTTCGAAGAAAAATAAAAATAAAACCCTTTTTTATGTGAATTTTTAAATCAAAGTTTTTACTGGAAGACGATTAAAATCACCCCATTGAGAAGCTTTGGGCTATAGGTCTGATTGATTTATAAAACCAAGTTGGGGGCATCGTAGGTTTCAGTACATTAAATTTAACGAACGTCATTCTGAAAGAGCTTATATTTTCCGGAACACAATGCGTCAGCGAAACAGCCCTTTTGGCATACTTTTGATTTCTGCTGTACAGGAGATATTAACTGGTTGACAGTTTTGGGGATTCGGCGAGTATCTCGACGAGCTTTACTGCGTGTTCCATTTATCCGCAGAAACGTTTCCGCTATTGGTACTCAATACCTATCTTTACGACAATTTTTATTTTCGCACACATGGCTGATATTTGAGTTCCCTTATGTGACCTTTTGCGCATGGCATAGTTAATCATCGTGGGCGGAAATCGTTCAAGTACTGCCAGCCTCTGCCAACAATCGAACTTTGGGACAGCCACAACCAAAATTGAAAGGAGAAACAAGTTGAGAAAGTCGAAGGTTAAAGAAAAAGCTTGAGTTTTATTTTTGTTTTTAACGGCTGGTCGACTCTTTCCCAAAGTAGCTGTTGAAACCTTTGTGTTTGTGTGCCCACGTTTTGTTCTCTTCGTTTGCCAGTACTGCGGGATTTATTGCAGTGATCATAATGGTGACATTTATGATTTACGGATCCAAAAAAGGTAGTAATTAGCACTTGTGCTGTTTTATTACGGGAACATGTAGGTGAATGGCCGCTTGTCTGTCTCGTAAACAAAGCAGACGTGATCGCAACTCAAGACTTCCATTCAGAAATTTTTCTGACTGGGAACTAAAGTTTCCGGAAAATGATTCAAGGTGTGTTGGTGTAAGCGAAAATAATAGGAACCAGGGTAGGTCGACTCTTATGGAACTTCCGGAGCTCTTATTTTTACCCCCACCACCGCCTTTAGTTCGGGTAAGCAGCCGTAAGTGGCGCTGCAGTCGCGTTGCCAACAGTCCGAACGTAAATCATAGAG
>Ga0058701_10002361_pt1 | contig 14229 bp, 14 predicted proteins | sample AgamicOrMae_FD_97039 | JGI IMG/M metagenome (GOLD analysis project Ga0058701, IMG submission 97039) | Agave microbial communities from Guanajuato, Mexico - Or.Ma.e | ecosystem: Host-associated > Plants > Phyllosphere > Phylloplane/Leaf | place: Guanajuato, Mexico | collected 2012-06-04 | reverse complement strand
TTCGAAATCTCTCCTCCGATTCGTCTTCGCGAAGAAGACAGCTGTTCACGTGAGTTCAAATTTCTTCTCAAATTTCGTGAAAATAATTTTAAAAAATGTTTTTTTCTTTACCCAAGCTTGTTTGCAAGTATGAATGCATGACAGAAAACATACTGTTTGCTTCTCTCTTTGTCGCTGAATCTCTTTCGCCGCTTGGAATTCGGAAGGTGGAATGTATATACCCTTGCGTTCCACCTTGGTGTAATCTTTCATTGCATCATGAGCATTAACGAAATGTGGCCGCGAAGGTAGGGTTAGGTCATCTTAGGTTAAGCAAGATTAAGCCACGAGCCGGGTGCCTCGCTTCCTTGCTGCCTTGCTTTGTTGCGCTGTCGCGAAGCGTCATCTTTACTTTTCACCGGCTGTACCTGTCTTCTAGATCTAAACAGCACCAGGCTTGGCGATCGTTAAGTTTATTTGGATGAAGACTTTTAAAATAACCGGAACCGCCGCGAATACCGAAAAATTCCTCGATATGATACGCCGTGGTCTTAAAATCCATTTACAGTATTTGGATGAAGTCTGATTAGGTTAGGTGCGTTGTGCCTCGCTCAGCTCGCAGAGAAAAGGGTAAACTCAATAGGTACAAATTTTACCCATGAGATTTTCAGTTCAGTCGAATCTCGCTCGCTACTAACAGAGAGCTCCGATCAATCCGAGTTCGTTCGGGAGCAAAGAACTTTGCGATATTTGCGGTTGTAATATTGAAAGCGATGTAAACGGCTGTTTCTCTGCATTGTTGCTTGGTTATGGAGCTAGTACTGTAGTATCGGACTTACTTATACCTAGGAGAACGTAGACGCTTACTTGAAAATCTTCTCCCGTACATTTGATGACTTGCTACAGCTCCGTAAATGCAGGTCAGGTGGTGAGCTTAGGTTGAGGTACCTTTGGCTTAGTCCGATGTTATTACGTTTGGTTTGCTCTGAGGAGGCTACAGGGGTGTCTTAGGTCAGGAAAGTCAAGAAAGTCAGGGAAACGTTATTAAAAAAACATTCGGTCAGGAAAGTCAGGAATGGTCAGGGAAAACGCCTGCTGAGTCAGTAAAATTTTCTATTTTGACCTAAATATAAAAAACAGCCCTTTGGTTGTGATCGAGACGCCGCGTCGATAAACAGACACTGGTATTCTCAATTCTTTTATGGGGAGTTCGACGGGCGAACCGCAGAAAAAGTGATAGCATCTGATCGGGAAAAGTCAGGGAATTTCGAAAGTAAGATCTTCTGACAACCCTGAGGCTAACTTAGGTTGAGTACTTCAGTTCTAACCTCCATCACTTTCCTTAACGTTACACTGTATGGTGGGTAACTTGAACTCTTTTTGCAGACTGTTAACAAGTAGCAATACCGGCATGGAGGCGTTCTTCAGATCGGACGGTATTCTCGTCGTGGGGCTAAGCACCAAGAAGGAGTTCATGACGGCCACGGTGCCGGAGCCGGCCTTTAACGACTCCCATTGGCACTGCATCCAGATTTCGCTTATGACTGCCAGGAGGCCTTTCGGACATAACCAGCTGGCGGTTTTCGTTGACGGAGCTCAAAAGTTGTCAGCGTCCGTGAAGTTTCCAACGATGTCAGAGGTACTTTTACCTAGAGCCCTGTAACTTAGTAGAGAGGCGCTAATCAAACCCCCACCACTGGCACTTCCGCCATGGTGAGCACAGTTCGCCCGTAAGAAATACATTGTGCCGATCATGGCGGCCCCCATGACAGGGGACACCATTCGCGCCTCTCTACGAAGTTGTAGGGCTCTACTTTTACCGTCATGCGCGCGCATAAATGATTTGAACAGCGTATAAAGCGTAAAGCTCTATTCTATGTCTGGTTCATAACTGCCTTTGGAGATGAAGTAGAACTGTCGCGTGAAAAATAGACTCATTACATCGTGACGTAGCTTGAAAATGTGATTTTCAGCTTGAAACACCAGTTAACATATGTGTTTGAACCGATAATTGATTGATTTTCCCGTTCATATTAGGCACTTTTTCAAGGGTTGACAACTCATGATATCCAGTGTACAAAAGTACTTGATATCCGGCTTTTGTCCGGTGGATATCCTTGATATCCGACTGTTGGATTCGGTCGTAACATGTCTGTTTTCAGCGATTTTTCAAGTTGTTCTCTCTCTGACCACTGTCTACTGGTATATGGCTAATATTTAGGTATATCCAGAAGATATCTATGAATATCCTGATGAAATCTGTCAGATATTTAATTGTTAATTGAATTTTGGTAAATTTTCTCTTGATATCCGTTTATTATACCGCTGATATCCGACTGATGTCTTTGATATCCGACTGATGTCTTTGATATCCGGTGTACAAATTTTCAGCAAGATGTTACCCCTTGACTTTTTTCCTAAAATTTTTGGGTATAAAATCTGGCTGCGCATTAGACACGGATATAACACGAGAGTTTGCTGCAATGCTGGGCCTAAATAATTCGTGTGCGCATTATACACGGGGACGCACACAATGCAAAATACCGTAAAAGGATTGTCGACTTTGAAAGTTATAAATATACGACAGTTTGGAATAGCTTAATCTCAAGTACATGAGTAAATTTTGGAGATAGTTGCTAGAAGCGTTTGTTCGCAGTTGTAGCTGCCTTGCGAGACCTGCATCGGCTCATTTTCACGTAAAACATCTCATTAAAAAAAATACTATAAAAAAACCTACGGTTTTACTGAATATCTTGAAGTTCTGCCCATACCTCAAATTATTTGTTATTCTAGATTGTATTTTTTTACAATCAAAATAATGTACAGTGGGTCACAAAAGACATGACACCTGCTTCCATAAGAAATACATTGACGCAGGGTTCATGACGTTTGTGGCTCACTGTACAAATACAGATAGGTAGGTCAACTCGACCTTCCCAATGAGTAGTCAACGCCATTTCTTCGACAGCCCTTCACGTACTGCACGATTGGCTCCGTCGTCCAACGAGGCACAACGAACTCCCCATCCCCTTCCGGCGAAACCGGAAGACGAGGATCAGCGAGCGGACTGCTTCCGGCTCTGATAAACCAGGTGCCGAGCTACTTCTCGCTTCCACTTCGCTCGTCTTCTCAGCTGGCGCCGCACGTGAAGAGCTTCCAGGCGGGCCTGGAGAACATGATGTTCGGCCCCGCGGGCCCCATCCGCGGCCAGCTGGGCCTGTGCGCCCTGCTGCACGAAGCGCTCACGCCGCACTACGCCAGGCTGCTCCACCAGACCGGTTGCAACAGCCGCGCCCTCTTCGTCACGGACTCGGCGTCTCCGACGGACTTCCAGGACATGGCCAACCGCCTGGTCTTCTGCTTTTCGCCCGCGGCCTGCTGGAACAATTTGTGCCTGGATCTTGCTCCGGGGAATAAATATGATGGCCATGTTGTCGCCACGCAATGCCAAACGCTCAATATCAAGGTAAAAACTACATCGCGTGGGTGGATATTTTCTCAAGATAGTGTACCGTAACTTGTAGATAAGAGGCACCCTTTTTCCTAATTTGAGACCTCAAGAAGTGGGGCGGATGTAATACACGAGTTAGTCTTATCTAGTGAACGCGGTAATTCAAGCTACATCGTTACTTTTGCATATTTTTGCTGTAGGTTACAGCAGGCTAACTCCGATTCTTCTAGTTTAGTTAGAGTCAAGTTAGCGTGAGTTTAATGCTTACAACTAAGGTTAGGTCAAACGAGGGTAGGTGAACCAAGGTAAGGCAGGGATATCTCAGGTCAGGAAAGTCAGGAAAAAGTCAGTAAAAAAACAGTCGGTGAGGAAAAGTCAGGGAAAACGCCCGCAAAGTCAGTAAAATTTTCTATTTTGACCCGAGGTTATCAAAAACTGTCCTGTGGTTGTGATCGAGACGCCGCGCCGAAAAACAGAGACACTGGAATTCTCAAACCCGCTTTCGGAGTTAAGTGAGAGGGCTGCAGAAAAAAATTTTCAATTAGGTCAGGACAAGTCAGGAAAAAGTCAGGGAATTTCGAAAATAAGATCTTGTGACAACCATGGCTTGGGTGCAGATTTTCTCAAGAAAGTATACCGTACTTACTCATAGATAAGACGCACCTTATTTCGGATTTTGAGACCTTAAAAAGTGGGGTCTAATACACGAGTGCGTCTTATCTATGGCGGTAATTCTAGCTTGTTACTTTCGTATCTTTTTGCTTTAGGTTACAGTAGGTTAACTCCGCTTCTAGGTTAGTCAAAGTCAAGTTAGCGCGACTTTCATGCTTTCAACTAAGGTTAGGTCAAACGAGGGTAGGTTAACCAAGGAAAGGTGTACAGGAACTTCTAAAAGTCATGGTACAAACGTAAATGGAAAGCAGAACTCGTTGAGCTGATCCAAAATCCCAGAGAGCTCCCACATGGAAACGAACGATATAGCGTCCAGACGCATGTAATGAGTTTTTTTCTGTGTTCTTTTAATAACTCTGTTGAAATAATTGAACGAAATTTGGCTACTTTCGAAATGGTAGGCGACTTTTGGAATTAGATTCCTTTGCTTTCCGTTTTTCCTGTAAAACCGGAAGTTATGACCCAAGGCGAAGGTTTAAATGCTTTATCTCCAGCCGTTATTGTTAGATACACAAAATTGGTGCTTTTAAAAAACAGAAAATATAGCAGTCCTAAAAGTGGACAAATGCTTTGTGTGACTCTTCGATTCACACAAAGCCTTGCTGGAGAGACACGCCATGGGAACTCTTTTACATACAAATGTTTTGGTCCTGTAGTCCTAAAGCTTCGACTCCAAATGCGAATTTCTGTTTTGTAGACTGCCATCAACGGGATCGGAGGAGTGCATGTTCTTTTCCCGCTTCTGGAAGGCGGTGGCGACGGTGATGGAGGACCCGACCTGAGTTTGCTCAGCGCTCCGCCCAACGCACCGCCTCACATGAGAGTCACCGCCAGTGGCACAGGGACCATGACGAGGAAGACTTCCGATGATTTGGATGACTGGGAGGTTTTACCTTCAAGCGCCTATTCAGGTACTACATAATTAAAGAGTAATAAAGGAAACGTACCGATTGTTGTCTTTAAACGCTGAAAAAGCGAGTAGAGCTAACAGTTGCAGATTACCCAAAGAGCAACAGAGTCACTTGAAATTCAGATGAAAACCTAGTCCTTTTTAAGCCCGCTTCCTTCCAGGAGAAGGGCTTTATTTTTTAACGTACTCTGTGGGTGTTTTAGGCTTGTAACTTAATTTTCCAGCTAGCTTTACTCAAAGTCTGTCTGATTTCAGATTCGAAATTAGAGGTGAATCCCGCGTCAGGCTTCATCGCTCTTCTGAGGAACTTGCTCTGCGGATCGTCGCTGAATCAGGAACAGCTTTTGAAAAATAATGGTGCTGCAATTTTGGGGGATCTACTTGCAAAGGTAAGATTTCGTCAGCCGAAATCCCTGACTTCGTCGAGATAACCGAGTATTTATTGTGTGTTTTGAATCGCTCTCGGTCGACACTCTAAAGCGCCATTGAGCTTACCTGACAGAAATGTCCATTCACGGAAGCGCCAGCGAGGCATTAAGGAACATGTTAAGGGAGTGCAATGTTGCCACATCTTTCATAAGTGTTTCAAAAAGGACTTTTAAAAATGATCCCTTAGTATTGAGGGAAAATGTAGAAGTAAGTTAGAAATTACATCCTGATGCAAAGTCAGTCTTTGCCCTAGTCAGTCTAGTGTTAACGAAAGCGTAATAAAGTGTAAGTCAGTGTTATGTAAAATATTAGAGATATCGCGCGACTGTTTACAATTTCCTCCCTCGAAACCCATATGTAGGGCTTCCTAAAATAATACATGCTTTGCCTTCGTTCGTTGTCGTATGAACAATGTTTCCCATGGCGCAGCTCACTTATCGTCACCTGTGCCGCGTGACGACAGTTTGAGCCTGTGGGAAGCGGTTCACGCAACCTGAAATGGAAAGCAGGATTCTAGTCACGCCATATGACGTCACTGAGAAGGTAGAAGGAGACAATCAGATAAAACTAGTCGCTGATAAACCCGAAGCCGTGGCTCACATGGTAGCGGCTAACTCTTCTACAAACAGAATTCTTAGGCGTGGGTTCAAACCCGCAGTCTCTGTTGAGGATGTATTTTTTATTTTTTTGGGATGGGGTAAAGAGAAAGTTATCTGTGGCAACGTTGCATACCTGAACGACCCAAAAGCGCCTAAATACTTTCCTGGTAACGAGCTGGCGCTTTCGTAAATCGACCTTTCCGTCAGACTCACTGGCACTTTCGAGTGCGCCCCACGCCCTCGAGCTAAACAATCCAAAAAGAAGGTTTGTTCCTAAGGTATCTCATCTGGTCAGGAAGTTAACCGCGTTCAAGGGTCTAGCCCCTTTAATCAAAGAATGTGTTTTACTGCAATTCTGATCGAGAGTTATTGCAGGTCCGACCTCAACTCCTGGATGTGCATGTGTTGATGGCCGTTCAGCTCCTGGTCGAAATGGCTCGTGATGTCGACAACCCGGCATTGTTGAGGGCACTGCATCAACATGTTCTCTTTAATTTTAAAATATGGTCACGGGGACCATTTCATATAAGGATCGGTGAGTAATCGTAGCCCCAACTGGTCTTGAGTTAGGAATAGGAAAGTGCTGATAACAATACGAATTCGTTTACGTCTAGGCGAAGAAGTTAGCGGCACAGGCCGGGTGATCTATAGGGTCGGTTAAACTAGGTTAGTGACCTGTCACGAGACTTGGCCTGTGCGCTGTCGCTTCGCTTTGCTTGGTCACCAAATGGGGAAATTCACATGGGAAAATTTACGTTTATTTTGCGGCTGTTGGATTGATGTTTGTCGTGTTTATTTCAGGGCACATTCAGTACATATCGTCTGTAATCAAAGAAGACCGGAAGTCGTTCCGGAAACGTTACGGTGTGTCATTTCTCTTAGACACGATTCGCCAGTATCACGCGTCGACTGTCGATCTTTTGGGGGCGGACGACGCCCGCTCTCTGCGACATGCCATTCTCGGCCTTATAAAGTACTATATAGGAAAAGAAGTGAACGTTAGAGAAGTTAGTGCAATCGTTAGCTTCTTATGCTCCGTCAAGGAAGAAATTCTTGTAAGTAAATACCGTAAAGTTTCAGTTGTAAGTCCCAGTCTGTGCTCAAGGCTTTGGACTTAGAACTGAGAGGGACTTAGAAGTGAGAATCGATTTAACTGTATACATAGTGGTCGGGACAACCCAGTCTGGACTTACAATTCCAGTTAGCGTAGCGCGCTAATGCTAATGCCTTTTGAAAACATTAGCGCGCTGACGCTAATTTAAATTAGCGTTAGCGACCGTAGCGCCTCTAACACTAAATTAGCGATGCCGACCGTGGTATTATCTGTGGGTAAATGACTGTCTCTCTACGACATCGCTGGACGGTGATAGATTTAAGCGCGCTCATCAGGGGTGACGTATATCGTTGCAAGTAATCTTTTAGTCTTAAAAAAAAAAACCAAAAAAAAACATCATTGGTTAGTTGGGAAATTGACTAATTTGTTGGTCAACATCAGTGTTGCACCTTGAAGTCTGTTATTATAAATTTATTTGGTTTGGAAATTCAATGAATTGGAGAGATGGTGTTTGCCATACATAAAAGGAGTGGTACTCCATTCAAGCGTGCCGTATATTTCGCTTTTATGTACAGTGGGCCACAAAAGTCATGATCCCTGCTTCCATGTATTTCTTATGGAAGCAAGGTTCATGACTTTTGTGGCCAGCTGTACCTGCCTCGTCTAACGGTTTCTTAAAACTGCGAATTATGCGTTGTTTTCAAGTATCTTGAACTGTCAATGAACAATCTTGCTATTACCTGCCGAATAAAAGAGCAAATAATTACTTAATCAGAAAATATGATATGTTGTAAACTCATGAATTTTGTTATGCTTCGACATATGAATTTTTTTTTTGTTCAACATAATTTATGTATTTTTTTGCAGGTTTTTGAGCTGTTAGAAATGTTGATAGTACACCTAGAAGGTCACTGTATGGACCAACTATATCTCCTTCTGTTCGAACCTTTATCAGCCGAGTTGTTGTATTGTTTATTGGCTGATAACAAGTTCACCATGGAGCTTAAACAGAAAATTCTAAAGGTAAGTAACTCTCAACATCATTTTACCAAGTTTTCTAAAAGCTTTGGAAAATTTGCCTATTTGCTCAGACTGAAACACGTTATCACTTCTAAGGCGCAAAAAAAAATCAGTTAAAGCCATCTTCGTGTTTTGCAGTTGATATCGGTGCTGTTAAGGTCTGAGAGAATTTACGAAAGGCATAAAGCCAGGTTACGTCTTCACGACGTGTCCGTATTGGGGATCCGATCTAGTCCATCTGTGGGAATGTATCCTGGCTTGTGTACCCACTTAGCCGATCAAACACTCTCCATGGAAGTTGTTAATATTTTGTTAGATCAAATGCTCATGACAGGTATGTATCCTTATATCTTTTCTTCAACGAATGCCTTAGAAAGTTGCTAACCCGAGACGTTTTGCAGAAAACCATGCTAGCTATGCGGGCGTGCTGTCGTTACTCCATCTGCTCGCCTCGGCAGAGCTTGATGTCAAAGTGGAAGCAGCGAGAAAAGTCCTGACTACTTTGTACATGAGACCTACCGCTGCTGCTGCGTTTGCAAAACAGGTGAGCTTAAAGTGTTTCCTTTTTCTTATCACAGGACTTAAGTTGTCTGACCTCGAGGATGGCACTAGAGGTCGGCCTCAACCCAAAAGTCCAGATTTTTTAATTAAAAAAAAAAGATGAGTCGTAAATTTGCAGTTTCTTATGGCTTCAGCTTACTTTACGGGGTCCCCAATCTTTCAACGTATTCTAGCATAAAAGGACGCACTTTTTTTTTACTCTTTTGAGCCTTCAAAATCTAGGTGTGTCCTATTCACAGAACACCTTATACACGGGTTTAAATGAAAAGTTTTTCAAATTTTGCCTTCTGAAAACCCGGGTGCGTCCTATACACGGGTGCGTTTGGTACACGAGCGAATTCGGTAGTTAAACTAACTCCGCGGAACCTAACAAAGATGAACCCGAACTACCCAATCTAACTTTAGTGCACTTAACCTATCGTAGCCTTTCTCAGCTCAACCGAACTTTACTTAATGCAACCAAACTTAATCTATCTTACCCTCACCTGGATTTACGCTACCTAGTCTAACCTTACTAAACCTAAATCAAATCTATGAAGAAAATGCCAATAATCACGTGTGTGGTTATCCCTTGTCAGGAGTTCTTTGAAAATTCTAATTTTAAGTCGGCCAAAAAGGGTGATTTCTGAAAAAAAATATATCCAAACAGCATATAGTACAGTCGGTCAGGAATGTCAATCAAAATACTTACTTTTGCTCTCAATGTATTTGGAAATGAGCCGATTTTTTTTGGAGTGGAATTCTTTGATCCAGATCGGTTGTCTTTGTTTCAGATTGGTTGGCAAGACTGCGTATCTCGGTTGTTGATCAAACGGCCCATTGCGTCGGCGGTGGTTACCGCGGATGAAGCCACCGATCTGATGACCTTCGAAGAGGATCTTTTGGATGTGGAGCGGGTCGGGTCCCGGTCGCCTTCGTCGGTTTCGCGATTATCCGCCTCAGTCACCGACGCAGCTTACGTCCTAGAAAACGAAATCAAAGGTCATTATCCATGGAAATGAGCAAAAAATCCCATTTGAATTCGGAAGGGGTTAGGTTTCTAAATACTAGTACCAGTAGAAATGATCTCTAGAATTGAAAACCCAAAGTCCCAAAGTTTTGGTTGTTGGGATTCGCGATTTTATAAAGCTCGAGCTTTTCTATTCTCGTCGGAAACCAAAAAATCCGAACCTCGTTTTTCGCTCAAGTCGAACATCGCATTCTAACGATGTCCGCTCTCTCCCTCGACCTCCGTTTCCGCGCTCGTTAGTATCCACCATTTGTAATCCGGGGCATCCACATCCAATGAGAACGCTCCGGATTACAAATGGCGGACCTTGACGAGCGAAAAAGCGGAGTTTAGGGGGGAGAGAGTGGAGATCGTGCAAACAGAATAAAAAACATGAACGACTCTTTAACTGTGAGTAAATTCAAATAAGTTCATTTGGACTCGGTTAACATCAAATAGCTTGCGTGACAACTTGAACCGAGATATTTACAGTCCCATACACGCTGTGGGTAAACTCGAGCTAGTTTTTTTTCTTAGCTTGACCAACATTAGCTATTTATCTCTTGAACGTAAACCTTCCGGTTGGTATGCGTTATTATGATTGATGCACGTGGTTATTTTAGAGCAACTGCAGGCTACCTTGCTAATTTGGCGTTAGTTTGCCCGATAACTGAAGATCAGATGTTTGCAAAAGATGGACAGGTTGTTTTTGTTGTGTTGGTTGTTAGCGTATATTGGTTTGCCATGTTGGCAGAAGTGGCAGAGAGTGTGACTCACGCTGTTGCGGACAACATTCATTACGCAGCCGACAATCTCTCGTCGGTCATGGCTTCTGCGTACTCAGTTTTTAGGCAGAAAACGGTGGAGATGCAGGTTGGTCTTCTGTCATTAGTATCTTCGTACAGTACAGTTCATTTTTTGTCGTATGAGATATGCACGCTAAAATCGCATGGTGGCGTTTTCTACGTCTCGTGTTCCACATTTACTCTTTCATTAAATCATTAGGATTACCAACACAATACAAGCGCCCAGGTTGGGTCAACCTTGATTAGTTTGAGTTAATCGAGGTTATGTTAACGTAGATTAGTTTAAGTTAGCCCATGTTAAGCAAGGTGATATGCCTTGGTCGGTTTTCTACCGCTCCGCTGGGCGATCGCCAAGCCTAATGCCACATACTGGATGCATTCGATAGCGCCAAAACCCGCGTGCGCCAAATCCGCAAGCGCCAATCCGTAACCGCCAAATGAAAGGTAAGCCTATCATTGTACAGGTTAGGATAGGTTAGGTTAGTATAGCGGTTAGGAACTTTGGCGTTAGCGACTTTTCTCGTTTGGCGGTTACGGATTGGCGCTTGCTGCGTTGGAGCTTGTGGTTTTTGGCGCTTATGACAGCTACCCCCTCATACTTCTCGGCGTGAGTTGTTGCCGCCGAAAAGTAAGCGGCATCAGGCTTCGCGACCGGCCAGGTTGACCAAGGTTAAGTTAGGTTAGCTTACGTCCATTTTGCATCTCTCCGCTGTCCATTCGCCTGGCTTGGCGACGATGGGTGGAGCACCAGAGATGGGATATGCAGCCTCTGATGTTAACCGTGCATTGATTTCCTGTTTGTTTTTAGGAGAGTCTAGAAGAGTTTGGTGAGAGTGTGCAGCGGCTGAAAACTCGTCACAGCCTTCCGTCCTTAAGTGAAGAATCACCAAAGTATTCCCGTCGACAAGATGTTTCCGGAGACAATATCAGTATTGACACAAGGTCGGTATGCTATTATTTTGCTTGTTAAATTAACGCTGGTTTGCTCACCCCATCATTTTCTTCGTCTTTACGCGTCGCATTGTTGACGGTCCTTAAATTAGTCTGTCTTTCTGACAATGAGTGCTGTAGACGTATATCTTTCGCCATTCCGTGCTCAAAATTATTTTTCAAGTAGACGATGGAAAACTTTTTTTTCAGCAAAAATTTTGCGCTAAGGAAGTTGTTATTCAAACAAAATTAGCGTGCTTCGTTAGCCTTAAATATTTGGGTGTTGCTATTGACCCGACCGACATGCATTAATACAGGGAGACTTGGACGCACGTAACCAACCTAATGCATTTTATATGGAAGGTGACTTGAACGCACGGAACCCAAGCTAATACATTTTATATGGGGCAGTCGGGTCAATAGAGACTCCCTAAATATTTTGAATTGCTGCCTGACTTTTTAATGGTTTGCTCTTAATTTGAATGGTTTAACTTTGTGCTGTTGTGCTCCATTCTGGTTCAATAGTTTATTTAATTCGAAAAATTGGAGGCTTGGCTTGTTACCGTGTTGGTTTAGTTAAGTTAGGGGCCGTCCATAAACCACCTAGCCCTTTTTTGGCCTCTAATGACCCTCTCCCTGTTTTACGCAACTGTTTCTTTCCCCTCACCCTTTTTCAGGCAGTGAACGTCCTTGCCTTGAATTCCTCAATATATTTCATCCCCTTCAGTAGGATAAGGATTGCGGTTGATCTGTAAATGTAACGGGAAGTTGTAACAGGATCAGGGTGGCATTTAGAGGTGAAAAATGGTACCCTCAAAACTGCGAGTGTTATTTCTTTTGTTACAGATCTGATTCTAGTAGTGACGACGACATGTCGTCGAGCGGCCAATCAGAAGACCGCAGCAGTGGAAGCGTCTCCCTTTCTCAGGGTCCGCCTAGTATAGAGGTCTTTGATAGCCCAGGAGAAGAGCAGCGGGATATGACCGAAGCTCTCAAGTAAGTTCACTGTAGATTTGAATTGTGGAATTTCCCTTTTGTGTTCCGCTGTTGGTCGCCAAACCGTGCGGAGTGTCAGCGGAGCGCGGCACGAGGCACCTAACCTATTTTAGTTTTTAGTTAAATCTTTCCTAAGGTACGCGGCAGTGTGACGCTAATCCTTGTAATGAAATATAAAAACAGGCTGGAACTCAAGACATAGAAAATAACTCACGACGTAATGTAACAGCAGCACAGTAGCCAACCGCCAACTCGAGCAACGTTGTAAATTGCTTGTTATTTTACAGGGAGTGGCAAACATTGGAAGCTTCGAAAGAGTGGGATCGCCAAGATGACTTAACTTATTTCGTTCTCCATATTTTATTTATGATTTTCTGGCACGGAGTGGATTCCAACAACCGGAGTGCCTGGAAGGTAAAACGATTTTTTTGTCGTTATCATCGTGATGTCCCCAGCACATGAGCTGATAGAACATTACGTAGTCAGCTTAAATGCACGGTGACTGTAATAGTGCAGACAAGTTAAATTTAGTATACCTATCAAGAACTCTATTTAAAAAAATGAAAAAAAAATTACTGCTGAGGAGGGATTTGCTACGTATTAATGACCGATATCACCACATTGCACTTCTGTGCATGAAGTTGCGATTAACCCTGTTCAACTCAAGGGGCTTTTCTCCATCCATTACAAATATTTACTTGGCATGGAAAATTTCTTCTTAATTTGTGTATTTTGAAAGGAAAATATGATCTCAACACTGTCGGAATGAAGATTTTTTTTTTTTGTGTTCAAGAGTTGAATACCGGTACCATTCATGTCAAAAAGAAATAATGATATATTTTATGTAGAATCTTACCCTGAAGCCGAAGCATAAATACGCTGTCGGTTTTCTCTGAGGGAACTCAACTATTATACTTAGACTCGCCTTCCGGAGCCCCCTATCTGTATCTGAAAGCTTGTCCAAGGAGGGGAGGGGTGCGACGGTTTGTAAACTATGCAACGGTCATTTCGATCAAACGAAGTTAACAGCAATCCCGATCAGCTAAAATGAGTCAGGTGCATCTTTATACAGAATAATGAAAGGAGTTGTTTGTTACAAGTGTTGTTCTTCCCGATACAAACTACCGTATTCTCCCTGCTATAGTACGCACCCGGGTTTTTGAGGCTAAAAAGTAGGAAAAAAATTAACCTCCATGTATAGTACGCACTCATGTTTGGAGCGCTTTTTGAGGCGCAGTTAGCAGACGACGCACAGAGCTTCGTCTACTAGCTGGTAGTATCAGTCCAAAAGGTATTGTCCAGTTTTGGTCGTGCTACAAGTACAAGGTGGCTCATGTATTTCCCCATAAGGCGGAGCTTTTTACCGCGACTAGAACCGGACAATACCTGTTGGACTGCTAGTACATCATATGGCCGCTCATGATGTGTTCAGGTTTTGGTTCTTTGTTGAAACGAAGAGCAAAGGCCGGTCCGCGGTTGTTTTTATCGTATGTTGTTGCGTTCAGGTTGTGTTATGTACGGAGTTCGTGTGCGTTCAGGGAGTTTGTTATAAGAAGCGAAATTAATGCCAGTTAATTCAAGATCATGTCGCCAAATCTTATCCTAGGATCTGGTGACAAAAATACAAATGTGTATTTTAAAAACCGATCTTATCAATTTGACTCCCCCCCCCCCTAAAAAAAGGCTAAACTACCCATGTATGGTAAGCTCTCTTGTGAATTTACCCTTTTCACCAAAACAGCAGAAACTACCCTTGGATAGTACGCACCCGAATATAGTACGCATCCGGGTTTTTAGGACCAAAATTGAGACAAAAAAGTGCGTACTATAGACG
>Ga0058701_10002360_pt1 | contig 14229 bp, 6 predicted proteins | sample AgamicOrMae_FD_97039 | JGI IMG/M metagenome (GOLD analysis project Ga0058701, IMG submission 97039) | Agave microbial communities from Guanajuato, Mexico - Or.Ma.e | ecosystem: Host-associated > Plants > Phyllosphere > Phylloplane/Leaf | place: Guanajuato, Mexico | collected 2012-06-04 | reverse complement strand
TATATATGCTGTAGATTAATCGGTTATGCTTTGAGTGTAAAAGCAACCGTTATTCAACTATAATTCAAGTCGGTAATGTCCATGGCTACTGGCAAGAACAAAGTTCAGTAAAAAAAGGCATTATCTCACAAAGATGGACAAAATTTTACACGCGTGGAATAAGAACTCACATCTTTTTCATGTTTGAAAAGTCACTGTCTCAAGAGTTTTGGATTCTCATTTTTTTGGCACTTCCATTTTTTGTCTGGTTTCAAATCACAGCATTAACTACCCGAGTAACATGACTTAAAAAGTGCACCTTAACATAGGAAGTCATCAATTTCCTTAGCGAGGAGCTGTTTCAAACAGTTCATCAATCAAAAACTGACATTTAAAAAAATCGATTTTTTTTTATACGAACTCCAGTGGAGGTCATCTCAAGGCTATCTATTCTCCGTAAGTAGACGGGTTAAACTTAATCAGATAAAGAGTTACATTGCACTCGAAATCTCCCAAAAACTTCGAGGCCATCAGTTGAAATCAAAATTATGATTAATCACACATCAACTTAAGATGGGTTTATGATTTCTAATAATAATTAACCTTATGATTAGTTCAAGTGGATGCCGATAAAGGGCTTAAAGGCGATGTACGGAAAACGTGACAAAAAACTGTTATGAAGTGCAGTATTTTGAGGAACTGACATGTTTGTGAAGACTATGTTTGCACAGGTGGAGCGAAGAGCTAATATTTCTGAGATACTAGAGCTAATATTTCGAATACCACGTGAATGTTTCTATATAGTCCGAAACGAACGCAAGTATTTTCGCGGTTGGAAAGAGACGCATGTGGTAACCCTTACATATGCGCATCTAACGAAATTACACGGTGTTTTTCTTCCAAAATAAAACGTTTGCGTGGTAGTCGTTCTCTGGTTGGGCGTGCAAACACATTCTGCTAAAAGCATGACAAACAGCTAATGAGTCTAGCTTTGAGGCTGACCGTCTGTTGGGTAAGGAAAGGTTAATCCAACGGATTACGTCACCCAAGAAAGACAAAGGAGAGAGGTCCATGGCGGTGTATTAAAAACACGACAGGAAATTTAAAGATTACCCCGGAACAAGGTAAAATTATTTAAATTGTCGGACACACTAAATTTGAATCACTAAGAGTCTGAGAATCAATAAAAATTCACTGAATTGCAGTCAATATAACACTACTGAATTTTTTAAAGTTCGGTGCTATATTGACTGAAATGAAGTGAATTTTGACAACCTCTGAGATTTTTACAGATTCAAATTTAGAGTGTATATCAAAACAGATGATTTGAAAAAAAAAGTACTTGTAGTGATCACTATACGCGGTTGTCCGATATCTTTGCATCGACATGAGCGGTCAAGTGAGGCGAGGTGGAAGATGGTGTCACTGTGTTAGTGTCACATCATCTCAGCTGGGCCGGCACGGCTACGAATCACGCCCATGTCACTATTTTTAGACGTTAATCGATCGACCGTTGCTTGCATGGGAAGCATCCAAACAAAAAAGGACATTTATGTCGCGAATAAATACCCATTAAGACATGGTTCTAGTTTAGAAGTATGCCCAGTCGGTCATTTCTAGATTTTCATTTTAAGCACAGGCACCTCTTCGACTTTGTTAGCTCTAAACCGATTAGTACTTTACCTTCAAACACCGACATTTTAGACGCTGTAATGTATGGAAAATATGTATCGTGAAATCGATGGGTGACAGTAAAAACTTTAATGTTTCAAAAACTGTTAAGTTTCTATTTTTATGTGTATTTTTTCCTGCAAAACTGTACTTTTTAAAAAATAAAACGATTATGTCTATTAAAACGAAGAAAGAAATTAGCTTTTCATTTTCAAAATTACATATTGTGAAACAATAAGTTTGTATTAAAATCAGCTTAACGAGAGGATATAGATTAAAATTTGGATGCATAAAACATCTATTTTGTGTTGAAAGATGTTAGCAAGGAGTTGGTGTTTTCCCGCATGTATCATGTAGAATTCTTACCCGAATTTTGATCACGACCTTTGATTTATTTGACCTCTCACCTGGAACAAAAAAAAATTTCGCGTTAATATGATTACATAAAATGCATTCAGCATAACCACTAATAAACTGCTTATAAGACTAAGACTTCAGACCTCTAAAAGCTTGCGCCTCTACGAAAGCCTACCCACACAATAAAGTACAGCCTCACCGTAGACAAAAACATCCACAGAGCGACTGTTTGAGGTTCCTTAACGGATCATTTGATTGAAACTAGTTTTCAACGGTGAGGGGGCGAACATGGTGATTAGTTGCAAACTCTGTCCTTCCCCCTCCAGCCTGTGGAGCCTAATTAGGCGAGGGAGATCAGCCCTCCCATATTAGACCTGCTAAAATCGTCCATTACAACTGAAATTTTTACCAGCTAGCTTCAATGAATTCGGTTTCAAAAAAGATGTTTCTCGAAGATTGTCTTGAATACGAAATGCTTGTGAACATAATTGCCTTTCGAAACAGATCTAATTTCGGAGGATTGTCAATAAAAGCAGCGTTAAGCGAGAATTCAGGTACACACGACAAAAAGAATCCTTGTGTTGTCAAGGACACCGATACAAAGTTAGTACATCTCGGGATTGTAGTCGCTTTCACAATTTAAAGAGCCAACAATATGCCGCGCAAATATGACGTCAATACTCCGTTGTTGTCACTTATTAAGAGATCTTATAGCCACTCAAGCTGACAATTTCAGAAGCACATGACACATGACCCACGTGGGACTTGGTCCACGTGCCGTTTAGGAGATGACTGTCGCGCAGTATTCGCGACAATTCCTTCTCAGTGTTGAGAAATCCGATTAAATATTTCAAATCTTACGAAAGGAAAGCATCCCGTCGGTATGATTGGGATTTAGATTATAGTTGATTGTAGGTAAAAGTAGGTAAAACTGGTAGATAATTGGGACAACAAAATCGATTGTTGGATTCCAAAAAACTGTGATAAGAGCAATCTACTTTTTGGTGATTTTTGTTCCGTTTGGTCAACGTACGTCATAATCCACCCATCTGACGTAAAACTGACGTAACGAGTAACGATCACCTATCTTAGGTAGTCCTATCAGTGATATAGAAATGTATTTCAGCTTTGTAAACACGTATATCTCGGCTAGTTTCAGTAGCTCTACATTCATATGGCTTTTTATGACTCTACTCTGACAACTAACCGTTTTTTTTCCCTTCCTTAAACCGTATAGTACTGCTCATGTTAAGGTTTTCTTTTCATTAGTACAGTTTTTCTTTTTTTTTAACAGCAATTAAAGCTCTGACGAATAGAGAATTCGGAAGAGAAAAAGTTTGTCAAAAACTGAATAATGCTGTTAATTTCAACAGCAGCAAAAACAAAAAAAAGTTTCAGAAATATTAAAAAAATGAATAGTAAATAATAATTATGAAAAAAAATAGGTAACATAAATCAACTTGTTTACAAAAAAAAAACTTATACAGTTAAAAAAAAAGTTCATTTTTTTAAAGTTGGCAAAAAGGCGTGAGAAACCGGAAAATCACGAGAAGTGCTTTCATCGTTTTGTCCGCGCCGCCACCGGTCCAGATACGAAGAAAATCAATCAAAGAATTTCATTTCTTAGGTTCGAATCACCGCACTTGATCTTTTAACGCACCTCAACCACTTGATATTCAACTATCAGTCAAAACAATTTACTTGGAGAAAAAACTCACAAATAATGTACTACCATAAACCTTCGAAGAGTTATAACCTTGTCTATCAAAACGACAATCCAGTTGAGTACACGCTTTTAACGATGACTACAAAGTTTATCATATTGTTTTTAAGACTTCATCGCCAAAGTTAATTGCAAGGATGATGAACACATTTTGGATATGCTAAACAAAATCAGCAAGCTAACCGTTTGTGCCAACACAGGCGAACGGTGTGACGTAATCACTCATGGGGTAAAAACTGCCAGAAAATCTATACACCAGATTTCATAATACCAAGGATATCAGCCAGATATCAGAGGGTGTATTCAATGAAAAATTGGCCCAATTTCAATAAAATACCTGATATAAGGTATGTATTAGCACATATGATAAGAATAATATGAAAAATATTATCTGGATATACCTGACTATTAGCGACATGTCAGTGGATACACAAGAGTAAAATGCTAGAAAAAAACAACAAAAACAAATAAAGCCAAGTTTCCACCGAATGTCTATTAGTCGGGTATCAAGGATATCAACCAGATATCAAGGATATCAACCAGATATCAAGGATATCAACCATATATCCAGGCTTCTTGTACAGTACATCGGATATCACAAGCTTGCTTGTCGCCTGTAGTGAAAACTCTGTGTACCTTTCAAATCAGTGACGTTTTTTTTTTGTTTTTTTTTGGAAACATTCTTTCCGAGATATGAGATAGGCAACCTGCATGATATGTATGTTTGCCATAGTGCCTAATCAAGTCCCCGCGACCGCAGACTCAGATTTTTGCTACTGCCTACTTTAATAAATGACTACCGGTAGCACAAGGATAACTGTGAAGATCAAAGGTGAACTGTAATCCTAAGCACCATCCTGCAGCTGTAAGTAATTAATACAAACGAGGATTACGCGGTAAATAAACTTATTACTGCATAAGCCTCGCCAGACAGAAACACCCTAAAAAGGGCCTCATTACACATTATTATGGTTCATTTTTGGTATCCCTACGCAGTTTTATGTTAGGTTAGGTACCTCGTGCCTCGCTCTGTTCGGCTTGGCGACAGAGGGCGGAACACAGGAGGTAGGAAAACAATGCCAGTCAACTAGCACGAGGCATCTCCCTCGTCTGCGCCCAGGTTTTCCTCTCACGGAAAAAAAAAGTTTTGTTATACCAACAAAGTCATTTGTTATTAGTTCTATCAACAATACGTTTGGTTGCTGCAGCAAAATTTTTGGTTGAAGCAACAAAAAATTCATTTGTTGTCCGTAATTTTGTTGCCGTGACAAAACCATTTTTTTCCGTTTAGGTTTGGCCGAGTCGAGGGTTCTCTGCAGGGGAGCGCACTCGCAAGGTTCTGCCGCGTTTCGCCGCCAGAGGGCCTGGCCTACCAATGTGCATCCAAATGACGCCGCGCCGTGACGACGCAGTGATACTTCCTGGTTATCAGTCCATGGTCTTATGGCCTAATCCCTTCACCTCAGGTGAACGAACAGTCCGAAAGAGCGGAGGCAAGGTCGGCCACGGACGATCGGATACAAGGACCACGCACTCTGCACTGAGGAATGAGTGAGATATGCCAGTGGTTTGCCTTAATTAGTTTTACAGGCCCATCTCACCACAAGCGGAGTCAAAGTGCGGTTTTCGTTGAGATCAGCACATCAAGATTGAAATTAGCCTACTCCTCGAGAACAAAACTCATCCTATTTCCACTTCGTAATCCAAGAATTTCAACTCCGTGATCTAACTATGCGGGTAGAACTTTATTCAAAGGCTGCACAAAAAAAAAGAAAAAAGAAAAAAAACGTGAACTGCAAACTTGCGACATCAAAGGCTCTTTAACTAACTCACTGTATGTAAATGTGAAATGGTCAAATTTGACTAAAGAATAGTAGCTAAAGTTTTCATATTTCAATTAGTCAATTATGACTATTTTTAGTCAAAAATGACTATTCTTTAGTTACTTTTAACTATTCAATTAGTCATTTACAGCTTACTGTAAGAAATCGTCAAAGACTTAGAGTTAGTAGCTAAAATTTTAATATTTCAATTAGTAAATTTTGACTAGTTTTTAGCCAAAAATGACTATTTAAACAGTGAAAAAAGAACTCGCTGAATAGTAAGAGTATAAAAAATGACTTATTTTAGACTCAGAGTCCCAACTAATATTGGTACTAGGAAATATTAGTACAAAAAATAGTAGAAATGTTTTAACCACTAAATCTAAGTGAATTTAGTTAATTTCACAATGAATTTAAAAATGACTAGATGAAATATTCAAAACAAAAATGACTAAATCAATTAGTCAAAAAATGACTATTTCAAATTTACAGTGACATTTAACAGGATTGTAATGTCGATAAATCAAGCATATGCCAAGAAACTAAAGGGTTCAAAGTTTATAACGACTTTTTTTTTAGAGTTGATATTTCAACGTTAACCATAATAAAACCACCTAGGTTTACCTTCTATAAAATTAACATATATACGCTCTCTCTCACCTTCACACACGAAACAGATGTGGGACCACATAAAAACAGGGGTTAGTTTTTACTGTGAACAATGGGTTAAATTAGAGTAGTGCCTTGTGCCTCGCTTCACTGACGGTGACCATCCACTTGGCATGGCGACGAAATGTAGAGCACAAAAAGCAAGAAATGCGACTGTAGAAATATAGATCCCGGTTTCCTCGTGGGACGCGGTTAATTGAGTTCATTTCAGGCAGTGAATTAAGTGCGCTTTCTTTAGCTTCTGTGTATACATTTCTCACGCAGTTTCTGCCAGTTGGTATTTTTAGCTCTTGATGGGCGCTCCGACCTTAGTAAAGGGCAATTAAAGTCCATTTACAGAATTGAAAATGTCCAACGCAAATAAACCGATAACTGTGCTGCAGTGCGTCATGCGCAACCTTTAATACCACTGAACGACAATTCAGCACCGTTGAACCTAATAAAAATTAACCTCTTTTTTAGGTATGAAGGTAAAACACGGAAAGAACGTAATTTAATTATTTTTAGAGATAACTATGAATAACCATATCAATGGAGAGCTCTCAACGAGACCTTTTCATTGATATGGTTGTTAATAGGTTTATCTTTCAAACTAACCAAATTACTCTCCCCCTGTTTCACCTTTAGAGCTAAAACAGGTGAGAGACTACCTAAAACAGAAGTTACTTTTCACTGTGTAGATTTCCAGGCAAAGGCGAATTCTTTTAGGCATAGGAGGGCCTATAACCTATTAAAACTTGAGCTGAAAACAAGCTGAAATGCCTAATTGATTACCGAGCTTCAGCTGAAGACAGCCGAAATGCATGGTCACGTACGGAAACAGCGCAGAATATGCTGGTCAGAATCGGCTAGTAAAAATGTTCTATGCAAAATCTTCGACGACACAAGCGCTACATGAATATACTTGATCGGGGACGCTTAGTTTTCACCTAGTCTTTTAACACCGAAACATGAGCTGCCCCCTCAAGGGGGTTTTCATGTCTACGATTCTTCAATTTAAATTGTGTTTCAAAATTTTATTATAACTCTTTATGTATCGCATCATTTTGATCTACCTCTCGTCTACACGCCGGACGTATCGAGGTATAGTCAACTTGACCTGCCCTAACCCAGCCAATCATCACCGAGATTCAAGCCGTTTACTTAGGGTAGGTACTAGGTACCTTGTGTCGCGAGGCTACTGCCGCAAAGCTTCTAGAGCCCTATAACGTCCCAAGGCTTACTACCGTTAGATTAGGTTCTATGAGGTTGAGGTACATTATAAACGTTTTAAAACTTCCGTATTGAAACTCAGTATTTGGTTTTTCGCAATACTTATAGAATTCAAAATTAGGCCACTATCAAATAATAGGTCCAATTTTGAACACCAACTGAAATTCAAAAAATAGGAAGTTTTGAACGTGAGTTAAACTAAGCTTAGGTTATATGCGCCTATTTTGTGAACTCCGCTGCCCAATGAAAGGTCGAAAACAAAAGGTAGAAAAAGCAACCTTAAAATTCACAATGTATAGTTGAAATCATGAGTCGTGTCTCGTGTCGCAATCGAATCCAGTGACTTCTATTTTTCCGAAATTTGTGTTGGTAACACTGATGCGTTGAAATACGAAGGACCTCACGCTCGGTCAGGTCAGTCCAATGGTATTGCCAACATAAATTTCTCGAGACAAAGACAAGTCCTATAGATTTGAATGCGAAATGATATTTTGAATCACCACTATAACGAGGGAGTTACGAACCTTGAAGAATTATTTTCACAAAAGACCACGCAGTCCGCTCAACACGAATCCTGCGCGAGTGCATACTGAATTCCTGCCTTTTCAGCTCATATTAGGCAACACGCACGGCATTCGCGTCGAGTGGGTTGCTTCGTCATTTCAGAAAACCCTATGAGACTTGTCTCGCTGGTACATATCAAATCGTCCCAAACCTGATTCAAATATCTAAAGCAATTTTGAACAGTGATTCGATTATTCACTGCGGAACAGTATCGAAACTTTAAGGTCTTGTCGGAGGAATAAAAAACATCCTTAAAAAGAAACAACTCTCATTTTTCAAAAATAAAGACGCTAGAGGGACCGTGCATCACTCCATTTTACGTCGTGGCAACAAGGCATCATTGGCATTTTTCTTTTTCCTCCTCTTTTTTTAGAATCTACAATTGATCATTCCAAGGTGGATGTCTTAGAAATACCCTTGATATTCAAAGAATTTGGCTTTGGTTTCCGAGAAAACAAAATGGCCGTCCACATCGCAAGCCAAGGCTTCATATTATTCCACCCATCTCTTGCGTTTGGCATACTAATAAGATGTTCCCAGATCAGACTCGAATCAAGGACACAGTATCTCAAGACAATTGAACGTGAGTGGCATCTCAGACCACAAACGCAATCCGCTCATTTCATATAATAAAACACATTAGCTTTTTACAATGCTCCATCTTCTGTTATCCTTCGTGTTCAAGGGTTCTCTTTCTTATGCAGCGTCATGGTAGGAAATGCATCTGTTTTGGGTTGCCCATAGTTTGAGTAAGAGGCCTGGAAAAACTAGAGAGGAGGCATTGAGGGTGCAAAACCGTGGGCGCCACCATCTTGTTTCCGACGTTTCCCAAGCTACAATGCATTTGATGGTTCCATTAAGAAGCAAAATGGCTGCCGAATGCCTCCTCTCTAGTATATTCAAGCCTGTAGTCTAGGGCCTCACTTCGTTGCCGCTGCGGCTTATGCCCAAACTGACGTGCACTTTTCGGCGGCAAATACTGCCGGCGAGCAAAAAGTGTGGTATCGAGGCGTGGTGGCCCTTCTCTCAGGTTGACCTGGGTCAAGAAAGGTTACGTATCTCAGTTTGCCTTGCTACACTCGAATAGCACGTGATGAACGGATGAACACGAAAGGTGGGAAGTCTAGAGCCTCACAAATTTACAATTAGAACAAGTATTAGGTGAAATTTCACGATGGAATGATTTCTGATACATTGACATGGACTGAACCAGTAGATTGCCGGATGAGAGAAATGAACTCCCTATTCTTTCAAACTCAAAAACTAATTTAAGTACCTGATAACCTGTTTCCTATAGCTAAATACCCAAAATAAACACACTGCAACCCAAAATGCATGTTTGTTATGAATAAAGGTTGACTCCTGTTTGATTTTGTTTTAGGCAGGAGACTTTAACGCAAGACTTGGAGTCCAATGAATCCAGTGGTTTGGCAGAAAGGGACCGTCTATGAACTACGTAATCTTTGAATGTTATGTGGTCCAGAAGAAGACTACGGTCTCTGGAGCGACTATAAATTAAGAAGTCACAAGATCCTACAAAACGATTTGATGATACCTTGTTACAATTTTACTAATGTTCCCAAATGATATTCCTGACCTTATTTATAGAGCCTTTTAATTATCCCTCGATGTACCCGAGTGTGAATTAGCAACCAGGTACGAAACACATTTCATAGCTAGGTCAACCAAGATAATACCAAAATGAGTGATAAACACAGTTAAAACAAAGCCATCCTAAAAGCGAGCAAGCGCTTAGAACTTACTTTCGTTATTTATCATGGAGGTTGGTTGGAGCAAACAATTTCTTTGTTGATAGACTCAACTAGATCTTTTAGTCGTATCAACCGAAGTTTGGTTGAGGTGACCAAATGCTTTGTTGCTACAACCAGGAAATTCGGTCGCGTATTCACATAGTTGGTTGCTCCAGCCAAGCCCGTTGATATAAAATGCGCCCAAAATAAGACTGGCTTAATGCACGGACACATTTATAACGAGAGATTCCAGTTCAAGCGATTTTTGCCGCTCTGAAGTTACGGCAAGAGCTCTTTTCCAAATTGTTCCGTAAGCACAGTATATATGTGGGATGAAGGTGCGGAGAGTAGGCAGGCGGACGCGATGGGCAGTGTTTTTCCTATGAGTGACCGCAAGCCGCAAGGAAAGTTAAGGGCAATCGCAAAACGAGTTTAGCTCGGTAATTGCGGGAAAATATGTACCGCGGATAATGAGTCCTGTCCGACTCATTTCAGGAGTTAGAATCTCATAGCGCGACTTTTGGTTCAAAAACCCATTTTTGGGTTTTCGGACCCACTTAACCCAAGTGTTGCCCGACCACGACCTCAACGATTTGAGTTTGTCCTGCACCTGATTGGGATAGTCCTGCGACTGTTTTGCAGGAGATCCTAAAGTCGTGGATATTCGCTCGCTGGGTGATTAGACCGGCGGATATTACCCCGCATAAGAAGGGAAAGGTTTATGCTGCAGGTAAATAGGAAGTGCCTATTCACACGCTGCCCCATTTAAAATATATGATGTAAGTTTCCGTGCGAAAAGAAGGCAACGTCGCCATATGCACCCGGTAGAAGGAGACGGGGTAGCTTTTCCCCGGTGGTCAGAAATTCCTCAAAACGGCAGCTTTCTTGGATTGGGAAGGCAGTACTATTCACTCCTTTGAGTCAGATATCACATATAACTGGAATGATTCACTCCGAGTTGATTATCACATAACTGGGATGATTTTGTTCACCCAGTAATTTTTGACGATTCGTAAGTCTCATGTCTTGATTCGTATTCATGAGTGAGTCATAAAAATTATTTTGTAATGATTCCGAAGTATAATTGATCATTTTAAAAAATGCTTATGAAATTTTAAGATTTTTTGTGTAATTAAATGATTTGACAGCTAAATTATAAAACGCAAGCTATCAAAAGGAAAATTTCAATCAAATTAAGCAGAGTTAGCCATTAACAAAACCTACTAACAACTTTCTCCCCCCCCCAGCGTCAATTGGTGAGTTGACTTCCGTGCTAAGGCCGCCCTTCCCCTCCCAACCCCTTCTCTACCCCCATGTATGTCCCTTGTTTGGAAATGGAATTTCGCGAGTGTTCTGATATCTTTTAACTATTTAACGCCAAAAAGTACGTTCTTGTAGACAAACCGAATACCCCTTCCAATCCATTCGTGAAGAACAGCAAAGGACTTCCGTTTCCCTCTCTCCCTCCATAGCGACGAAGTTCGGAACCAATAATTCGAACTGGTGGACACTCTATCGGTTAATAACGTCCTCATATATATCACGTCAATATATCACAACGGTAGTATGATATAGATATATGCAGAGCCACTATAATCGAATGTTGAGCGTATGCTACCGGCGTATTTAATATTTTCCTCATATGATTTGTTGATTTCGTTACATCTACAGTGTATTTATCTCTTTGGAGGCACCCATTGCAGCGATGTAAAGGTGAGAATCGCTTTGGGGGAAAACCCCATCGGACGTCTCATGTTTTGGCTGTTTCCTGTCAGGCAGCAAAACAACAATCTGTGGAATATTTCCTCGTTGGATTTGATAGTTTCAACCAGGGGCGACGTGGTGCACAGACTTCGTAATTGAGCTCACAATTAGGGTTTCAGCTGTTGACCCTGAACCCACCCCGATGGCCACCCGTATGAGCACAGTCCTGCGATATTCTCGGGTTTGTCTGCCCAATCGGAAAATGAAACTGATTCGTCTAAATTTCCGTTTTTAAGGCTGCATTTCCTCGTTTCCCACCCGAGTTCAAACCTTTTATTTCTTCAAAAAGCTGAACAACATGCATCCGCAGGCGTAAGGTTAACCTCACGTGCTTACGCAGTAAGTGGACGTTATTGCCTTTTCGATGAGGCGTTACGTTACTGATACTTCACTGATCAGCAGCTAGAAGTAACGTTGATGTTACTATTCAATGGGCATTACCAGTAGTTATTGAAAATAAATTAGGCGTCCTTTTCCGTAAGTTTTGGCGTTCATTTGGTTCATTCATATTGGTTACGCTCATAATTAAGTGTTCTCCCCAGGTTGTCCTCAGCAGGTTGCTAATCTAGGCGCCGAAAGGCGGAACACGAGCGGTAGGTGATTTAGCCTTAAAAATTTACGGTGCAGAGTATCCCGTGGCACAGTTTAAACAGACATTTTGAGATTCGCCAAGCGGCTTCATTTCGCAGCTCTGGATTGTTTTGGAACCTCCCCCATCCGTTCCCTTTCAATAGACTCATTAAACATCGAAAACTTTTCGCATTGACAGGACTTATGCAAAGCATTGAAAGATAGATGAAAATGGCCCCGGCCCTTCAAAAGTTGTCGGGAACGTTTCGGCTGAAGGTGAATCTTTCCGAGGAGAGGGAATATTTTCGACTCGCACTAAGGACCACCGTGCCTTGTGTCCTAGAGATGGATATCAACTTTGGTTTAAAACTGCCTATCGGCCTAACAGACATCCTGGACGAGCTCCGATTCCAGCGATCGGAATACTCCTGTCTGGAAACACAACTCGGTTCAGTTCATGTCAAACGATTCGTAGATTTCGTATTGATAAAGGGGTCGACAGACCTGCGGTTATCCTCCGTTAAAACAAATTCATTTACGCGGATGGTAAACATTCTCAGTCAGGAAAAGGTTCTATCAGAATGTTCGTCATTGAATATGGATGAGGGTATTGACGTCATAGCGCCAGGTTCGGCCCGGCTCGGCCCGGCTCGGCTGCATTGCGACCGCGTTGACTCGCCTCCGCTCGGTCCGGTTGGGCCCATCGGCGCCCGCCGCACGACGCCGCGGAGTGTTCTGGACTAAGCGGTGCTACTCACCTTCCAGGCCCGATGAGCCTCTAGGAGGCGTTCATATTGCCCTGCAGCGCGAAGGCAAAGTCTCATAGCAGAGTCCAGGAGCGGGAGTGGGCGCCCGGAGCCGGAAGGGTTGCTCGCCACTTCCACCGAGGTTTCACTACGCATCACGCCGCGCAACGCCACGACAGTAGTCACAAGGGACCGGGCTGGAGGGGTAGAGGGGGGAGGGGCGTTCACGGCAACCGGAAACGCGGTTTTGGCGATCGCAGATCCACAAGGCGCCGAGTGCGGGCAGGAGCAAAGAGCGCTGCCTCGCGAGGCGATCCTGTCGGAGGTTCGGGCGACACTGGTTGGTTGTTGGTTGTTTGCCTGACTGGAAACGCGGCACACCGGCTGTAATGGCGGCCTCGTTCAAATCGCCATTCCCGCCACGCTGCCGCGGCAACGCACCGCAAAGCAGCGCCACTGTCGCGACGCACTGCGCCGCACCGCTCCTAGTCGTAACAGACGCTACTTCCGATCAGCGAGACGCATCGGCGCCAGTCCATCGACCTGACCCACCTGACCTCGCCGCTGCAACTGCTGCAACCGCTGCAGCTTCCCCAATCAGGTCCTTCGGAGTGGTGCGGAGACACGCCAGCGGATCCAATGAACTCAAAGGATAACTCCAGATCCGAAAATAGACCACCAAGATGCAACTGAAGGTTCTACTTTTTCTGGCTGCGGCTGTAGTCATAAGACCGCAAGCAACCAATCCGGGCGTGTAGCTACCGTCAGCTGTAGCCAATCAGCGGCCTCTTTACAAAATAACAGTAAGCAGTTTGCAACGAAGCTGCTGATACGTTACAGATGACTGTGGCTACCCACCCGGATTGGTTGCTTGCGGTCACGTGACTACAGTCGCAGCCAGAAAAAATAGAACCTTTAAGAGGCATCTTGGTGGTCTATTGTGCCCAATTTTGAATTTTGATGTTATACCAACACTTTCATTCATTCTACAGACGTTGCAGTAGAAAGGCACTTCCGTTGCTTTCTTATCGCTTCCGGTTTCTTCGGTTGGTTACGACTTTCTTTCTTTTTTTCCTTTTTTTGAGGGGGGGGGGGATATTTTCTTCAAGCTTTCAAATAAACCTCTCATGATTTCATTTAAGTATCCCCCGAAAGAGTAAGAAAGGTCGCCGAGTAAGGAAGATCTGCAGGCTAAGGCCTGGTTAAACCTTGAAAAGGGAATGCAGAGTGTCAAAATTTTGTATCTCTGGTTAACACGACGAGAAAAGTGGAGCACAAAAGGAAGGAGATTCAACCTCGTACGGCCCAGGTACGGTACGACTTGTCATACCGGGTCGCCCGTGACACCAAGGTATGAAATTAGGCTGTTATTATTAACAAGACACGTGCCTATTACCCCT
>Ga0058701_10002359_pt1 | contig 14229 bp, 6 predicted proteins | sample AgamicOrMae_FD_97039 | JGI IMG/M metagenome (GOLD analysis project Ga0058701, IMG submission 97039) | Agave microbial communities from Guanajuato, Mexico - Or.Ma.e | ecosystem: Host-associated > Plants > Phyllosphere > Phylloplane/Leaf | place: Guanajuato, Mexico | collected 2012-06-04 | reverse complement strand
CTTATAAATCAGGATGTTTGAAAGTATTTTTTGTCGTTATTTATAGCTGTAAGCCGTTCTGTTCTTATTCCGATGGAGTACTTTTTGGATAGGTTTAGGAGGTCCCAAAAAAGTGACTGGTCGGTAGTCGCAAATGGAATGTGATATCTATAAAACAAAATGTGCAGTTATTGATTCCACAACCCATTCAGATATTCTGCCTGTTACATTAGAGGTCGAATAGTGCCATTTTGTGTTTGTCTAGAAGCCTACGAAACCACTGCACATCATTTTTTCCAGTGGAAACTTTTCAATTCCTGTTTTGTACTGCATTTTTTTTTGTTTTTCATGACGCTTACATCTCCAAAATTTCAGGGGTACTGTTTATATACTCTGCTTCTGATTTTTAATTTTTTTCGAAGCGGCTATTCACCCATTGTTCCATTTAAAATGTTTTGGTTGTAAAATGTAAGGTTGGTTTCCGTGCCTCCAAGTCACCTCCCATTGAAAATGCATCAGGTTGGTTTCCCTGCGTTCAAATCTCCCTTGTATTAACATAGGCGTGCGAATAGAACTGACCTTTCTATTTTTGGAAAATATTGTACAAACACCTTTGATTGGTTGTTCGTAGCTCCAAGCAACCGTTACGAATGATTCTAGCCCTTCTTTTTGTATAAGAACGTATTTCTCGCGAACCAAAGTCCTTTTATTTACGCTCTTAATTCCCATATTGACAAACGTTCCCTGGCTCCCCAGCTATTAAGTGCACCAGGCTTGAACCCCTGGCAATTTACGACATTTAAACTTCCCGCCTCCATGTTAAGCTTCGAAATGACCCACATTTTTCGCGGCTCTGATTTAAATTTAAGCGCCGCCCGCTTGATTTGCAGTCGCGGCGCGCGCTCTCGCATTCCGGGGGCAGCCGATGCACCCCGAATACGCCGCTGGGCAAAGAAGAGTACCAACACTCGACACCCCTGACTGGATGGCTGAGTGTCGGATGGAAATTTTGTTCTCTGCTCTCACCAACGGTGAAAGGCGGGGTGGTGTGAGGGGGGATCCCAATGGTCATGTCACTGTCACTGTGCCAACGTCCCGATGACATTAATGTCACGTACCGTGCTTGGTTGGGGTAGGCCGGGGGGGAGGCAGGCGGGGGGTCCACCGGGAGGATTCTCGGCTCAGCATGCCTGGATCGAACTGCTGCCTCGGGACTTGGAGTCCGAGTACTTTTTTTATGACCCTGGTTTTCGATCTTTTACGTTTTTCGTTTTAATTGTTACGGGTATGTCTTGCTTGCAGCTTAACCGATTTGTGCCCAGAGGAAGTTTAAAAAAAATAATTTAAGGAAATAATCGAAACGTTTTGGGTCAACATTTTGCAAAATGGTGTTTTTGAAATAATGAAATTTTTTGTATAGGCAAATTTCGAGTTACCTTTTTCACTTAAAATAAGTGATTTTTGGGAGAATTTTGTATAAAGGTTGATATTTATGGGTCGATAACAGCCCAGTGAGCAAAAATTGGTTAATATCGTATGACAAGTTTGGTAGGCTAAATAATTTCGGAAATCGTCTTGAGTCATTAGACCTCTTCAAGATGTCCCTCTTCCCCCTTTTCGAGTGTTTATAAAAGTTTTAAAGATTCGCGAAAACCTTAACCTATAACAGCCCAAAGTGTTTGGAGTTAGATTTAGCTTAAGAGAAATTCGAAGGATTTATCCAATTCAATTACGCAATTTTAAGTTTGGGAAAATGTCTAAATTATTAAATTTCAGGTTCTCAAAGGGGTGATATTTTTTTTTAATTTTTCTAATACCGAACTAGAGAATTCCTCTAAAAAAATTATGTTTCCAAGCGGTATCACTGGGCGGTAGCGGGCTGACTTTATTGTTCTAGCGTATTGGTTAAAAGTCTTATTTCTTCGCTAATACATGGCTGAATCTCGGAAATCTTTGCGAAAATCTATCATATTATGGACAAGATTTTTGGAAAAGTGTACCTGTACGCGTTAAAAAAAACTCCTGTTTACGGGGATTCTATCCCTGGCTTTGGTGTTAAACTAAAACCGGGAGTAGTACGTATCATGGTAACTTTTCAAACCAGACTTATGTTCAGACACATCAATGGAAAGACCTTGCCGGTACCTTTCGAATGATACGGCTGAACATTGGCCTATCTTGACAATTAACCAAAATACGTAGTGCCCCCCTTTTAGTTTCACGCCCAAAACAGTTATAGAACTCCCTCAAACGTTTTGTTTTTCCTGTGTACACAGATTTTTGTTGGTCCAAGTTCCTGACTTGCGTTTGTTATTTCAACCATACTTAATGCCGCTTACTGCCCCCGTTCATGATAGTCTCGTGTGTGGCTTGTGATTTAGGCCTACCGAGTGAGTTGAGAGCCCCTATGAGGATTTTCTAAAATGATGATGCAACCTGCTCGACTCGAGTGCCGTGCGTGTTGCCTGAAAACGACTGAATAACAATCTTTTCAGCCCGTTGTAGGCAACACGCACGACAGTTGTGTCGTGCGGGCTGCATCGTCTTTCCCAAAAATTCTCAAGGGGTTGGTAGCTCCGTCAGTACGGTGATTTTCTCCAACCTTTTCTTACATTGTGTTCTTCCAGTAAAATGATGTAAGAAATAACATGTTTGGAGCCTATATGACAACCTGAAGGTTGCTTAGGAAGAAATTTGATTTTTTTTTCATATTTTTAGGAAGTGGCTATTCGCCTACCAGCCCCATATAAAATGTATTTAGGTTGGGTTCCGTGCGTTCAAGTCACCTCCAATTTAAAATGCATTACGTGCGTCCAAGCCTCCATGTATTTTTGCCGATGGGCGAATAGCCACGACCTATTTTTTTAAGGTATTTTCGGTCCTAAAAATTAACTTCCCTCTTTTGTAACCTAGAAATTGCATGTTTTATAAAAAATTGCGATTGCATTCTAACACATAACCGCCCAAAGTATTTAGAGTAAAATTTATCTTAAGAGAAATTGAAAGGAATTTTTTCCATTAAATTATGCAATTTTAAGCTTTTGAAAATGCCTAAATTATTTATTTTCAAGTTTCCAGTGAGGTGAACATTTTTAAATTTTGACAATACTGAACTGAAAAGATTCTCTAAAGTAAAGTCATTTTTTCTGTTTCCGAACGACATTGCTGTGCGGTAGTGAGTTAAGTATGGTTTGTTCAGTTAGAAAAAGTATCTGCCAGCATAACGTTCAAATAAGGGACAAGTTTTCCGTAACTGATACGCCTTCATAGTGAACCTGAGTCCAACGAGCCTAGCCAATGAAGGAAGGGTTTTCCGTTCCGAAACAGTCAAAATTGGCGTGTGGACGGACATGTCCTAATAGGGGGTCTCTGAGCTAAAAATAGATTCACTCGCTCTTTCCTGGGAGGAAACGGTTTTCGCGTTCGGAGTGCTTTTTTGTACTACTGTGCCAGCGATTTTGCTGAAATTCGAAGTACTGAACTGATTACAAAAGATGAAGTATTCTAAATATTTTTTAATGATTTTTATGATATGTGCATTATTTTGGGAAGGCTCACCTGTCTGCCTCGCCTTCGAGTACAAAGGATACCAACCTGGAACAAAAAAGGAGATGTTTAGTTTTTTTGTTTTATGATATGAAGAATATCTTCTACTTATGGTAAAATCATAGCAGAGTTGAAATGATAGGATATCTCCTGTATAATTGATGTACTAGGATATCCTTAAGTCGTCCTTCGTTCAGTGGAGCAGTCGGTACCTCTTTCCATCATATTTAAACAAATTACAGTTGGAAATGGACAAAAATGCATTGGCTTCATGTTACCTCAAAGGAATAGAGTCAGAGATGCGTTTTTATGACTTATGAGGAGATGCAAAAATATTCTGAGATCTATTCAAAGATGAGGAAAAAAGTCTATGCAAAGATGGGAGAGTAAGTCTAAATGGGAGATAAAGTCATTATCCAAACAACAAAATCAACAATTTGAAAAAAGAGTTGTTATTATCAGCGAATAATTTAATACCATTTCAATTTATTTTCAATGCTTTTTTTTCAATTTAATCAATGGTTTTCCATTGAATTTTATTTATTTCAATTTATTTTCAATCTGTTTTTCGGGCGTTGTTTGAAAATAGGCGAAAAATAGGGTAAGAAAACCGAATGAAGTCATAGGTCACCAGGTGAAGATGCGACAGAAGTTTGCAAGATTGCGGTGAGGACGTGCCTCATATCTTGTGCAGAGGCACGGAACCTTGAAGCTGTCAGAGCGTGACTAGGCGTGACAGCGTGACTGAACGCTCAGTTACGTCACAGTGGCCACGTGACCACTTGGAGGAGAATGCGCGCGGCGGGTCACGAGTGGACACACCGACCAGCCATACAGGGCTGTATAATTTTACCTCAAGGTTCGCCTCTCCGCTGCCGAATTTAAAACTTGGAGCGCTTGCTTAAACAACTCAGTTTGCAAACCTAATTTTCATTGCGAATTTGAGCGTCTGTGGGAGGGGTGTAATCTTTTAACCGAAAAAAATTGAACTTCACCGTCTAGAATTTCCGTTTTCGTTGTGGAAATGATGTTCAGTTTCAAAATGGAAGAGTACTTTTTACAAATTAGTGGAGGAATTTTTGCATCTAAATAAATGTGGCTTCATTCACCTGACAGCCGTTTTTGATTATTTTACCCCCAAAAAAGAAAGAAAAGGTTGTTTTAGAATTATTGCAAAGAAAGCAGCTATTCAGGTAGGTTTCATTTTTAAAATTTATTTTTACTCTGATAGCCCCAGAGCTAGTGGATTAAGGGGCAATACAACAAGCGCATTAAGAGGCAATACAACATTTATTTCATATCATTTGGCATATCTTGTGATTTGTCAGTTAGGAAACGACCACACAGACGTTTAACTGTATCAAAGTGCTCGCATTTAAAAAAAAACTTACAAGGAGGAAGAGAGCTTTTCATTCAGGCTGAATTATGTTTTCGATGATTTTATACTTAACAGCTTGTCAATCTAAACATACTCATATATGCCACTTTGAGTACAGAAGAAAAACGGCCTTATAAGAATTAATATTAATTTGTTTGGAGTTCATTTCATTCCCGAATGACGTAAGTTTATTTCTTCTAGCATATTATCCTAGCCTCAATAAAAAAGAAGAAGAAAAACTTCAACATTTTTAAAAAGCTATTTTATAAAACTTAAAATGAGTTGTTATGTTTGAAAAAACTACAATTGGAACTACTTCTCCTGGAAAAGACGGGTTGATCTGTGTCTAGGAAACCCAGCATTTTTCTTGACGAATATTCAAGTATTACAATTCGTATCTCTGTCGACAAGTGACTGTCCGCAGTATCCAATAAGCTTCCAGTGAGCCTTATGCAATCTTGACCGGATTTAATGGCCACTTTCCTGAAGTATTGACGACGTTCTGTGGTCGCATTTGTTAAAATTTCAGCACTTGGTCTGGTCAGGCTGCTAAACATTTCAGCGCACGCTTTTATAACGAGGCAAATCTGTGTCTGAGAGCCACCGCAGAGCCACCGCCTTGATTTTTGGCGCAAACCTGACGCGTCATTGTCCGGGAGGTGACCTTCAAGGGTGTCATCGGCGACGTGGCCGCCGCCGCAGCCGCGGAGGGGATCGAGATCGCATCTGGACGCGGCGCTGCACCAGCTGTGCTGAGATGCGACGCACTTAGCATCATAGGTCAACCAATTGTGTCTTGCTCAACCGGCGGCGGTGGCTCGCCAGTCCATAACGAGAATTGGACACATGCTTCAACCCTGTCAAACTTCGTTTTCGCATTGCGTGCGATCATTTTGTGTATTTTTCATGATAGGTGCGAGATGCAGGAATTGCTTTGCCCCATATACTATGAAATATAATCTACACGCAAAAAAATTAAAATCAATTTGTTAAAACTACAATTTTCAGACACATTTTTGGTTACAGTTACTAAGAAAAAATTGTAATGTGACAAGAAAATAGTAAAGGCGACAAACAATAATTGCTATTTCAGCAGACACGGTTGTAGGTTGTATAGGAACAAAGCGCGGTTGTCAGTGTCATAGGTATTTGTTACTGTGACAAAGTTATTTTGTCGCGTGTAAACTAACGATAAGCCTGACTTGCTTTACCTGAAATAACCCAAAATAAAATTAAACCCGTTGCCTTACTTTAATAAACTAACAAAACTTTACATTATTCGAATGAACCCACAACCGAATCAAATCTAACTAAAATTTTAAGTTCTTAAGAAAACCTATAGCTTTACTAATTTTACTGTGTTTTTGTTGCAGGTATTTTGCCAGGATCGAAGAATCATGGGTGTATTTTCATGTAAGGCCTTCATTTACTTACTTATTGTAAGTAAAGAAAACTGATAATATCGGCAAAGTCAGAGATAGGGTATCTGAAAATAGATCAAAATAGTAGAAGGCTAGACCGAAAATAGGCATGACTGAACCCATTATTAACGCTCTGTAACGCCGTTTGGAAATTGCATAATTTATCCCAGATGGATTTTTCTCACAACGCCCTTGTATCCAAAAAAAACTTATCTCGACTCAAAGTTTAGTTTTTTTAGTAAGCCACATTGAAAAGTGCAAATGTCGCAAAAATCTCATAAATGCTCATAGTCTATTTTTCCCATAAAAAAAGTATTAAGTTATGCACAACGAAAAAAATTAAGAAAAATACATTATTGATGGGAAATAAAAACAAGCATTTTGGAATTTACAACAGAACAATATTACCATTTAGCCTAGATGTTACCAACAATGTTTGCTAAAGAAATGGCAAACACAATCTTTGTGTTTATTGTTTAAAGAAATAATAATTTTATCGACCTAAGGGCATGAAAATGCCAAAAAGGGTAAGCTATCCTGGTGCAGTATTTCATAACACAGGTTACACGTATTTTTGTCCAAACAAAGGTCTGTTGGAAATTAATTGCTAGGTTTAATTCAACGACGATGCGTCACTCATTGAGAAAAATCACACGGCTGCGCGGGTGTCGATTGCTTGGAAGAGGGCGGGGAGGGAAAGGAGGCGAGGGGAGCTGTGCACGGAGGCAAAACCGAGGCCAATGCTACGCTACGTTTCAGAAGGTTGAGAATTTCAGTCGCTTTGCTCCTCCTAATTTAGTTCAAGGGCGAATATCACTTTCACTGACCACAATTTTATTGACGAAAATTTGATAAGCGCACAAAGTTAATACGCCTCTTTCAGACCAGAGAAAGTTCATTAACGAAAAACATGTCCTTCTCAAATAGGCGTCTCTCTTTTGATAAAATTTTGTGTCCAAGCCCTGTGCACATCAAATGCGTGGGCTCTTTGATGGACGCATTTGTTATTGGTCCCATATTTCCATTTCTGAGGCGTGCGGATAGCTCTCTTACCCTAAAAATATTTCGTAAACCAAAATTTTCGCATCAAGTTATCCTACAAGATGTTGGTTGGCTAGTATTTTATATTTTTTTAAAAAAATGGGAATCCTTTGCAGCTATTTTTTGAAAAGCGGTTGCAAAGCGCATAAATGATTTTTAAAGTTACTGAATTTTAAAAAAAATATTATTTGGAATTTTAAGGGTTTTTTTTTTCGTCCGTACAAGATTTGAAATCACAGAAAGATAGGTCTCTAATGCATGTGTTGTACGAGAGAAGCTTTCATTACCACGGAAATAAAAATCGTTTTAATGTTTGCGTTATCCGTCTAGCCCTAGACTTATAGTTTTCTTCTAAAATTGACGATGCAAAAACCTGAATTAGATAAAATAGACAAATAAAGATCAATTAATCAATCATCGGGGGGGGGGATATTTTTGTCCAATAGGATCACCCCTAGAATAGGCCTACAGTGACAGCTCCTTATTCATTAGTGCACATTTATGTTGAACTCATAGATTGACTTTCCAAGTAAACTAACAAATAAGCCCAAGAGGAGTCCATGATTTACAAGCACCCTATCACATCATGCGATCCCAGCCCGCTTCACTTCAAATCAAGTTCGTTTGTTTCGGGGCCACTTTTTTCTTAGTTGTATTTAAACGAAATAATTCTGAAGAGAGATGCGAATCATTTGTACTACTACTATTCAATCAATTTTGAATCTTTGATGTATTTTTGAAGATCTGAGACATCTCATTCGACCCGCTTCGCAACAGGCCCACTGACAAGGTGAGCCAAATTCAGACTGTTTCACATTTTAATACCTCATTACATACAGTAAAACTAGGTAGGGCATGGCGAGGTTATCAAGGGTGAGTTCGGTTTGGGCGTGATCAACTTACGCAAGGTCAGTTCTAAGGTTTCGTCTAGTTTGGTAAGGTTCGGTCAAGGTCAAGGTTAGTCAGGTACGGCAAAAGGTTTTGTCTCGTTACATGTGGTTATAGTATTTTTTTCGTTTGGGTTAACGTTTAATCCATGACGTAAACGTAAAAAAAATATCTTCAGTAAAAAAAGTCAGTCGTTGCTAAAAAGGGGACAAAAAGTTGTAAAACTGATTGTGAGCCCGTGGACCTGTGGTGAGTAGGGCCTAAACTATTTGCATCACTACGTTCTTAGCCAATAGTTTGACACCTCGCTGGTTTTTCTTCCCGCAGACGCGGTTTCAACTTACCTTGCGGTTAATTGTCCTACTAACCAAACTCGGAATCTCAAACTCATTTCGAAAAATCAACGACCTTCGAAAGAAAGGGAAAAAAAAGTAATGAGCGTTTTTAGCGACATACTAAGCAACATAGACCGTGATGCGAGCTTTCAATTTTATCCGCTAGGGGCCACGTTATGGTGTGGCATCTAAGACCCAGACCTTGGCATCATTGTCTTGGTCTTCGACCGACTCGTCGTGTTTGTCGGTAAACAGATGCTCACGAGGATGCTTTTTCATATGCCACATGCCATCAACACCTTGATATTGCCTGCGGGATATGTCACCTACTTGTCTGGTCTCGAGAAAAGAGAGTATCAGGCCAGCACTTCGTTATTTCATCTTCGTTTGCAGTTTGTTGTGCAAGAACAGTCCATTGGAATCATCTGCTAGGACTCTTGAGGATTATCAGGCTGGGATTGTCTTTTACATGCAGCATGATGTTCAAATCAGACTTGCCTTGAGAACTGTACTGAAGTCAATCACTTGTGAAGCAATACTGAGTACTTGTGTGCCTCAGTGACTTACCAACAAGATGTAGAGTTCTTTCATGGAGGAACCTAGTTCCTCTGGCAAAGCCAGGTTCCTATTTCAAGTACATACAGAATTTGTACTGATATCGAGAATTGTTGAAATAGGATTGCACCTCAAAGAAGGATCAGAAGCTTCCCTTCTCGATCCAGAGCATCTCTCCGGAAGATAGAACCTTATTCTAATACCATCCTGTTTGTAAAATTAATCTTCTATAGAAGAGATTCTCTCGCATCTTACTGATAAAGGACATTGGCTGGTGAAGTTTTGTTTCATTTCACGGGAATTATGCGATCAAGCTGGTGGAAGATCTTTAGTATCTGTTTCGTAGGTATAGATGGAAACTTCGAAATGATCGTGTTAGGTGTAATAAAGTTCTGAAATCGGGGCAGGCTCAGATGACTTACCTTAAGACTGAGTTCATGAGGCAACTCAAGAAGAAGCAGTTTGTTTTTATTAACTGTTAGGGGCTTCATTAAACAGCAAGAGTTCCTATGCCGAAAATTCTTAGCTCTTAAAGATGGTGTAAAATAAGTCATCAAACTAATCTACCGCTTGAAGAAAGTGAGTTGTTTGAACTTCTTTAGTGAATAATGAATTCGTTAGCGAAGAAGTTTACTTTTATTATATTTGATGATTGTCTATCTGTCAGAGTCCCTTACAATTTTATTAGGTCAGCTCGTTGTCTATCTTTTAATAGATGAAGTTCCGTGAGGGGTTGAGCGCTGAAGAAGATACGGCGTCCGTCAGTTTTTTACTTGAAAAGAGAAAGTGGCGGCGTATTATTCCTCGCTGACTCCAAGATGGGGGAAGTTGAGACAAAGACCCCTGAAGTCGATATCGTATAACCTTTTAGACTAATATTTTTGAAAACTTTGAGATGAAACTAACAAAAGGTCCTGAAAAGTGTGGTATCCTTGACTGCGCTCTTGAATGGTCTTATACAATTTAAAACTTTTTTAGTGTTTCCTTCGTGGTGTTGTTTTTGCAAAGCAGATGGTAGGAAGGATAAGACGGGGTCGAGTTGACTCGGGAGACAGAATGTATAGAGCAAAGATGATGGGAGGGCAGGGTATGGTTGGGTAGGAAAGAGGAGTACACGATGGGGTAGAAAAGTACCCGGTAATTGAGTAGAGAGTACGAGCACACGATGTGTTAGGGTAGGACACGTATGGTAGTGGTTCGTTTGGATATGCGAGTTAGGGTAGGGAAGTTTAACGCTCGGTAAGATTAGGCTAAGAATGCGTTTGATGATGATCTTTCAGGGTACATAAAAACCTAAAAATCAGAGTTATACGCAGACGGAAAGTCATATGTAAGTCTAACCTGGCAACCGCGCCAATCTGTTTGAAGACGCGGGTTCATTAAGCGTCCGTCATGGAGAACTGTCGTGCTTATAAGCGTTGCAGTGTATTTCCGACAAAAGTCGTGGAATATTTTGAGGACAAGGCTGCGGTCGTGAAAACAGAAGTGTGTGGTCGGACGAAAGTGCAGGGGATTCGACCGAAGCCGACAAATATTTCGGAAAAGTTCGGAACAAGGTTGTGGTCATGAAAAGAGGAGTATATGTGTGACTGGTCGGTCTATCAGCGTTAGAGCGCGCGGGATTTGAACGGAGCCAAGGCCATAAAACGAAGCTCATTACAATTGCGGTTTAAGAAGAAGGGAAATGTGAAGCGACTCGCGTGCGATCTTTGCCCTGTGATCCCCTTTTTCTTCTCTCTAGGGTCGCTACTAACGATGACTCACGCATTATTCAAACTTCTTAATTCGGTACTCCCATTAGCTCCATACATGTTTTGATAGCAGCAGATGGTTGGTGTTTTTATATGGCTATGGATACCCTATTTTGCAGTCAGTAAATATTATTTATCCATTTAGTTCGAGAGAATTATTTTTGCTTACGGAATGATATATTGTCCTTTTTCTCTTTAATTAAGAAAAAATAAAGGGGTTAAAAAATGTCGAATATTGTTTTGGAATCGATGAACTGTTCTTCCCTGTGCGTGAAGTGGTGTCCATGTTTTCTTCAATCATACAAAGTACGTGAATACGTCCTTTTTTTCTTAATGATATAAATTGTTAAGTGTAGAGAGTAGACATCAGCATACGGGAAAATGATTTGGCTGACCCAAGGTTTTTCCCCCTTCCTGACAATTCATTTTTTTCTGCAGTTTTAGTTTTATTGGCTGACCTTGAACCTCTAAATAAATTATTCATTCAAGAACCAGACTTTCAATTTAATCTATTAATTGTCTTCAAAAACACGATGTTGGCTTTTTTTTAAATACAATGATAACTTTTGAATTACCGGTACTATTCTACAAAAGTCAAAAACAAACCCTTTTTTTTCGGAGATAAGCTCTCCCGAGCCGTATGTAAGCAAAACTCTTCCTCCCAACAATATCAACTTCGCATCTTCAGAGGAAAAATAAAATTATTTCAGAAAAGACATTGAGGGAGACATTGAGTCTGTTCTGTTTTCCGATGTTGAAAACGAGTGATTTCAAATTTCAAGTTGAAGCTGCAGGGCAAGGTAATACAGATAATCTTCTGTGCTGGAGAGTTGAGGTCCCTCTTCGTATTTCGGAGTTACGTGAGATTTCCTCTGGTGAGGAAAGTGCCTATTAGTTTAATGTCCTCAGTCCGCTCGTCCTCGACGCGTCCCTCGGTTTACGGGGTAACGATGACCTAGAGAGGAGAAGGAAGGTTTCGAGGCCCGCACCCACAGGACCCGCACCCACAGGGTTGCGGTCAAGACCTTGTAAAACGTCCTCCTCGTCCTTTCCACAAAGAAAAGGCTTCACATCGTTAGGAACGTTCGCAAGTGCACATAGGAATTGTCGATTGAAAATCCCCAAAGTTTTTTGTTATCACCAGAAGTAGACGAGGAGAACGGGTCCAGAGATGTTCATTGGCATGGCAGAGGCTGTATGGAAAATTGCTCGTTTTGGCGTGAGGTAATTCCTTCGAGAATCGGTAGTAGTGAAGAGAATATTTGGTAAGGTTAGTCTAAATTAGGCTTAGTTAAGCAATGATTATCTAAAATATTAAAAAAAAAATTACTTCACTTTTTTGTGGAAAAAAAAATTATATGAATGTTCCAAAACATTTAATATGTGAACATCAACAAGAAAGTATTGCTCCCATTACTTTAAAGATGTTTTTTTGTTTTGTTTTTTTAAATGTTGATTAGGTTAACCATAGTAAAAATAAAACACTTCTTTGAGGGACTTCTTTCCTGTTAAGAATGTGAAAATGAAACGGAGGTAGTGCGTATTCTGGTAAATACTCAAGACAGACTTTTGTTCATCCACATCAATGGAAAGCTCTCGCCGAGACCATTCGAATGATATGGCTGAACATAGGCATATCTTAAAAAGTTACCAAAATACGCTCTAGCCCTTTTTATTATGACGTAGAAACTCCTTAAAACAGGTGTTCGTCTTTACTATATGTTCCATGTTGAGGTGGGTTGTTTCTAGGAATGTTCGATTCAGCCGCAGAGTAATTGGGTAAACTCTCGTATCTCCAGGACACACGAGCCGTCCTTGTAACGCACAGGACCGGCAGCTCATCCGCAAAGCATGACCCAGCCGAGCTGTGTCCTTATAATCCTTTTCTCTAGTTCTTATCCTAATTAGTGATTCTGCGGAGAGGAATTTTGATTTATTGTCTGCGTGCCGCATCCTTTGAGTATGTAGAGAATCGAGGATCAAGAGTCCTGGGGGAAGTTCCTTTGTGCTGCCAATCTTTTAATATGGTTTTTCAGCCTCGCTAAACGTTCCTCTTGTGAGCGGATTGTTAAGTTGCCATTTCAAGGTTCTACCAGATTCCGCATATTGGCATGAGAGGGTTTGAAAATTCTAGTTTCTGTTATCTGCTATTAAGTATGCTTCACATGCTTTGCTGAGGGTGTTTTTCTGTAACAGTCACTTCCCGGATTTCACAATGATTTTCAAAGTCTGACGGTAAAATATCAATTTTCAATGAAAGAAAATAATTAAAACCATCTTAAGATTTAGCTTGTGAAAGGACGTTTATTTAACATGACCTCCCTGATTGAAAAGTACCTGTTTTAGGAAGTCCTTAATCTACACATCCATCATGTATAAGGGGTTCAAAAGTTCGGTTACAGTGTTAGTATTCCGTCGTTAAAACTACCGAAGCTTTGTTTCTAATTCGTTGTCGTTAAGCTAGTTTGAACGACGGAATATTAACGCTGTAACCGGACTTTTGAACCCCTTATACATACTCGGTTTTCTAACCTTTTTGCTTACATCGCGTATCTTTTTGAAAGTAATCCCATACACGTCCCAAAATCCCACGAAAAGATTGCGTTAGCACATCTACAGGAATTTGGCCTGTGCCACATTATGGCTCGCCGCTGCATTAACGTCAAAACACACCTTATACGGAACTTATACAGGAGCTTCATAGGGAACCGGAACAAAGCCTAAAAAATGCCTCGTCATTGTTGGCTGAAGCATTATTTGGCGGCAGCGATCAGCAGTGCGCTGACCATCAAGTACTCCCATCAAGGTCATTTCTCGAATGAGGCATCTATGCCTCTTGAGGCATTTGAAGATGCGGCATCTCATGATGTGGAGGCACCGGTGTTGGATACAACGTTTGGTGGCACGCTACTCCGCGCTTTTATAGCGTTTTTTTTTATATTGTTCGAAGCTTGTTTTATCAGGTAGTGCATTCCCGATGGCTATTTTGCTTTTATTTTTCTGGTAGATACTACATGCCTTGGCTTTTAGAGCCTGTGAATGCGCAATTATTTTTATTTGAAATTTGAATGGGGAACGCTCGTGAGGAACATTGTGTTATAGCATTCCTGAACTTTGGGAATGACCCCCTGGTCCGAGAATCCATACCAAAATCCATGCATGGATTTCCAAAAATCCACGGATATCAACATATCTATCCATGAATTTTGAATATCAGTCTTCAATTATCCATACAAGCGTGGATATCCGCATTGATATCCAAGCACGGATATCCATGCAAGGACATTCCGCAATGGATATCCGTAAACAATAAATATCCTTAAATGGATATCCAT